>Ga0299906_10001739_pt1 | contig 18452 bp, 14 predicted proteins | sample RVTome_14_FD_200259 | JGI IMG/M metagenome (GOLD analysis project Ga0299906, IMG submission 200259) | Soil microbial communities from uranium-contaminated site in the Upper Colorado River Basin, Wyoming, United States - RVT145D125 (version 2) ...
CGGCTTCCCCGCGGAGGCCGGGCGCTTCTGCGTTTGGGAGGAGCGGTGCGTCTCCCGACGCCGCCCGGTCTGGTGCGACGGTCTCCCGCTTGGTAGAGCCCGGCATGATCCGCGTCATGGTGCTGCTCATGGTCGGGTGGCTCGGCGTTGGCTGCGGCGGCGATCCAGTGCCGCCGGCGCCTCCTGGAGGCCCTCCGCTCCAGGCGACGGCGTGTGGCGAGTTCGACGGGTCGGTGATCGACTGCGCGGGGGGACCGCAGCTCTCCCCCTTCGCCTGCGTGCGCTTCGACGCCGGCTGCCGCGTCGACGTCCGGCTCGAGACCGACGGGCCCTGGTATCGCCTCGAGGGCGTGAACGGCGTTACGGTGGCGGGTCTGCGCGCGCTCGCGGACAGTGCTTGCGGCCCCGTGGGGGGGCCCGGGGGCGTCAGCGTCTCCGGCTGGAAGAAGCGGCTGGCGGAGGACCTGCCGGCGCTGCTCAGCGGCGTGTGCGCTCCCGTGGATGACACGGCGGACCTGGTGTTGCGCGCCGGGGAGACGGGCGCGTGGGTCGTGCGCGAGCGGGTGCCGGTGACGGCGGAGAAGCGGTCGGAGACCAAGGCCTGCTGGACGCAGCACGACGACTGCCGCGGCTGAGGACGGGGCCTCGTGAGCGGCGAGTGGTGACGCAGTTTGCTGCGTGAGCACGGGAGGGTGCGCGCCGCCGGCTCCCGGGCGTCGCACACCCCCGCCCCACCGCTCATCCACCCCCCGCGCTCCTTACGTCCGCCGTCGACCCGCACCCTCCCGTGCCTCACGCGGCAAACTGCACTACCGAGCGGCGCCGTCCGTGGAGGGTGACGACGCGGGTGTGATACAGGCCGAGCGCGTGGGGAGGGGAATCGCGCGCCTGGCCGACTTCCTCGGTGACGACGACCCGAGCGTCCGGCGCGTCAAGCTGCGGGTCTTCGAGACGGTCCTGGTGCTCGTCGTGTGCGCCGAGCAGTGGTGCCACACGCTGGCCGGCGTTCGCGGTACGGCCCCCAGCACCGGGCAGCTCGCGCTCGCGACCACGCTGTGCGGCCTGGCGACGTTTCACCCGCGGCTGCGGCGGGGCGGCTTCGCCGGCCTCGTGGCGGTGCACGTCCTGGTGGTGTGGCGCTTCTTTCCGGCGACCGGCAACCACCGCTACCTCGAGTTGATCCTGTGCAGCCTGGCGCTGCTCCTCGACCCCCGCGCGGAGGCGGATCGGGTGCCGTACCTGGCCTCCCTGCGCTGGCTGGTGGTGGTCGTGCTCTTCTACTCGGGGCTGCAGAAGCTGCTGCACGGCTACTACTTCCAGGGGCTGTACCTGGCCTATGCGACCGTGGAGGAACACTTCCGTCCCATCGTGTCGTGGATGGTGCCGGCGGCGGAGGCGGCGCGCCTGTACGCCCTGCAGCCGACGGTCGGCAGCGGGCCGTATCTCACCGGGGCACCGCTGCTGGTGGCGGCGTCCAACGCCGTCTACGTGACGGAGATCGGTCTCGCGGCCCTGCTCCTGGTCCCCCGCTCCCGCCCGCTGGCCGTCCCGCTCGTCATGGCGTTTCTGGTCGCCGTCGAGTCGGCGGCCCGGGAGGCCTTCTTCGGCACCCTCTTCGTCAGCGGGGCGCTGCTCTTCCGGCCTGGCGCGGCCAATCGCGCCGTCGTTCCGGTCGTGGCGCTCCTGATGGCCGCGCTGGTGCTCACGGGGGCCGGGGTCCTGCCGCGGGTGGTGTTCTTCTGATGGTCGCCCGGGTTCGGCACGGTCTCGTCGCGGTGCTCATGACGTGCCTGACCGTCTGGCCGCTCGTCCAGATCGGGCTGTGCTTTCGCTACGACGTCAGCCCGTGGAAGCTGGCCGGGTGGGGCATGTACGCGCAGCCCCGTCTGGGGGCGAGCCTCGACGTCGTCGCCCGGGAGACGCCCGACGGTGCCGGCGAGCCGCTGCCGCCCGTGGCGTACGACGTCATGGTCGAGGCAGATCGGTTTCTGCAGGACTGGCGCTGGCTGCGGCGCCTGACTCGGCCCGACCGATTCGCGCAGGTCGTGTTCGATGCCCTTCCGAAGTACCAGGCGCTCGAGATCGTGGTGAACAATCAGGTGCTCGATCGCGGCACGGGCCTCATCGTCACCGAGCCGGTCCGCTTCGCCTACGTCCGTCAGCCCGCGGTCGCGAGCGGGACGGGCGGCTCGTCGCGATAGTAGACGTAGACGACCGCCATCGCGTCGGTGACCTTCCCGCTGGTGTTGTCATAGGTGGCGACGAGTTCGTACTGGTGGTTGCGATAGATGGGGATGCCGTCGGTGCTGGAGAAGTGCGGCATCTCGGCGATGCCGGTGTGGCGCGCATTGTTGGTTGCGCGGCTGATGAACAGCGACTTGCCCGCGGTCTTATCGATCAGCTCGAGCGACTCGCCGTAGACGTGCAGATGCGCCGAGATGTAGTGCGCCGTGGAGTCGAAGGGCAGCTTCCCGGCGGCGTCGACGGTGGCGCGGTAGACGTGCCGGCCGGGGGGAACGGCGAAATGCAGCACGGCCTCGCCGGTGCCGTGCGTCTCGGCGTCGGCGCAGTTCTCGTCGTGGGCGATCTCCTTGTCCCCGTCGAAGAAGGGCGCCGCCACGCGGACGTCCCATGAGAACTTGTTCAGCGGGATCATCGGGCGGTCGAGATCCCGATCGTAGACGTACCGCAGGCGCGAGCGGATGCGCATACCGAAGGGCTCCCGGCCCTCGTCCTGGTTCTGGGCCATCGAGAAGACGCGGAAGACCTGGCCGGTGCGAGCCGGGAGGGCGAAGCCCTCGGGGAAGTCGATGGTGTAGTGCCCCTGCACGAGGGTGAACCAGTTGAACGGCACGCTGCGCCCCTGCTGCTGGCGCTTCGCCATCTCCTGGGCCCAGACGTTGCGGTCCTGGTGCGAGACGTTGACGTGGCAGATGAACTGCTCGCCGTCCTCCAGTTCCTGGGTACCCGTCGGATCCCGGGGGTCGACGGTGAGGCCCGTGATCCAGACGGGCTCGTTCTCGCCGGGCTCGCCGATGGTCACGAACTTCGTGTCGGTCGGCCCGCGCATCGAGCGGTAGATCCGGTCGATGTCGTAGGTGTCGGTGTCGATCTCGGTCGTGTGGACGAGGGCCTTGGCGTCGTCGGCCGGGGCGCAACCCAGCGAGAGGCTCGAGAGGACGGCGGCGATCAGGCTCGCCGCGACCGCTCCGGTACGAATGCTCATCGTGGTACTCCGTTCGCGCGGGCCCGTCGGGGCTGCGTACGTCGAGCCTACCGGGACACCCGGGTCGTCGGCAACCGAAAACCCGGGGCCAGTGGTGCGGCACCACCTCGGCTCACGAGCCGGCAGGCGGGGCGTGGCGCCGGTGCTCGTAGACGATCTCCGAGGCCTCGATCATGCCGCTGTGCCGGTCGAGGACGGGCTGGTGGACGACCATGCGCAGCTCCGTCCAGGCCGGCCGCTCCGCGAAGACGCGATCGGCGAGCGGGCGGGTCGGCGTGAGTCGCCCGAGCCACCGGTGTCGCGCCAGGACGTCATTGCCGGCCGCCAGCAACCCGGGGGAAGGGGCCGAGAGCTGCTCGAAGGGGCCCGACCCGGCACGCCCGAAGATCTCCATCCCGCTCGGCAGAATGGCCGGGGCCGCGTACATCCCCCAGCCCCCGAGCTTCCAGGGATTGACGCCGTAGCGACGCACGAGATGCGTGTGCACCAGCGGCCACACCGTGAGGGTGGCCAGCGCGGCGACGACCAGCAGGCCCTTGCTGCGCGCCGTCACGTGAAGTGGATTCTCCCGACGAGGCCGAGCCGGATCGCCACGAGCAGTGCGAGGATGGCTGCCACCGGCCACCGGGCGGGGGTATTGGTGTCACGCCGGGTGAAGAGCAGGAGCGCGTTGCCGAACACGAGGCCGAAGAAGAACTCCCGGGCGCCCGCCTCGATGGCGACCGTGAGCGCCAGGGCCGGCAGGACCGCGACGGGGCGGGTACGCCGGACGGCCAGTAGGACGGCCAGCCCCATCTCGAGCAGGTAGACGGCATTCGAGACGACGACGAAGGGGAGGTTCTCGACGCGATACGGCCCGTCGCCGACCTGCGCCGTGAAGGCGACCAGCCGCTCGAACTCGGTGCCGGGGAGCAGGAGCCCGAGCACGGGGCGGTAGTACGAGAACTTGAGCTGGTGAGCGAGCATCTCGCCGTGAAACCAGTAGCCGTGCACGACCTTTGCCAGGCCGCTGTAGAAGAGGACGAGGCAGGTCAGCCAGCGCGCCGCGCGCAGGAGGTGCCGGCGCTCCTCGGGGTGCTCGACGTCGAGAAAGGCTCCGAGGAGGCAGATGAAGAGCTCGAGGTAGGCATGGTTCGCCGAGCCGGGAAACTCGAGCCAGAGGACGTGGAGATGGACGGCGGCGAGACCGAGGAACGCCGTGCGGCGCCACGCGCGGCGCAGCCCGGCGACCGAGAGCGCCATGATCAGGGCGACGCTCACGGTGTAGGGGATCGGCAGGTCCGGCCATTTGGGGATGGCCCGCACCACGTACTCGGTGCCGAAGACGATGAGGAAGACGGTCAGGAACCCGTCGGCACGCCGCCGTTCCACCGCCGGGTCGGGGCCGTCGAGGAACGCGAAGGCGTTCACGAGGCGGGCGCGGGTCATCGAGGCTCCTCGGGCGCTCGCGGGGGATAGTCGAACTCGGTGCGGCGGAGCACGATCATGCCCGTGTCGGGTTCCATGTGGGACCGGAAGGTCACGATCCGCAGTGCCTCCCAGTCCGGGCGCTCGTGCCGGATCGCCGCGGCGAAGGCGTCGGGCCGCGTCAAGCGGCCGAGCCATTGGTGTTGCGCCAGGAAGGCGTTGGCCTCGGTCTGGAGAGCCGGCGAGGCGTTCGTGAGCTGGTCGTAGTCGCCGCCGCCGGCGGTCCGGCCGTAGACCTCCATGCCGACGTCCTTGGGGCGGGGTTGCGAGTACATGCCCCAGCCAGACAGCTTCCAGGCGCTGAGATCGTAGAACGACACCAGGCCCGCGTGCACCGGCGGCCAAAGCAGCAAGACCAGCAGCAACAGACGGACGCACGCCCGCTTCACCCGGTAGGTCAATGGAAGATCACCTCCGGGACGAGTCCGAGGCGCACCAGGAGCAGATAGGCGAGGATGAAGGCCACGGGTTCGAGGAGGCGCCGGTGCGGCTCCCCGGGGAGGAAGAGCGCGATCGCATTCGCGAAGACCAGTCCGAAGAAGAACTCGCGCGCGGCCGCCTCGATGGCGAGCAGCATCGTGACGGCGCCGAGCACGCCGGCGATGCGCGTCGGACGCCAGAGCAGGAGCAGGGCCAGGCCCATCTCCGCCACGTAGACGCCGTTGGAGGTGGCGACGAAGAGCGGGGCGTCGACGAGGAACGGGCCCTGTCCCACGTCCCGCGAGTAGGCGACCAGGCGCTCGTATTCGGCGCTCGGCAGCAGCAGGCGCAGGACCGGGCGGAAGGTCTCCATCCACAGCGCGTAGGCCAGGTACTGCCCGCGGAAATAGTACCCGTACAGGACCTTGTGCACGCCCGAGTAGAACAGGATCGAGACGACCATCCAGCGTACCGACTGCAGCAGCAGCCGGCGTTCCCGGCGCTCGTGCGGGTCGAGGAGCGCGCACACCACGCACAGGAGCATCTCGAAATAGGCGTGGTTGCCGGTGACCGGGAACTCGCGCCACACCAGGAAGAGGTGACTGAGGGCCAGTCCGGCGAAGGCGACGCGGCGCCACCGCGCCAGCGCCAGGCCGCCCACGCAGAAGACGGTGGCGGCAGCGAGATCCACGGCGTAGGCGGCGGAGATGTCCGAGCCGTGGCGGATGGCACGCGCCCAGTACTCGGTCCCCAACACCAGCAGGAAGACGACCTGGAAGGTGGTCAGCTTGGCTGCCCGCACGGGACCGTCGTCGTCGGCGAGGGCGAGGGCGCGGTCGATCCAGCCAGCCACGGGAGCGCCATGTTTCGTGGGTCGCTCGGACGAGGTCAAACGCCCCCGGGGCCCGGCCGCCCGCGTCAATCGGTCGGGCGCGGCGCCCAACGCGCCCGCAGCCACCCGGCCGGCGAGTTCTCGCGCAGCGCCAGCCACTGCACGTAGCGCTGGCGCCGCTCGATCTCGGTGGCCGGCGCGTCGAAGAGGCTCGCCCGGGTGACGCGGGCCTGCGCGGGGTCCAGGTGGCGGACGACGGCTGCGGGGTTGCCGGCGACCACGACGTCGGGGGGGACGTCGCGCGTGACCACGGACCTCGCACCCACGACGCTGTTGGCGCCGATGGTCACGCCCTTGCCTACGAAGGCCCCGTCTCCGATCCAGACGTTGTCCTCCAGGACGATGGGCGCCGTCCGGCCCACCGGGCGGGTACGATCCTGGATGTCGTGCCAGTCGGCGTCGGTCAGGTAGACTCCGGCGGCGAGCATGCAGCCGTCGCCGATCCGGATCGAGGACGCGGAGGACATGCGGACGCCGGGCAGGAGGAGGACGTAGTCGCCCAGGGTGATGCGCCCGTGCGTGGGGCCCTCGGTCCACACGGAGAGACGGACCTCCTGCCCGGGTTCGCCGATGACGTGCAGGAAGCGGCCGGCGCGCACGCCCGGTCCGTGCACGACGGCCGTCCAGGGCTTGAAGAAGAGGGAGCCCTCGCCGAGGGCCTCGAAATGGGGGCGCACGAAGTGGCGCACGTACCAGCGACTGAAGGCGAGCCGGGTCCGCAGCATCCAGTAGGGCTGGTGGTCGTGTCGCACGCAGGTTGTCTAGCGTGGGCTGGGTCGGGAATCGAGCGCCGGCGACTCGGCTGGCCGATCGCCGCTCGATCGCGCTACAGACGACGGTGATGCAAAGGATGATCACGGTGACCAAGATGCTGGCGGCGGTGCAGGCTCCGATGCTGGCGACGGTGGTGGCCGGGAGCGCGCTCGCCTCCGGTCCCTGGGAGCGCACGGAGGCGCGAGCCGGGTGCACCGAGGTCACGCCGCTACGGCAGCCCCTGTTCGGCGACCTGCACGTGCACACGGGGGCGTCGCACGATGCCCATTTGTGGGCGACGCGCGTCGAGCCGCGCGACGCCTACGCCTTCGCGCGCGGCGGCGCGGTCACGGTCCCGGACGCGAGTGGCGCGCTCACACGCACCGTGCGCCTCGAACGGCCGCTCGACTTCACCGCGGTCACCGACCACGCGGAGTTTCTCGGCGAGGTGCGGGTCTGCAACACGCCGGCTTCGCCGGCGTTCTCGGACCCGATGTGCGCCGGCCTGCGCGAGGTCGGTGACCAGGCCGCCGAGACCAACGACTTCCTCACGTGGGGCTTCCCGCTCGGCCTGCCCGACCCGTCGATTCTCCCGTCGCAGCCGCTTTGCGACGTGGCCGGCGTGGACTGCGACGGCAGTGCGCTGTCGGTGTGGCAGGAGATCCAAGCGGCGGCCGAAGAGGCATACGACCGCTCGGCCGCCTGCGCCTTTACGACGTTCGTGGGCTACGAGCACACGGCCAGTCCGGTGGGCAGTCATCTCCACCGCAACGTCGTGTTCCGCAACGAGCACGTGCCCGCCGTGCCGACGGGCTACCTCGAGACGGGTGAGAACGGCGCCGCGCAGCCGCTCTGGGACGCGTTGGACCGCGACTGCACGGCGCCGGGTACGGGCTGCGAGGCGCTCACCATCCCGCACAACTCGAACCTGAGTGGCGGGCTGCGCTGGCCCGACCCGCCGGACGTGGCGGACGCGGCGCGCCGGCGGCGACTCGAGCCGCTGGTGGAGATATTCCAGCACAAGGCCGGCTCGGAATGCCGCTTCGACCGGCTCGCGGGGACGGGGGCCGACACGGCGGACGAATTGTGTGCCTTCGAGCAGGATCCGCGCGATCGGCAAGGGCCGTTCGGGCGTCCGCCCGTGGACGAATTTCCGCGCCGGAACCTGGTGCGGAACGTCTTGAAGGACGGCCTCGCGCTCGAGGACGGGCTGGGCGTCAACCCCTTCCGTCTGGGCTTCGTCGGCGGCACCGACACCCACAACGGCACCCCCGGCGCCACCGAGGAGCGCGACTGGGAGGGCGCGCAGGGTTTCTCCGACGCCACGCCGATCCGGCGACTCGAGTCGGAGCCGTTCGCCGCCAGCCGTGCGCGCTTCAACCCGGGGGGCCTGGCGGTGGTCTGGGCCGAGGAGAACTCGCGGGACGCGGTGTTCGCCGCGCTGCGCCGGCGAGAGACCTACGCCACCAGCGGCACGCGGCCGGTCGTGCGCTTCTTCGCGGGCCACCTCGACGACGTCGGCTGCGGGCAGCCCGACGTGGTCGAGCAGGCCTATCGCGAGGGCGTGCCGATGGGCGGCGAGATCGGGCCCGTGCGCGCCGGTGCAAGTCCCCGCTTCCTGGTGATGGCCGCCAAGGACGCGGGGCCGGGCGTCGTTCCCGGCACGGATCTGCAGCGCGTGCAGATCGTCAAGGGATGGGCGGATGCCGCGGGCGAGGTGCACGAGACGGTCTTCGATGTGGTCGGTGACACCACCGGCGCGGCCGGCGTGGATCCGGCGACCTGCGAGCCCGTGGGTGCGGGGGCGGCCGAGCTATGCGCCGTCTGGGAGGATCCGGACTTCGATCCCGAGCGCCGCGCCTTCTACTACGCACGCGTGCTGGAGAACCCGACCTGTCGGTGGAGCACGCGTCTGTGTCGCGACGCCGGCGTCGATCCGCTCGCCGCCGACTGCGACACGCAGGCTGCCGCTGCGGGGTCGCCGTATGAGGTCTGCTGCTGGAACGAGGCGAGTGACGCCTTCATGCAGCCGATCATCCAGGAACGGGCCTGGACCTCTCCCATCTGGTACCGTCCGGACGCGATCGCGCGCCTGCGCGGCGTCGTGAAGCGCGGCCGGCGGCCGGGGCGGGGAGCGATTTCGTTGTCGGTGCGGCTCGGACGGCTACCGGCCGACTTCGACCCGGCGGCGGCTGCGACGATCCTGCGCCTGGCGGACCAGGCGATCCTGCTCGACGTCGTGGTGCCTCCCGGCTCGTTTCGCGCCACACGCGGGGGCCGGCGCTGGGTGCTGCCTCGCGCCGCCAAGGTCGCGCCGCCGCTCACCCGCGCGGTCGTCAAGGTACGCCGGGACGGGCAGGTCGATCTCAAAGTCCGCGCCGTCCGGCTGGATCTGAGCGGCGTCGCCGCCGCCGATCACGCCGTGCACTTCGAGATGGCCGTGGGCGACCACCGGGCCGAGCACCAGCGGCGCTGGCTCGCCAAGAGGCGTACGCTCACGTCGCCTCCGTGAGGGGGCGACGTGGCATGCGCGATGCCGATCGGTGACCCGCCGGCGGCCGATGCGTCGTTGGGGTTCTGTGCGCCCTAACTACACTGATCGGTGACCCAGGACGGCATCGTCGCCCGCTGGCCGGGCGGCGCTTCGCAGCAGTTCGCGATGACGGCCGGATCGAGATTGTCGTCGGCGATCTCGGGGAATCTGCACATGTCGATCTGGCGCAGGAAGTAGCCGAACATGTTGCACATGTCGTCGTCGGCCAGCAGGCCGAAGACCAGCGGCATGGGCTCGCCCTCGTCGAAGATGCGCCCGTCGCGGAAGTGGCAGGTGCGCTCCTCGGCGTTCCAGCCGCAGGCGTTGCAGTCCTCGTGGCAGCGCTTGGGCGCCAGGATTTCGTTGCCCTGCTCGTCCTTGATGCCGTTGGCGTGCTCACACGTCCAGCGCAGCCCCTCTTCCTTGTCGACGACGACGTACGGCGGCTCGTAGTCCACCACCGGGGCGTTGTCCCAGGACGAGGTGTCGTAGATGCGCAGGTCCTGCGCGCCCGGTTGGCGAGCGCAGGTCTGGCCGGCCGCGCAGTCGTCGTTGCGACCGCAGAGCCGGTCGGCGTCGCCCGAGCACGTCCCCCCCGTGACCCGGTCGATCGTGAAGCGCCGGCCGCGCAGGTGCATGTGGCCGAAGAGCTGGAAGATGGCGGCGTCGGTCGGGCCCTGGAGGCCCGGGATGATGCTGCTCGGGCGCCATATTCTGCTGATCGATTCCGTGGTCCACGGCTCGACCACGAAGGTCGAGTTCACGCCGAAGATGCCGTCGAGCACGGTGCGCATGGCGCCGGGCTCGTACCAGTACAGGTTCACCCACGACTCCCCGTAGATCTGCTGCTGGGGCAGGAAGGGGTTCGTGTAGTGCAGGTTCACGATGATGACGGGGTCGACGCCGGGGTTGAGGAGACCCAGGGGGATGCCGACGCCGGGCGGGTACTGCACCTCGTACTCGGTGCCCGCGACCTGCGTCCCGCCGATGGGCATGATGCGGTCGCTGTCGCTCGGACAGTCGTTGTTGGTGCATCTGCCGGCGACGCAGTCGAAGTAGCCCTCGGGGTAGTTCCCCGGCTCGTTGCCGAAGTACGCGTAGAGCAGCATGTGATGGCTGCCCTCGTGCATGCGGTAGATCTGTTCGCGCACGTTCGGCTTGGTGCCGGGTGCATAGCCGGCGTCGGCCGCGACCTGCTCCCAGTTGGGCCGGAAGGCGACGCACGTCTCCCACTCCTGGCCCGGCTCGATGGTGCGTGGCGGCGTGTAGAGCTGGATGCCTTCGCCCTTGGCCGGTGCCGGCAGCGGCGGCTGGGGCTGCCACTCGAAGTTGCCCGTGTCGATGGGCTCGTCGTCGCAGATGGTGAGCACGTCCTCGCCACCGTGGAGCGGACGGATGCCGGTGATGTCGCTGCCGACCAGGGCGGGACACTCCTCGGCGGTCGAGTGCGCCCCGCGCCGGATCCAGTCCTCGATGAGCACGATGGTGCGCTCGGAGAGGAGCGGCTGTCCCTGCGGCATGGCGTCGCCCGCGCCGGTACCGCGCAGCTTCTGGATGAGGAAGCTGTTGGCGGGGTCGCCCGACTGCACCCGCATCAGCCCCTGGCTGGCGGCCGTCGGGTGGAAGGACGGCTGGTCGACCATGCTGGAGTAGGACAGGTCCTCGTGGTCGAGGACGAGGTTGCCCTGGCGGCTGCTCGCGGAATGGCAGGAGGGCAGGGAACAGCTCGCGTTGAAGACCTCCTGCACGGTCTTGAAGGCTCGGATCGGCTGGGCGCAGGTGGCGTCCGGGGCGCACGCTTCGAGCGCCGAGCGGTTGCCGGCGCAGGCGATGCCCTTGGTGCACTTGGCGGCACCCTTGACGACCTTCGCCTTGACCTTGCCGCTCTTCTTCTGCTCGCAGCAGATGACGGCCTCCGGGTCGCCGCAGTACGACTTGGCCTCGCACTTCTTGACGGACTTCTTGCACTGCTTCGGCAGAGTGCCGTCCTTCACGGCGGCCTTGACCATCTGCTTGGCGCACTTCACGTAGGCCTTGTGGCTGTCCGCGAACTCGCAGTCGCAGGTCTCGGCGATCTGATCGCGCAGTGCGTCAACGGCGTCGGCGTCGGTGCACTTGCCGAGCATGCACGAGGCGCTCGCCCCCTGGGCGACGAGCAGTCCCGTTGCCAGGAGGAGTCCGAAGCTCTGAATGCCCTTCATCATGCGCGTCTCTCCCGTCGTCCTTGCCGTTCGTCCCCTGTCGTGGCCCCGCGGCGCGCGAGGCCACTGCGATGACCATCATACCATTCTGCGGGAGAGATGGGTCAACAACGACTTGCTGAGCGGTCGCTTCCCCGGCCGAACGGTCGCCGTGTCGCGCTGGGCGGCAACGCCCCCGAAGCCCGCTTCGACCTCGACCCGCCTCGTGGTCGCATGCTACCTACTTGAAGTGTCGACACACCCCAAGGAGGAACAGCGCATGCGCGGTCCGACCGATCCCGACGACAAGGTGCCCAGCACTCCGTTTCCCGTCTCACCGGTGTCCAACGGCGAGTGGGTGCCGCTGGCAGTCACGAAGACCCAGGCGCTGGCGGCCAAGCTGATCGCCGAGGAGGCCGACGTCCAGGCCAAGCGCCACGGCATGAGCCGGGCGCAGTTCCTCAAGACGGCCGCCGGGACGGCCATCGCCTTCTCGGTGCTGAACCGCCTGCACGGGCTCGATGCCTGGGGCGACAACGCCATGCTGCCGGTGAAGAAGGTGCACTGCGAGGATCCCGAGGCGGCACGCGAGTTCCTGGACAAGGACCAGTACTTCATCGTCGACGTCCAGACGCACCATGCGGATACGGGCGCGTTTCCGCCCTCGTTCTTTTGCTTCTTGCGCTTCCTGCAGGAAGCAGGCGATCCGAGTTGTTCGGACGACCCGAGCGTGCTCGGCGACCTCAACTACATCCGTGAGATGTTGATCGACAGCGAGACCGACGTCGCCGTGCTGAGCGGACTCCCGAGTGGCGTCCCTCTCGGCCCCGAGAAGATGCTGCAGACGCGTGACCTGGCGAATCAGCTCGCCGCGTCGGAGCGGTGCGTGTCGCAGGCCGTGATCGATGCCAACTTCGACAACCGCACGATCCCAGCGCCCGATGCTTCGACGCGGCTCGACACGCTCGAGCATCAGGTGAACATGGGGGCGCGGGCCATCAAGACCTACACCTACAACGGCAACTGGCGGCTCGACGACGAGACCATCGCCTATCCGATGTACGCCGAGGCCGAGCGTCTCGGCATCAAGCTGATTAACTGCCACAAGGGCCTGCCCGCGATATTCGCGCCGGGCAGCGAGGAGTCGGTGCGCACCATCGACATACCGAAGGCCGTCGCGGATTGGCCGAAGCTGCGCTTCTGTGCCTACCACTCCGGCTACTTCCAGACGGGCAACCACCCCGAGGGCAAGGACGGCATCAGTGAGTTCGTCGAAGTGCTCGAGGGAATGCCCAAGAAGCACCGCACGCGTGTCTACGCGGAGATCGGCAGCACCTTCGCCATCACCCTGCTCGGTGACGGGGGCGTAGGAGGCATGCAGACGGGCCGCTTCATCGGCCAGCTCCTGAAGACCCTGGGCTCCAAGAACATCCTGTGGGGTACCGACTCCATCTGGTGGGGGTCCCCGCAATGGCTGATCGATGCCTTCAAGAACCTACAGATGCCCGCGTCCCTGCTCGACGAGGGGTTCCCGCAGATCAAGAAGCGGGACAAGCAGCGGATCTTCGGCAAGAACGCCGCCAAGCTCTACGGCATCAAGCGCACGCAGAAGCGGTGCACGATCCCCGAGGACGCCCTGGGGCAGATGCAGGTCGCCATGGGGGGGCCGCGAGCCAACCGCAGCCTGCATGTCTACGGGGCGCGCTCGCGGCGCGAGTTCCTGCAGCTCTTCGGCTGGCACTACGGCTAGAGGAAGCGGTCCGTCGGCCGAGCGCCCCGTCTAGTGGTGACGCAGTTTGCCGCGTGAGGCACGGGAGGGTGCGGGTCGACGGCGAACGTAAGGTGCGCGGGGGGGTAGCTGGGCGGGGGGGGGGGGTGGGCGACGCCCGGGAGCCGGCGGCGCGTACCCTCCCGTGCCTCACGCGGCAAATTGCGTCACTACCTCCCGTCTGGGATCTGCGTTTTTCCTTGACGATCGGCCCGTATTGACCATAGCCTGCGACTGATTAGGCTCCACCGCGCAGACGCATGGTGCGGGTGCGTGGTGGGACGTCTGATCGCCACTCTGGGAGGTGCGCATGTTCGGTCGCAATCGGGGAAACGGTGTCTTGGTCGTCGTCGCGACGCTGATCGCGACGAACGTGATGGCCGCGGAGGTCGGTGTCACCGGCAAGAAGTTGGTCATCGTCGACAAGCTCGAAGCGGCCGACAAAGCCAAGGTCGTCTACGTCTCCAAGCTCGATCCCGGCATCGACAAGGGCGCTTCCGGCGATCCCACGCAGATGGCGGCCACCTTCGTGGTCGAGTACGCCGACAACGCCTCGATCTCCGGCGGCTTCGTGATGCCGGCCGGCTCCGGGTGGCTGGTCAACAAGGACACCGTCGCCAAGTACGTGAACAAGGAAGCGCCGGCCGTCGGCGGGCAGGTCAAGGTGTCGGTCGTGAAGCCGACCAAGGTCGCGAAAGTCGTCGCCAAGGGCCTCGGCGACGGGCCGGTCATCGATCTCATCCAGGGCGGTGCGCCCTCGGCCGAGAACGGGGTGATCACGCGGCTCACCGTGACCAACGGCAACGACGGCAGCACCACCGTCATGTGCACGCAGTTCGCCGCCGACCTCGGCAGCACCGTCATCTTCAAGGAGATCGCGGGCGGCACCGGCCGCAAGTTGGTCGCCAAGAACGGGCAGCCCTGTCCTACGCAGACCTGCGAGGTGCTCAACGGCGCCGAGTGCCTGCTGCCGTATCCGTCCTCGCACTTCTTGCGCACCGACCCGTCGACGCCGACCGGCAAGCGCGTGAGCCTGCCCGCGGCCGGCCTGCCGACCGTGAACGGTCCGGCGACGCTCCCCGACCCCTGGAATCAGCTCGACGGCTTCAGCCCGATGGCGCCCGCCATCATGCACTTCCCGCAGGGTGTCGACCTCGAACTCTCGGACGCAGCGCGGCTGCTCGAGCCCGGCTGCTGCGGCCAGCCCGCCGGGCCGCCGTGGATCGAGACGCGCACCTATCTCGACCGCTCCCTCGAGACCGACAGCCCGAGCGTCTTGCTCGACGTCGACACGGGGCAGCGAGTCCTGCACTGGCTCGAGATGGACGGCCGGGCCACCGGCGGCGACGTCCCGGGCCGCCAGGCGCTGTTCCTGCGGCCCGCACAGAGCCTGGTCCCCGGGCACCGCTACGTCGTGGCGATGCGCGACCTCAAGACGGTCGCCAACGACGACGTCGTCGCGGAAGCCGGCTTCGCGGCCCTGCGTGACGACGTGCCCTCGGGCGATCCGGCGGTCGAAGCGCGCCGCGCCAACATGGAGAGCGCCGTCTTCGCCCCGCTGGCGACGGCGGGCGTCGCTCGCAACGACCTCGTGCTGGCCTTCGACTTCGTCGTGCAGAGCGAGAGCCAGCTCACGCGCCAGATGCTCTCGATGCGCGATCAGGCGTTCGACTGGTTGGCCGACGTCGAGGCCGATCCGCTGGCCGTGCCCTTCACCGTCGACTCGGTGACCGACAACGACTGCAACGTGCCGGGCACGCAGACGTGGCGGCACGTGAGCGGTACCTTCCAGAGCCCGCTCTTCCTCGACGGTCAGCCCGTGCAGTCGGGCGTGCAGTTCCTGAACGTCGACGTGAACGACCTGCCGGTCCAGAACGGCTTCATGGACGCGCCCTTCGACGTCACCATTCCGTGCAGCATCTTCGACCTCGGCGTGACCAACCGGCCGATCGTCCTCGGTCATGGCATCTTCGGCACCGGCGCGGGAATGGTCAACTTCGTGCCCGAGACCAAGAACGACTTCGGCGACGCCTACGACTACATCTCGGGCGGCACCGACTGGATCGGCCTCTCCGATAACCGCGACAAGGGGTCGGACGTCCTCTGGATCGGAGCCCACATCATCGGGTTCGGGGTCAGCTCCTTCAACAACTTCCGGGCCTTCCCCGACCGCCTTCGCCAGGGCGTGCTCAACACGCTCGTGCTGGGGAAGCTGATGAAGCGCGGCCTCTTCAACCGTGACCCGGCCTTCGAGAGTGCGCCCGGCGTGGGAGTGTTCCCCGGTCCGGCCGAGGAGATGTTCTACTACGGCATCAGCCTCGGCGGCATCTACGGCACCTATTTCTCGGGACTCACGCCGGACGTCGAGCGCTTCGGGCTCGACGTTCCTTCGATCGGCTTCGGCGCCTGTCTGCTGCAGCGCTCGACGCAGTTCGACAGCTTCGACCAGATCATTCAGCTCGTGGGCGTCACCGACCCGATGCAGACGGCCCTCCTGATCAGCCTGGTGGACGAGCTGTGGGTGAGCGCGGAGCCGGCGAGCGTGGCGCCGCGCATCACCTCGAACCCGCTGCCCGGCAGCGGCGGCCCGAGCAAGCTGCTCTACCACCCGGCTTGGCTCGACAAGCAGGTCTCCAACCAATGCACCGAGGCAGCGGTGCGGACCCTCGGCATCCCGAATCTCACGGGATCGCTCGTCGAGGACCTCGTGGGCATCCCCGACGTGGCCGGCCCGGTCGATTCCGCGATGGTGATGTGGGACACGGGTGCCTTCGACCTCTTCGACCCGGCGCACGAGCCGCACATCCCGGCGCTCTCCAACGTCATCCCGACCAACGTCTGCGACCCGCACAACGGGCCGCGCCAGACGCCGGCGGCCGTCCGCCAGCTCCTCGCCTTCCTGCAGCCGGGCGGCCAGATCAGCAACTTCTGCAACGGCACCTGCGACGCCGCCGAGCCGCTCGAGATTCCCGGCGGCGGCACCTGCGACGGGACGAGCCCACCCATGCTGCAGGGCATGGGCTGCGGTGAAGACGTGGAGTGCGGCGGTGGGGTCTGTAGTGGCGCCACCGTGTGTGACCCGCTGAATCCCTAGTGAACGACATCACGAAAACGGTGGCCCGGACCGTGCTGGCGCTGCTCCTGCTCGCCGGCCCGGTCCGAGCGGTCCTGTTCACGGTCGACACCACGGTGGACGCTCCGGACGCCGACCTCGGCAACCCGGCCTGCGCCATCGCCGGTGGCGGCTGCAGTCTGCGAGCGGCCATTCAGCAGGCGAATGAGACCTCGGGGGCCGACGTCGTGACCGTCCCGGCGGGCACGTACGTGCTCGGCATCGCCGGGACGGGTGAGGACGCCGCGGCCACGGGTGACCTCGACATCGTCGACGATGCCACCGTCACCGGTGCGGGGCCGGGGCTCAGCATCGTGGACGCGGACGGCCTCGACCGAGTCTTCGACATCGGGGCCGACGTCACGCTGAGCGGCTTCACGATCCAGGGCGGGGACGCGCAGGGCCTCAACGGCGGTGGCATGTTCATCGCGCCCTTCGACGTGGACATCACCGTCGACGTGAGCGCCGTGCACGTCACGAGCAACACCGCCAATCACGGCGGCGGCATCATGAACGAGGTCGGGACGGTGCTGCGCCTCGCGCGCGCCAGCCTGGTCGGCAACGCCGCCACCTTCGGGGGCGCGCTCGAGAACCAGAGCGGCGACGCGACGGTGACCAACGTCACCATCAGTGCCAACGACTCGTCGTTCGGGGACGCACTGCGCAACGACGGGGCCGTGTCGTTCGTGAACGTGACGGTGAGCGGCGACCAGCTCTCCAGCACCGGTGATCTCGGTCTGCGGAACGTGATCCTGGCCGACGGCCCGGGCGGCGCGAGCTGCAGCGCGACGACCAGCCCGGCCTCGGCCGGGAGCAACGTCGAGCAGGGCACGAGCTGCGGCTTGAACGGGGCCGGCGACCAGATGGGGACGAACCCGCAGCTCGCCGCGCTCGCGGACGCCGGGGACGGCACCTTCACGCACGCGCTCCTGCCCGCGAGCCCCGCGATCGACGCGGCGGCGCAGTGTCCCGACCCGTCGGTCGACCAGCGGGGGGTCGCGCGCCCGATCGACGGCGACGGCGACCTGACGGCGCTGTGTGACGTGGGGGCCTTCGAGGCGCCCGAGCCGGTGCCCGGCACGACGACGACGACGACGGCGACCGTCACGTCGACCACGACCAGCACCACCACGAGCACGACGACCACCCTGCCGCCCGGCGAGCTGCTCCCGGGTCGCAAGCTCCTGCTCAAGGACAAGGCCGGGAAGCCGCAGAAGCGCCGGCTCGTCGTGCTCGCCAAGGACCCGGCGATTGCGCTCGGGCGCGGGAACGGCAGCGCCGACGATCCGACGGTGCGTGGCGGATCGCTGCGCGTCGTGGCCACTGGGGGCTCCGCCTTCGACGACGTCTACGAGCTGCCGGCTGCCGGATGGCGATACGTCAAGAAGGCAGGCGACGAACGGGGCTACAAGTTCAGCAAGGGGACGCCCGTGCGCACGCTGCTGCTCAAGGCGGGTAAGGTGCTCAAGATCGTCGCCAAGGGCGACGCCCTCGGACACGACCTGGAGCTGGCGCCCGACGCGGTGCACGTGGAGTTGCGGCTCGGCGAGCAGCGGTACTGTCTCAGCTTCGACCAGGGCCTGGTGTTCAAGCCGGGGACGAAGCTGCTGGGCAAGAACGCGGTGGCCCCGACCGCCTGTCCGGTGCCGGCGCCCTGAGTCGCCGACGGGGCGCCGCGCCCGCGGCGCTCAGCGCCAGTACTCGCCGCTGAGCATCCGCTCCAGCATCGCCCGGTGCATGATGAGGCCGTCGGGCTCGTCGGGGGGCGGCATCTGGCCGTCGCGGACGGCGCGGCGGCTGGTGCGCGTGGAGATGATCCCCCAGCGCAGCGCCGCGAACACCTCGTAGAACTCGAGGTGCTCGACCGATCGTCCGGCGAGGCGCTCGTAGGTCGCGACGACCTCGTTCCGCTCCCAGAAGCCGGGGACGCCCGGCCTGCCGAAGTCCCGGGCCAGCTCGGCGAAGAAGCGATGCATGACGAGCCCCCAGGCCAGATCGACTTCGGGGGCGCCGAGGCACGCCATCTCCCAGTCGAGCACCGCCACCGGAGCGAAGTCTCGAAAGAGGATGTTGCCGATGCGCGCATCGCCCCAATTGAGAC
>Ga0299906_10001740_pt1 | contig 18438 bp, 19 predicted proteins | sample RVTome_14_FD_200259 | JGI IMG/M metagenome (GOLD analysis project Ga0299906, IMG submission 200259) | Soil microbial communities from uranium-contaminated site in the Upper Colorado River Basin, Wyoming, United States - RVT145D125 (version 2) ...
GGCGTCGTCCCGGCGCTGCTGCTCACGGGGACCACGCTGAACATACAGAGCGTGATGGGGCTGGTGATGCTGATCGGGATCGTGGTCAACAACGCCATCGTGCTCGTCGACGCGATCAACCTGCTGCGTCGGGAGCGGCGCATGGGCATCGCCGACGCCGTCATGGAGGCGGGCCGCCTGCGCTTCAGGCCGATCCTGATGACCACCACCACCACGGTGCTGGGGCTGGCCCCGCTCGCCCTCGGGCTCGGCGCGGGTGCCGAGATCCAGGCCGCCCTGGCCCGGACGGTGATCGGCGGGCTCACCGTGTCGACCCTGGTCACCCTCGTGCTCATCCCGACGGCCTACGTCAGCGCGACGGGTGCGGCCGCGCAGCTCCGGGCCCGGCTGCGCTGGGGGGGCGCTCCCCCGGAGTCCGCAGAGGAGCACGCCGCGGGGGCCTGAGCCCCGGCCCCGCCCGCCGCGCGTCCCGGGCGGCTTGTTGATACCCTTCCGGTTCGACGATCTCGTCGCCTCGGGCATTTCGAAACCAGCGAAGTCGGCGCCGTGCGCCGGACCTCAGTGGGCGATACGACTCGGGCCCGCCGAGCGCAGCACTCGCGTACGACAAGCCGCTGTGCGCCTCCATGGATGGCTCTACGCTCCACGCGGCCACGCGCGCTCGACGCCTCCGGCCGCGAGGCGCTGCTGCGAAACGTGCTCCGCCCGCCCATGCGGAGGACGAGATCGAGCAGGGCCAGGGCGGCCTGGTCCGCATCGTCCCCAAGAGGCCCCCTTCGCCGACGGGACCGCGACGTCGAGATGGATCCGCTCTCGCTCCTTTGTCGTCTCGCCGCGAGTGTCCCTCCGCAGCGCCACCACACTGGCAGGTACGCCGGCGTGCTCGGGGCAGCCAGCGAATGGAGATCGCGCATCGTGCCGCCATCGGAGGATGCGCTCGCACCTGAGCAGGCCGGCATGAAGAAGCGCAGGAGCAGATGCCGCACCTGGGCGGAGCCCCTCGCGCGCACCTTCGGCGTGGACGCTCGCCTGTCCCGCCCGCCAGGGGCGTATGAGGCTCGTCGCCGTCCTCGAGGACCCAGCGCGCATCGCACGCTATCTCGGCTCGATCGGTGAGCCGGCCGAGCTGCCCGCACGCTCGCCCAACAGGGGCCCGCCCTACTGGGAGAGCCGCATCCTTCGCCGGATGGCCGTCGGCGCCGACGACATCTGAGCGGCTCCGCCGCCGGACACAACCTGACGCACCGAAAGCGTGATCCTCTTCAGGCCAGGGGGCGGGTCTATCTTCGGGCCCGCTCGTTGCTCAGAGCCGTTCCATGGGAAGCTCCAGGATCCTCTCCGGAGGGAAGTCGTGCCTGCGAGCGCTCTCGAAGGCACCTCCCGCAGGAGAGGTTGGCGACCAAACGGTGCTTGTCTTGCCGATTTGCTCTCTACCGGTCGCGCTCAGGGAGCTGCTCTTGGGTGGGATACTCTCTGGTGACGCTGCGCGCCCATTCCCGATCCAACCGCGCGGCGTCCGAGCCGAAGCCGGGGGCTGTTCGACCGGGAGCAGGCGGCCCGGCGGGGAGGACGGGCCCTGAGCGCGTGGGCCGCGCCCGCGACAGGTCGTCGACCCGCGCTCGCCCGAACGAGGTACTCTGATCGGGGCCATCGGCGGGGGTATGCTGCTGAGGATCGGATCGGTGCGGAGTCGCCGGACGGCAGCTCTGCTGTCGGTCGTTGCCCTCGGGGCGGCGCTGAGGCTCTTCGCCCTCGACGCCGAGTCGTTGTGGAACGACGAGCTCGCGGCCTGGTTCCAGAGCTCCAGCGCGTTGTCGCTGCACGCGGTCCTCGAGCACGCGCGCCGCGACGTGCATCCGCCCGGCTACCTGGTCCTCCTGCACCTCGTGCAGACGGCGTTCGGTGACTCCGAACGCGTGCTCAGGGGCCCGTCGGCGATCGCCGGTATCTTGTCGATCCTCTTCATGTACCGGGTGGGAACCGCATTCTACTGCCGCTCGGTCGGCATCGTCGCCGCAGCAGTCCTCGCCGCCTCCTGGAACCCGATCTACTACTCGCAGGAGGCGCGCGCGTACGCCCTCATCATGCTCCTGGTGCTCGCCTCCGTCCACCAGGCCTGGTGGATGCTGGCGAGCCTCGACGGCGCGCCGTCGAGGCTCCGCGGAGCTACCGCCCTCTACGTCCTCTGCGCCGCATCCACCTGCTACGTGCACTATTTCGGACTCCTGTTCGTCGGCCTGCTGGGGATCGCCCTCCTGTTCCTGGAGAATCGGCGGGCCAGGAGCGTCTTCGCGGGAGCCCACATGCTCGTGGCAGTGCTGTTCGCCCCCTGGGTGCCGTCGATGGTCGAGCAGATGGCGACCGACCGAGCCGGCTTCTGGCTTCAGGAGCCGCGGCTTCTCGGCACCATGGGCGGAGTGTTCTTCTTCTGCTTCCGTGTCCCCGGGACGTTCGGAATCCTGACGATCGCCCCCCTCCTCGTGTTCCTGGCGGTTCGGACCGTTTCGGCCCTCGGCCGGCATCGGGTGGGTCGGTCGCCGCTGCCGAGGCTCCTGTCGTCGGACCTACTCGTTCTGTCCTGGGCCGCGGCTCCCTTTCTCGCCGCGTACGCGCTCTCGCATCTCCTGACCCCGATCCTGACGTTCCGGAACCTCATCGTCGTGATTCCGGCCGTTTACCTAATGCTGGCCCGAGGGCTCTCGCTGGTTCCGTGGGTCCCGGTGCGGCGTGTCTGGTCGGCCCTCGTGCTCAGCGGGATCGTGTTCGGCCTCTTCGAAGGAGGCTTCTACGGCTCGACCAGGAAGGAGCAGTTTCGGGAGGCCGCCCGCTACGTGGTCGATCACGACGACAGCCTGCCGGTGGTCGCCTACGCCTTCGGCAAGCATCACTTCGACTACTACTTTGAGAGGATGGGCTCGCTGGCGAGAGTGGAGCTGCTGGCCGGTGGAGACCGGGACGAGGTCGCCACCGTCGAGGCGCTCGTCCAGGCTCGGGGCGCACGCGCCTTCTGGTTCGTCGCCGGTCACAGGGAGCCCGACCTCGAGTTCCTCGCATCCTTGCGTCACGCCTTCCAGTTGCGGCTCCACGCTCGATACGTGGGGGCCTCGGCGAGTCTTTACTCCGTGGAGTGAGCGTGGCGACTCGGGATCGGCCACTGGATGCTCGACGTTCCGGAGAAGGGGATGGATGAGACATAGCAGCAGCTCGCGACCCCGTGTAGCGAGTCCTCCCTGAGCACCAGCCTCATCACCCGGGACGCGATCGCATGGAAGTGGACCCGGTCGTGCCGTTGACTCCGGTTCATGTCCACGAGCTTCAGGAACGCTCGTGGACGAGGGCCCCGGTGTTTCAGGGTGTCGCCCGCGCTCCGCGGCGAGCCGCATCGTGCCGGCATCGGAGCAAGCCCCACCCGAGCGGGCCGGCATGCAAGAAGCGCAGAGCGGATACCGCACCTGGGCGGAGCTCCGCGCGCGCACCTTCGGCGTGGACGCGCTCGCCTGTCCCGCCCGCCAGGGGAGTATGAGGCTCGTCGCCGTCCTCAGGGGACCCAGCCCGCATCGCACGCAATCTCGCCTCGATCGGGGAGCCGACCGAGCTGCCCGCACGCTCGCCCAACAGGGGCCCGCCCAGGCCCCCAGCCCTGCCACCAGCCGGTAGCCGTCGCGGCCGGCGGAGAGGCGGCAGCTCCTCTCGACCCGCACGCTCCAATCCCCCCGCCGTAGCGAGCGGCGGTGGTCGATTCGCGACCGGGCCGACAGCGGCGTCGCACCGATCGAGTAGCGCTCCTCCGTCGCGTGCCCGAGCAGGAGGTCGATGCCCTCCGTGGTGGATGAGCGAGATCTCCCCGGAGGAGTCGACGCCGGACACGACGCGCAGCTTGGCGCGACCGTCGGCGCGGGTCGAGCGGCGCGCGTGGATCTCCTCGCTCAGCTCGCGGTGCGCGGGCTCGGGCGCCGCCTCGGTCGCGGCGAAGGCCGCGCGCGGCTCGTGCGGTCGGCCGCGCCGCTCGGGGAGCCAGGGCGAGGCCGCGTTCGTGAGGAGGGTCAGCGCGCCCGAGCCGAACGCCGGCCAGGCGATCAGGCCCGGCTCGCGCTCGACCCGGTTGGGGACGTCCCCGAGCCAGCGGTCCCACCAGCGCAGCGCCTCCCGGAGGAAGCCGATCGCGGGCCCGGGCTGGCCGTCGTTGGGGTAGACGTGCGCCCCGGGGCCGACCACGCCGCGGCGGGGAGACTTCAGCCCGGCCGGCAGCCGGAACACGGCGTCGGTAATGCCCGGCACCGCAGCGCCAACGGAAGGGATCGCTATCATCCTGCACTTCACGCCGACCTACAGCTCCTGGATGAATCTCGTGGAGAGGCTCTTCCGCGACCTGACCCAGGGCGCGATCCGCGACGTCAGCTTTCAGAGCGTCCGGGAGCTGGTATCAAACATCGAGGCATACCTTGCTGAGGGCAACCTCGCCCCGAGACGCTACGTCTGGAGGGCCAGCGGCGCCGGGATCCTGGCCAGGATCCAACGTGCGGGCGCCGCCCTCGCCGTCTCACAAGATGAAGAGCTGTTTGAGCGACGGTACACTAGCCATCGGAGGCATCGCTTCCGAGGCCCTCCGAGTCTTGGTGTAGGGGTGAGGCGGGCCACTACTTCCGCGGCGAAAAGAGGCCTTCTACGTCGAGCTCGATAGCCTCGAACGGCGCGACATTCGGCTGGTCACCATCCGTCCAGGCGCCGAGTCGAACCCATGCCCCGCCCCGCGCCTCGAAGGCCTCGAGCGTGCGCTCCTCCGGGTCCACGATCCAATAGTGCGGCACTCCGGCTCCGAGGTAGAGGTCCGCCTTCCGGCCGCGGTCGCGCCACCGGTTGCTGGGCGATGCCACCTCACAGATCCAGTCCGGGCGCACCCTCACCGGCCGTTCATCCGGTAGCTCGGGGAGGTGGTTCCGGCGCCAGCCCGCGAGGTCCGGGACGACGATCTCGTGAGGATCGAGCTCCACGTCCGGCTCCAGGACCAACCACCAGCCACCCGGGCCGCCCCGCCCGTAGTCGAAGGGGTCGGACAGGCTCGCGCTCAGGCGGACCTGGACGCGGCCGTGCGAGGGTCGGGGTCGCGCCTGAGCCTCGAGACTTCCGCCCAATACCTCCCACACGCGGCCGTCATCGGGCGTGTGCAGGACATCCTCCCACGTCGCGAGACGTCGGGCGGCCTCGGCCATGAGAGTACTGTAGCAGGTACGGAAGGAGTGTAGCCGCGCGAGCTGGCCGAGCCGGCCAGCCCGGACGGGATCGCGAAGGCGAGCGCGCCTTCGTCGATCGCTTCCAGGAGAGCTGCTCCGCCATCGCGCTGCCCACGGGGTTCACGTTGCTGTTCGGCGGGGAGTACGAGGAGCAGCTGCTCGCCGGCGCGACTTCACGGTAGCGATCCTGATGGCCCTGGCCTTGATCCACATGCTGATGGCGGGCCAGTTCGAGCGCTTCCTGGACCCTCTCATCGTGATGCTGTCGGTGCCGATGGCCCTGGTCAGCGTCGTCCCCGCGCTGCTGCTCACGGGGACCACGCTGAACATACAGAGCGTGATGGGGCTGGTGATGCTGATCGGGATCGTGGTCAACAACGCCATCGTGCTCGTCGACGCGATCAACCTGCTGCGGCGGGAGCGGCGCATGGGCATCGCCGACGCCGTCATGGAGGCGGGCCGCCTGCGCTTATCCCACCCTGGAGCGGGAGGTGTTCGTGCACCGCTTCGCAGGGGAGCCCGCCTGCCCTCCGCGGTCCCCGGAGCCCTCCAGTGGTTGCAGCGCGGCCACGGCTGGAACGCCTACGAGCGACCGGGTGGGTCGAGCCTGTGGGCCTGGGTGCGGTCCAGCGGTCGCCCGAGCTATGCCGAGGCTCAGCGCGCGCTCGCCGGCGTGGCGGCGGCCCTCGCATCCGGCGCTCCGTTCACCCTGTCGCTGACCCGCCTCTGGGTCGACGCCACGGGACGGACCCGGCTGCTCGACTTCGACGCGGTCCGGTCTTCGCCCGGGGAAGATCCGGGCGCGTTCGAGCCGTCGGGCTGGTGCTCCTTCCTGCGACGGCTGCTCTCCTTCACCCTCGAGGGCCCCGCCGCGGCGCGGAGCGAGGGGCAGGGAGAAGCCTCGCGGTTCCGGTCCCGGAGCACGCGCGCCCCCTCGTCGACAGGATCGCCGAGGGGAGGTGCGGCGAGTCCCCGTCGTCGGTTCTGGCCGACCTCGAGGAGCGGGCCGACCGGCCGGTGTCGGTCGCAGCGGCGCGACGCGGCCCTCGCCGTCCCCGCGGCCGCCACGGCGTTCGCGGCGCTCAGCATCGGCATCACCCTGATGGGTACGCCGTTCCTCGCCGCCAGCGTCGAGCTGGAGCGCGCTCTCGCCAGGTGGCGCGAGGTGTCGCCGGAAGGCGGGGGCTGATGCCGCGCTGACTCCCCGGAGCGCCGGCCGGGGCGGCTCCCGACCGGCGTTCCCGGAGAGGTGCCGGGGGGCGCGCTACTCGGCCGACGCCGGCTCGGCGTGGGCGACGCGCCGGTCCGCCACGAGCTGCTCCGTCGGCCACAGGTCCTCGCGGATGTTCGTGAGAATGCGCTGGTGCATCTTGTGGGTGTCCTCGGCGGAGCGCCGGGTGGCCTGGATCTCCTCGTACATGAACAGGTCGCTGCGGTTCGGCCCCAGGCGGCGCACGACGTAGGAGCCGCACTGGTGACGGATGTGGTGGGTGCCGGCGACCTTCTGGTAGTTCGCCACCATCACCCGCGGCGCTTCGGGGGTTCCCTCGACGATCCGGTACGCCCACTCCTCGGTCCAGCGCACGTGGACCTTGAGCAGGGCCGCCTTGACCGTCACGTCGACGTCGACGTGGCGCAGGTCCAGGTAGTCCGCGCTGTCGATGTCCCGGGTGGACAGCTCGGTGTTCTTCATGTCCTTGATGTTGCGGTGGTCGCGGACCTTCGCGACGACCACCTCGGGGGGCAGGTCGACGACGACCCGGGTGGCCGCCCACGCCGTCCCGTCGGGGCGCTCCCCGTACTCGACCCGGAGGTCCGCGCCGTGGTACGGCATCGGCTCGATCAGGGGGTCCGCGAAGCCCTCGGCCACGTCGAAGCAACCGGCTCCCTCGTCAGCCGCCTGGGCCAGGACCGGGCTCGCCGCGATCGCCACCCACAGCGGAATCAGCCGCCATGCCCTCTCGCTCGCCCGACGGGTAGTGGTCCTGACGTCGTCGCTCCACTTCATCGGTCCCTCCCCACTTGCTCCCAAACGTTGCCCTGACCTACGCAGCGGGGCCGGCCACGGATGCGATCGGCATCACATGTTTTGACGGGAAGGTGCTGAGAGGGCGGAGCTTGTGACGGGGATCACCAGGGAGAGGTTGTGAGTCTTGAGTCTTGAGTTGGATCGACCCGCTGGCGCGGGGCTTTCTTTCTGACTCAGAACTCAATACTCAGAACTCAAAACTGGAGAACCCGGGCGACGCCCGGGTTCTCCTTCACCCTCCAGATCCAGGCGTCCAGCACGTAGTGGCTGGCCTGGGGGAGGGCGAGGAGCGGGACGATCAGGGCCAGCGCGCCGGCGCCGGGGAACAGCTCGGGGCCGGGGAAGAGGCCGGCGCGCTCGTGCCAGACCAGGCGGTGCCAGAGCCACTCCTCCGACCAGGCCGCCGCGATCAGCGGGGCCAGGTAGAGCGGCCAGGCCCGAGGCCGGAACAGCCGGGCGATCCGCTCCCGGGAGCCCGCCCAGCGCCTCCGCTCGTAGACCCAGACCAGGCCCAGGTAGGGGATGCCGTGGATCAGGACGTTCGTGACCGTGAAGGCGTAGTCCGAGTCGAACCAGACAATCCCGCCGTACCAGGCCAGCCAGGTGGTAGCGACGACGAGGTCCTTGCCGTCGCTCACCGGCCGGCCGCGCAGACGAAGGTAGAGCTGGCGCCCGAAGTAGGTCGCCGTGATCGCCCAGTGCACGGGCGCCATCACCTTCGCCGCCGACGTGGGCAGCCCGGGGATGAAGTCGCCCTCGATGAACCACTCGAACTCCCGGGGGAGGTTGGCGTGCCAGTACAGCAGGGGGTAGAGCGTCGCGCTGTAGATCGCGAGGTCGTCGACGACCCGATCCAGGCGGGTCGAAGGTCCCAGGCGGCGCCTGTAGAGCGCGACCCAGCCGTACTGCTGGCGCACGAAGTGCAGGACCGCCACGTAGGCGAGCACCCGCCAGAAGAGCCCGGGAGAGGCCGAGTAGAGCAGCACCCCGACCACGTAGGCGGCCAGCGGGATCGCCGCGTAGAGCCCCGAGCGCCGTCGCAGCTCCTCGGGGTCGAGGTAGACGCGGTAGGCCGTGGACCATACGTGAGCCACGTCCACGAGCAGGATCGTGGCGACCCACGCCCAGGGGGGCGTCACACCGTCCAGGACGCCGGTGACGCGGCCCACGGCCAGCAGCCCGAAAGCCAGGGCGGCCGAGCCCCCGAAGATGGCGAGATCCCAGCGCCCCGAGACGAGCCAGGGTCCGGGCCGGGAAGGCTCCGTCACAGCCAGCTCTCGAATCGGTGGCGCCGCTCGCGCATCACGTTCTCGGCGGCCCGGATTCCCCAGTACTGCGCCTCCTCGAAGAGCGCCATCCCCGAGAGGTCCGTGTGGGCGAAGTGCACACGGCCGTGGGGGAGAGCGGAGTCCGCCAGCTCGGGGCCGCACATGAGCCCCGGGCGCGGCCGGATCATCGCGTGTCCCCAGAGATAGACGTCGAGCTGCTCGACCAGGGACTCCAGGTCGGGGTGGGCCTGGGACAGATCGCCGACGACGCCCGCGGCCCACTGCTCCCAGCTCGTCTCCAGCAGCCGAGTCCGGGCCGCGACCGGGTCGTCGTCGAGGAGGGGCAGGTAGTAGGTCAGCACCGTCGGGCCGTGATCCGAGCCCATCTGGTGGGTGGCGGTGACGTAGCCCAGGGAAGGGCTGTCGTAGAGCACGTTGTCCCAGGCGGGCTCGAACCCGCGACCCGCGGGCCGGTCCCGCAGCGTCAGGTTCGCCACCATCCAGGAGCCGTAAACGCTCGCGGCGAGGTGCGCCGGCGGCGCGCTCCGGTAGGGCTCCAGCAGGTGGCGGGCCAGGAAGCGGGGGAGGGCGAAGACCACGCGGTCGGCGTCCACGGCCCGGGCCCGTCCGGAGGCCGCGTCGACGTACACGACCCGCACCCCGTCCCCGCCGGGGACGACGTCCGCGACGATCGTCCCCCGGCGCAGCCGGTCGCCCGCGACTCCCGCCAGGTGATCCACGAGGCGGCCGTTGCCCTCGGGCCAGGTCAGGAACTCTCCCACGTCGCCGCTCTCGTCCTCGGCCCTCGCGCTGAAGTAGTGGACGCCGGCCCAGGCGGAGGTCTGCTCCAGGGTCGCACCGAAGTCGTCGCGGCAGGCGTACCCGACGTACCAGCGCAGCCGCGGCGAGTCCCAGCCGTGCTGGTCGAGCCACTCCGCCATGGAGAGCGCGTCGAGCCGGCTCACCTCGGGATCAGAGGAGCCGCGAGCCCGCGGGACGGCGAAGGCGCGGCGGCCCTCCGCGTCGCGCCAGCGGGCCCAGCGCTCCATCTCGCGCTCGAGCTCCTCGATCTGACGCAGGTCCCTCGGGCTGGCCCCCACGACGGGGTAGAGCCCCTCGAACCACTCCCCGCGGTAGAAGAGGCGCTCCTGGGGCTCCCTCACGAGGACGTCCTCGGCGAAGCTGGGACGGCCTGCAGCGTCGCGACCCGTGACGACCCCCATCTCCTCGAGAAGGGCGACGAGAGGGCGGTTCTCGGCTCCGGGGGCCGGCACGTAGTGCGCCGCCCAGGGGTAGGGGCAGACCGGGCCGCTCCCGGAGCGTGCCGTGCCGCCCGGGTCGTCCTCCAGCTCCAGCACCACGAAGTCGTCGAAGCCCGCCCGCTCCAGCGCCCAGGCGGCGGAGAGCCCGGTGATCCCATCCCCGAGGATCGCGACCCCCTTCCGCTCGGTACCCTCGGGGGCGGGCGGACGGCCGTCCCGTACCAGGTGGCCGCGGCCGTGGGCGCCCCCGACGATCGCTCCCCGGATCGTCCGGGGGCTCCGACCATGGCACCCGAGGGCCCCCATCCCGGCCAGGGCCGCCAGGAAGCCACGGCGGGAGGCCCTCAGTTCCAGGCTCGCCACTCCTCGTCGTAGTAGCCCACGAGGGACTGGTTGTTCAAGCGGTTGGGCTCGGCCGGGAGCTCCTCCATGTCGGGTCCGAACACGAACAGCGAGCGCAGGGTGGGGGGGTCGAGGTAGCGGAGTCCCGGGAGCGGCTCCTCGGGCGGGTCGAAGGGAGCCCGCGCCGCGAGCACGAACCCCCACTCCCCGAAGGACGGGATCAGGGCGTGATAGGGCTGGACTGCGAAGCCGGCCGCCCGCACGGTGCTGACGATGCACCAGAACGAGCGGCGCGCCATGAGCGGCGAGGTGCTCTGGATCGCGGCGACCCCCCCCGGAGCGAGCCGGGCGCGGAGCAGCCTGTAGAAGTGCGTCGTGTAGAGCTTGCCGAGGGAGTGGTTGTGGGGATCCGGGAAGTCCACGAAGATCGCGTCGAACAGCTCCTCCCCTTCCCGGAGCCAGATCAACGCGTCCCCGTTCTCGACCCGCACCCGTGGCGAGCGGAGCGCCCCCTCGTTCAGCTCCGCCAGCAACGGGTTCTCCGTGGCCAGCTTCGTCACCTCGGGATCGAGGTCGACGAGGACGACCTCACGGACCCCGGGGTGGCGCAGCACCTCGCGCACGGCGAGGCCGTCGCCGCCCCCGAGGACCAGCGCTCGCTCCGCTCCCGGATGGAGAGCGAGGGCGGGGTGCACCAGGGCCTCGTGGTAGCGGTACTCGTCCACCGAGGAGAACTGCAGGCTGCCGTTCAGGAACAGCTGGAAGTGCCTGCCGGTCCGCGTCATGACGATGCGCTGGTAAGGGGTGGTCTCCGCGTACACCACGGGATCCGCGTAGAGCTCCTCCTCGGCGAGGTCGGTCAGGTGGCCGGCGAAGGCGAAGCCCACGGTCAGCAGCAGTATCGCGACCACGGCCTTCACCCGCAGGTCGAAGGGATTGGGCAGGACGCTCACGAACAGCCACGTGGACCAGAGACCCACCCCCGCGTTCGCCATCCCGAACAGCAGGGAGGTTCGAACCAGCCCCAGCTCCGGGACGAGGAGGATGGGGAACAGCAGCGACGCCACCAGGGCGCCGAGGTAGTCGAAGGTGAGTACCTGCGCCACGAGCTCCCTGAAGTCCACCTGCTCGCGGAGGATCCGGAGCACCAGCGGGATCTCGAGACCGACCAGAGTGCCCACGAGCAGGACGATCCCGTAGAGCGCCACGCGGAAGAACTGCGGGAGGTGACCGAAGGCGAAGAAGAGCAGCGGCGCGGAGGCGCCGCCGATCAGGGCCACGGTGATCTCGATCTCCACGAAGCGGCGCGCGAGGCCGCGCTGGATCCACCGGGAGAGGTAGGCGCCCAGGCCCATGGCGGAGAGGTAGACGCCGATCACCGTGGAGAACTGGGTGACCGAATCGCCCAGGACGTAGCTCGCGAGAGTCCCCGCCACCAGCTCGTAGACGAGCCCGCAGGTGGCGATGACGAGGATGGTCAGGTAGACGAATGGAGCTCGCAGGAGGGTGTGCTTCCGGAGAAGGGGCCGGGCGCGCCGTCGCCGGCGCGCCGGCCCGGGTCAGCCCTGGATCGCCGCCGAGATGATCAGGGACAGGCCGATGATGATCGCCCCCAGGATGATCCCGAGGGACGTGTTCTGGTCCTCCTCGATCTCTTTCTTCATCGAGAACGGCAGGATGCGCTCGATCAACCAGAAGGCGGCGAGGAGGATCACGCATCCGATGACCGAGTAGATGACCGAGTCGACGAAGGGCCGCAGATGCGTCGCGAGCCAATCCTCCATCACTTTCCTCCTCTCCAGTAGGCGAAGGAGCGATAGCCCCCGGGAGCCTGTCGAACGCTCTGGGGGATCTTCCCTCGCTGAGCCGCGAACAGCTCCCAGCCGAGCCAGCTGGAGGCACCCCAGAGGCCCAGGACCGAGAGCGCGAAGGCAGTGTACGCGCGTTTCATCCGTTCACTCCGATGTCCATGCGTGGTCGCTCTCGCTCCAGCGGGCCATCTCGAAGCGGAACTGTCGCCACGCCACCATTACCGGCCAGAAGCCCACGGCGAGGAGGGCCAGGAACGCCTGGTAGAAGCGCGGGACGCGGCTCCGCACCCGGATCTCGTAGCCCTGGGGCACCCGGGCCTGCTCCCACTGCGGGCTGAGCCTCAGCACGTAGCGGCCCGGGGGGACCGAGCCGAGGTAGGTCGTGCGGCGGTCGCTCCCTTCGGTCCAGACACCGTCGCTGTCGCGGCCCGTGTAGTAGGAGACCTCGATGTCGAAGGCGTGGAAGTCCCCGCTGCTCTCCTCGATGAGCGCGCCGTCCAGGTAGAGCCATGAGTTCATCACCGGGGCCTTGGCCCGGATCTGGACGTTGCCGGAGCGGGGGATCTCGAAGGGCTGCGTGAACACCGTCGCCTCGGCGGAGCCCGGGGCCGCGTTCGGCGGGATCGTGAAGGACTCGGTGTGCACCGTGGAGCCCCCGAGAGCGAGCAGGACCACGTAGCCGAACAGGATCAGCCCGGCGAACATGAGCGCCGAGGCGTAGACTCCCCGGGCGTCCTTCTTCCACTTCCAGACCTGGTTCGGGGCCACCCCCGTGGGCTCCGGCGGCTCCCCCTGCAGGCGGAAGGTCTCCCAGATCTGACCGGGCTCCATGTACTCGCCGCGGCTCCACACGTCCTCCGAGGGCGTGCTCTCCTTGGAGAGGAAGTACGGAGGGGCGACGTAGTCGACGATGCGCGTCTTGTCTCCCCGGGCCACGGCCCAGTAGAACTCGCCCACGACGTGATCCACCTGGGCCTCGGCCGACTGGAAGTGCCGGTACCGCTGCTCTGCGTAGCGGGCGGTGCCCGAGAAGACGTCCCTGACGTCGCCGGCGTGAGCCGGCTCCACGAAGGACCAGTGGCCGTTGTTGTTCGTCAGCCAGCGGAAGCCCTTGCGGGGCTCGTACAGCAGGTACTCGTGCCAGCCGTAGCGGATCCCCTCGTACTCGACGCTGCGGACCATGAAGCCGATCACGGTCCAGGTCGCGCGTCCGATCCGCCCCTTCGTCCCGAGGGAGATGTCCGGCTTGACGGGCGCCTGGTTCAGCGCCTGGAGGATGGCGAGGTCGTTCGTGGCGTCGAGGAGCGAGCCGCACCAGGGGCAGGCCACCCGCTGGGTCTGGTCCGGGGCGCGGATCTCCAGGGGGCCGCCGCACTGCGGGCAGGCGATCTGGCCGCCCTGAACCCGTTTGCGGCGCTCCTCGGCGCTGGCGATCTCCCTGATCCCCAGCTGGTCCAGGGTGACCGCGCGCCCGACGTAGAGGGCCTCGGCCCCGGAGCCCGTCCCGTAGTCGATGGTGGCGAACTGCCCGTCGGGGCCCGAGAGGTCCACGTAGTGCAGCGCGCTCCCCGGGCGCACGTCGAAGGGGAGCTCGCCCTGGGCCGTCACGAACTGCGCGGTCTTCACCTCGGTGACGACGAAGACGCCGGCCGGCCCCAGGTCGACCGAGGCACCCGGCTTCATCCGGGCGAACTCTCGAACGGGAGGGAGAGCCGCCCGACCCATGTAGTGGAACTTCCCCTGGGACTCGGCCAGCCAGGCCCACTGGTCGTTGTCGAAGCCGAGCAGCCACTCGTCCCAGGTGCCGCTGCCGTGGTCGAGCTGCAGCCGGCCCACCAGGCGGAAGCCGGGGGCGCCGGGGTAGCGTCCCTCGATGCCGAGCTTGAGGACCGACGGCGTCGGGATCAGGTCGGCGACCTTCCCGTAGCTCTCCAGCTTCGCGCCCTGCCGGGCGACGGCGGAGCCGCACGACTCGCACACCTTCAGCAGGGATTGGCCGAGGCTGAAGACGACCGTGTCTCCACACGACGGGCAGCTGGCCTGGTAGCCGCTCACATGCGACTCCTCGGCCGGGAGCCCGGGCGCCGGGGGCCCGCGCTGCGGCTGGTTTCGGTCCTGCGGGAGGCCACGTTCTCGTCTCCCCGGCCGGCGCCTGACGCCATCGCCCGCCGTCTGTCAGGGTCGCGACAGTAGAACGCAGCGACGCGCGAGGGTCAAGCTCCGAGGCCGACTCCCCGTCGTATGATCGGCGGGACCGAAGCTTCACCGGAAGGGGGACACTTGCCCGCACGCAACGGGAGGACCGCGCTCGCAGTCGCCGCGCTGCTCGCCGCCGGTGTCTCCGCGGGCGCACAGGAACCCACGCTTCCCCCTCCCTCCGGGAGCGCTTCCGATCCCGGCCCGGAGACCTACGAGCTGCTGCCGGACCTCGGGCGGATCGGCGCCCAGGTCGCGGTCTTCGGCGGCGCCTCGTGGAACCCGTACCGGGTCGGTGGAGGGGTCGACGTCGGGGCGTACGTGAACCTGCCCCTGGCGCGGAACCGGGCCGGGAAGCTCTCCTACGAGATCCTGCTGGCGGTGAGCCTCGCCGAGAGCGATCCCTTCGCCGCCTCGAGCTCGGTGGCGCTGGTGGCGAACCTGGCGGCCGGCGCCAGCCTCGAGGACGCCCTGGCCGGGCCGCCGAGAGCACCCTTCCCCGTGACCCGGCAGGTCCGGACCCGCCTGCGGCTTCTCCACATGTCGCCATTCGGGCTCAAGTACACGATCACGCGCTGGGACTCCTCGCGGATCCGGCCGTTCCTCGGTGCGGGGCTCGACTTCGTGGTCGGTATCACCCAGGAGCGGCCCGAGCAGGACGGGAGCCTGCTCTTCCCCGGGACGGCACCCTTCGACGACCCCCTGATCGCGGGGCTGATCGCCCAGGCCCCCGAGCTGACGGAGCGCGGGTCGCCCACCGGACAGGGGAACATCGAGATCGGAGCCCACGCCGGCGCGGGACTGGAGGTGCGGCTCTCGAGCGGGATCTCGCTCAACCTCGAGTATCGGTTCACGCTCACGGAGGGAGTGAATGCCCGTCTCCACACCGGGACGGCCGCGGTCGGCTTCCACTGGTAGCCCCGGGAGTCGGGCCTCGGGGGGCGTTGCGCAACCGCCGCCTCCGGCCCGCGAGGCCCTCGACGAGCTCGACCAGCTCGAGGCCGACGTGATCGCGGAGGTCGCGGCCATCGGCTCGACGGGGGACGAGGCCCGGCGCCTGGCCGGGTCGGTGCGGGAGACCCTCGGCCGGCACCGCCGGGACCGCTCGCGCTTGCGCCGGGAGCTGGGCCTGGTGCCGGGTTTGCCGGCCGCGGCTCCCGAGGAGCGCGCTCCCGACCTGGAGGCGCTGCGAGCGGCCCAGGAGGCTCTCGTCTTCGCCACCGCCGAGGCCGTGGGTCGCGTCGGGGGCGCGGAGGGGGGCGTGCTGGTGGACCAGCTGCGCGCCGTCGCCGCCCATCTGGCCGTCACCGAGCTCTGGATCGAGCGGGAGCAGCGATGACCGGGGCACGCCGCTCCCGCCGCGACTTCGTGCTCGCCCTGGCCCGACTGGCCGGGGCGGCCCCCGCAGCCCTCCACGTCATCGGGGGAGCCCCGGCGGCGGCCGGAGAGGACGCGGACATGGCGATCCTTTACGCCGCAATCGGCATGGAGCAGCAGGCCATCGACCTCTACGAGCGCGGCGTGGACGGGGGGATGTTCGCGGGCCGCTACCGGGATCTCGCGGCGGCCTTCCGAGGCGACCACGTGGGGCACCGGGACACCCAGATCCAGATCGCGAGGGAGCGCGGGGGCCGGGCTCCGGACGAGGAGCGCCGCTACCCGTACCGGCCTCGCGGAGAGGCCGAGGCCTGGATTCGCGAGGCGCTGCGCATGGAGCTCGCAGCCGAGGACGCCTACTCCACGGTCCTGCGTCGCATCGACGACGCGGATCAGAGGCTGGCGGCCGCGTACATCCTCGTGGACGAGGTCCAGCACCTGACGGTGTGGCGTGAGGTGCTCGGAGTCCGGCTCTACTGAACGGAGCCCCCACCTCCAATGGAAGGAGAGCCGGTGAGCGGCGGATTCGACGAGTTCGTAGCGGGTGAGCTGGCCGAGATCCGGGAGCAGGGCCTGTGGAAGGAGGAGTGGCCGATCGCCGGCCGCCAGGGCCCGGAGATCCGGGTCCGCGGGCGCGCGGCCCCGGTTCTCAACTTCTGCGCGAACAACTATCTCGGCCTGTCCGGGCACCCGGAGCTGCTCGCTGCGGCCCACCGCGCCCTCGACGAGTGGGGCTACGGCCTGTCCAGCGTCCGGTTCATCTGCGGCACCCAGGAGCTGCACCTGGAGCTGGAGAGGCGGATCGCCGCTTTCCTCGGGATGGAGGACGCGATCCTGTTCGCCGCCTGCTTCGACGCCAACGGCGGCGTCTTCGAGCCCCTGCTCGGCGAGCGCGACGCGATCGTGACGGATCGGCTCAACCACGCCTCGATCATCGACGGGGTCCGGCTGTGCAAGGCGCGGCGATTTCTCTACGGGCACGCGGACATGGGGGACCTCCGAGCGAAGCTCGAAGAGGCCCGCGACTCGCGGCACCGGCTCCTGGTGACCGACGGGGTCTTCTCCATGGACGGGGACGTGGCGCCGCTCGCCGAGATCTGCGACCTGGCGGAGCGCCACGGAGCCCAGGTGCTCGTCGACGACTCACACGCCACCGGCTTCATGGGGGCCACCGGCCGCGGAACTCCCGAGCACTGCGGGGTGTCGGGCCGCGTCGACCTGATCACCACGACTTTCGGAAAGGCCCTGGGAGGGGCGTCGGGGGGCTGCATCGCGGGCTCCCGGGCCACGATCGACCTGCTGCGGCAGCGCAGCCGTCCCTACCTGTTCTCCAACACGCTCCCGCCCGTGGTCTGCGGCGCCACGTTGCGGGCCCTCGAGCTGCTGTCGGAGACCACCGAGCTTCGCGATCGCCTGGAGGCGAACACCCGTCTCTTCCGCGAGCGCATGGTCGAGGCGGGATTCGAGATCCGGCCGGGGGTGCACCCGATCGTCCCGATCATGTTCTCCCGCTTCGCCCCCGAGGACGCCCCGCTGGCCCAGCGCTTCGCGCGGGCGCTGCTCGACGAAGGGATATTCGTGAAGGGCTTCTTCCATCCGGTGGTGCCGAGGGGAGCGTCCCGGATCCGGGTCCAGCTCTCGGCCGCCCACACCGAGGGGCAGATCGCGACGGCGATCGCGGCCTTCACGAAGGTCGGCCGATCCCTCGGAGTGGTCGCCGCGTGAAGCTCGCCGCCGGTGCGTGCTGCCTCGCGCTCGCCGCGGCCAGCTGCGGTCCCTCGGGCGACCCGGTCGAGGCGCTCCTCGAAGCGCTCGAGGCGGCGGTCGAGGAGAAGGACGCCGACGCCGTCGCAGCCCGGCTGAGCCCGGACTTCCAGACCGCCTCGGGACAGTCCCGGGAGGACGCGACCCAGACCCTGAAGAGGCTGCTGCTCGGATACGAGACGGTGGAGGTGGAGCGGATCGCCTCGGAGGTCGAGCGCGGGGAGGGATCGGCCGTCGTCCGCTGCTGGGTGGGGTTCAGCGGCCGGGCCCGCCCCGTGGGCGGGCTCGCGGGGCTGCTCCCACCGGACGCGACCTACCGTTTCGACGTGGATGCGGTCGAGAGCGAGGCGGGCTGGCGGGTCTCACGGCTGGGCTGGGAGCGCGTCGAGACACGGGTGGAGTAGACCCCCCGGGGCGTCAGCGCAACCAGTACGGCCGGTAGTAGTGGCCGGCGTCGGCGCGCTCGGGGTCACGGGGAGGGCGCCTGAACAGGCCCTGGATCCGCTCCTTCAGCTGGTCCGGGTTGTCGAGGGCGTCGAAGATCGCCCCCGCCGCGAAGAGCGAGATCACCGCCCCCGCGGCGAGCACGATCGGCACCGCCAGGATGAAGAGGAACTGAACCAGCTCGATTGGGCCCATGCTCGCCTTTTCCAGGAATGGTGGAGTTACTGAATCCGCATCCGGCCGCCGAGACCGTCCTCGTAGGAGTGGAAGTAGTCGAGGCCGGTCTCGGGGTAGCGCCAGCAGTAGTACCCGGAACCGTTGTCGAAGTCCACGAGCCACAGCCCCTTCACCTCGACCCCCAGGTCGATGATCGACTGGGCCCACTCCCGGACGACCTCGTCGGTCGCCCGGGAGCTCTCGGCGGTCCCCCCGGGGGCCGAGGAGATCGCTTCCACGCGGCTCCGGGCCCTCTCGGTGAGCTTGCGAACCTCGGGCAGCAGAGCCACGGCCTCCGCGTAGGTGAAGATCCGGGGTTGGTGGGTTCGGCTCTCGGGCACGTCGACCTCGGGCCGGATTGTACCGGATTACCCGTCAGCGGAGGGGGTGCTCTCCGCTGGTGCCGGAGTTCCGGCACGGGCTGCTACAATCGCGCGGGCGCGATCGTCCCGCGCAGCGCCCTGGGAGCCGATGGACGATGGCTGACTCGGTGACTCT
>Ga0299906_10001741_pt1 | contig 18435 bp, 17 predicted proteins | sample RVTome_14_FD_200259 | JGI IMG/M metagenome (GOLD analysis project Ga0299906, IMG submission 200259) | Soil microbial communities from uranium-contaminated site in the Upper Colorado River Basin, Wyoming, United States - RVT145D125 (version 2) ...
CCGTGGCTAGGCGCGGCGACGACGCGTGGTGGCGGAGGAACACTCGGAGGAGCCGCAACGACGCCACGGCGCGTCCGGCTGAGTTCGCAGGCGGCGTGGGATTCTTGCTCACGCGTCTGAGTGCGTCGCGCGGCGTGAACGAACGGAGCGGGGCTCCCGCACGCGGGGCCCCGCTCCGCATCCGGGGCTACGCCGTCGCGCCCTCGAGCAGCCCGGCGTCGCGCAGGCGCGACTCCATGAGCTCGCCGATGCGCGCCGGGCTGGGGCTGACCGACACGCCGGCCGCTTCCAGGGCACGGATCTTGTCCGCCGCGGTGCCCTTGCCGCCGGAGATGATGGCCCCGGCGTGGCCCATGCGCTTGCCGGGCGGCGCGGTCTTGCCGGCGATGAAGCCCACGACCGGCTTCTTCACGCGCGCGGCGATGTAGTCCGCGGCGGCCTCCTCGGCGCTGCCGCCGATCTCGCCGATCATCACGATCGCGTCGGTGTCCGGGTCCGCGTTGAAGGCCTCGAGGCAGTCGATGAAGCTCGTCCCGTTGACCGGGTCGCCGCCGATGCCGACGCACGTCGACTGGCCGATGCCGCGCGTCGAGAGCTGCCAGACGGCCTCGTAGGTGAGCGTGCCGGAGCGCGAGATGACGCCGACGCGGCCGGGCCTGTGGATGTAGCCGGGCATGATGCCGATCTTGCACTGGCCCGGGGTGATGACGCCCGGACAGTTGGGGCCGATCAGGCGCGAGCGCGAGCCCTCGAGCGCGGCCACGACGCGCACCATGTCGAGGACGGGGATGCCCTCGGTGATCGTGACGATCAGCTCGATCTCGGCCTCGATCGCCTCGAGCATCGCGGCGGCGGCGAACGGCGGCGGGACGTAGAGCACCGTCGCGTCGGCGCCGGTCGCTTCCCGCGCCTCGGCGACCGTCCCGAAGACCGGCCGCCCGAGGTGCGTCGTCCCGGCCTTCTTCGGGTTCACGCCGCCGACCAGCTGCGTGCCGTACTCGATCGCCTGCTGGGAGTGGAACGTGCCCGTCTTGCCCGTGAAGCCCTGGCAGATCACCTTGGTTCGCGCATCGACGAAGATGCTCATGATCGAGCTCCCTGGATGGCCTCGCAGACCTTCTTCGCGGCGTCGTCGAGGTCGTCGGCCGGCGTGATGCGCAGACCCGAGTGCGCGAGGATGTCGCGGCCCTTCTCGACGTTGGTGCCCTCGAGGCGCACGACCAGCGGCACTCTCAGGTCGACCTGCTTCGCAGCGGCCACCACGCCCTCGGCGATCACGTCGCATTTCATGATGCCGCCGAAGATGTTGATCAGGACGCCGCGCACGTTCTCGTCCGAGAGCAGGATGCGGAAGGCCGCGGTCACGTTCTCCTTCGTCGCGCCGCCGCCGACGTCGAGAAAGTTGGCCGGCTCGCCGCCGTACAGCTTGATGACGTCCATCGTGGACATGGCGAGCCCGGCGCCGTTGACCATGCAGCCGATGTCGCCGTCGAGGGCGATGTAGGAGAGGTCGTACTTCGAGGCCTCGTACTCCTTGGGGTCCTCCTCGTCCACGTCGCGCAGCGCCGCCAGCTCCGGGTGCCGGAAGAGCGCGTTCGGGTCGAAGTTGATCTTCGCGTCGAGCGCGAGGACCCTGCCGTCGTCGGTCGTGACCAGCGGGTTGATCTCGGCGAGCGAGCAGTCCTGGTCGAGGAAGAGCCGCGCCAGCCCGGTGAGAAACTCCACCGCCGCGGGCACGAGCCCGGCCGGGATCCCGATGCCCTCGGCCAGCCGACGCGCCTGCGCCTCCTCGAGCCCGCCCGTCGTGAACGGCGCCTTGAGGATCTTCTCCGGGGCCTGCGCGGCGACCTGCTCGATCTCCATCCCGCCCTCGGACGAGGCCATCATCACCGGGCACCGCCGCTCCCGATCGATCGCGACGCCGACGTAGTACTCGCTCGCGATCTTCGACCCGCGCTCGACCCACAAACGCCGCACGATCTGCCCCCCGGGCCCCGTCTGGTGCGTCACGAGCGGCTTTCCGAGCATGGCCTCGGCCGCCGCACGGGCCTCGCGCGCGCTGCGCACGAGCTTGACCCCGCCGCCCTTGCCGCGCCCGCCGGCGTGGATCTGCGCCTTGACCACGGCGAACCCGGCGCCGAGGGCGTCGAAGGCGGCGGCGGCCTCGTCCGGGGTCTTGCACTCGTGCCCGTCGGGCACTGCGAGGCCCGCAGCAGCGAAGAGCTGCTTGGCCTGGAACTCGTGGATCTTCATGGCGGGCGGTCCCCCGGCATTCGTGGCGCGCGAGTGTAGCGGCTCGCTCCGGGCACGACCCGCGTCGCTCCGGTATTCTCGCGCGGATGATCCGCCCGCAGAGCACCCTCGTCGTCGGCGCCGGCGTGTCGGGCCTCACCTGCGCCGTCCGCCTGCTCGAGTCCGGGCGCGCGGTGCGCATCGTCGCCGCGGCCCCGCCCGAAGCGACGACGTCGATGGTCGCCGCCGCGCTCTGGTACCCCTACCAGACCGGGCCGCCGGAGGAAGTCCTCGGCTGGTGCGCGCGCAGCCTCGAGGTCTTCGGCGAGCTCGCGCGCGAGGGGGCGGCAACCGGCGTGCGCATGGTCGAAGGCATCGAGGTCGTCGCCGCGACGACCCGCTTCCCGGACTGGGCCACGGTCGTCCCCGGATTCCGCGCCGCGCACCCGCGGGAGCTCCCGGTGGGGTTCGACCGAGGGTTCCACTTCCGCGTGCCGGTCATGGAGATGCCGCGCTACCTCGCGTGGCTGCGGGCGCGCGTGGAGGCGCTGGGCGGACGCTTCGAGTGGCGCGAGCTCGGGAGTGTCGACGAGGCGCTCGACGAGGCGGACGTCGTCGTGAACTGCACGGGCCTGGGCGCGCGCGAGCTCGCGGCCGACGGCGAGGTGTACGCGATCCGCGGCCAGGTCCTGCGAGTCGACTGCCGCGCCGCGCGGCGCATCCTGCTCGACGAGCGCGGCGCACCCGACGTCGCGTACGTCGTGCCGCGCTCGAGCGACGTCGTCCTGGGCGGCAGCGCGAGCCGCGGGCGCGAGGACTTGCGCGCCGATCCGGTCGAGAGCGCGGCGATCCTCGAGCGTTGCGCCGCGCTCGAGCCCGCGCTCGAGGGCGCGCGAACGCTCTCGGTCGCCGTCGGCCTGCGCCCGGGGCGCGACCGCGTGCGCCTGGAGGTCGAGCAGCGCGAGGGCGGCAAGGTCCTCGCCCACGACTACGGGCACGGCGGCGCCGGCGTCACGCTGTCGTGGGGCTGCGCGGACGAGCTCGTGCGCCTCTTGAACGCGTCCCGCTCCGCCGAGCCGAGCGAGGTGCTGGGGCGATGAGCAGCGCCGGCCGACCGGCGCGCCGCCGCGCGCTCGCGCTCGTCGCGGCGCTCGCCGCTGCCTGCACGTCCGCCCCGCCGGGCGAGCCCGCCTTCGACTGGATCCTGCGCGGCGGCACGGTCTACGACGGCAGCGGCGGCCCGCCGCGCGTCGCCGACGTCGCGCTCCTGGGCGAGCGCGTCGCGGCCGTCGGGAATCTGATGGGCGCGCGCGCCGCGCGCGAGCTCGACGTGCGCGGGCTGGCGGTCGCGCCGGGCTTCATCAACATGCTCAGCTGGGCCACGGAGTCGCTCATCGTCGACGGCGACTCGCAGAGCGACATCCGCCAGGGGGTCACGCTCGAGGTGATGGGCGAGGGCTGGTCGATGGGCCCGCTGACGGACGCCATGAAGGAGGAGCTCGGCAAGACCGAGGGCGGCCCGCAGTACTCGGTCGAGTGGACCGGCCTCATGGAGTACCTCGAGTGGCTCGTGCAGCGCGGCGTCAGCTGCAACGTCGCGTCCTTCGTCGGCGCGACTACGCTGCGCATCCACGAGATCGGGTACGCAGACCGGTGCCCGACCCCCGCCGAGCTCGAGCGCATGCGCGCGCTCCTGCGGCGCGAGATGGAGCGCGGCGCGCTGGGGCTGGGCTCGTCCCTGATCTACGCGCCCGCCTGCTACGCCGACACCGCGGAGCTCGTCGCGCTGTGCGAGGTCGTCGCGGAGTTCGGCGGCATGTACATCACGCACATGCGCAGCGAGGGCGAGCGCCTGCTCGAGGCCATCGACGAGGTCGTGACCATCGCGCGCGAGAGCGGCGTCGCCGCCGAGATCTACCACCTGAAGGCCGCGGGGCGCGACAACTGGGACAAGCTCGAGCCGGCGATCGCGCGCATCGAGGCCGCGCGCGCCGCAGGGCTCGCCATCACGGCCGACGTCTACGCGTACGAGGCCGGCGCGACGGGCCTGAACGCGGCCATGCCGCCGTGGGTCCAGGAAGGCGGCTTCCGCGCCTGGAGCGACCGGCTGCGCGACCCGGGCGTGCGCGAGCGCCTGCGCGCGGAGATCACGACGCCGAGCGCGGAATGGGAGAACCTGTACCTCGCCGCCGGCTCGCCGGAAGGGATCCTGCTCGTCGGCTTCAAGAATCCCGAGCTCCAGAAGTACACGGGGCGCAGCCTCGCCGAGGTCGCGGCCGACCTCGGGACCTCGCCGGTCGACGCGATGATGGACCTCGTCATCGAGGACGACTCGCGGGTCGAGGCGATCTACTTCCTCATGTCCGAGGACAACGTGCGCCGCAAGATCGCCCAGCCCTGGGTGGCCTTCTGCTCGGACGCGGCCAGCCTCGCCCCCGAGGGCCTGTTCCTGCGCTCGCACCCGCACCCGCGCGCCTACGGCAACTTCGCCCGGCTCCTGGGGCGTTACGTCCGCGACGAGGGCGTGATGCCGCTGGAAGAGGCGGTGCGCCGGTTGACGTCCTTCCCTGCCGACAACCTCGGCATCGCCGAGCGCGGCCGGCTCGTCCCCGGGTTCTTCGCCGACGTCGCCGTCTTCGACCCGCGCGAGATCCGGGACCACGCGACGTTCGAGGAGCCGCACCGCTTCGCGACCGGCGTGCAGCACGTCTTCGTCAACGGCGAGATCGTGCTGCGCGACGGCGAGCACACCGGCCGCCGTCCGGGGCGCGTCGTTCGCGGGCCGGGCGCCGGCGCCCGGAGGGGAGCCCGATGAGCCGCGAGACGCTGCCGCGCCGCGCGGCGTGGGCCGCGGCGCCGGACGCGCGCGGGAGCCTCTTGGTCGACCACCAGCTGCGCGACGTCCTGGGCCGCGAGCTGCGTGCCGCGCGCGGCGCGCGGCCCCTCGCGCCCGACCAGGTCCAGCCCGCGAGCGTCGACCTGCGCCTCGGCCGGAGCGCCTACCGCATCCGCGCGGGCTTCTCGCCCGGGACGGCGCCCGTCCACGAGCGGCTGCGCGAGCTGTCGACCGGCGCGCTCGACCTCGAGGGCGAGGGCGCGGTCCTCGAGCGCGGCCTGGTCTACGTGATCCCGCTCGAGGAGAAGCTCGAGCTCCCGCCGACGCTGCGCGCGCGCTTCAACCCGCGCAGCTCCACCGGCCGCTGCGACATCTTCGTGCGCACGCTGTGCTCGGGCCACCCGCGCTTCGACTGCGACTCGAGAGCGGGCGCGCGGCGCTCTCGCACGAGGAGCTCGTCGCGCGCTACCGGCGCACCCCGCTCGCTTTCGACGGCGAGCGAGCCCTCGACGAGCGCGAGGTGCGCTTCGACGGCGAGGGCGGACTCGAGCTCACGCTGGGGCTCGCGGGCCGCGACCCCGCGGGGTGGCGCGCCGCGAGCCACACCGACCTCGTGCGCTTCGGCGACGCCGGCGCGCACGAGGCCGGCGACTTCTTCGAGGCCGTCCACGCGCCGGACGGCCGGGTGATCCTGGCGCCCGGCAGCTTCTACATCTTCTGCAGCCGCGAGCGGCTGCGGGTACCCCCCGACCTCGCGGCGGAGATGATGCCCGTCGACGTCGGCATCGGCGAGATGCGCAACAACTACGCGGGCTTCTTCGACAACGGCTTCGGCTGGCGCGAGGACGCCGCGGGCCGGCCGCAGCCGGGCGGCACGCCGGCCGTGCTCGAGGTGCGCGCCCACGACGTCCCTTTCCTGGTCGAGGACGGCCAGGTCTTCTTCCGCCTGAGGTTCTTCCGCACGGGCGGCCGGCCCGAGCGGCTCTACGGCGAGGGGCGCGCCAGCTACAAGGAGCAAGAGCTCACGCTCGCGCGCGCGTTCCGTACCGCCGTACCGCCTACCCCTCCAACAGCTGGAACGCGATGAACGAGAAGTCGTCGGGCTTGCTCGGCCGGTCGACGTCGGCGCCGCGCATGCGCCGCTCGCATTGCGCGATCAGCTGCTGGGTCGCGGCCTCGAGCGCGCGGTGGGCAAAGCACCTGGCGATCTCCGTCGAGTGCAGGTTGTCGAGCACGCCGTCGCTCGCGATCACGATCGTCTCGCCCGGGCGCAGGCGCACCGGGTAGCCGATCTCGACGCGCATGAGGTCGCTGCCCATCACGTTGGCGATCAGGTGCAGCGACTGGTGATGCATCGCGTCCCACTCGTCGAGCGCGCCGGCCTCGAGCGCGTAGCCGACGGGCGAGTGCGCCACGGTGCGCATCCTCAGGTCGCCGTCCGGCCCGACGAGCAGGATGACCGAGTCGCCGACGTGGTACGGCCGGAAGACGCCGCCCTTGATCTCGGCCAGGGCGAGCGTCGTCGCGCCGACCTCGCGCCTGAGCAGCTCTTCGTTGGCTCCCTCGATGCCGTCCAGGATCGCGTCGCGCAGCGGGCGGCCGTTGCCCGCCGCGTGCGCCACCGCTTCGGCGACCTGGCCCAGCGCCAGGCTCGACGCGTGCGCCCCGCCGGGCAAGCCGCCGACGCCGTCGGCCACGGCGAGCACGCCACCCTTCTCGCCGCCCGGGATCACGGCGATCGAGTCCTCGTTGGGCGAGCTCGCCGGGTCGATGCCGCCCGGCTTGGGCACCGGAGGCCGCGACGTGAACACCGCACAGCGCCCCCCCTGGAAGTCGAGGATCTCCGCCGAGCGCATGCTGCGGTCGAAGATGCAGAGGGGCGGGGAGAGTTCGGGGTTGGCCATGTCGTTTCGAACCCGCGCGGTTCGAGGGAAGAGGCTCGGACGCATCCCCGCAGCCGCCTCAGGATAGGACCTGCAAGCGAGGCCCACACTTGCGGAGGCCGGGAAAGCTCGCCGCATTGTATGCGACCAATCGAATCTCGCTTGCATGCAATTTGCGGCTGCGGAGAATGGCAGGCCCGTGTGGACGCCCGACGCCATCCCTTCCGACCACCCGCTGTACCTGTCGATCGCCGACTCCCTCGAGCGGGACGTGCGGCGCGGGGCGCTGGCCCCGGGGGATCGGCTGCCGACGCTGCGCGCCATGGCGCGCGAGCTCGGGGTCAACGTGATGACCGTGTCGCGCGGCTACGCCGAGGCGGCGCGGCGCGGCCTGGTCCAGGGCGAAGTGGGGCGGGGCACGTTCGTGCTCGCCCACAAGGAGGGCTGGTCTTCCCTGGCGACGCTCGCGGGGGGCGCGGCGGGCCGGATCGACTTCGCCTTCAACCTCCCGGCGCTCGACCTCGCGCGGCTGCGGCCGCGCGAGCTCCTGGCGGAGCTCGCCGGCCGTGCCGACGAGCTCGGGTGGAACGCGGGATACGAGCCCGCGGGCCTCGCCGAGCACCGGCGCGTGGCGGTGAGCTGGCTCGCGCGCTTCGGCGTCGCCGCGAGCGCCGAGCGCGTCCTGGTGACGGGCGGGGTCCAGCACGGCCTCGCGGCCGCACTCTCCGCGTCGACCTCGCCCGGCGACACGCTCGCCGTCGAGGCGCTGACCTACACCGGGATCCGCGGGCTCGCCGGCGCGCTCCACCTGCGGCTCGCCGCGGTCCGCTGCGACGAGGACGGCCTCGACCCGGACGGGTTCGCCGCGCTCTGCCGATCGCGCAAGGTGCGCGTGCTCTACACGATGCCGACGCTGCACAACCCAACGGGCTCGGTGCTGCCCGCGGAGCGCCGCGTGGCGCTCGTCGAGCTGGCGCGCCGGCACGGCGTGACGCTGGTCGAGGACGACTGCTACGGGTTCCTCTGCTCGAGCGCTCCGCCACCGCTCGCCGCGCTCGCGCCCGAGCGGACGTACTTCCTGACGGGCACGTCGAAGAGCCTCGCCGCCGGCCTGCGCATCGGCTTCATGGCGACGCCGCCGAGCACGGAGGCGCACCGCCGCGCATGCGAGCGGGCGGCGGCGTTCGGCTGGATGGCGTCGCCGCTCACGGCCGAGATGGCGTGTTGTCTGATCCGCAGCGGCCGCGCGGACGAGCTCGTCGCCGAGCGGCGGCGGGAGTGCTCGGAACGCCGCGCGCTCTTCGACGCCCGCGCGCCGCACGGCTCCGCCGCCGCGCATCCCTCCTCGCCGCACCTGCTCTGGCCGCTCCCGGCCGAGTGGGCGGCGACCGACTTCGAGGCGCGCGCCCTCGCGCGCGGCGTCGCCGTCACGCCGGCCGAAGTGTTCGCCGTCGAGCCGGCCGCCGCCCCGCGCGCCGTGCGCCTGTGCCTGGGCACGCCGCCGACGCGCGAGCAGGTGATGCGCGGGCTCGAGGTGCTCGGCGAGCTCGTCCGCGGCGTGCCGCGCGCGGCGGCCGCGGTGCTGTGAACGCCGCGTGGCGGCGCGCGCCGTACCGCATCAGCACCGACCCGGCGGAGCTCGATCCGGCGGCGATCCACGCGTACCTGACGCGCAGCTACTGGGCGCGCGGCGTCTCGCGCGAAGTGGTCGAGCGCTCGCTCGGGCATTCGCTCGGCTTCGCGCTCTTGCACGAGAGCGCCGGGCAGGTCGGGTTCGCGCGCGTGGTCACCGACCGCAGCACGTTCGCGTACCTGGCGGACGTCTACGTCCTGGAGGAGCACCGCGGTCGGGGCCTCGGCGCCTGGCTGATCGAGTGCGTGCGGGCGCACGCCGAGCTGCAGGGTCTGCGACGCTGGATGCTCGTCACGGAGGACGCGCACGGGCTGTACCGCAGGTTCGGGTTCGCTGCGCTCGCCCACCCCGAGCGGCACATGGAGGCTTCGCGGTAGTCGCTACCCGCAGGGATCGAGGTCCAGCCCCGCGGCGCGCGCGGCCTTGGCGGGCCGCGCCCGCCGCGCCGCCGGGTGCCTACGGAAGCGCTCGAGGAGGTCCGCCCGGCCCGCGCTGGCGAGCGCTTCCTCGACGAGCCGCCGGTTCTGCGGCGCCTTCCAGCGCACGAGCGCCTTCTGCAGGCGGCGCTCGCGCGCCCCGCGCGGGACGTACACCGGCTCCATCGTCAGCGGGTCGATCCCGGTGACGAACTGCACGTTGGCGCGCGTCATCGGCAAGGGGATGAACTCCTGCACCTGCTCGGGCGAGTAGTCGCGGGCGAAGAGCTTCTCGAAGAGCTCCACCGCGTCCTCGAGCGTCGTCCCCGGATGCCCGACGACGAAGTAGTTCACCAGGTGCTGGTCGCGCCCGGTCTCCGCGCACTCCTGCTTGTAGTCCTTCTCGTACGCCTCGTAGACCTCGAAGCGCGGCTTGTTCATCGCGCGCAGCACGCGGTCCGAGGCGTGCTCGGGGGCGAGCTTCATGCGGCCGGGGACGTGGTGCGCGACGAGGTCGTGGTGCAGCGGCAGGAGCTCGCCGCGCTTGTCGCGCAGCATGTCGTAGCGGATCCCCGAGCTGACGAAGGCGTGCTTCACACCCGGGACGGTGCGCACGACGGCGAGCAGCCGGCGATAGCCCTCGCTCGTCTTGTCGAGTCGCAGCGCCGGGCACGGGTCGGGCGTCAGGCAATCGCGCCCCAGGCACGGATCGCCCTTCTCGAGCAGCTTGCACCCCAGGCCGTACATGTTCGCCGTCGGCCCGCCCACGTCGGTGATCGTGCCACGGAAGTCCGCGTGCTCGGCGAGCCGCGCCGCCTCGCGCAGGATCGAGGCCTCCGAGCGCGACTGGATCGTGCGCCCCTGGTGGAAGGTGATCGAGCAGAAGGAGCAGTCGGCCATGCAGCCGCGGTGCGTGTTGACGCTCCAGCGCACGGGCTCGAGCGCGGGGATGCCCCCGGCCGCGTCGTGGTCGGGGTGCCACTCGCGCCGGTACGGGAGGTCGTACCAGGAGTCGACCTCGGCCTGGCTCGCGGGCGGCGGCGGCGGATGCTGGAGCACCCAGCGCGCGCCGTGACGCTGCACGAGCGGCGCCGAGGTCGGCGCGTTCTCCTCGCGCACGGCCTGGAAGAGCGGCACGAACAGCGCTGCGTCCCGCGCCAGCTCCTCGAACGCGGGCACCTCGCGCGCACCGCGCGGCGCCGCGTCCACGATCTCGCACGTGCCCGCGATTCCGGCCAGGGAGTCGCCGCGCTCGAGCCGGCGCGCGACCTCGAGCACCGCCCGCTCGCCCATGCCCCAGACGAGCAGCTCGGCCTTGGCGTCGACCAGGATCGAGCGCCGCACCTTCTCGTCCCAGTAGTCCCAGTAGGCGAGCCGCCGCGGACCGGCCTCGAGGCCTCCGATGACGACGGGCACGCCCGGGAAGTGACGGTGCGCCGCCGCCGTGTAGCCGATCGTCGCGCGGTTCGGCCGACCCGGGATCCCGCCGGGGCGGTAGACGTCGGTGCGACGCTTCTTCTTCGCGGCGGTGTAGCCGGTCACCATCGAGTCGATCGTGCCGGCCGTCACGCCGACGAAGAGGCGCGGCGCGGGGAGGCGATTCCAGCCGTCGCCGTCAGGATCGGAGACGTCCGGCAGCTCGGGCACGTCGAGCATCCCCACGCGCAGCCCGGCGGCCTCGAGCACGCGGCCGATCACGGCCGCCCCGAACGAGGGGTGGTCGACGTAGCCGTCCCCGGTGACGAGCAGGACGTCGAGCTCGTCCCAGCCGCGCGCCGCCATCTGCTCGCGGTCGCGCGGCAGGAACGCGGCGTTCTGGCTGGTGGTCATGGCCCTCTTCCTGGGCCCGACAGGGCTCAGAAGCTCCCGTGGCGCGCGCGCTGGCGGCGGTTGACCTTGCGACCGCCCGCCGTCTTCTGGCGGGTCCGGTAGCCGGTCCTGCGGCGGCGCTTGGTGGTGCTCTTGCGCAGGTTGATCTTCATGCGGGGCCGTCCCCCCTTTTCGCAGAGGGGGATCGAGCGAAGCAGTATAGGCGCCGCAACGCCGGGGGCAAGCCCGGAGGGCTACTTCCCCGAGAGCCCGCGGGTCAGGATCGCGAGGTAGCGCTCGGTGGTGATGAAGCCCCAGGACCACTCCTCGTACTCCGCGAGCAGGCCGTCGGCGAGCATGTCGCCCGCCGACTTGCCTTCCTTCAGGGCGGCCGCGACGAGGTCGGTCGTCGCGACGAGCATCGCGTGGTAGGCGCGCAGGTCCGCGATGCTCGCGAGCGGGCCGTGCCCCGGGATGATGTGGTAGTCCTCGGGGATCGACTCGAGCATCTCGGCCACCGCCGCGACGAAGCCCGGCACGCTGCCGCCGCTGTCGAGGTCGATGTAGGGGAAGCGCCCGTTGAAGAAGAGGTCGCCCATGTGCACGACCTTGGACTCGGGGAAGATCGCCACGCTGTCGCCGTCGGTGTGCGCCGCGGCGAAGTGGCGCACGCTCACGTCCTCGCCGTTCAGGTGCAGCGTGAGGCCATCCTCGAACGTGACCATCGGGAGGGTCGGACGCCCCTTGCCGTCCGCGAGAAGGCGCTCGCGGACGTTCGCGTGGGCGACGATCGTCGAGCGCTCCCCGTAGGCGGCGTTGTTCCCCGTGTGGTCGCCGTGCCAGTGCGTGTTGAGCACGACGCGCACCGGCTGCTTCGAGACGCGCTCGACGGCCTCGAGGTGCTCCGGGACGGGGATGTAGGTGTCGATCACGAACACGCCGTCGTCCCCCACCGTCACGCCGACGTTGCCGCCGCGCTCGCCCTCGATGTAGGAGACGTTGCCGGCGACCTCGTGAACCTTCAGGCCCCCCTGGTCCTGGACGCGCGAGGTCAGGGCGGCGGAAGCGAGCAGGGTTCCGAAGGCGAGGGGCAGTGTCCAGCGCGGAACGGAGCGGTGCATGGGTCGTCCTCGACGGGGGTCTTCGCGAGCCGCGCATTGTACCGGCGCGGTGTCGGCCGATCCCCGGGCGATCCCCCGGGGCTATCCCCCCGACACCGCCTGCAGGATGCGGATCGTGTCCCCCTCGGCGAGCGCCGCGTCCCCCGGCTCGACGTGGCGCGTATCGGTCTCGTTGTGGAAGCACAGCACGTGCCGGCGCAGGGCGCCGCGCTCGTCGAACAGGTGCACGCGCAGCGCCGGGGCCTCCTCCACGAGCCGCTCGAGCGCCCCCGCGAGCGTCGTCGCCGTCACGTCGACGCGCGCGCGGTTCCCGACGAAGCGCCGCAGGAGCGCGGGCAGCTCGACGTGCACGCGCGGCATCACGCCTCCACGAAGGCCTCGACGCACAGGATGCGCGGCAGCGTCGCGGAAAGTCGCGTCCACGAGTCGCCGCCGTCGGCGCTCGCGAAGACCTCGCCCGCGGTCGTCCCCGCGTACACCCCGCAGGGCTCGAGCGAGTCCACCGCGAGCGCGCGGCGCAGCACCCCGGCGTACGAGTGGGCCGTGGGCAGGCCGCGCTCGAGCGCCTCCCACGAGTCCCCGCCGTCGCGGCTGCGGTAGATCCGCAGCCGCCCCCCGATCGGCAGGCGGTACTCGTCGGACTCGAGCGGGCACGCGAAGAGCGCCTTCGTGCGCGCGTCGATTGCCAGCGGGAAGCCGAACGAGGATGGCAGGCCGTTCTCGATGCGCTCCCAGCTCCGGCCGCCGTCGCGCGTGCGGAACATGCCGCGGTGGTCCTGGCGCCAGATCGCGTCGGCGTCGCCGGGGTCGGCGGCGAGCGCGTGCACGCAGGCGCCGATCCCCGCGTGGCTCGGGTCCTCGATCACGCCCGGCACCCCGGCATTGCGCGGCTCCCACGTGCGACCGGCGTCGGGCGAGTGGAAGACCCCGACCGCCGAGATCCCGCACCACAGCCGCTCGGGCGCGCGCCGATCGACGAGCACCGCGTGCGCGCACAGCCCGCCGGCTCCGGGGTACCACGCGGGCCGCGTGGGGTGCGCGCTGAGCCCTTCCACGAGCTGCCAGCTCGTCCCGCCGTCGCCGCTGTGGAAGAGCCCCGCCTCGTCGACCCCGGCGTACAGCGCGCCGTTCGAGCCCTCGAGCGTCCACACCTGGCGCAGCGTCCAACCGCTGTCCCCGTCGTACCTCGGGCCCGCGTCGACCTGGCGCCACTCGGCGAGGTCCGCGCTGCGCTGGATCGCCGGGCCGTACACGTCGCTCGCCGTCCCCAGGAACGTGTCGCCGCCCGGCACGCGGCACGCAGCCGTCACCTTCCAGCCCTTGAAGAGCGGTCCCTCGAGCTGCCATTCGCGACGCCGGGCGTCCGAGCGCCAGACGAACGCGCCCTTGGCGGTCCCGACGAGCAGCGTGACTTGCATGCGGCGTGCCCTCTCCGGGATCGCGGCGCCGGGGCGCGCGTCTCAGCGCTTCTCCGGGGAATCGAGGTAGGTCGAGAGGTAGGCGAGCTCGTCCTCGACCGCGCGCGGAGACGAGCACGTCGAGGCGACCTCGTGGCGCATGAGGGAGCGCAGCTTGCCGCGCGCGATCCAGAGCTTGTTGCGGTCCTGCTTCTCGCCGTCGAGGTGGCCGCGCAGCACCTCGTAGTAGGGCGAGCCCTCCTCGCGCAGGCGCTTCAGCGCGCGCTCGACGAGCTCGAGCACCCATTCGCGGTCGAAGTCCGGGTCGCTGTACACGGGCTCGAGCTCGGCGTCGGTCGCGTCGCGGCGCTTGCGCAGCCGGTCGCCGATCGTGTTGTGCACGACGGCGACGAGGAGGCTGCGGAAGCGCCCGTAGCGCGCGTCCGCGCGCGAGAGCAGCTCGCTGCGCAAGAGCCGCAGGAAGACCTCCTGGCAGACGTCCTCCGCCTCGTTGGGCTCGAAGCCGCGGCGCTCGAGGTAGCGCAGCACCGGGCCGCGGTACGCCGTGGCGAAGGCCTCCAGGGCCTCGCGCCCGCTCTCGCCCGCCTCGCGGATGGTCGTCCACACCGTTGTGGGAAACACCCCCCGAGTCTACCTTCGAGCGCGGACATGGGCGAAGTGCGCACCTTGGCCGAGAAGGCGGTCGCGGCCGGGCTGCTCGGCGCGGATCTGCGCGAGGAAGTCCCGGTCGTGCCGGAGAAGTACGAGCTGGTCCGGCCGCTCGGCCGGGGCGGAGCGCGAGTGGTGTGGCTGGCGCGCGACACGGGGCTCGACCGCTACCGCGCGCTCAAGTTCCTGAACGACGTCCCGCCCTCGGTGCTCGAGCGCTTCCGCCGCGAGGCGCGCTTCGCGGCGCGCCTCGCCACCACGTCGATCGTCGCGGTGCACGAGATGGACGAGTTCGCCGGGCGCCCGTACATCGCGATGGAGTACATCGACGGCGGGAACCTGGCCCAGGCCCAGCTCGGGTACGACGAGCTGGCCCGCGTCCTGCTCGAGGTCGCGCGCGCCCTGCAGCACGCCCATGCGCGCGGGATCGTCCACCGCGACATCAAGCCCGAGAACATCCTGCTCGACTCGAACGGCCGGGCGTACGTGACGGACTTCGGCATCGCGCGCGACCTCGGCGCGAGCGCGGGGATCACGCTGAGCACCGAGGGCCAGATCATGGGGACGCCCGCCTGCATGCCGCCCGAGCAGGCGCGCGGCGCGCTGCACGCCGTCGACGCGCGCAGCGACGTCTACGCACTGGGAGCGACGCTCTTCTTCAAGCTCACCGGACGCTGGCCCTTCGAGGGCGACAGCGTGGTCGACGTGCTGCACGCGGTGCTGCACGCCGACCCGCCCTTCCCGCGCTCGATCCGCCCCGACATCCCGCGCCCGCTCGAGGCGATCGCGCTCAAGTGCCTGCGCAAGGAGCGCGACGAGCGCTACGCGTCGATGCAGGCCCTCGCGAACGAGCTCGAGCGCTTCCTCGGAAGGGGCCAGGTCCAGTCGGAGTCGAGCGCCTGGTTCAAGAAGCTCGTGCGCCAGATCCAGCCCGAGAGCCAGCCGGCCGCGGGCGCGCCGGCGCCCGCGCCCGATCCCTACTGGACGCTGGGCATGGACGTCGCGCGGCGCCTCGCGCGCTGGGACGCGGACGCCTACCGCATCTCGCGCGACCTCCCGCGCACGTTCGAGAGCCTCGAGCGCATCGCGCGGCGCCTCGCCGAGTTCCTGGACGAGAAGCCGGACGCCGCCTGGGCGCGCTTCTACCGCGGAATGGCGCTCGGCCGGCTCGGGCGGCTCGAGGAGGCGCTCGAGGAGATGGAGCGCGCCGTCGACCGCGCCGCGGAGATGTCCGGCGCCTACTTCGAGCTCGGGCGGACCTACGTCGCGCTGCACCTGCGCGCACAGCACCGCGCCCGGCGCCACATCGCGCACACGGGGGTCGAGGAGGACCTGCGCGCGGCGCGGCCGCTCTTGAAGCAGGCCGCGCTCGCGTTCGAGGAGGCCCGCAGGCACGGCGAGGACCTCCCCGTCTGGCAGCTGCGCTACGCCGACGCCGTGGGGCGCCTCTCCGAGAACGACTTCAACGGCTGCGTCGCCGAGTGCGACGCGATCCTGGCGGTCGACGCCGACGCCGAGGAGGTCTGGCGCCTGCGCGGCGACGCGCTGAAGCTCTCCGGCGGCGACCCCTTCGAGAGCTACGAGAACGCCCTCGCGATCCGGCGCAGCGACTACGGCGTGTGCCTCGCCATGGCGGAGGCGTGGCTCGACCGCGGCGAGCTCGACCGTGCCGCGGAGTGCCTGCGGCGCGCGCTCGCGATCCACCCGAGGCTCGTCGACGCCGAGGTGCAGCTCGCGCGTCTGTGCCTCTCGCGGGGCGCGACCGAGGAGGGGCTCGCGATCACCGCGCGCTGCCTCGCGCGCGCCCCCGAGGACTACGAGCTGCACGCCACGCGCGCCGAGCTGCTCCTGCGGCACGGCGAGCTCGAGGAGGCGTTCGAGGTGCTCGCGCGGGCGTCGGCGCTGGAGGGGTGCCAGAACCGCATCAACCTCTTGAAGGCCCGGGCGCGATTGGGCCGCGCGCGGCGCGCGATCGAGGACGGCGGGAACGGGCGCGCGGACCTGGAAGCGGTGCGGGCGATGCACGCGCAGGCGACGCAGCGCGCGCCGAACGAGCCGCCCTGGTCGGAGGTGCTCGAGGAGGCGCAGGGGCTGGGGGGATAGCGGTTTTCCCCGGGTCAGAACCCGGCCGCGATGAGCGGGTTCAAGGTGGCATGTACGCGTTCCTCCGCGCTCTCCTGCTCGTTCTGCTACCCACCGACGAGGTCAACGGCTTGCACAGCTCCGTGGCGGCCGCCGGCGACGTCGACGGCGACGGAGTGCCCGACTTCGCGCTCGCCCAGCGCGGCCCCGGCGCCACGGGCTTCGGTGAGCCCGCTGAGCAAGGGCCGCTGGAGCTCGTTTGGATCCTCTCGGGCAAGGACGGCTCGCTCCTGCGCACGCTCCGCCCGCCGCGCGCCTGCCAGGTCTTCGGGCAGACGCTCGAGAACGTCGGCGACCTCGACGGCGACGGCCGGGTCGACCTCGCCGTGAGCGGGGCGGACCACGTGTGGGTCTTCTCGGGCGCTGACGGCAAGATCTTGCACGAGCTGGCGGGTGGCGCTGGCTTCGGGTACTCGATGTCCGGCGCGCTCGACGTCGACGGGGACGGGGGTCCGGACCTCGCGGTGTACGAGGGCGCCTGGCACCTCCTTCCGAGCAAGGGATGCGTGAAGGTGTTCAACGGAAGGTCGGGAAGCCTGATCCACGTGCTCTCCCCCGCATCCCTCGGTGCAAGGAGTCTCACCGGAGCGATCGGCCTCGTCCCCGACCGCGACGGTGACGGCCGCGCCGAGCTCGCGCTGACGCTGGGTGGGGTTCGACTCGACGCGCCGGACGAGGACGCGAAGCCGGCTCGCGGCAACGTCCTCGAGGTCGTCGACCCCGAGACGTCGAAGTCGTTCCTGCGGTACGTCCTGCCCGAGAAGGGCCAGGGCGGACAGCCGTGGCTGATCCGCTCCCCCGGCGACCTCGACGGCGACGGCGTGGCGGAGCTCCTGGTCTCCCTCGTCCACGACCACGTCATCTTGATCTCGGGCGCCCGCGGCGAGGAGCTGCAACGCCACTCCTGGGTGGAATACTACATGAACGCGGAGGGCACGAGCCTCGAGGTGCACCCGGACGCCGACGGCGACGGCGTTCCCGACTACCTCGTCGGGGCCAACGAGGACGGGTTCGACTGCGACCCGGGCTTCGTCGCGCTCTACAGCGGCAGGAACGGCTCGGTCCTGAGCCGGCTCCAGTTCGACTATGACGGCGAGGGCAGCTGCGGCCCCGGGGCCGACGCCTGCGTCCTGGGCGACGTCGACGGCGACGGGGTGCACGACGTCGCCGTCCACCTCCCGCGCCTCGACGAGATCCGCATCCTCTCGGGCGCCGACTTCGCCGAGCTCGTGCGCCGCAAGGTCGGCGACGCGGTCCGCGGGCGCTGAGGCGGGGAGCCTCGTGGAATGGGCGGGCTTCCCGGGGCCCGCTCGGCGCGGGGAGTGGGGCCGGTCCAATTCGGCGCCAGGGCGTGCGGGGGGCTCGGGCCCCGACCGGACCCGCTGGCGCTCGTGACCGGTCCGGTCAGCGCCCGAGCCCCCCGCACGCCCTTGGGCCGAGGACCGCCCCGCGCGCGAGACACCCCAGAAAGCCCGCCCGGACCGAGCCCGTCGAGGGTCTGCGTGCTTGCGTGCTGCGCGCTCAGCGCGCCGGGAAGAAGTGCACCGGCCCGGGCATCTCGTTCACGCTCAACGGGCCGCCGATGCGCCAGTGCGTCGTCTCGTACCACTGCGGCATCGCGACCGGCGAGCTGCGGTTCGGGCGCTTGACGTCCTCGGCCCAGCCCGCGAACCAGCGCGCCGACGAGTACGGGTCCACCTGGCCCGCGGGGATCGGCACGCCGTGCTTGCGCGCGTTGTTCAGCACGTAGCGGAAGAGCCGGCGCACCTGGGTGACCTTGGTCAGCGCGCGCGCGAAGTAGCGCTCGATGAGTACTTTGCCGTGCCGATGCCAGGCCGCATTCAGGGCCTTCGCCAAGCGGATGCCCAATCCTTGCATCGCGCGCGAGAGATCGCGCTTGCTCCCGGGCTCGAGGATGAAGTGCAGGTGGTTCGACATCACCGAGTACTCGACGATTCGCGTGTGGTGCCGATCGTTCGCCTGACGGATCGCGCGCTCGATGCGCCGGTACGCGCGCGGCGTGCGCAGGCTCGGAAGGCCGGGACGGAGCTTCATGGTCGCGTGCACGACGACGCCTTGGAGCTCGGGACGTTTCGCGTGCGAGGCACGCGCCGAGCGTTTGATCTTGATCCTCGAACGCTTCGAACGACACCTGGAACCATCGAGCATGATTCACCCTCGAAGGAGACGTTCGACCTTCCACGAGTTAAGACGTAACTCACGCTCGAGAGTCGCCACGTTTCTCGAGAATAAATGCCGCTATCGTCCAGGGCGTTTCGTGCGTGGGCAGAGTCCAT
>Ga0299906_10001742_pt1 | contig 18431 bp, 15 predicted proteins | sample RVTome_14_FD_200259 | JGI IMG/M metagenome (GOLD analysis project Ga0299906, IMG submission 200259) | Soil microbial communities from uranium-contaminated site in the Upper Colorado River Basin, Wyoming, United States - RVT145D125 (version 2) ...
CTGGCGCTTCGAGTCGAAACTGATGCCGGCATCGAGGTTCTGGATCTTCTGCTCGACGCGGCGCATGGTGGTGCTCATCTCGTCGTTGAGCTGGGCGACTCGGTGAAAGGCGTAAAAGGCCACGGCGACGGTGGTCAGAAGCAAAAGAGAAAGAAAGAGAAGCGCCGTAGTCTGCCAACCGGACCCCTGGCGGACGATGATCTGGCGGATTTCCGGTCCCGCCGAAGGGGACGCCGCCTCGAGGTCGGAGTCGGCGAACGAGGCCGCCCCTTCCAAGTCCTCCGAGGAGTCGTCCTTCTGCGGAACCTCCGCAATGTTCAATAGTTTCTTCGAAACAGGCATCTCCAGGAACCTCCGATGAAATGAGGTGGCTTGGCACCCGAGAGTCGGCTGGACCGGGTCCGGCCGACCCTCACCACCTAGATAAAACCGCTCTCGACCCATGGGGGGCTATCGCTCCGTCGGGGGCATGGGACGTAGGACGGGGAGCCGGGTGGTTCCTTCCGGCCCTCCGAGAGCGGGCTGGGTGCCCCTCCGCCGAGACCAAGCCCCCGCGCTTGGTCTCGACCCTGATCTGGCGCGCGATGTCGAACCTTTCAATATATACCTCGGGACCCACGATATTGTGTGGCCCACCAATGCCCAAACCCAAGATGTTGGAATGCGCGCGAGTATAGCACCGGGTCCGGTCGTCGTCCACGGGAAAACGCCGAGAGCGATTTTCGTAGGGGAACCCCCTCGTTTCCGGCCCTGTCATTCGACAACATAAATATCTATTTTTGAGCGACTTACGCAGGCTACCCGACCGACTGTGGGCAAAAGCGCCCGAATCGACAATCCCCGGTCCCTTGGGCTTCTCTGCCCCGAAACCGCTTCGGGGGTCCTCAGACGGGGCCGGTCGCGAGGCGCCAGGCACCGAAAAGGCCCGTCACCAATAAATAGACGACAACGAAGAGAAAAACCGCCACCCAGAACGGACCTTTCTCCTCGAGTCTGCGGAGGGCGAGCCCAAAGCCGATGGCGATCGCGGGGAAGCTGAAATAGTGGTGTTTCAGGAGGAAGTTGAAGGCCAGATCGAGCCCGCTGAAGAGCGGCAGCACCAGAGCCCATCCCAAGAGAAGGAGCTTCCGGGGACGCCCCTCGGCGCGGGCGATCCCCAAAAGGCCGATGAGCGGCACCCAGAAGGCCCCGAAGGTGTAGTCGAGCTTCCCGGGAAGGAGCTTCAAGCGGGCGATCCAATCGATGCCCCGGTCGGAGCCGGCCCCCGAGAGCATCCGAGGGAGGGTATCCCGGATGAACGGCGACACCCAGTGGACGTAGTAAAGGAGAAGAGCGAGGCCCCAACCGGCGAGAAGAAGGCCCCCGAGACTCTTCGCGAGACGGGGCTCCTCCCGAAGAAGTGCGAGCGAGGTCAGTGCGAGGGCGACCGAGCCGAAGAGGAGAGAGCCGGTGTAGGAAAGGAACGCGAACGTGACCAGACCGAGCGCCAGGAGCCACTCCCGGCGCTCCGCGAGCCGGGCCTCCAAGAGAGCCACGAACCCGAGGGCGGTCGCAGCGGCGAACGTGCCGAAGATCGTCATCAGGTGGCCGAGGTCGAGAAGCTGCCATCCCGTGGGAAACGCCGATGCGGCGGCGGCGGCGTAGATACCCGCCCGCCGCCCGCCCGCCGCCTGGGCGACGACGGAGCTCACGAGCGCGACGCCGAAGAGAAGGAGCGCCAGGAAGAGCTTCGTCGTGAGATGGAACCACTCCCGCGGCAAGAGCGCCAGGGGCGACGTCACCGTGTGGTACAGGCTCGGGTGGGGGACGGTCATGTTCCCCCATTGCGGCTGTCGACTCAGCATGTTGTCGGGCCCGGGGAAGTAGTAGAGAAAAAACTTTCCCTGCCAGATCTCTTCCGCGACCGACGTGTGGTAGGAGAAATGCCCGCCTGAATAGAGAGGCGAGGCGGTCGCGAGGAACCAGAGAACGAAAGCGGCGGTCGCGATCGAGAGGGCCCCCGCCGAAGGCTCGGGGGCAAGGCCGCTCCTCGAGACTGCGGACAGAAAGCCGCGGGCCGCGGACGCCGCGAGAAACGAGGCCAGAGCCGCAAGTGCGATTCGGCTGAGAAAAGGAATGAAGAACACGGGGGCGGCCGCGAGCCCGACGAGGAACAGTGCGGCGAACGCGACCCCTACGGCGAGCGCCGGGCGCCGAGAAAGGGGGGAGAGACCGCAGGCGCCGAAAGCGGCGACGAAAAGGGCCGACGACAAGAGAACGAGGGCGAGGACCCGCAGCGGGGGAAGGCTTCTTCCGCGATCGACTCCGATGGCGGCGACCCGGATCGATCGCCCTTGTCCGAGTCCGGGGAAGCGGAGGACGTGACCCGAACGCCAGCCCCATCGCGGTGCATCGAGCTGGTAACGATGGACGCGGAACCGCGAATCGAGCTCTCCTTCGAGCGGCCGGTCGCCCGCCTCGGCCACGACGCCGACACCCGGCGCTCCCGCGGCGGCCGTGATCTCGACCGTCCATGACGACGAAGCCCCGAAGTCCCGCAGATCGATCGAGGCGCCCGGGAACGGTTCGCGGAAGAGTACCCCCTCCTCGTTCCGGTCGAAGCCCGCGAACCTTTTGGCGAGCGGTTCCGCCAATCCCGATCCCAGGCCGATCTCGAATCGCGGGGAGAGCGCGTAGCCGGAGAACGTCGCGAGAATCATGAGGCCGGCGAGAAGAGGGACCCGGCGGCTTCGAAGCACCCGAGCTCCGTCGACGAGCGACCGCGCGAAGCCGCGGAAGACTTCACCCGCGAACCGCGCGGGTCCCGGAAGGAGCCGCGCGACGACAACCACCGCGAGAGCTCCCACGGCGAGCGGGGGAGCGACGAGGGCGGCGTAGAAACGGTAGAACAGGAAGCCGAGCCCGAAGAGAACGCCGAGAGCGGTCGCGCCGGGGGCACCGAGGTGGAAAGCGACGAGAGCGGCCGCTGCGCCGCACAGAAGAATCTGCCTCACCGGAGGGAGCGCCGGCCCGGCGAGGATCAACCGCGCCCGATGGACGCGGACGCCCAGAGCGCGTTCGTCGCCGCCTCCGGGTACGAACGTGTCCGATCGAATCCGGACTCTCGAAGACGAGCTCCAGATCCCCTCGGTCGCCGTCTCGAGGGAATAGGTCTCGATGCGCCTCGAGGGAGCGAGCGTCACGCTCCGTCCTCCCGCCTCGATCGCGACGCGAGGCGGCCCCGATCCGGGAGGGCGGAACCCCGAAAGGACGAGCTCCAGCCGAACGGGAAATCGGGCCCCGGGGTCGGGGAAGACGATCTCGCTCTGGGCGCGCGACCAGCGGTAGGAGCCTTCGGTGTCGTAAAAACCAGTGCTTCCGAGTGCGCCTTCGACTCCGCGCCCGAGGTCGATCTCGATTGTGGCGGCAAATCGATAGGCGAGCGCGACCAGAGCCATGGTCAGAACGGCGCTCACGCCCGCCCCCTTCCACCGGGAGGCGGAGGGAAACATGTCAGTCGTGGGGCGCGAGCTTGGCCTTGGACGGACTCAGCAAGCGGAGCTTGACCCAGAGCTTGAGAAGCGCGGCGAACGTGAACGGCACGTCGGAGAGCTTCACCGTGGACTTGCCCGCGGTCCGGGGATAGTGCCGGACGCCTCTCTGGGTGTAGCGGTAGCCGGCGCGGTGGAGCTGGACCACGATTTCGGTGTCGATGAAGAAGTGATCTTCCTCGAGATGAAGCGAGGTCAGGGCCTCCCGGCGGAAGAGCTTGAACGAGCAGTTCAGATCCCGGACCGACATTCCGAAGGCGAGGGACGCGAGCGCGTTGTAGCCGTTCGAGACCATGAGTCGAAAGGAACCGTCCTGGCGCCCGACGCGGTAGCCGAGAACGGCGTCGTGCTCGTCCATCAGCGGGAGGAAGTCGACGAGCTCTTTGAGGTCGAATTGATTGTCCGCGTCGGTATAGAAGACGAGTCGACCCCGGGCGGCGTCGAACCCGGCCCGGAGCGCGGTCCCGTAGCCCAGGTTGGTCTCATGGGTGACGATCGAGAGCCGGCTCCCCATCTCCTCCTTCAGACGGGCGAGAATCGAAGGAGTTTGATCGCGGCTCCCGTCATCCACGGCCACGATCTCGAACTCCTCGACCAGCGGGGCGACGGCCTCGGCGGAGCTCCGGACGGCACGCTCGATGTTTCCCTCCTCGTTGTATGCGGGAAGGATCACGGACAGCGCACTTTTGATTGGCTTGACTGGCTTGATTGGCGTGGTTGGGCTCACGACCGCCGCATCTTAGCAATCTTGGGACAGGACGTCGAGCGGTGCTATTTCGCGGAGGAGCCCGCCTTTTCCTTGTCCTTCTTCTTCTTCGTCGAGCCCGATTTCTCGGCGGCGCTTTCGGAGGACGAAGGCTCGGAGCTCTTGTCCGAGGGGCCCGAGGCCTCCGACTTATCCGACTTTTCCGACTGGCCCTTTCGGGCGTAATCGGTGATGTACCAACCCGAGCCCTTGAACTGGATGGCGGGAGAGGAGATGAGTCTTTCGGCCTTCCCCTTGCACTTCTCGCACTTCGAAATGTGAGCGTCGCTGACCTTCTGGATGACTTCGAAACGGTGCCCGCATTTCGTGCACCGGTATTCGTAAATCGGCATCGAAATTAGATTACCACAGCGGCGGCGTCGAAGCGGGCGGCCTTCGATGGAGCGTCGCCTGCTCGTAGGCGTAGGCGATCCGGAAGAGTGTGGCCTCGCTGAAAGCGCCGCCGAGGATCTGGAGGCCGGCGGGGAGATCGCCCTCGGTGAATCCCATGGGAACGGTGACGGAGGGAAAGCCCGTGGGGGGAGACAGTCGAGGGCTGTTGTTCCCGTGAGGGCTCGTCAGGTCCCCGAGCTTCCGCGGTGGATTGCTCCAGGTCGGGTAGACCAGGGCTTCGAGGCGCCCTTCGGCGAAGAGCGCCTCGACTTCCTCCCGGAGACGCGACGTGGCTTCTTTCGCCGCGCGGCACTCCTCTTCCGGTGGAAGCTCGATCTCGAGGGCGTCATGGAGTCTCATCGCGATCGAGGGATGGTACTTCTCCGAGTCCACGATCTCCTTCAAGCTCTTCATCGGGGCGGAGGCGCCGAGGCTTCGCAGATAGTCTTCGATCTGGCTCTTGAACGGGTTGCACCACAGGCTTTCCTCCGAATCGAGGCCCGCGATCCGGACGGGATCGACGAGGACCGCGCCGTGGCGGGCGAGGTCGGAAAGCGCCCTGTCGAAGAGCGCGAGGATCTCCGCATCGGCGGTCTCGGCGTTCGACAGCTGCCGCACCACGCCCAGGCGCGCGCCGCGGAGGCCGTCGCGGGTAAGAGACGACAGGTAGCTCCGGGGCCTTCGATCGCGGCCGAGCTCGGTCACCGCGTCGTTCGGATCGTAGCCGGCGATGACGTCGAAGACCGCGACCGCGTCCAGAACCGTGCGGGCCATCGGTCCCCCGATGTCGTTATAAAGGTTCAGAGGAACGATGCCGTCGCGGCTCGTGAGCCCCATGGTGGATCGGATTCCCACGAGCGAGGTGTGCGAGGAGGGTCCGCGGATGGAATTGCCGGTGTCGGTTCCGAGTCCCACCGCTCCGAAGCTCGCCGCCACCGCGGCCGCGGTTCCGCCGCTCGATCCCGCGGGCACCCGGTCGGGGTCGTAGGGGTTTCGCGTGTGTCCTGGGAGGATGGAGCTCAGGGTCTCGTAGGGGGTGAAGGCGAACTCCGCCATGTTCGACTTGGCGAGGACGATGGCCCCCGCTTCCCGGATCCGGCGCACCTGGAAGGAGTCATCGGGCGGGATCGAGCCCGCGAGCGAGAGCGAGCCCGCGGTCGTGGGAAGGTCGAACGTGTCGTAGTTGTCTTTCACGATCATCGGCACGCACTGGAGGGGCCGGGTGATTCCGTCGCGCGCGAACTCCCGGTCGAGCTCCTCCGCGCGCTCGAGCGCCCGGGGATTCACGAGCACGATGGCATTGAGCGCCGGGCCCTTCCGGTCGTAAGCCTCGATGCGGTCGAGGTACTTCTGCGTGAGCTCCCGGCAGGTGAAGCGGCCTTGCTCGAGCCCGGAGTGGATCCCGGCGATGGTGAGCTCTTCGACCCGGTAGAGCTGCGCCCATGCCGGATGCGAGTCCGCGATGCCCGCGAAGAGAACCAAGGCAATCCAGGCACTTACTCTCATGGGTGCGATTATCGCCCGAAACCCCGCCTTCGCCCTACGGGCTATGGCGGGCTCGCCGAAGCTCCGGCGGAGGCGATGCCGGTTGACGGAAATGAGGGATCGGATCTATAAAAGTAGTCGTTCATCATGTTCGATCGTGCCCGTTCAGCCGCGAGCCGCCAGTGGTGGTGGTGCGTCTGAACGGGCTGCCCTTCCTTTCGTTCTGATTCGAGAAGAGAGGCAGCCCGCGGGGGTTGCCTCTCTTGCGTTTTACGAGGCCCCTCCCGGAGGATGGTGGAGAGTTTCGTAAGGACGCACAGATCATGATTCCCGAGCTGATCGAAAAACTGCTTCGCGCCGAGCCCGCCGATCCCAAGGCGCTCGAGGACGCGCTTCACAAGATCATGATGGGCGAGGTGTCGGCGCCCTTGACCGCGGGGCTTTTGGTCGCGCTCCGAGTGCGCGAGCCGGACGCGCGCACCCTCGCCGCCTGCGCCCGCGCGATGAGAGCCCATCGAATCGCCGTCACCACCGAAGTGCGGCCCCTGGTGGATACCTGCGGCACCGGAGGCGACCGGACGGGGACGTTCAACATCTCGACCGCCGCGGCGCTCGTGGTCGCGGCCGCGGGCGGCGCCGTCGCGAAGCACGGAAACCGCAGCGTGTCCTCCCTCGCGGGGAGCGCCGACGTCCTCGAGGCGGCGGGAGCCGTCCTGAGCCTCGGTCCGAGCGAAGCCGCGCGCTGTCTCGACGCCACCGGATTCTCGTTCCTCTTCGCTCCCGTTTTTCATCCCGCCATGGCGAACGTCGCCCCGGTGAGAAAAGCCCTCGGCATCCGGACGCTCTTCAACCTCCTCGGGCCCCTCGCCAATCCCGCCCTCGCCCAGCGCCAGCTCCTCGGGGTCTACGACCCCGCGATGACGCGGGTCATGGCCGAGGCTCTGGTCGAGCTCGGTTGTGAGAGTGCTCTCGTCGTTCATTGTGAAGGGCTCGACGAGATCGGCCTCCATGGAGTGACCCAGGGACATTTCGTGAACGACGGAATCGTCAGCACGTTCACCCTCGATCCCCGGGACCTCCGGCTCGCGAGAGCGCCGCTCGCGTCGCTGAAAGGCGGCGATGGACCGACGAACGCCGCGATCCTGAAAGCGGTTCTCGAAGGGGAGGAGGGGCCGAAAGCCGACGTCGTGGCACTCAATGCCGCGGCGGCGCTCGGGGTCGCCGGACTCACCCGCGACCTCGCCGAGGGGCTCGACGTCGCCCGGGAAGTCCTCAGCAACGGTGGGGCCTCGCGAGTGCTCGCGCGCTACGTCGAGACCACAGTGAGACTGGCCGCCGAGGAAGGACGACCTTGATGGGGCTCCTCGAAGATCTCGTCCGGAGCGCGCGGGAGCGAGCGCGGGGCCTCGCCGTCCTCGAGCCGGAGCGATCGCCTCCGGGTCCTTCGTTCGAGGCGGCGTTCGCTGGAAAGAATCGCCTCGACGTCATCGCCGAGTTCAAGAGGAGGAGCCCGAGCCTCGGAGCCATCGCCGAGCCCGACATCGAGGAGCAGGTGCGGCGCTACGAAGAGGCGGGCGCCGCGGCGATCAGCGTTCTCACCGAGCCCACCCGCTTCGGGGGGTCTTACGAAGACCTTTCGCGGGCCGCGCGGTCGGTCGAAGCGCCCGTCCTGATGAAGGACTTCGTCGTGGACCCTGCGCAGGTGAGGGAGGCCGCCCGGCTCGGAGCGCGAGCGGTGCTCCTCATTCTCCGGTGTCTTTCCAAAGCGGATCTGGATGAGCTCGTTTCCGCCTGCGCCCACTACGGTCTGACGCCGCTTCTCGAATGCCATCGAGCCTCCGAGATCGAGATAGCTCTCCGTCATGACGCGGCCGTCATCGGCGCCAACAACCGGGACCTCGAGTCGCTCGAGATCGACCGGGCCCTCGCGCCCCGGCTCCTCACCGAGGTCCCGCGGGAACGCGTCGCGGTGGCGGAGAGCGGCTATGAACGAGCCGAAGACGTCCGCGGCCTGAGAGGCCTCGCCGACGCCGTCCTCGTCGGAGGGGCCCTCATGAGGCACGAGGATCCCGCGGCGCTCATTCGGGAGATTCGAGGATGAGGCCTCTGGTCAAGATCTGCGGGCTCAAGCGGGCCGAGGACGCGGAGCTCGCGGTCTCTCTGGGAGCGAATCTCGTCGGCGCCGTGCGCACGCCGAGCTCCCTCCGTCGCGTAAGCGTCGACGAAGCGCGCGCCCTCTTCTCGAGAATCGGCTCGAATGCGGCCCGAGTCCTGGTTTTTCGAGACGTCCCGCTGGAGGAGGTTCTTTCGGATGCCCGCGCCTCGGGCGCCGACTGGGTCCAGCTCTACCACACCTCCGATTCCGATGTTCGGCGAGTCGAATCGGAGGGGCTTCGTGTTCTGCGGGTCTACGATCTGAGCGAGGAGGCGCTTCGGCTCCCCGCATTCTCGGCGAAGCCGTCGGCCGATCGGCCGGCGCTCCTCGACGTCGGCGGCGGAGGCTCGGGACGGAGCTTCGACTGGGCTCTTCTCGGCGACGAAGCTCCCCGCTTCACCTTCATCGCCGGCGGCATTCGGCCCGACAACGTCGAAGACCTCCTCGGGCATCGTCCCTACGGCATCGATCTCTCGAGCGGCGTCGAGCGGGAGCCGGGAGTGAAGGACGAGGCGAAGCTCCGGCGGCTCTTCGATCGAATCGAGGAGAAACGGAAATGACCGCATCGCTCTCGCCCCGCGTCGGCGCCTTCGGCGACTATGGAGGCCGCTACGTTCCCGAGCTTCTCATCCCCGCGCTCGAGGAGCTCGAGCGCGCCCGCAAAGAGATCGTTCCCGGTCGCGAGTTCCAGCGGGAGCTCTCTTCGATTCTCGAGGAGTGGGCGGGCCGGCCGACTCCGCTCTGCCAGGCGCCCGCCTTTTCGAAAGCCTGCGGCCTCGAGGTGGTGATGAAACGCGAGGACCTCCTCCACGGAGGAGCCCACAAGACCAACAACGTTGCCGGGCAGGCGCTTCTCGCCCGGTTCATGGGAAAAAAACGGGTCATCGCCGAGACCGGGGCGGGCCAGCACGGGACGGCGACGGCGATGGCGGCGGCGCGTCTCGGTCTCGAAGCCGTGGTCTTCATGGGCGAGAAGGACATGGAGCGGCAAGCCCCGAACGTGAAGCGCATGGAGCTCTGCGGCGCCACCGTGGTGCCGGTCGCTACCGGCTCGCGCACTCTCAAGGACGCCATCAACGAGGCCCTCCGCGACTGGACCCAGAACCTGGCCACCACCCACTACCTCCTCGGGACCGTTTGCGGGCCTCATCCTTTTCCGAGGCTGGTGCGCGACTTCCAGTCGGTAATCGGAAACGAAGCGAAGCGGCAGTGGAAAAAACGCTTCGGCGGCCTGCCGGAGGCGGTCGTCGCTTGCGTCGGCGGCGGAAGCAACGCCATCGGGATCTTTCACGCTTTCGTTTCCCACGAGGAGGTGAAGCTCATCGGCGTCGAGCCCGGCGGTCGCGGGATCGCGACCGGTCAGCACGGCGCCACTCTGGTCGCCGGGACCCCCGGTCTTCTTCACGGCGCCCGCACCTACGTCCTCCAGGACGACGAGGGGCAGATTCTGGAAGCTCACAGCGTTTCCGCCGGTCTCGACTATCCCGGCGTGGGCCCGGAGCACGCCTTCCTTCGCGACCGCGGCCGAGCGCGCTACATCGCCGTCACCGACGAAGAGGCGATCGGCGCCTTCGAAAAGCTCTCGGAGCTCGAGGGCATCATCCCCGCGTTCGAGCCCGCGCACGCTCTCGCGTTTCTGTGGAAGGCGGTCCGCGAGCGGGAGCTTCCCGAAGGAGCGAAGGTCCTTCTGAACCTCTGCGGGAGAGGCGACAAGGACCTCGACTCTTACTTTCAGTCCTTCCGGAGGTCGCTTTGAGCCGGGCCCGGTTGAAGCGCCTCCTGGCAAAGACGCCCGTCGTGAGCCCGTTTCTCGTCCTCGGGGATCCGACTCCGGAGCTCTCGCTCGAGCTCGCGAAGACCGCGGTCGACGCCGGAGCGGGCGCTCTCGAGATCGGGTTCCCCTACGGCGATCCCGTGGCGGATGGGCCCGCGATCCAGAGAGCGGACACGCGCGCGTTGTCCGGGGGAACCTCGACCTCGAGCGCGTTTGGTCTTCTCGCGCGGATTCACGAAGCCCGTCCGACGACCCCGCTGAACCTCCTGGTCTACGGGAACCTGGTCCACGCGCGCGGATTCGAGCGGTTCACCAAAGACGCGGTCGCCGCGGGCGCGTCTTCTTTGCTCGTCCCCGACGTGCCGCTCGAAGAGAGCGGACTCTTGAAGCGAGTCTGCCGAGGCGCGGGCCTGGCGCACGTCCAGCTCGTGGGCCCTCTGACCGGCGAGGAGCGTCTGCGGCGAATCGACCGGATGGCGGACGGGTTCCTCTACCTCGTCGCGCACCAGGGAATCACGGGAGTCCGCGGAGGAGATTTTTCCGAGGTCGAGGCTCTCGTCGTCCGCACGGCGTCGGTCGTCCGCAACCCCGTCTGCCTGGGCTTCGGGCTCTCGAAGTCCGAGCAGATCGCCCGCGCCTTCGAAGCGGGAGCGCGCCTCGCCGTCGTAGGGAGCCACCTCGCGAGCGTCATCGGAGACGCGTGGGAGGCAAAGGGCGGCGATCACGGCGAGAGAGTGGTGTCGACGTTCGGAGCGGCGGTGAGATCTCTATGCTCGTCATCATGAAGCAGGGCAGCACGCCCCAAGAGTGCAGTGCCGTCGAGGAAGCGATCCGGAGGATGGGCTACACCCCGCTTCCGGTACCGGGGGCGAACCGGACGGCGATCTGCGTCACCGGCAACCGCGGCCCGGTGGAGTCGGCCCTACTGGCGCAGCTCCCGGGCGTCCTCGAATGCATTCCCGTCACCAAGCCCTACAAGCTCGTGAGCCGCGAAGTGCATCCCGACGATACCGTGGTCGAGGTCGCCGGAGTCCGGATTGGAGACCGGGACGCGACGCTCGTCGCCGGACCCTCGAGCGTCGAGACCGAAGCCCGCACTCTCGAGATCGCCCGGCGAGTGAAGGCGGCCGGCGCGCATCTTTTTCGCGCCGGAGCCTACAAACCCCACACCAGCCCCTATTCGTTTCAGGGGCTCGGGGAAGAAGGACTCCATACGCTCTCGCGGATTCGCGCCGAGGTCGGGATTCCCGTGGTGAGCGAGGTTTCGGATACCTCGATGGCGGAGAAGATCGCCGAGCACGTCGACGTGCTTCAGGTCGGGGCGCGCAGCATGCAGAACTTCGCTCTCTTGAAAAGACTGGGAGAGCTCGGCCGCCCGGTTCTTCTGGAGCGCGGGATCTCGGCGACGCTCGAGGAATGGCTGATGGCCGCCGAGTACCTCCTCGCCGAAGGCAACCCACGGGTGATCCTCTGCGAGCGCGGGGTCCGAACCTTCAACAGCCACTCGCGCAACACTCTCGACCTCAACGTCGTCCCCCTCGCCCGCCAGATCAGCCACCTGCCGGTTCTCGTCGACCCCTCCCACGGAGTGGGGATGCGGGATCGAGTGCGTCCTCTCGCGCGGGCCGCTCTCGCGGCGGGGGCGCATGGACTGGTGATGGAGGTCCACACCCATCCCGACACCGCCTACTCCGACGCGCAGCAGACGATCGACGTCGAGACCTTCCGCGGGATCGTGGAGGACGTGGAAGTGATGCGGAAGCTCGCGCCGCTGTTCCCTTGAGCCAGGAAAAGAAGAGAACGCAAAGGCGCAAAGACGCAAAGACGCAAGGAAGAAATGGAATTCCTTTGCGTCTTTGCGCCCTTGCGCCTTTGCGTTCGATTCCCCTCTTCGGGTCTAGCCCAGAGCGAAGCTCATCACGCCCTTGGCCGCGAGCCTGCCTTCGACGAAGGCTTCGACTGCGAGACTCCCGAAGCGCGACCGGAGCCTCTTGATCTGGGCCTCCACGCGGACCCGGGAACCTACCGGAACCCGAAGCGCGAACTCCGCTTCTTCGATGGACCGGAAGTAAATTGTCTTTCCGCGGTTCTCTTCCGGGAAGAGGACGAGGATGGCGCCGATCTGGGCCATGGCTTCGGCGAGGAGCGTCGGCGGGAAGTAGCGCTCGTCCCCCTCGCGCGCGAGAAACCGCTCGGTCTCCTTCACCAGGAACTCGCCCGCAATCCGCTCTCCGGGGACGATCGAGGATATGGAGTCCACGAAGAGAAAGGGCGCTCGGTGGGGAAGGATCGCCTGGATTTGCGTCCGGTCGAGCATCATTTTTCGCCTGGGAAAAGCCGAGAACGCCAATATATCACGGGATTTTCGACAAAAAAGCGTGAAGCTCCCGGAGAGAGGTGCCGATACTCCTCGAAGAGGTTTTCACTCCGATGCTTTCCCCCATTCGGCTCCGGACCCTCGGTGCCGCCCTCACCGCGGCAGTCCTCAGCGGCCTCTCGTTCTGGCTTCTTTCGGGAATCGCCGCCGTCGTCGCCGCGCTGGGGTTGGCAGCTGTGATTGGGTGGCTTCTTTCCAGGGGAATTGAGCCGGCTCCGACCCGGCCGCCCGCAATCGTCGACTCCGACCTGATCTCGAACCTGAGCCACGAAATGCGCACCCCGTTGAACGGGATCCTGGGGCTCACCCAGGTCCTTCTCGACAACCGCACCGGCCCGGAGGAGCGCGAGCTCCTGGAAATGATCAAGGCCTCGGGCGAGTCGCTTCTGCGGGTTCTCAACGATCTTCTCGACTACTCGAAGATTCAGGCGGGGAGGATTGGTCTGGAGTCGAGCGAGTTTCGTTTGCGGCGATGGGTCCGTCAGTCGGTCGCGCTCCACGCTCCTCAAGTCCACCGCAAGGGGCTTCAGATCGCCTACTGGGTCGCGCCCGAGGTGCCGGACCTCGTGGTCTCCGATCCCCAGCGGCTGCGCCAGGTGCTCTGGAACCTGATCGCGAACGCGATCAAGTTCACGGAAGAAGGAGAAATCCTGGTGGAGGTCCGGGCTCTACCGGGTGCTTCGAGCGGCCGCTCGCGCGTGCGCTTCTCGGTCGCGGACACCGGCGTCGGCATTCCGGAAGGCAACTGGGGGGCGATCTTCGGGGCGTTCACCCAGGGAGAAAACGCCAAGCCCGAGCAGGGAGGGCTGGGTCTGGGGCTCGCGATCTCGAGCGAGATCGTCGGCAGGATGGGGGGCGCGATCTCCGTCGACAGCGAGCCTTCGAAGGGAAGCAGGTTCGAGTTCGAGGTCGAGCTCGAGACCGTTGCGGAAGAACCTGCCCAGATGCCCCCGACGTTTGCCGGCTCGAGGGCCCTCGTGGTCGACGAAAGCCCGTGGGAACGGGAGGTGATCGAAAAGGAGCTCGGCGCCCTCGGTATCGAGGTCGAAGCGGCGGCCTCTCCGAAGGCCGCGCTCGCCGCGGTCGAGAGCGCTCTCGACTCGGGGAGGTCTTTCTCCCTTCTCTTGCTCGATGCCCGGGAGCTCGAAACCGCGCTCTCTCTCGCCGCGGAAGTTCGAGAGCTCGCCCGGATTCCGGTATTGCTGCTCCTGCTCACGCACCAGCGGACGTCTCCGGAAACCTTTCGGTCCTTCGATATCGCCGGCACTCTGACGAAGCCGGTGGCGCCTACGCACCTCGCCCGGGCGATTGCGATCTTGAGCCGCGGAGAGAGGGTGGAGAAACCCGAGGACATCCAGACCCAGGGGATGGAACGCCCGCTTCTCGCCGGGGTCAAGGTCCTTCTTGCGGAGGACCATCCCGTCAATCGGACCGTCGTGGTTCGGCTCCTCGGGAACCTGGGGGCATCGGTTACCGCGGCCACGAACGGAAGAGAAGCGCTCGAGCGCTGGTCGGAGGAGCGATTCGACATCCTGGTCCTGGATCTGGAAATGCCGGAAGTCGATGGGCTCGGGGTCGCCCGCGAGATCCGCGCCCGAGAGCGCGGCACCAAAGACCGCCTTCCCATCGTCGCGCTCACCGCTCACGCCCACGAGGAGCAGCGCGAGCGGTGCTTTCGAGCGGGGATGGACGGCTTCGTCACCAAGCCCTTCGCGGAGAGCGAGCTCACCTCCGCCATGCGTTCGGTGCTGAAGGTGCGGAGCGGCGGTGGCAAGCCGAAGTCCTCCGAGGGGTCAGAAGAAAAGACTCTCGCCGTCCTCGAGCAGGAGACGGCGATCGTCCGGGCGAGCGGAGACCGGGCTCTCCTCGCGGAGCTCACCGGAATCTTTCTCGAGGAGACTCCGGAGACCCTTTCGAGAATCGAGCTGGCGCTCGAAGCGCAGGACGCGCAGGCCATCGAGCGTCTCGCGCACCGTCTGAAGGGGGCGCTCCTCACGCTCGCCGCGCCCGCGGCGGCGCGAGCCGCGCTCGAGCTCGAGACCGCGGCCGGCGCCGGCAGTGTGACGCCCGAAGCCCTCGATCGTCTCCGCCACGAGGTCGGCCGGCTGGAGGAGAAGCTCAAAAGCCTCTTTCTCCAGCCGAAGCTCTGAGCGGCTTTTCCTCGTCCCCGCGAGCGGTTATTCTGGGGAGGCCACGAGGAGGAGGGAGGAGGCGTTCCCCGAGGATCCAGTTTTTGACGAAGCTCGACACCGATGACACGGGCGTAGGCAGTTACTTCATCGCGAACTATCCTCCGTTCTCCTTCTGGAGGTCCGAGGAGCTTCAGGCTGCGGAGGAAGCTCTGGATCGGCCGGCTGCGGGTGTTCCGCTCGGGCTCTACGTCCACATCCCCTTCTGCCGGAAACGCTGCAAATTCTGCTACTTCCGCGTCTACACCGACAAGAACAGCCGCGACATCGAAGCCTACCTTCGCGCGGTTACGACGGAGGTCGAGCTCCTCAGCCGGCGCAAGGCGCTCGAGCGCCCGCTCCAGTTCGTCTACTTCGGAGGCGGGACCCCGTCGTTCCTGTCGGCGGCGCAGATCGAGACCCTGGTCGAAGGCCTCACCAAGAGCATCTCGTGGGACTCCGCGGAGGAGGTCACCTTCGAATGCGAGCCGGGAACGCTGAGCCGCGCCAAGGTGAAGGCGCTCGCCGGAATCGGCGTGACGCGCCTCAGCCTCGGCATAGAGAACTTCGACGACGAGGTGCTCGAGGAGAACGGCCGCGCGCACCTCTCGGCCGAGATCTATCGCGCGTGGGAGTGGATCGAGGAAGCCGACTTCCCCGCGGTCAACGTCGACCTCATCGCGGGGATGGTGGGCGAGACCGACGAGAACTGGGACCGATGCGTCGAGAAAACGCTCGCGCTCTCCCCCGACAGCGTGACCATCTACCAGATGGAGCTCCCGTTCAACACCGTTTACTCGCGCGAGATGCTCGACGGCGCCGGAACGAGCCGCGTCGCCACCTGGTCCCAAAAGCGGGACTGGGTGCGCCAGGCGTTCGCGCGCTTCCAGGAGGCCGGATACCACGTCTCGAGCGGCTACACTCTCGTCCGGGATCCCGAGCGATGCAAGTTCATCTACCGCGACGCTCTCTGGCGAGGAGCGGACATGGTGGGAGTGGGCGTAGCGTCCTTCTCCCACGTCTCCTCGGTGCACTACCAGAACCTGGATCGGTTCGAGGACTACATCGAAGCACTCGCCCAGGGAAGACTTCCTCTCTCGCGGGCCCTGCGGGTTTCCGACCGCGAACGCCTCATCCGCGAGCTGGTGCTGCAGATGAAGCTCGGGCGTCTCGACGCCTCTTACTTCCGGGAGAAGTTCGGCGCCTCGATCCTAGAGGACTTCCGGGCGCCCTTCACGGCTCTGCGGGACGAGGGATACCTCGACTGGAAGAAGGATCGAATCGAGCTCACGAGCGAAGGGTTGCTGCGAGTGGACAGCCTGCTTCCCGGATTCTTCCTCCCCCAGCACCGAGGCGCTCGCTACACTTAGCGCTTCCCGAAAATCGCCCGGGTTTTCTCGATTCTTCCGTCGAGCTCGCGCCTCAACAGGTTGAAGTCCCAGCCGAGGTGGATGAGGCGGTAGCCTTCGGCGATCCTCGCCGCGACGTCCTCGGGCGCCGCCTCGGTCGCGAGGTAGACGCCCTTCTCCTTGCACATGGCGACGATTGCCTTCGTGTTCGCCTCGGGGAGGTGGACGGGCTCGATGGCGCCGAGGCCGGGAACGTTCACGATCTCTCTCGCGTTCTCGACCCCCTTCGCGGACTCGATCATCGCCACCACGAAGAGCTCGCCCTTCGGATTCTGTGGCCAGGGCTCCCGGAGCTCGCGGGGGACGTTGAGCCCGCCGAGGCCCGAGGTCTCCGCCCTTCGCACCGCCGAGATGGCTAGCTCGAGTTCCGCAGCACTCTCGACGAAAGGAATCCAGACACCCATCGCCGGCCCGACCTTCAGCGTCTCCGCGATCTCGTAGCGCGGGTCCCATCCCGCCCGGTGGGCGAGCTTCACCAGAACCGTGGGGGCCTCGCGAGGCTCGGAGCGATAGCGCCGGCTGAAGTCCTGGATCTCGAGGAGGAACCCGCGCAGAGTCGGAAAGTCGTAGACCTCGTGCTCGACGTCGGCCACGATGAAATCGACGTCGCTCGTCGCGAGCACCTTCGAGATGCGGGGCGCCGCCGTCGCCCCGGTCCAGACCCCGACCGCCGGCGCGCCCGTCTCGAGGATGGAGATGAGGCGGTTGACGCGCGTGTGGGCGGCGGCCAGCGATGGGAGAATGAGCGCGAGCGCGGTGAATGCAGGCAATCTCATGGAACCCTCCGGGCGTGCTAGTTTATGCCAGCCATGACCACGCGTCGCTTCCCCGAAACTCCCGTGTTCTACCGGGATCTCGGGAAGCTCTTTCCCACGGTGGTCCGGGGCGAGGGCATCTACCTCTTCGATTCCTCCGGGAAGCGCTACCTCGACGCCTGCGGAGGGGCCCTGGTAGTGAGCCTCGGCCACGGCCGGAAGGACCTCTCGCGCGCGATGGCGGAGCAGGCGGAGAAAGTCGCGTATGTTCATGGAACGCATTTCACGACCGACGCCATCGAGGAGTGGGCCGAAGGACTCGCGCGTCTTCTCCCTCGAGAGCTCTCGAAGCTCTATCTCGTCCCCGGCGGGAGTGAAGCGACGGAGACCGCGATCAAGCTCGCGAGGCAGTACCACATCGCGAGAGGAAAGGACTCCAAGTTCCGGACTCTCGCGGTGCGCCCGAGCTATCACGGGGGGACCCTGGGAGCCCTTTCCGTCACCGGCCGCGAGTCTCTGCGCAAGCCCTATCTTCCGCTTCTATCGAACCACCACCACGCCCCGGCGCCGTACTGCTACCGGTGTCCTCTGGGTAGGAGTTATCCCGATTGCGGAGTCGCCTGCGCCGACGCGCTCTCCGATCTCATCGAAGAGGTGGGGCCGGAGACGGTCTCCGCGTTCTTCATCGAGCCGGTCGGGGGCGCGGCGACGGGGGCTGCGGTTCCGCCTCCCGACTACCTTCCGCGGGTCCGCGAGATCTGCGATCGGCATGACGTTCTCCTCGTCGTCGACGAAGTCCTGGTCGGCTACGGGCGGACGGGGACGTTTCTCGCGTGCGGGCCATCGGGAGTGGTCCCCGATATCCTGCTCCTCGGAAAAGGCATCACCTCGGGCTCCGTCCCCGGAGGCGCGGTCGCGGTGCGGGAGGAGATTGCCCGAACCGTCAAGGACAAGCTCGGGAGCTTCACCCACGGCTTCACGTTCTCGCACCATCCCGTGGTGGCCGCTGTCGCCCGCGAGGTGCTCGCGATCCTCGAGCGCGAGGATCTCGTCGCCCGCGTGGCGCGGCTCGAGAGGCCGTTCTTCGCCGCCCTCGAACGACTGAAGCGATTCGACTTCGTGGGGGACGTCCGCGGGCGCGGCCTCCTCGCGGGAGTCGAGCTCGTGCGCGACAAGAAAACGAAAGAGCCTTTTTCAAGGTCGAGGAAGCTCGTCGAGGAGGTCGCCTCCCGGGCCTTCGGGAAGGGGCTCATCATCTATTATGGGACGGGCATGGCGAATGGCGTCGACGGCGACACCGTGGTGCTGGGCCCGCCCTTCGTCATCGAGGAGCGAGAGCTCGACGATGTCGCCTCCCTTCTCGAAGAGACTTTCTCGGAGCTGAATCCCTTAAATATATGACCACCCTCACCGCACCCTCGATAGTAACCAAGCTTCCCGGGCCAAAGGCGAAAGCGCTCATCGAGAGGGACGAGCGCTTCGTCTCCCAGCATTTCAAGAAGGACTATCCCCTGGTGGTCGAAGAGGCCTCCGGGATGGTCGTGACCGACCCCGACGGGAACCGGTTCCTCGACTTCGCCGCGGGGATCGCCGTCTGCTCGACGGGCCATTGCCATCCGCGGGTCGTCGCCGCCATCCGC
>Ga0299906_10001743_pt1 | contig 18429 bp, 11 predicted proteins | sample RVTome_14_FD_200259 | JGI IMG/M metagenome (GOLD analysis project Ga0299906, IMG submission 200259) | Soil microbial communities from uranium-contaminated site in the Upper Colorado River Basin, Wyoming, United States - RVT145D125 (version 2) ...
CACGAAGTCCCGGCGACCAAGAATCCCCGGCCGAAAGAGCTCAAACCCCGCCTCAGGCTCGTCAAATAGTGAACTGCCTGTCCATCGGCTTTACCCATAAATGGCCTGTTCCAAAAGAGCCACACCCAATCGGCGGTCATCGGCGCCCCCCTCCCCGAGCCCCTGGTCGTCGAAGCGCGCGACGCCGGCGGCGCGCCCGTGGCCGGCGTCGAGGTCACCTTCCGCGTCCTCGGCAACGACGGCCACCTCGGCGCCGGCGCACGCCGGCTCTCCGTCGTCACCGACGGCGCCGGCCGTGCCGCCGCGAGCTTCACCCTCGGCGGCCGGGCCGGCCTCGGCAACCAGCGGGTCGAGGCCACGGCAGAGGGCTACGCCGGCGTCGTCCTCGCCGCCGGCGCCGAGACCGGCGCACCGGTCCTGATCGTGGTCGAGACCGGCGATCAGCAGACCGACGTCGCCGGCCAGCGCCTGAGCTTCCCGCTGGTGGCGGCGGTGCTCGACGCCGGCTTCAACCGCCTCGCAGGCGTGCCCGTACGCTTCGAGGTGGTGCGCGGCGGCGGCCGCTTCGCCGACGGCGAAACGACCTTCGTGACCGTCACCGACCCCTCGGGGCGGGCGAGCGCGGCGCTCACCCTCGGCGAGGACGACGGCGTCGCCAACAACGTGGTCGAGGCGCGCATCGAAGGCGGCGACGACGGCGTCTTCGCCGCCTTCGTCGCCACCGGGCGGGCCGCCGGCCGCGTCGCCGACACGGCGATCGAAGGGGTGGTGCTCGACAACGCCGACCAGCCGGTGCCCGGGGCCATGGTCTGGCTGCCCGGCACGCCGCTCTTCACCCACACCGACGCCGGCGGCTACTTCCGCCTGGCGCCGGCGCCGCCGGGCCTGGTGCTGCTCCACGTCAACGGCGACACCACCCCCCGGGCGGGCACCTGGCCGCGCCTCGAGTTCCTCATCATGGACGTGCCGGGCCGCGTCAACGGCGTGCGCCGGCCGCTGTACTTGTTGCCGATCGACGTCGAGCGCGGCCGGCGGGTGAGCGCCACCACCGGCGGCACCCTGACCCTCCCCGAGGTGCCGGGCTTCGCCCTCGAGATCGCTCCCGGCTCGGTGACCTTCCCCGACGGCTCCCGCGAGGGGGTGGTCAGCGTCACCTCGGTCCACCCCGACAAGGTGCCCATGAGCCCGGCCTTCGCCCAGCAGCCCCGCTTCATCGTCACCGTGCAACCGGCGGGGGCCGTCTTCGAGCCGCCGGCGCGGCTCGCCATGCCCAACGTCGACGGGCTGCCGCCGGGCGCCGTCACCGAGCTCTACTCCTTCGACCACGACCTGGGCAGCTTCGTCGGCATCGGCCCGGCGACGGTCTCGGAGGACGGCCTCAGGGTGACCTCCAATCCCGGCGTGGGCATCGTCAAGGCCGGGTGGCACTGCGGCGGCAATCCGACCGCCTCGGGCACTCCCCACGACTGCACCTCGTGTGAGATTTGCGACGGCAGCCAGTGCGTGCCCGGCTGCGCCGCCCAGAGTCGGCGAGCCGGCGCTCGACCTGTTCGCGAACCTCAAGGCCTGCTCCTGCGTCCAGGACGATCCCTGCAAAATCAAGAGCTGCTCGGAGGACGGAGGGCCCTGCGACCAGGCGGTCGAGCGCAAGATCCTCTCGGTGGAGGCGACCGCCAACAACGAGGATCCGTTCGAAGGCGAGTTTGTGAAAGACAAGGACGTGCTGCTGATCGCCCGGGTCAAGGCCGAGAATTGCCCCAATCTCGAGGTCAAGCTCGATACCGGCGAGGGCGTCGTCCTCACGGCCGAGCTCTGCGACCTCGAGCCCGACGACACTCGTGTCTACTGTAAGGAATGGGAATACTCACGGCCCGGGCACTTCCGGGGCAAGGCCGAGGCGATCTGTCATCCCTGCACCAAGGAGCGCAAGGACGATAACTTTGACGTGAAGCTCTTCAAGGTGGAGATCACACTCGCGATCGACGGCGACATCACCATCAGCACCGACGGCAAGTACACCGAGGACGCCAAGATCAAGGCCTCCGCCATCCGCACGGACACCGGCGACGTCTACACCGATTTCAACGAGACACTGCCGGTGGTGGAAGAGGACACCATGGTCTACAGCAAGAATACCGAGCACGGCGCCATGCTGCCCTCGAGTGCCCAGTTCACCGCCGGCGAGGCGCGCTTCACCGCCAAATCCCTTGCCCCGCCCAACGGCGATCAGCCTCCGGCGCCGGCGCGCATCACCATCCGCGGCGACTACGAAGTTCGCGGCGGCCCGCTGAGTGTCGAGCAGTGGGTCACCTCTGGGCAGATCGATCCCAGGTGGCGCGACGGCACCTACGATTGGGTCGAGGCGCGAGCGCGCGATCTCCTCGGTGAGGGCGATCCTGTTTTCGACAGCATCATCGCCTACGAGCAGGCAGTCCTCCCGGACGACAATCGCGATGCCGAGAACCTTGCCACCCCGGGGCAGCCGACGAGCATCATCCGCATAGATCCTCACGAGAACTCCATGCGGATCGACGGCGTCGCCCTCCAAGTCTGCAGCTTTCTCTACAGGAAGAATTTCACTTCCACGATGCTTCACGAAGGCCGCCACGGCTACCAGTGGTGGTTGCTCTACCAGCCCCTGGGCACCGACGACAACCAGGACGGCTTCTATTCCAACAGCGACGATCAGGATGGGCTGGTGGACGTCGTGCCCCTTGCGCCGAGCGATTATCTGTTAGATACGGCCGACGATCGCACGGTCTGCGACATCGACATCACGAAAACGCGACAGACACTCTCCTACCAAGGAGACCTCGTATTCGACAGGCCCAAGGAGCCCCACTTCGTCAGTTGGGCTCATGAGATGGACGCCTTCGACTACTCGGATGACCCATGAGACGGATGGAATCCAAAGCCGCCAGAGCGGCGCTCCTGCTGCTCGTCGCCACGAGCCGGGCAGCGGTGCTGCCAGCCGTAACCCCACCAGGGAAGACTTTGGAGATCGCTGCGCTCGAGGTAGAGCTGGCGCGGCTCGATGGAAGCGCGGGAGCGGTGCTCCAATTCCTCGAGGCGAAGGCACGCGATTCGAAGCTGGAGACGACCTCACGCCAGTGGGCCATCGATCTCCTTGAAGACCGGACGACGGGCATGGACGAGGCCCGTGAAAGCCTCGCCCGCCTCGCCGCCGCGCCCGCTGCCGCGGGCAGCACGGACAGCACCGACGATCCAAGCGTTCGGCCCGACGCCGAGCTGGCCTTCTGGCGGAAGGAGCTCGAAGCAGCGACCGATCCTGCCTGGGAAGGCAGCCTGCTGATCGCCGCCGCCCGCGGCGAGCTCCCCTTCACCTTCTACTACCGCGTGCGCTACTGGGCCGCCCAAGAGCTGTGCCGGCGGGGGGTGGAGGAAGCCTGGGGGGTAATCGAGCCGATTCTCGACTACAGCCGAGACGAGATCGTCCTCTGCCGGCACCAGATCGCCGCTCTCCGCGACTGCGAGGATACCGTCAAAGGCCTGACCCAGGCTCTCTACCGGCCCGACCCCAACCCCCACGGGCGGCTCCACCGCTGGGCGACCGAGACGCTGGCCGAGCTCGGCACTCCGGAAAGCCTGGACCGGCTGATCGAATACGGCCTCCGGCTCCAGGCGTCCGACTGGTCTAAGGGGCGGCTGATCGCCTTCCTGCTGCGTAGCCACGGCTTCAGCAAAGAGCGGCTGGCCGAGCTCGGCTTCGACGATACTCCGTCCTGGATCCGGGAAAGAGAAAGGGCCTTCCGGCGCCGACCCTGATCGGATTCGAAGAGCCGAGACCCACCACGAGGCGCAAGCTGATGACCACCCCGAGCCTTGATACCTGTCGTCCTCTTTTCCGCTGCTCGCCGAGCCCGCCGCGGGCACTCCTCGTCGCCCTGCTCGTGGCCGCGGCTCTGGCCGCTCCCGCGGCCGCCCAACTCGACGAGAGCTGCGTGGTCAGCGCCCTCAACCGCACCGCCCAGGTGGACGCCCACGGCGTGTGGGTGATGCCCAACACGCCGGCCAACTTCGGCCTGCTGCGCCTGCGCGCCACCTGCGTGCGCGACGGCGTCGTCACCTCGGGGGCTTCGGACCTGGTCGACGTCCCGGCCGACGGCGTGGTGCAGGTCAGCGACATCCGTTTCGACCAGCCGGTTCCGGTGCCCGAGCGCCTGACGCTCGAGGCCGCCTTGGGCGAGCTCCAGGCCCTGCCCCTGCGGGCCACCGCCTTCTATCCCGACGGCAGCCGCGCCGACGTCAGCGCGCGCCTGGCCGGCACCAGCTTCACCACCAGCAATCCGGCGGTGGTGAGCGTCGATCCCGACGGCATCGCCACCGCCGTCGGTCCCGGCGCGGCGCTGGTGAGCGCCTCCAACGAGGGTGCCGCCGCCTTCCTGCGCCTCAGCGTCGTCGACCTCCCCGACCAGGACGGCGACGGCCTTCCCGACGACTGGGAGCTCGCGAACGGCCTCGACCCCCTCGACCCTGGCGACGCCGGCCTCGACCCCGACGACGACGGGCTCACCACCCTCGAGGAATTCCTCGCCGGCCTCGACCCCTTCGACCCCGACAGCGACGGCGACGGCCTCCTCGACGGCCCGGAGCCGGGCCTGGCCGGCACCGACCCGCGGCGCTTCGACACCGATGGCGACGGCTTCTCCGACGGGCTCGAGGTCACCGTCGGCAGCGATCCTCTGGATCCCGCGAGCTTCGACCTCGCCGCGGCCATGGCCGCGCTGAGGGTCGAGCCGGCGGCGATGACGATCGTCTTCAACACCGTCGACACCGAGGCCTTTCGCCGGTTGCGGGTGATCGCCGAGCTGATCGACGGCAACGAGCTCGACGTGACCGCCGGGCCTTACGGCACCGCCTACGCCTCGAGCGACCTGACGGTGGCGAGCTTCGGCCCCGAGCCCGGGCAGGTCTTCGCCGGAGCCGAGGGGACGGCCACGGTCACGGCCTCGTGCGGCGGACGCTCGGGCGACTCCGTGATCACGGTCGAGGTCTTCACGCCGGTGGCCCTGTCGTTCCTGCCCATCCCCGGCTCGGCCAACGGCGTGCGGGTGGCGGGCGCGCACGCCTACGTCGCCGCCGGCGCCGCCGGCCTGGTGGTGGTCGACGTCACCGACCTCGAGGCGCCGGCGATCGTCGGCAGCGCTCCGGCGGGCATCGCCCAGGACGTGCGCCTCATGGGTGCCCACGCCTTCGTCGCCGGCGGCAATAGAGGCCTCGCCGTCGTCGACGTCGGCACGCCCGCCGAGCCCCGGCAAGTGGCGCTCCTGCCCCTCGGGGGGTTCTCCTGGGACCTGGCGCTCGGTGGCCAGCGCGCCTACGTGGCCAACGGAGAGGGGCTGGCGATCGTCGACGTTTCCGATCCGGCCGGGCCGGCCCTGATGGGCGAGCTTGCCCTCGCCGGCACCTCGGTGGGCGTCGACCTCGACCTCGAGCGCGGGCTGGCGGTGGTGGCGAGCGGCGGGGGCGGCATCTTCGTCGTCGACGTTTCCGATCCGGCCGCGCCGGCCGTCGTCGGCAATACCCACACCCGGCTTGGCGGGCGCTCGCGGGCCAGCGACCTGGTGCTGCGCGGCGAGCGCGCTTACGTGGCCGACGGCTGGGGCTCGCTCGGCGGCGTCAAGGTGATCGACCTGTCGGTCCCCGCGACGCCGGCGGTGGTGGGCGCCGGCGGCAACGATTTCGGCGTGCCCGACCTCGCCTTCGAGCGCGGCCGGCTGTTCGCGGTCGACTACTTCTTCGTCAACGCCGTGCCGATCTTCGACCTCGCCGGCGACCGGCCGATCTTCAGCAGCTTCATCGACTTCTCGGGACCGCCGAGCCTGCGCGACGACAACGGCCACGGCATCGACGTGCGCGGCGGCGTGGTCTTCCTGGCCGCCACCCAAAGCCTGGGCAAGGGGGCATGGGCGGAAGGAGGCTTGCACATCGGCCGCTATGCCCGGACCTTCGACCTCGCGGGCCGGCCGCCCGAGGTGGCGCTGACCGAGCCCCTCCCCGACACGTCCGGCCTCGAGCGGACCTCCCTCCTCCTGGCCGCCCAGGCGAGCGACGACGTCGGCGTCGCCGCCGTGCGCTTCGAGCTCGACGGCCGGGAGGTGGGCGTGGCCTACCAGCCGCCCTACGAGCTCACGATCCAATTGTCGGCGGTCGGCCAGTCGGTGCTACGGGCCGTGGCCGTCGACTTCGCCGGCCTCGAGACGGCGAGCGAGCCGGTGACGATCGACGTCTTCCCCAACCTGCGGCCGACCGTCGAGATCCTGGCGCCGGCCGCGGGAACGCCGGTGATCGAAGGAACGGCGACCGCCGTCGTCCTGCGCGCCGAGGACGACGACGCGGTCGACCGCGTCGAGGTCTCGGTGAACGGCCTGCCCTTCAGCACCTTGACGGCGCCGCCCTGGCGCGTCGACGTGCCGGTCAACGTGGGGGCTGAGACGCTCACCGTCGGCGCCGTCGCCGTCGACGCCATCGGCCAGCTCTCGGAGGCCGCCGAGCGCAGCGTCGACGTCCAGGCGACGCCCTCGGGCTTGGTGACGATCGTGAAACCGACGCCGGGCAAGCAAGTTCCCAGCGGACGGGCCTTCGAGGTGACGGCGGCGAGCGACTTCCCCGGCGACGTGGCCTACCTCGAGCTGCTGGTCGACGGCGTCCCGTCCGGGCGCGTTTTCGGTCGCGACTCCGCCCGCTTCGACGTCCTGGCGCCGCCGGGCGCCGGCACGCTGCGGCTGCGGGCCGTGGGCCAGGACGTCGCCGGCCGCCAGGCGGGCTCGGCCGAGGTGACGGTGAGCGTCGTGGACGTGCCGCCGCGCGTCTATCTCTCGGCGCCGCCGCACGGAACCCTGCTGGTGGCGGGCAGCCCGGTGACCCTCGAGGCGCAGGTGGTGGGCGACGTCGCGGAGGTGATCTTCCTCACCGAAGGCGTCGAGGTCGGCCGGCTCTCGGCGCCCCCGTGGCAGGTCGGGACGACGGTGCCGGCAGGCGTGCCCGCGGTGACCTTCGAGGCCGTCGCCGTCGACGCCTTCGGGCTCGCCGCCGCCGACTCCCGCACCTTGCAGGTGGCCGCCAACGCGCCGCCGACGGTGACGCTGGTCTACCCGGAGGCCGGCGGCAGCCTGGTGGCGGGCAGCGACGTCACGCTCACCGTCCTCGCCGGAGACGACGGCCAGGTGACGCAGGTGGTATTCCGCATCGACGGCGTCGACCAGCCGCCGATCGTGTCGCCGCCCTACGCCCTGCCCTACTCGGTGCCCGCCGCCGCCACCGAGGTGGCGATCTCGGTGACCGCCCGCGACGACGGCGGCCTCGAGTCCACGGTCGGCGGCGTCTTCCCGGTCCTCCCCAACCAGCCGCCGGTGATCGACCTCGTGAGCCCGCCGGAGGGGACGGCGCTGGTGGCCGGCGGCATCGCCCGCTTCGTCGCCGAGGTCACCGACGACCTGCGCGTCGAGGAAGTGCGCTTCCGCGTGCTCGACTACTACGGCCCCGGCGAAGACTTCGAGGAGCTCTTCTTCGCGCCCGCGGGTCCCTACGAGCTCGAGCTCGAGGTACCCGAGGGAATCGACGCCCTGTCGATCGAGGTCACGGCCTTCGACGGCCTCGGCGGCGTCAGCGACCTGGAGCGGACCTATCCGGTGGTGCCGGCGGAGCCGACGTCCGTGATCGGGACGGTGGTCGACGCCGGAGGGCTGCCGGTCGAAGGCGCCGCCGTGATGCTGCCCGCCGGCCTCGGCAGCGTCCTCTCGGGGGCCGACGGCGCCTTCCGCCTCGACGGGGTGCCCAGCGATCGCGGCGACGTCGACGCCGTCGCCACGGCCGTCCTCGAGGGCAGGCCGGCGCGCGGCTCCTCGGCCCTGGTGGCGCCGGTGCCGGCCGGCACCACCGACCTGGGCACGATCGTCCTCGAGCAGCAGCGGGACTTCACCTTCTACGACCTCTGCGTCGATACGTGGGTACCGTTCGACGCTCCCTCGGACGCCTACGCCTGCAACGGCGTACCACCGGAGGAGGGCGGAGGCGGCGGCGACGGGGGCGCGGCTCAGCTCCCCGAAAGCGCCGAAGCCAAGGGCGGCGCGTTCGGCGACGGCGGGTTCGACGTCCTGGCCGTGACGGTCGAGGAGCACCTCGACTTCCTGCGCGTGACCCTGCGCTTCGCCGCGGAGCCCCCTGACCTCGCCTCGGTATGGGCGACCCTGGCTTTCGACCTCGACCAGGATCCCGCGACCGGCGCGCCTTCGGCGATCGATCGTCTTTCGCCTCACGCGGCCACGGGCTTGGGAACCGACCTCGAGATCGAGCTCGCCTTCGGGCTCGTGCCCGCCGGGGTGATCGCCATCCTCGACGACGACAGCCTCGTCTTCCAGATACCACTGGCGCTGCTCGGCGGCGACTCCGCCTTCGACCTGGCGGTGATGGCCTACGGTTTCGGATTCGGCTCCGAGGCCGTCCGCAAGGAACGCTTCACCGACCTCGTCGAGAACCTGCGCCTCGACGTTGCGCCCAATGGCGGGGCTTGGCGCTTGCCCGGTGTGCCCGACCTCGACACCGACGGCCTGGGCGACGCCGAGGAGGTCCTCCTCGGCACCGAGCCCCGCCTGGGAGACAGCGACGGCGACCAATTGCTCGACGGCTTCGAGGTCGTCCTCGGCAGCGATCCCTTGAGCTTCGACTCGCCCTTCAACGACAGCGACGGCGACGGACTGGAGGATCTGTCCGAGCAGTTCTTCGCCACCGATCCCCTGGAGGCCGACAGCGACGGCGACGGCCTCGGCGACGGCGAGGAGCTCTTCGACTTCACGGGCATCCTGCCCAGCCGCCCCGACAGCGACGGCGACGGACTGGACGACGGCTTCGAGGCCGAGGTCGTCGATGACGAGCAGCGTAGCGAGGGCGGCGACCCCGACAGCGACGGCGACGGCCTCACGGACGGTGAGGAGGCTCTCGCTTTCGGCACCGAGGCGCTCGTCGCCGACTCCGACCTCGGCGGCGCCACCGACGGCCAGGAGGTGCGTTTCGACGGCACCGATCCGCTGGACGGCGACGACGACCTCCGGCCCTTCCAGGTCGCCCTCTCGAGCGCCGGCGCCGACCCCGAGGCGCCGCGCATCGCGGTCGGCCCCGACGGCCGCATACACGCCGTGTGGAAGGAGGAGGACGGGAGCGACCGGGTCTACTACGCCCTCGCCGACGCCGACGGCGGCGTGCGCATCGCCGCCACGCGCGTCGGCGGCATCACGCTGCTTTCCGATCCCCGTCTGGCGGTCGCGGCGGACGGCCGGGTCCACGTGATCTGGCACGGCAGGACCACCGGACGCCTGGAGGTCTACCACACCCTGCTCGACCCGGCCCTCGACGATCAGGACGGCTCGGCGGCCGACCCCGCCGTCCTCGCCGTACGGCCCGAGCAGCAGCTCTCCGCGCCCGACTCGATCCACAGCGTCGACGCACGGATCGCCCTCGACGCCGATGGCCGCGCGCACTTGGTCTGGGTCGACCTCTTCAGCGGCAGCCAGTTGCGCCACGTCCGGCTGGGACCCGACGGTGGCGTCGAGCTGGCCGACCATGCGCTCTTCGGCGGTCGGGAGGCGATCGACGGCGATCTGTCGATCGCGGTCGACGGCGGTGGGGACCTCCACCTCGTCTGGGCCGAGGACAGCACTCTGCGATTCGCCCGCGGCCTCGTCTACAGCTTGGTCGACGGCGCGACGGGCGACTTGGTGATCAGCGCCACCCATTTGCGCACCTCGCAGGACTCGGTATTCGCCGGCGAGCCCACCCTGAGTCTGGATACGTCGGGACGGCCGGTGATCGCCCACGTGCTCCGGAGCGGCCCGTGCGGGGACCTCCGGCTGGTGGCGCTCGATCCGAGCCTCGACGACCGCGACGGCTCCGCCGCCGATCGGACGGTGCTGGTGCGCGAGGACCGCACGCTGCGCTCCTGCCTCTTCGCGCCCGCGGTCCACCGGCCGACCCTCGCGGTCGGCCCCGACGGCCGGCGCCACGTTGCCTTCTTCGACCTCGAGATCAGCAATTCCAACAGCGTCCAGCTCGCGGTCTGGGACGCCGCCGGCGATCCTCTGCTGGCGCCCACGGCGGCCTCGCCCCTGGGGGAGGTCGACACCGACTTCGGCGCCGCGCCGCCGGCCCTCGCGGTGGCCGGGCCCGAGGTCTACCTGGCGTGGATCAACGCCGTGCTCAACGAGCTCGAGGTGCGCAGGGTCTGGCGCGACAGCAACGGCGACGGCACGCCGGACGCTCAAGCAGACGCCGAAGTCGTGGCCAGTCGCTAGTGGTTCTCACCGCCGGAAAGTTTCTTTCCTACGGATTCGCCTGACGGGGCCTCCGGAGCTCTTCCTATCCTCACTCGCGTCGCCACCGACGGCCCGCACGGGCCGGTGCGACGGACCGAGGACCACGAGCGCCGGACAGGAGTCTTCGCCTACCCGAAAGTTACTTTCCCACAGATTCGCCAAACAGGCCGCCGGCAGCGCTCCCTATCCTCGCTCGCGTCGCCAACGACGGCCCACCGGGGCCGAACCGAAAAGGAAGGAAGACCATGAGCGAGAGACCCAACCAGCACCGAGCCCTCGGGAAAGCCTCCGCGTGCGCCACGAGGCGTTCCGAGCCGATCGAGACGGCGGAATTCCTGGCGAATGACGTCCCGAAGAGGCCGGCACGGCCGATGGCCGCGAAATCGGGCGAATCGAAGCCCTCGGGAAGGCACGATGCGCGGGCGCGTCACGTCTCGAAGCCTTCCAGTCGTTACGATTCGCGGATCGGCCCCGTCTCGAAGCCTTCGGAAAGCCTCGTTTCGGAAATCGGCGCGCCCCGAAGCCTTCGGAAGGCGAGGATCCGCGAATCCTGGCGCGTCCGAGGCTACAGGACGCGAGGCCGACGTCGTTCGCCCGGCCTCGACCGCGTCGAGCCGACGTGCCGCGGCCAAGCCGTGCATCGGCCGCGCTCAATCCGCGGCGGCGCCGGCCAAATCGCGTCACGGCCGCGTCGGCCGGAAGGCGCCGGCGACAAATCCTGCCACGGCCGCGTCGCAACGAGATTTGCAGAGGACATGCCGCGTTTCGAGACGCTGGTGGAGACCCATGCCGCGGAGATCGGCAAGGCGATCGGGCGGCGGCTGCGGCCGCTGCTCAGGGAAGGCGAGGTGCTGCCCGACTTCGCGCTCACGGGCCTGAAGGACCCGCTTGCGTCCAGCTCTGTGCTAGAATGTGCCGCAAGCCCTGATCGGAAGGTCTTGGATCCGGAGGCCAACATCATTCGGGAGGTCCAGTCATGCTTTTCACGTCCCCTTTCCGCTCGCCTCGACCGACCGGCGTCCTCGCGCTGGCCGCGCTCTTGGCTGCGGCGCCGGCGCCGGCCGCCGACACCTCACAGAATTTCGACGACCCCGGCACCGCGTACGAGCTCGGTCAGCACGCCAATCCGCCGCCGGCCCAGGTGCTCGCCGGCGGCCCGACCGGCAGGCCCGGCTCGGCGCGTGCCAGGCGCTGCGCCGCCAGCGCCTCTCCGAGCGCCGCGTTGAAGGCGTCGAGGTCGTGCTGCGGGAGGTCCGTCCCGGCCCACGAGGCGTTGAAGAGCCGGGAGAGGACGAGGCGCAGCTCGACGGCCGTCGCGTAGCCGGCTGCGGCGTCCTGGGGTCGCTCGGCGGCCAGCCGCCGCAGTCGCTCGGCGTCGAGCGTCGACAGGACGCCTGCCTGCTCTCCCCAGGTCAGGAGCTCGGCGTAGCTGTCGACGCCCCGCTGTCCGTTGTTCAACCGCGCGCTGGCCGTGTTGACGAAGGCCACGCAGAGGGCGTCGGCGAGCTTCAGTTGGGGGCCGCGAGGTGGAGGCGTCTTGTTCCTTGGCACGGGGCTCCTTTGTCGCTCCCAGTGAGATGATAGCTACGATCCCTGCTCCATCAGCGCCGCCACGACGCGGTTCGCGGATGTTGAGCGCCGCCTGCTGCGAGCACCAGAACGGCCGGTCGGTGATCCGGTCCCAGACCTGCTGGAGGAACCACACGATCGGCTGGCCGGAGCGCCGCAGCCGCGCCAGCAGCCGCGCCGAGTCGCCGAAGCCGGGAGTGTCCCGGAGCTCCAGCTCGCCGCCGGGGGTCTCGATCAGCGTGTGCTTCTCCGCCACCTCGGTGACGTGGGCCTGATCGAGCACCTCGCCGACGTCTCGGCGCAGGAGCGTCCGTGTCAGCGTCGTCTTGCCGACGTTGGTGTGCGAAACGAGGCTGAGGCTGACCTTCATAACGCTGTCCTCCGCGAAGGGTGCCGGGCTTCTTGCCTCTGGCCATCGGCGGGGCGCCAGGCCACCGAGCTTACCCTGATGGATCTCGCGGGCGCAGACAGGTAGAGTGTGGCGGGAAGCAAACCCGATGTCGAAGGAAATTTGGATCGTCGGAGGTCCCAACGGAGCCGGCAAGACGACCTGGCTGAGAAGAGCCCTCGAAGGTCAGAGGGGGATCCTCTACCTGAGCGCCGACCAGATCGCCGCCGAGCTTTCGCCGGACAAGCCTGAGGCAGTAGCCATCAGCGCCGGGCGCGAGTTCCTGAAGCGGCTGCGCGTCGCGATCGAGGGCGGTGACGAGCTGATCGTCGAATCGACGCTCTCCGGTCGCGGCATGACTCGGTTCTTTGAGCTCGCCCGCGAGCACGGGTACCGGATCGTCATCGTCTTCATCTTCCTCCATCGGGCCGACCTCTGCGTCCGTCGAGTCCGGACTCGGGTACTCAGAGGCGGCCATTCCGTGCCGGAAGCTGATATCCTCAGGAGGTTCGAGCGGAGCAGGAGGAACTTCTGGGAGCTCTACCGCCCGCTCGCCGACGAGTGGCATCTGTACTTCAACGGCGGCGACAGCTTCGAAATGGTGGCCAGCGAAGACGCCAAAGGCATGATCGTCTACAACGAGACCCGGCTCGGTCTCTTCCAGGACTTCGAGGAGCCCACTCCATGAAGCACGACAGCACGCTCGAGCCCGAGACCTACCAGCACGCACTCGAGTTCCTGCGGATCGGAAACGAGGCCGTCCACAGGGCGCGCGAGGAGAACCGCAGGCTCGGGATCCCCAACGTCTTCTCCGTCAATGGCCATCTCTGCTGGGAGCTCCCCAATGGGGAGGTCACCTTCGACGACCCCGACGCCGATCCCGGCTGATCGCCTCTGGGCCCGGCCGGTAGTAAGCTGCAAGCCGCATGCCGCCCGCAACCCAGGCTCGGCCTGAAAGGACCGCCCGCCCGCCTCAGGGCATCTCCGTTCTCGGGCCGTGGGCGCTGGCCGCGCTCCTCGCCGCGTCCGCGGCGGTCGCCGCCGACACGGCACAGGACTTCGACAGCCCGGGCGCCGCTTACGAGCTCGGCCAGCACGCCAATCCGCCGCCGGCCCAGGTGCTCGCCGGCGGCCCTGCCGGCAACTTCCTGCGGCTCGTGGCGGACACCCCTGGCACCCCGGTCGTCAATACCGTCGACTTCGCGCGGACCCACCTCGGACCGGCGTGCCAGGTGAGCGCCGGTTTCGACTTCCGCATCGTCCCCGGCAGCGGACGCGCCGACGGTCTCGGCATGGCGCTGCTCTCGACCGGCGCCTACGGTGCGGCCGGAGCGCAGGCGCCGCCACCACCCTTCTTCGCGCCCGAGGAGCCGGGCTTCGAACGCTCGCTGGGCTTCGGCTTCGACGTGTTCCAGAACCCGGAGCCGGAGGACGTGAACGACAACCACGTCTCGGTGCACTTCGACGGCCAGGTCGTCACCCAGGTCGACGCCGGAGTCGACCTGGCGAGCGGCGGCTGGGTCCACGCGGAGATCGACGTCGACCTCCTCCAGGCGACGGTGACCATCGTCCTGACCCCCGCCGCCGGCGCGCCGGTCATCGTGCTCGCGGACTTCCCGGTGCCGGAGCTCGCGCCCTACGAGAGCCGCGTGCACCTCGGCGCCCGCTCCGGCGGGCTCGCCGCCGACCACGACGTCGACAACGTGGCGGTGACCTTCACCGCCTGCCCGCCCGAGCTCGTCGGGCAGTGGAGCGAGGTGTTGCCGTGGCCGGTGGTGGCCATCCACGCCCACCTGCTGCCCACCGGCGAAGTGCTGTTCTGGGACCGCCACGACCTCGCCGACGGCGACGCCCGGGCGCCGGAGCAGGCCCACAAGGGCCTCACCGGCGCGGCGGACACGATGCCGCGGCTGTGGAACCCGGTCACCGGCCAGCTCCGCCTCGCCGCGTTGCCGCCGACCGGCTACGACCTCTTCTGCTCCGGCCATGCCTTCCTGCCGAGCGGCCTGCTGCTCGTCGCCGGCGGCCACGTGCTGGACAACGTCGGCCTGCCTTCCGCGGCCGTCTACGACGCTTTCGCCGACGCCTGGACGCGGCTGCCGGACATGCGCGAGGGCCGCTGGTACCCGACCAACACGACCCTCGCCAACGGCGACGTGCTGGTGATGTCCGGGAGCGTCGATTGCGACGACCTCGACGGAGACCAGAAGTGCGATCCGGAGGAGCTGGTCGGGAACCTGACACCCGAGGTCTGGCATGCCGGCCCGGGCTCGTGGCGATCGCTCACTACCGCGCAGCTCGGCTTGCCGTTCTATCCCTACGTGTACCTGATGCCCGACGGCCGGGCCTGCACGTTCGGGCCGCAGAGCCAGGCGCGATGCCTCGACACCGGCGGGACCGGCGCCTGGTCGAACCTGCCGGCTTCCGGCCTGGACCGCGACTACGGCTCCTCGGTGCTCTACGGCGACGGCAAGGTGCTGATCGTCGGCGGCGGGTTGGCGCCGACCGCCGGCGCCCAGGTCATCGACCTCACCCAGCAGGCTCCCGCCTGGAGCGAGACCGGCGCGATGACCTTCCCCCGGCGCCAACTCAATGCGACGTTGCTGCCGGACGGCTCGGTGCTGGCTACCGGCGGCACCTCCGCCGCGGGGTTCAACGACGCCACCGGCGCCGTCTACGCCGCCGAGCTTTGGGACCCGGCGAGCGGCGAGTGGACGCCGCTCGCGGCCATGGCCGAAACGCGCATCTATCACTCGACGGCCCTGCTCCTGCCCGACGGCCGGGTGCTCTCGGCGGGCGGCGGCCACCCGAGCGACGCCGCCCACGGCGACGGCGACCACTACAACGCCGAAATCTACTCGCCCCCGTACCTCTTTCGCGGCCCTCGGCCGGCGGTCACCGCGGCGCCGGCGCAGGTGGTCTACGGCGAGACCTTTCAGGTGGCCACGCCCGACGCCGCCTCCGTCGCGGCGGTCAGTTGGCTGCGGCTGGGCTCGGTGACCCATGCCTTCAACCAGAACCAACGCATCAACCGTCTCGAGCTCGCGAGCGTCGCCGGCGGCCTCGAGGTGGCCGCGCCGGCCAGCGCCACGCTCTGCCCGCCTGGCCACTACATGCTGTTCCTGGTGAACGGCGCCGGCGTGCCGTCGGTGGGCCGCCTGATCCGGATCGCGCCGGCGCCTCCGTTCTTCGCCGACGGCTTCGAGTCCGGCGACACGACGGCCTGGAGCGCCGCCGTGGGCGGGAGTGCCTGAAGCGACCAGGGCGTGCGTCCGCGCACGCCGCGAGGCGCCAGCGAGCCGTCATTCACCCCCCTTTGAAAAAGGGGGGCAGGGGGGATTCTCCGGAAGAAATCCCCCCTCGGTCCCCCCTTTTTCAAAGAGGGGAGGCTGACTCCTCGCTTCGCATCGGCTCGGCGCCGTACGGGATGGGCGTGCGTCTTCGCACGCGCGAGGCGAAGCGAGCCGTCAGGTACCCCCCTTTGAAAAAGGGGGGCAGGGGGGTTTTCTTCGGTTAGGATCGCCGAGGGAGGGGAGACCCGACACGCCCATGAAGATCCGCGCTCAGCTCGTCCTCGCCTTCCTGCTGCTCGCCGTCGTGCCGCTGACGGCGATCGTCCTCTACTCGTACTTCACCGCGATAAACGCCGTCGAGGACGCGGTGGAGGCCGAGTCCAACGTGCTGACCGCCGAGATGGACCAGCGGCTGCGGGGGATCAAGACCGTGCTCCGGCAGCGCCTCGAAGGGTTGCGCGAGCTGCCGTTCGGCTCCTGGCTGGGCCAGGGCGAGGAGCCCGAGGCAGGGCGGGTCTTCGTCGGCCGGCTGATGACGGAGATCGGCGAGGCCGCGCCCTATCTCGAGGCCCTTACCTTCCTCCCCGAAACCCCGGCGACTCCGCAAGCGCCCGGCGAGGCGCCGCTGCCGCCGCTGCCGCCGGCGCCTCCGGGGGCCGATCCCGAGCTGGCGCCGATGGTGATCGACCTGCCGCGGCTGCTGTCGCTCGGGCGCCAGGCAGGGGAGGATCCCGAGGCCCGCGAGGAGCTCGGCCGCGAGGTGGCCGAGCTGGCGCTCGTCGGCGTCCGCGAGGCGCTGCGCGCCCTGGCGACGCCGGAGAGCCCCGAAATCGAAGGCGCGGTGGCCGAGGTGGAGCGGGAGACCCGTCGCGTCCGCGAGGAGGCGGAAAAGGCCCGCCAGGAGCGCCGGGCCATCGTGGTCATGCGCGAGGACGAACGGCTCGCCGTCGAAGAGCGGCACCGCGAGGCGGAGCGGCTGCTGAGCACCGACTTCGGCGTCAAGGTGCGCGAGAAGGGCGAGGTCGTCGGCGAGCTCCAGGCCCAGGTCGACGCCAAGAAGCTGCTCCACTCCGTGCTCCACTCGACGCCGCGCCACCGCGGCGAGATCCCCTTCGCGTTCGACGCCGAGGGCCGCCTCTACCCGGCCGACGAGGCCGATCGTCCCCGGCTCGAGGCGCTCGGCCTCGAACGCGATCCCGACAGCGGCGAGGTGCGCCCGCGTCAGGGTACCGGCGATTGGGTCGTCGTGTCGCAGCGCGAGCTCGACTCGGAGCTCGTCTTCGGAATCGCGCGTCCGATCGGCGACTCGCTGGCCGCGATCCGCCGCACCACGATCCACAACCTGGGCATCGGCCTGGTGCTGATCGCTCTCGCCTTCGTCGGCGTCCTGCCGCTGTCGCGGCGCATCTCCCGCGGTCTCGACCTGCTCGAGATCGAGTACGAGCGCAAGAGCCGCGAGCTCGAAGAGGCCCGCCAGTTCCAGCTCTCGCTGCTGCCCAAGACCCTTCCCGACCACCCGGCCTACGAGGTCGCCGTGGACATGCGCACGGCCACCGAGGTGGGCGGCGACTACTACGACTTCCACCTCGCCGGCGGCGTCCTGACCGTGGCGGTGGGCGACGCCACCGGCCACGGCGCGCGCGCCGGCACCATGGTCACGGTGGTCAAGAGCCTCTTCTCGTCGGCCGCCGCCGACGCCTCGCCCGGCGAGTTCCTGATCCGCGCCGCCGCCGCCATCAAACGCATGGACCTCGGCCGCATGGCGATGGCGCTCACCGTCGTCCGCTTCGACGACGGCGCCCTGACCCTGGCGGCGGCCGGCATGCCGCCGGCGCTCGTCCGACGCGCCGCCGGCGGCGAGGTCGAAGAGCTGGAGCTGCCCGGAATGCCGCTCGGCGGCCTCGACTGCCACTACCAGGAGCGGCGGGTGGAGCTCGCCGGCGGCGACGTGGTGCTGCTGCTCTCCGACGGCCTGCCGGAGCTGCCCGACCCGCGCGGCGAGCCCTTCGGCTACGCCCGGGTGCGCGGCGCCTTCGCCGCCGCCGCGGCCGAGCCCGCGGCCATCCTCGCCGAGCTGACCTCCGCCGCCCTGACGTGGACCGAGGGGCGGCCGGCGGCGGACGACATGACCTTCGTGATCGTCAAGAGGAAGGCCCACTGACCTCCGACGGCCGCTTCCCCGCCACCCGGCGCTCGGTCGTCCTCGCCGTCAGGAGCGGCGACCCGGAGGAGCGCGGCTGGGCCCTCGCCGTGCTCGTCGAGCAGTACTGGAAACCCGTCTACAAATACCTCCGGGTGCGCCACCGGGCGTCCGACGAGGACGCCCAGGACCTGACCCAGGGCTTCTTCGCGCGCGCCCTGGACCGCGACGTGCTCGCCGGCTTCGAGCCCGCCAAGGGCAGCTTTCGCACCTTCCTCCGCGTCTGCCTCGATCGCCACGCCGCCAACGAGCGCAAGGCGGCGCGGCGCCAGAAGCGCGGCGGCGGCGCGCCGCCCCTGGCGCTCGACTGGCGCGACGCCGAGGGCGAGCTGCGCGAGCTCGCCGTCACCGACGGCATGACCCCCGACGAGTACTTCCACCAGGAGTGGGTGCGCAGCTTCTTCGGCGTGGTGGTGGAGGCTCTGCGCGCGGAGCTGGCCGCCGAGGGCAAGGCCGTCTACTTCACGCTCTTCGAGCGCTACGACCTCGAGTGCCCGCCGGGCCCCCGCCCCACCTACGCCGAGCTCGCCGCCGAGCTCGGCGTCAAGGCCACCGACGTGACCAACCACCTGGCGTCGGCGCGGCGGCGCTTCCGGCGTCTGGCGCTGGCGCGGCTGCGCGAGCTGTGCGCCGGCGACGAGGAGTTCGAGC
>Ga0299906_10001744_pt1 | contig 18419 bp, 17 predicted proteins | sample RVTome_14_FD_200259 | JGI IMG/M metagenome (GOLD analysis project Ga0299906, IMG submission 200259) | Soil microbial communities from uranium-contaminated site in the Upper Colorado River Basin, Wyoming, United States - RVT145D125 (version 2) ...
CGCGGTCGACCTCTATCGCCGGATGCACGGCGCCGAGGCGGCGCTGCCGGATTATTTCGTCGACGCACAGACCCTCGATCCGGACGCTCATCTGGAAACCCAGGCCGCCGTCCAGGACTATGTCGACAGCTCGATCTCCAAGACGATCAACTTGCCCGAAGGGATCGCGTTCGGCGCCTTCAAGGACGTCTATCACCGCGCCTACGAGCTCGGCTGCAAGGGCTGCACGACCTACCGGCCGAACCCGGTTACCGGCGCGGTGCTCGCCGCCCCACCGGCGGCGGAGGCGGCCGAGACGCGCCCGGCGCGCAGCGCCGGCGTCGTCTACATGACGGACCCGCTGGAGCGGCCGGAGTCGCTGCAGGGCCGGACCTACAAGCTGGTCTGGCCGGACAGCGACCACGCCATCTACATCACCGTCAACGACATCGCCGAGGGCAGCCGGCGGCGTCCCTTCGAGGTGTTCATCAACTCAAAGAATATGGAGCATTATGCCTGGACCGTCGCGCTGACCCGCATGATCAGCGCGGTCTTCCGCCGCGGCGGCGACGTCTCGTTCGTCGTCGAGGAGCTCAAGGCCGTCTTCGACCCGCGCGGCGGACAATGGATGGACGGGCGCTACGTGCCGTCGCTGCTCGCCGCGATCGGCGAGGTGATCGAGCGGCATATGGTCGCGATCGGCTTCCTGCCTGCGGTAGAAGACGACGCACGCGGCGGCCGCGCGATCGGGATGCGCCGCGCCGTTGGGGCGGAGCTGGTCCGCCAGTGCCCGAAATGCGGCGCGGCCGGGCTCACCCACCAGGAAGGCTGCGACGTCTGCATCTCCTGCGGCTATTCCCGATGCGTTTGACGGCGTCCGTTTAGCCTTGCGCGACGATGCGCTGGATTGCGTGGATCGGGCCGTCCGGGATGCCGAGCTCGTCGAGATGCCGCACCGTGCTTGCCAGATAGTCGCGGTTCGTGCCGCGCTCGCCCGCCGCGCCGGCGATGATCCGCGCCGCCTCTCCCGGCGTCAGCCGGCCGGCGTAGTTCGGCTTGCCGCGGTCCGCGACGAAGGTGACGCAACGCGCGGCCGTGCCGCCGACCTTCGTGCTGAGAATGCGCGGCAGATAGGCGTAGCGCGGCATTTCCCGTTGCCACAGGTAGGCCAGCACATCCTCCGCCAGCGTGCGCCGCACGCGATAGGCGATGCCATGGCAGCAGCCGCCCCGGTCCAACGCCAGGACCAGCCCCGGGCGCTCCGGCGTGCCGCGATGCCGTTCCGAATACATGCAGAAGGCGCGGTGGTATCCGTGCAGCACGCCCTTTGCCGCCTCCGCGTAGTCGAAGCCCGGGTCCCACATGAGGGAGCCATAGCCGAACACCCATAAATCGCCCTGCCGCGGCAACAGATCGGCGTAGGGCGCGTTCGTGTCGGCGGAAGGCGTTGCGTCTGTTTTTCGCGTGAGCGTCATACCGGCGGCGGGTGCGGGACCGAGCGGGGTTGCCGGGACGAGGCCTGCCATCGGCGCTTTACCCGGGACCGCGCGACTTATAAGAATTGCAGTCGATCATGTCCACACTCACGCGGCGCTTCTATTTCGTCCCGGCGGTGCTCGTTGCGGCGCTCGCGGCCGGATATGCGCTGCTGTGGGCATTCGCTGCCCATCACATGGAGGAGGGCTTTCGGAACTGGACGCAGGTGCAGGCGACGCACGGCCACAGCATCGAGCATGGCCCGCTCTCCGTGTCGGGGTTTCCCGGCCCGATCAAGCTGACGATCGATGCGCCCCGCTACGCCGGCGCGAAGACCGGCTGGCAATGGTCGGCGGAGCGTGCGGATCTCGAAATGCGTCCGTGGGACTGGTGGACCTACCGGCTGGACGTGTTCGGAACCCATCGGTTCGCCGTGCCGGATGGCGCGGGTCAGCTGCTGCTCACGGCGCGCCCGGCAACTGCCTTCGTCGTCGCCGAAATCGACGGACGGGGACGGGTTTCCCGCGCCGCGCTGCATGCCGACGGACTGCAGCTCAACGATGCCGAGGGGACGGAGCTGCTGGCGGCCGCTCAGATGCGTGGGACGGCGCAGATGTCCGACGCCGATGTCGCGGCGCATGACCGGACGTCGCTCGACCTGACGCTGCAGGCCACCGACGTCACGCTGGGCCCGCCGATCCAATCGCCGCTCGGCGCGCGGCTCGCGGAGGTAGGGCTCGCGGCCGCGGTCAGAGGGGCGCTGCCGGAGACGTTGCAGCGCGATGCGGTGGACGCCTGGCGGCAAGACGGCGGCACGGTGGATCTCACGCATCTCTATCTCACCTGGGGCGCGCTCGAGCTGCGCGCCAACGGGACCGTGACGCTCGACGAGCGGCTGCGGCCGCTGGGCGCGCTGAGCGCGGAGATCAAGGGCTACGGCGAAACGCTGACGGCGCTGGAGCAGGCGCGGATACTGCCGCGCAAGGCCGCAGCGGGCTCCCGGCTCGCCCTCGACCTGCTGTCGCGCTCCGACGGCAACGCGCGCCGCGTGGTGACGGTTCCGATCTCGGCGCAAAACGGGGCCTTGTTTCTCGGCCCGGTGCGGATGGTGCGGCTGGAGCCTATTCCTTTTCCGGCTCGGTAGGCTTGAACGAGCCGGCCTGGCGCATCTCGATGACGCCGCGGCGGATGGCGCGCGTCCGGGTGAAGAATTCCTCCAACGTCTCGCCCTCGCCCCAGCGGATGGCGCGCTGCAGCGCCGTAAGGTCCTCGACGAAGCGGCCGAGCAGTTCCAGCACCGCGTCGCGGTTGTTGAGGAAAATATCCCGCCACATTACCGGGTCGGACGCGGCGATGCGCGTGAAGTCGCGGAAGCCGCCGGCCGAATATTTGATCACCTCGCGCGTCTCCACGACGTCGGAGATGTCCTGCTTCTCGCGCCGGAGCTGCATCTCGAGATCGGCCGCCGTGCCGACGATGGTGTAGGAGATCAGGTGCGGCAGATGCGAGGTCACCGCCAGCACCCGGTCGTGGTGGTGCGGGTCCATCAGCTCGACGTTGCTGCCGGCGCGCCGCCACAGCGTCGCCACGCGCTCGACGGCGCCGCTGTCGGCGCCGGGCGGCGGCGTGAGGATGCAGTAGCGGTTCTCGAACAGCTCGGGGAAGCCCGACTCCGGGCCGGAATGCTCGGTGCCGGCGACCGGATGGCCCGGCACGAGATGGACGCCGTCGGGAAGATACGGTCCGACGTCGCGGATGACGCAGACCTTGACCGAGCCGACGTCGCTGACGACGGCGCCGCGCTTCAACCCAGGCCCGATCTCTTCGGCGATAGCGGCGTTGGCCCCGATCGGCGCGCACAGCACGACGAGGTCTGCTTCGCACGCGGCCTCGGCCGCCGTCGCGTGCACGCTGTCGATGAAGCCCAGCTCCATCGCCTTGTCCCGGGTCGCCTTCGTGCGCGCGTGACCGGCGACATGCTTCGCGAGGCCGTCGCGCTTGATCCGCCAGCACAGCGACGAGCCGATCAGGCCGAGCCCGATCACGGCGACCTTGTCGAACAGCACGGCGCTCTTCATGGCCGGTCCAGGTGTTCGCCGAGCGCGTCGGCCAGCGCGCGCATCTCGTGCTCCAGGCCGACCGAGATGCGCAGGCAGTCGGGCAGGTCGTAGGAGCCCATCAGCCGCGTGATGATGCCGCGGGAGAGCAGGAACTTGTAGGCGGCCTCGGCGCTCCGTGCGTCGGCGAACTGCGCCAGCACGAAATTCCCGACCGACGGATGCGCGGTCACGCCGAGACTGCCGAGAGCCGTGGTCAGCCAGGGCAGCCATTTGGCGTTGTGCTCCTGGCTCGCCTGGATGTGCCGGGTGTCCTCGAGCGCGGCGATTCCGGCGAGCTGGGCCGGCTCGTTGACGTTGAACGGCCCGCGCAGGCGGTTGAGCACGTCGGCCACCGCGGCCGGGCAATAGGCCCAGCCGAGCCGCAGGGCCGCCAGGCCATAGATCTTCGAGAAGGTCCGCGTCATCACCACGTTGTCGTGGCGGTCGACCATCTCGATGCCGGGCGTATAGTCATTGCGGTTGACGTATTCGGCGTAGGCCGCGTCGATCACCAGCAGCACATGTTCCGGCATGCCGTCGCGCAGCCGCTGCAACTCGTCCGTCGGCAGGTAGCTGCCGGTCGGGTTGTTGGGATTGGCGAGGAAGACGAGGCGCGTGCGGTCCGTCACCTTGGCCAGCAGCGCGTCGACATCGGCCGTCAGCACCTTTTCCGGGGCAGCGACAGGCGTGGCGCCGGCGCCGCGCGCGAAGATGCGGTAGATCGAAAACCCGTGACGACTGTAAAGCACCTCGTCGCCCGGGCCGGCATAGGCGCGGATCAGCAGCTGGATGACCTCGTCCGAGCCGGCGCCGCAGACGATGCGGTCCGGATCGCAGCCGAAATGGCGGCTGAGCGTGGCGCGCAGCTCGGTGGCGTGCCCGTCCGGGTAGCGGTGCAGCGCGCGCGACGCCGACTGATAGGCCCGGATCGCATGCTCGCTCGGTCCGATCGGCGTCTCGTTCGAGGCGAGAACGATGACGTCGGATACGCCTTCCACGCTATGAAGGCCGCCGACATAGGCAGCGACGTCGAGGACGCCGGGGCGCGGCTTGGGCGGGCTCATGACGGCGCTCCGGCGGGCTCCGCGATCGGTGTCGCGTAGGCGCCGATGACCGTCGCCTGCGCCACGTCGTTGAGCCGGGTCAGATCGCCCACCCGGGCGTCGCCGTCGGCGATGAACCCCTCGGCATCGAGCAACTGGTAGTAGAGGCCCGTCTTGCAGGAAGCGATCGGATAGCCCTTGATCCCGACCCGCTCGGCCAGCGCCGTGACACCGGCGCGGCTCAGCGCTTCGCGGGTCTCGATGACGAGGAGGCTGCGGTCGAGGCCGCTTTCCTCCGGCACGATGCGGCCGATCGCCAGGGCGTCCGCGCCGCCGTCCGCCCGGCCGTCGCCGCGCGGGGTGAAGGGCAGACGGTAGGATATGCGCAACCCGTCCCGCACGGCGATGTTGGTCCACCAGGGATCGGCGTCGCCCTCGCGCGGGCAAGGCAGGACGCCGACGGTGGCGCGGCCGGCGGCGACCTCGCCCAGCACTTCCCGGCTGGTCGCGAAGGGCGCCATCGGGGTCGCGCTGCCGAACTGGTTGCGTGCCAGGTCCCAGATCGCCTGGTCGCCGGCGCCCGCATGGACCGCGACCGAATAGTCGGGTTGCTCCATCCGGGTGATTGCGGCGATGATTTCGCGCCAGATCCGAGCGACGGCGGCGAAGGGAAACGGGCTGTCGTGACGCTGGAACAAGGTCCGCAGGATCTCAGCCTCGCGGCCCGGGCGGACCGTGGTGATCGAATCGCGCGCCTTTACCCGGCGGATATCCTCCACCAGGGCGGCGCGCCGCTTGATCAGCGCGTGCAGGTCCGAATCGATGTGGTCGATCTCGCCCCGCAGGTCCTGCAGCGATGTTCCACTTTCGTTCATTTGTCGTCTTTCAGCCGAAAAGCCGCTAACTACTAGAGCGTGGCGTATGAGAAATCAAAGAAAACATTGACACTGTAGGCCTTCAGACCAAGAGTATCGCGCCCTGTAGAAGCGGTGAGGGTAGACCGATTTCCAAGCTCGCGCGACCAGGCTCGAACGGGGTGCAGCACCTCCCGAGCCTGCCCGACGCCCCGCTTCCCGGCAACCGGGTTTACCTCGGCCGGGAATCCAGGCTGAGGCTCGATTGCGGGGTCGAGCTGGGGCCGTTCCCCGTGGCCTATTGCACCTACGGTAGTTTGAATGCGGACCGCAGCAATGCGGTCCTGGTCTGCCACGCGCTGACTGGGGATCAGTATCTCGCCGAAGAGCATCCGATCACCGGCAAGCCGGGCTGGTGGGAGCGCGTCGTCGGCCCGGGCAAGCCGCTCGATACCGACCGCTTCTATGTCATCTGCTCGAACGTGCTGGGCGGCTGTCTCGGCACGCTCGGGCCGACGGAGCTGAACCCGCAGACGGGAAAGCCCTACGGCCTGAGCTTTCCGGTCATCACCATCGGCGACATGGTGCGGGCGCAGGCCATGCTGCTGGATCACCTCGGCATCGAACAGCTGTTCTGCGTCATCGGCGGCTCGATGGGCGCGATGCAGGTGCTCGAATGGGCGTCCCGCTACAAGGACCGCGTCTTCGCCGCGATCCCGATCGCCGGCGCGGCGCGGCACACCGCCCAGAACATCGCCTTCCACGAGGTCGGGCGGCAAGCGATCATGGCCGACCCCGACTGGCACGGCGGCGACTATGTCAGCCACGGCGTCATCCCGCGGCGCGGCCTCGGCGTCGCGCGCATGACGGCGCACATCACCTACCTGTCCGAGGCCGCCCTGCACCGCAAGTTCGGCCGCAGTCTGCAGGACCGCGACATGCTGAGCTTCGGCTTCGATGCGGATTTCCAGGTCGAGAGCTATCTTCGCCACCAGGGATCGACCTTCGTCGACCGCTTCGATGCGAATTCCTATCTCTACATCACCCGCGCGATGGATTATTTCGACATGGCGGACGAGCATGGCGGCTCGCTGCCCGAAGCGTTTGAAGGCACGAAGACGCGCTTCTGCATCATCTCCTTCACCAGCGACTGGCTGTTCCCGACGGCGGAGAACCGGGCCGTCGTGCGTGCGCTGAATGCCGTCGCGGCCAATGTCAGCTTCGTCGAGATCCAGAGCGATCAGGGCCACGATGCCTTCCTGCTGGACGAGCCGGAGCTCGACAAGGTGCTGACCGGCTTCATCAACGGCTCGGCCGAGCGGCGGGGGCTCGGCCGCTAGAGCAACCTGCGTCCTTACGGACGCAGATAAGTTGCTCTATCTTACTATGACAGATCAATTTATCTTCGATCAGGTGATTCCACCTGATCGAAGATTGATCTAGCGATGCAGATCCCGGCATGAGCGTTACGACGGCACCCGCGCGCAGCGATATCCGCGTCGACCTGCAGTTCATCGCCGACATGATCGCGCCGAACAGCCGCGTGCTCGACGTCGGCTGCGGCGACGGCACGCTGCTGGGATATCTCAGCGAGTTCAAGCAGGTGGATGCGCGCGGCATCGAGCTGAGCATGGCCGGCGTGAACGAGTGCGTGAGCGAGGGGCTGTCGGTGATCCAGGGCGACGCCGACACCGACCTGGACGACTATCCGGACGGCGCCTTCGACTACGCGGTGCTCAGCCAGACGCTCCAGGCGACGCGGCATCCGCGCCGCGTGGTCGAGAACCTTGTCCGCATCGGCCGGCGGGCGATCCTGTCCTTGCCGAATTTCGGCCATTGGAAAGTCCGGCTGTCGCTGCTGTCCATGGGGCGGATGCCGCGGACCGACGCGCTGCCCTATCACTGGTACGACACGCCGAACATCCACCTCTGCACGATTCGCGATTTCCTGGTGCTGTGCGAGGAGGTGCAGATCGTCGTGGAGCGCGCGGTGGTGCTCAACGAGCGCGGCAAGCCGCTGCCCCTGCTTGCGACAGGCCGCACCGGCAACCTGATGGGCGCGCTCGCCGTTTTCCAATTGCGAAAAGGCTAAGCCATCCCGGATTTCGTTTCACTTCATCCGGGCTACGTCGTAGCCCGCATGGAGCGCAGCGCAATGCGGGTTCGCTAAGCCTACGCGCCTTAGGATCTTTTTGGCAGGACCAGCTGCGTCTGCACCACCAGCGCCACCAGACGCCCGGCATCGGTCGATATCCTGGTCTGCCAGACCATCGTCGTTCTGCCGCGATGGACCGGCGTCGCTTCGCCCACGATGCGCGCGCCGGCCGGCGCCGCGGCCAGGAAGTTGGTCTTGCTCTCGACGGTCGTCGTGGCCGCACCCTCCGGCAGGTTCAGAATGGTCGCTGCCGCCCCCAAGGTGTCGGCAAAGGACATGAGCACCCCTCCGTGCGCAACGGCGGGCCGCGTGCAAAGATCGTCGCGGATCGTGAGCTCGGCGACAACCCGGTCGGGCTCCGCGTGAACGAACTTCATCCCGATCAGGCTCGCGAAGGGCAGCATCTCGCTGTTCAGGCGTTCGAGCGGGTCCATTCAGCGTCCTCCCTGCCGTGTCGGCCCCTAAAGGTTCACCCAGCCTGTTCCCCGATGCCCGAAATCGAAGCGCTCGGGATGCAGCAGCTCGGCCAGGATCTCGAGCGAGTCCGCAATCCGCGGTCCCGGGCGGTTGAAATACTGATTGCCGTCGGTGAGATAGACGCGGCCATCGCGGACGGCGCGCAGCCCGGACCAGCCCGGCTGCGCTGTCAGCGCCGGCATCTCGCGCCGCGTCCGCTCGATGTCGAAGCCGCAGGGCAGGACGGCGATGACCTCCGGGTCTGCTCGCCGCAGGTCGTCCCAGGTCATCCAGGGCGAATGCGCGCCCGCGGTGCCGAACAGGTTCGTTCCGCCCGCCATGGCGACCAGCTCGGGCATCCAGTTGCCGCCTGCCATCAGCGGGTCGATCCATTCGATGCAGGCGATTGTTGGCCGCGCGGCAATTTCCGCGGTCGCGGCTTCGATTCGGGCCATACGCTGCTGGAGCGCGGCGATCAGCGCCCGGCCGCGCGCCGGCGCGCCGAGCGCGTCCGCCACGTTTTGGATGTCGGTCCAGATATCGGCGAGCGCGTCCGGCTTCAGCGTTACGATGTTCGGCGTTGCGTCGAGCCAATCGCAGACAGCCTTGCGAAGGTCCTTCTCGCTGACCGCGCAGACCTCGCATTGCGACTGGGTCACGATAACGTCGGGGCGGAGCGCCTTGAGCGCATCGCCGTCAACACGGTAGACGGAAAGCCCTTCCTGCACGACTGTCTTGACCCGGTTGTCGATGTCCCGTGACGTGCCATGCAGGTCGATTTTGGGCTCGGTGCAGCAGGGCAGCGACGCGACATCGGCCGGGAAGTCGCATTCGTGGCTGCGGGCGACCAGGGCGTCGCGGAAGCCGAGCGCCGTCACGATCTCGGTGGCGCTGGCCAGCATGCTCGCGACGCGCATCGTCGGACTCCTTCGGGTTGCCTCGCTCAGCTCGCCGGCAGGTCGGCCCGCCGTTTGCGCCGCCGTATCCGCAGCATGCCCAGCGCGACCGCGAGGATGCCGACGAGGATCGGGATCAGCGCGATATTGGTGAAGCGCAGCCAGGATTCGAGCGACTCGATGTCCTCGCGCAACGCCAGCTGCACCTGCCGCAGCGCCTTGCGCGTGGTGAGGACCTCTTCGGTGAACTTCGCCGCCGTCGCCTCGACCGCCTTGTCGACGGTCGCTTCGCTGGCGCCTTCCTTTTTCTTCTTGTCGAGCTCGGCGAGATTCTTTTCCGCCTCTTCGAGCTGCTTCCGCAGCCGCTGCTCTTCCGCGCGGAATTGCTGGTCGGCGGCGAGCTTGAGCTCGGCGATCTTGGTGAAGGGCCGCTGCGCCGTGCCGCGGCTGCGCAGGCCGGTGAGGTCGTCCCCGCCGGCGAGGTTCTCGGCCGCGTTGACGACGAAATCGGCATTGTTGGCGAACGGCACCTGGACCCGCTGCCCGAAGAACTCGCGGGTCTGCACCCAGAAGCGGTCCTCCAGGAAGTCCGCGTCGGCAACGACGATGACGTTCATCGGGGCGGTGGACTCGGCGACATACGGCGGTGCGGCCGGCTTTTCTTCCTCTTTCTTCTCCGCGGACTCGGCCGGCGTCGCGTCGCCTGCGGGAGCCGCCTCGGTCTGGGCCGGCTCGGGCTCTGCGGGCTTCTCCGCCGGCGCTGCGGGTGCCGGCTCGGCCTGCGCGACCGCGGCGGGCGCAGCCGCTCGTTCGGCTTTGTCCGCCTTCACATCGGGCTTGTCGGCAGGCTTCGCCTCGCCGGCGCTCTTGTCGTCCGCTTTCTCTTCCTTGTTTACGCTTTCGCCGGCCTTGCCCTCATCCTTCGTCTCGTCTTCCTTCTTCTTCTCGGGCGGCGGGCCGTCCGGGAACATGGACTTCGTGCGCCCACTGATCCGCGCCGCCACGACCATCTGCTTGCCGGACGGCTGGAAGCCTTCCAGGATGGTCAGGATCTTCGGCTGCTCGCCTTCGAGCAGCGTAACGTCGATCTCCTGGCTGTCCGGCGAGGTCGTGATCAGCGGCTCGAATGTAAGCGGCGTGTCCTTCTTTTTCTGCAGGATGCCGGCGCTCTGCAGGTTGAGCAGCGCGATCTGCGAGGTCACGGCGTCGGTCTGCGAGAAGCTGGTATCGCGCACCGCCATCCAGGTCAGGAAGGGCGCGGGGATGATGCGCTTGTCGTCGCCGGCATTGACCATCCGGGCGTAGCGCCTATCGCCGGCAACGCGATCCTTGATCATCTCGACGCCCCAGTGGTCGAGCAGCCGCTCCATGCCCGATGTCACGCGCTCGGGGAACTGGGAATTCCGGCGTCCCGCTGCCGTCTCGTTGTACGGGTCGAGGAAGATCAGCGCCTTGCCGCCGCGCAGCAGGTACTGGTCGATGTTGTAGTAGTCCTTGTCCTCGATCGTGCCGGGATGGACGATCATCAGGACATCGGGCTTGTGCTTCCAGATATCGGCGATGTCGTAGATCTCCTTCACCTCGACATAGTTCTGGAGCTGCTGGACGATGGCCCAGGGCTGGGTCGGCATTCCGCGCATCTGCATCATCATGTCGCCGAACATCGGCCGCGAGCTGAACACGGCGACGACCGGCTTGCCCTTGGTCCCGAGATTGAGGATCAGGCTGGCGATGTCGTATTCGAGAAATTTCTCCCGCTCGATCTGGAAGAACGGGATGACGATCTCCTTCTCGCCGGATTTCGCGGAGAGGCCGAAATAGACCTTTGCCCCGGTGTCGTCGACGGGTACGCCCTGCAGGCCGAGCTGGACCGCCTTGTCCTCGATCTCGGAGAAAGGCTTCGGGTCCTTGACGGCGAGCGTTACGTTGCCGCCGCTCGTCGTCTCGATCACCCGCAGCATGTCCTTCACGCGCACCCCGTAGTTGCCGTAGACCGGCGCAGCGGTGCCGAGCGCATCGGAATAGTAGAGCGTCAGCTCGACCGGCTTCTGCAGCTTGCCGAGGATGTTGCGTGTCCCTTGCGAGAGCGAATAGAGCTTGTCCTCCGTCAGGTCGGCGCGCAGGCCGACGATCCGGCCGGCGGCGACGTTGGCGGCGACGAACAGTGCGATGGCGACGAGCGAGACGACGATCCAGCCGCCCGTCTTGTCCAATGTCCAGCGGAACATGGCGCGATCTCCCTCAGGCGGCTTTCAAGCGGTCGAGCGCGACCACGTTCAGGACGAGGAACAGGCAGATGAGCGCGGCGAAGTAGATGGCATCCCTGAGATCGACGACGCCCTTCGAGATATCGGAGAAATGGTTCATGACGCTGAGCGAACGGAGGAAGTCGGCAACTTCGCCGCTTGCCAGGTCGCCGAGGAAGTTGAGCACGATGGTCGAGCCCATGGCGACCAGCAGGAAGCACAGGGTGGCGGCGAGGACGAAAGCGATCACCTGGTTCTTGGTGAGCGCCGAGACGAAGGAGCCGACCGCAAGAAAGCCGCCGGCCATCAGCAGGCTGCCGAGATATCCCGCCAGGATCGCGCCGTTATCCGGATCGCCGAGATAGTTGACCGTCAGCCAGATCGGAAAGGTGAGCGCCAGCGCGATGGCGGTGAAGGCCCATGCCGAAAGGAATTTGCCGACAACGATCTGGCCCGTGGTGAGCGGCAGCGTCATCGATAGCTCGATCGTCCCGGTACGGCGCTCCTCCGCCCACAGCCGCATCGACAGCGCGGGAATCAGGAAGAGATAAAGCCACGGATGGAAACTGAAGAAGGCGACGAGGTCGGCCTGGTTGCGGTCGAAGAAATTGCCGACGTAGAAGGTCATGACGCCGTTCAGCGCGAGGAAGATGACGATGAACACGTAGGCGACCGGCGTCGCGAAATAGCTCGCCATCTCCCGCCGGAAAATCGTTGCGATACTATGCATGGGCTTGCTGCGGGTTGGTGATTTCACGGAAGACCTCGTCCAGCCGGCCCTGCTCGACGGTGATCTGCTCGACTTCGGCGTCGGCTTCCCGGAGCGCCGCGCTGACCTGGGTGATGATCGATGCGCCGTTGCGCGCACCGACGAAGATGCGGTCGCCGCCTTCCGCCACGACCTTTCCCACGTCGGGCAAGGAAGAAACCGCCGCCTTCACCCTGTCCGGCGTCCGGGTCCGCAGCGACACGCCGTTATGGCGCCAGGAGCGGGCGGCGAGGTCGGCCGGCGTCTCGTCGGCGACGATGCGCCCGTTGGCGATGATGATCGCCCGGCTGCACACCGCCTCCACCTCCTCCAGGATATGCGTCGAGATGACGATCGCCTTGGTCCCCGCCATGCTGCGGATGAGCTCGCGCACCTCGTGCTTCTGGTTGGGGTCGAGGCCGTCGGTCGGCTCGTCGAGGATCAGCACCTCCGGATCGTGCAGGAGCGCCTGGGCCAGGCCGAGGCGGCGCTTGAACCCTTTTGACAGGGTGTCGATCGGCTGCTGCAACACGTCGGAAAGCTGGGTGCGGCGGATCGCCGTGGCGATGCGCGCCTCTGCATCGCTGCCGGAAAGGTTGCGCACGCGGGCGATGAAGGCGAGGAACGCGGCCGGCGTCATGTCGGGCCACATCGGCGCGCCCTCGGGCAGGTAGCCGACCCGCCGCTTCACCGCGATGGGGTTCCGGCGGACGTCGTAGCCGGCGACCCGTGCCGTGCCGGAGGTCGGCGGCAGGAAGCCGGTGATCATCTTCATCGTCGTCGACTTGCCGGCGCCGTTCGGGCCGAGAAAGCCGAGCACTTCGCCCTTTGCGACGTTGAAGGAAATATCGTCGACGGCAGTAATGGGGCCGAAGGTTTTCGAAAGGTGGTCGATCTCTATCATGCCGATCGCCTTGTTCTCGCTATCTTTTTCTTTCGATCCCGGGCCGCGGCCCGGGCGCCATCCGTTTCCGCGCTACGATTTAGGAACGGATGGCAACGGTGCAAGAGGAATAGACAAATCTGCCTCGACTTCAAGGGGTGTTTCGGCGATGGGCGTTGACCGGCACCGATGGGTGGGTTAGCGGTCGCTGTCGGAACGGGTCAAGGAGAGAGCGAAATGGCCGTGAAGCAGGTCGGCGTGGTCGGCGCCGGAACCATGGGGTCCGGGATCGCGACCAATATCGCGCAATACGGCTACCCGGTGCAGGTCGTCGACCGGGGCGCTGCCCAAGTGACGGACGCGCTCGCCAAGGCGCGGCAGTTCTACGCCCGGCAGGCCGAGCGCGGCCGCATGAGCGAAGCGGAGGCGGGCGCCGCCGCGGCGCGGCTGCAAGGTGGCACCGACCTGGGCGCGCTGGCCGGCTGCGACCTTGTGATCGAGGCGGTATTCGAGCGGCTCGACATCAAGGCGGAGCTTTACGGGCGCCTCGTCCCGATCCTCCGGCCCGACTGCCTCCTGGCGACGAATACGAGCTGTCTCCAAGTCGGGGCCCTGGCCGAAACCGTCGACCGGCCCGAACGCTTCCTCGGCATGCACTACTTCAATCCGCCGTCGGTGAACCCGATCGTCGAGGTCGTGCGCGGCGCCCAAACGAACCCGGCGGCAATCGAGACCGCGCTCGCCTTCTGCAAGGCGACGCAGAAGATGCCCGTGCTCTGCCGCGACAGCAGCGGCTTCGCGCTCAACCGCTTCTTCTGCCCTTACTTGAACGAGGCCGTGCGGCTCTATGACGACGGCGTCGCGACGCCGTTCGAGGTCGACCGCGTCGGCTGCGACGTATTCGGCGCCGCGGCAGGCCCCTTCGTCGTCATCAACCTCGTCGGCTCGCGGGTGATGCTGGACGCGCAGTCGAACATGGTCGCGCTCGGGCGGTTCTATGAGCCGGCAAAGTCCGTCGTTCGCGTCGGCGAGCAGGCCGGCAAGTGGGAGATCGGCGACCCTTCGCCGCCGGACGGCGCCCGTGACAGGGTTATTGCCGACCGCCTGCTGGGCGCCACCTTCCTGGCCCTGCTGCAGGAGCTGGACGAGGACGTGGCCACGCCCGCGGATATCGATCTCGGCGCCCGCCACGCCTTCAAGTTCGGCAAGCCGCCCTGCGCCCTGATGGATGCGCTTGGCCGTGCCGAGGTCGAGCGGATGGTCCGGCCGTTCTGCGAGACTTACGGCGCCGCGCTGCCCCGCGGCCTGTCCCGCGTCGGGAAATTGACCGCGCCGCGGGGCTGAAAACCACCTCATTGGACAATACCGTCCGGCGATTTCCGTATATATTTCGGGTGAATGCGGCGCGCGCACGGCCGGTGTCGGCTGCCGGCGCGCCTTCCGGAGCGCAAAGAGGATGATGACGATACCGTTTGCAGGCGGACGGCGGCTGGCCCGGCCGGTCCGCCCGTGGCATGGCCAACGCCCCGCAGCCTTGCTGTTGCGGAGCGTTCTGCTGGTGATGCTGACTGAGCCGGCCCTGGCCGCGGACGAGATCCGAGGCCCCGGTAACGTGCTTTCCGGCAACGAGATCACCGTCGGCACCAAAACCGTGACATTGTTCGGTATCTCGGCGCCGGACTTGAAGGATACCTGCGAGATTAACGAGGCGAAGATCAAGTGCGGCGTCGTCGCTTGGGCGGAGCTGGTCAAGCTGGCCGACGGCCAACAGGTATCCTGCGACAGCGAGGAGCTTCCGGTCGGCGTCGCGCCGCCCAAGTCGGACAAGCCGGTGATCCTCGCGACCTGCTATATCGGCGAGACCGACCTCAACGAGGCGATGGTTCGGTCCGGCTGGGCGCGGGCGGCGCCGAAGCAGTCCGACCGCTATGAAGTGGACGAGAACGACGCCAAGGAATCGAGCCGCGGCCTCTGGGCGAACCATACGAAAAGGGCGGGCGGGCGGCGGCGTTAGTGTTTTTGTAAGCCTACTCCGGCAATAATTATGGTTAACAGGAAAGAAATAAAACCCAAAATCATGGTTAATTACTAATTAAGTATTATTTTTTGTCTCCCAATCGGCGGCTACGCTCCCCGTAATATTTAATCACTTGTGGCTCCGCCGCCCGGAAGGCGTGGCGCAGGACATCAGCGGGAGCATCGTCGGCCATGAGAAAGAATATTTTGGCGGCCGCCGTTATTTTTATAATTTCTATGAGTTTTTCGCATGTTGACGCTGGCGTGTCGCCGGACCCGGATGCGGCCAGGGCAGATACCGGCGTGAGCAAGGTCTCGGTCTCGATCAAAAGCCTCGCCTTCAATTCGAACGGTAATGCCGACGCTGTCGCGAGCGATGGCGCGGCCGAGACGCGGGCGTCCGCCGGCGCCGTTTCGGTCGTCGATTCCGATGGCGGGAAGGGCGGCTCCGCGTCCGTCGCCGCCGAGGGCGACGAGGCGGCCGCGGCCGGCGCCGCGGGCATCTACGTCACGACTTCCGACGATACCTGCATGGGGTCCTCCGGAGTTGGCGGACAGGGCGACGCCTTCGGGTTTTCGGTCGGATCCACCTGGACCGACTCGAACTGCATCATGCTCAAGAATGCGCGCGAGCTGCAGGCGCAGGGCCACCACAAGGCGGCCAGAGCGCGGCTCTGCATGGACGAAGATAACGCGATGGCGTTCGAGCTGACGGGCCAGCCCTGTCCGCGCCAGCTGGCGTCGACCCAGGCGGTGCTGGCCAAGCTGCGCGCCGTCGATCCCGACTATGTCGCCGCCGCCGAGCCCGGGCTGCAGCTCGCCGCGCTCGGCAACGCCGGCCGGGACGCCGCCGGCGCGGATGAAACGCCGCGTACGAGCACGCTGCTCGCGATGGTGCAGTCGTTCGTCCAGAACGTCGCCGGCGCCCTCGCGACTCCAGTGGCCGGTTTGGCAAACCCGTATCCGTACGACGGAATCGAGTAGGCGCGGACCGAATCGCTTCGGGTATTTTCAGGAAATTTGGCGCGCCCGGGAAGACTCGAACTCCCAACCTTCTGATCCATAGTCAGCTTCGGAACGTCATTCGAGGTCATCCGGCGTCCCGCCGCATCATACTTTTTGGCAGATATCTGCCATTCCCGTTGACAAGCGTCGCCGTCGAACCGCAGTTTCGCGCTGGCTCTATTGACCATTCTATGACCATTGGAGCGTGCCAGCCGTGCCACGGCGCAGCGACGTCGCCCTCACCGTCCGCCTGATCGAGCGGCTCAAGCCGCGCGCGGCGCAATACGCTGTGTTCGACAGCCGCGTGACCGGGCTGATGGTCATCGTCCATACGTCCGGCCGTAAGGCCTTCGCGGTGCGCTATGTCACGGCTGCCGGCGTCCGCCGCAACAAGACCATCGGCGACTGCAGCCTCGCCACCGCCGAAGGCCCGGACCGCGCCAGGCGGCGCGCGCAGGCGATCTTGGACGCCGCCGCGGCGGGGGAGGAACCTGCCCCAGCAGGAGGACGATGCGCGCACCCGCGCGCGCAGCCGGCAGCTACGAGGCCGTGGTCGAGGACTTCATCGAGAAGTGGGCGAAGCCGCGCCAGCGCACCTGGTCGGAGACCCGCCGCATCCTGCTCACGAGCGGCGCGGCATGGCGCAAGCGCCCGTTCGCCGGCATCACCAAGGCCGACGCCTACGACGTGCTGGACGCCATCCTGGCCGACGACATGCACGCCAAGGCGCGCGTGACGCTGGCCTGGTGGCGGGCGCTATGGCAGTGGGCGTGGAAGCGCGAGATCGCGCGCGCGCCCGTCATGGACGCGGTCGAGATCGAGATCGAGCGGCGCGTGCGGGAACGCCGCTACAGCGACGACGAGATCAGGAAGGTGTGGGCCGCGGCCGACGCGCTGCCGCCCGTCTGGGGAGGCTACGTCAAACTCTGCATCCTGCTCGCGCCCCGCAAGACCGAGCTCGCCGCGGCGAGCTGGACGACGCCGAGCGCCCGACCCTCTGGACCGTCCCGCACGAGCGGACCAAGTCGAACAAGCGGGTCAAGCGCAAGCGCATCTACCTGGTGCCGCTGCCGCCGCTCGCCCAGCGCATCGTCCGCGCGCTGCCGAAACGCGAAGACGCGCCCGACCTCCTGTTCCCGGGCCGCCGGGCGGGCCAGCCGCTCAACTCGGGCATGTGACTGGTCGACAAGATCCGGGAAAAGTCCGGGGTCGAGGACTGGACCTTCCACGCCTGCCGCGACACGGCCTCGAGCTGGCTGCAGGACCGGGGCCGCACCGAATACGAGCGGGGCCTGGTACTCAACCATTCCGGCCCGGGCACCGTCACCGCAGACTACAGCCACGGGTATCCGCTCAAGATGAAGCGCGCGCTGCTCGAGGAATGGGCCGACCACGTCGCCGGCGTCGTCAAGCCGGGCGTCGCGGTGCTGACCTAAGCGCGGTGCGCCGGTGCGCTATTCCAACTCCATTTTTTCGACTATGCGAGGTTGTAGCAGCTTTCGGCCGTTGCTAGCATAGCGGTCAAGATCGCTTTAAAACAGGGCTGGGCGATGAAATTGTCGGCGCTTTATGTGGCTGCTTACGACGCTATTTGCGGCAAGCATCCGTATCACCGGCCATGGCACTTCCAATGGCTCTGGATCAGAGACCACCATGCGGCCTTGCGACGAGAGCTATCTCATACCCGCGGCACGGTGCTCGACGCCGGATGCGGAAATCAGGAATACCGGGCATGGCTTCCGCCCGATTCCTCCTATATCGGTCTCGACGTCAAGCCGCCGGCTGACATTATCGTCGAGCCGGGATGCACATGGCCGCTAGCCGACGCTTCAGCCGATGCAGTAATTTGCACCCAGGTTATTGAGCACGTCGCGGAGCTGGAAACGTTCATGAACGAGCTGGCGCGCGTTCTCAAGCCCGGCGGGAAGTTGATCATCAGCGTGCCGTTCGCCTTCAACCAGCACGAGCGCCGCGATTACCGGCGGTTCACGGTCCCCGGAATCCGTGCTCTGCTGGCTCGGGATTTCACGAATATCAGCGCTGTCGGTCTCGGCGGCGCCGGCAGCAGCTCGATCCAAATGCTTCTAAACTGGATCGAGCTGACCATGAGCCAAAACAGGACCCGACTCGTTGTGAAGGCGCTCGCGATGCCGGTTTGGATTCCGCTCTGCGGCGCCTGCGGCGCGGTCGGGTGGCTGATCGACAAGCTGGACAAAACCGGCGCATTTTACGGCAACGTCTTCGCAGTCGCTTACCGGAGCGGCGCGGGCGCGGTGGCCAGGCCGAGCAGCAGCAGCAGCGCCGCGGCGGCGCCGCGGCGAGGCCGCGCGTTTGACCATCCTATGACCATAGGCGCGATTTTCGGATTTGCAGAAATTCGATAAGTCGTTGAAACTATGGCGCGCCCGGGAAGACTCGAACTCCCAACCTTCTGATCCGTAGTCAGCGGATTTACCTGTCACCGTGCATCTCGGTGGCTCACCGCGTGACAAAGAAGGGCAGCAATCCGCCATTTTCGTTGACAACCGACCGGCGTCGGCGACAGTTTCGCGCTGGCTCCATT
>Ga0299906_10001746_pt1 | contig 18416 bp, 13 predicted proteins | sample RVTome_14_FD_200259 | JGI IMG/M metagenome (GOLD analysis project Ga0299906, IMG submission 200259) | Soil microbial communities from uranium-contaminated site in the Upper Colorado River Basin, Wyoming, United States - RVT145D125 (version 2) ...
TCTTTTTTGACGACTCGCTCTCCGACCAGGTGTTCACCCAGGAACCCTATGCCAGCAAGGGACAGCGCGACACGCTAAACAGCACGGACAGGATTTACGCCGAGCAGTTGCTGCTCGCCGTGACCCCGGCCGGCGAGGGTTATGCTGCCACGTTCAATATCGGACTCCAAATGGCGTAGGGGCACAGACGGTAGGGGCACAGCGGTAATTCCGCTGTGCCCCTACTACGCCGGCCGCGATTCCAACGGGTTTCCTTACAAAGATGTAAACTCGATCGCAGGGAAATTTGTCACAAATATGGTAAAATTAAAGTAGAGGGACCAAGTATCATGTGCTTCGGTCTGAATATCCTTTCTCAATCATCCACTGTCCATTACCCCACTGCACATTGGCAAATCATTCGTTCCTCGAAAAAAGTGAATTCGAAAAACGAATCACTGCCCACCCATTCGTTCCTCGAAAAAAACGAATTCCAAAAACGAATCCCTGGCTACAGTCCACCATTCGTTCCTCGAAAAAAGTGAATTCGAAAAACGAATCCTACAGTCAACGACTTGACTTTTACATAATTTGATTTTCCTCCCTTCTAAGCAGCTCGTCAAAAAGACCTACCGAATCTTCAATCTTCAATCTTCAATTTTCAACATTCAACTTTCAACCTTAAACTTTCATTAAACACCAACCCACTCGTTCTAGCCGCGGCGCGGTATAATTAAGTATTCGCTTCGCGGCGAATTACGCTTTAAATTTCAAGTAACTAAAGGCCTCAAATCATGGATATCGGTTCCGTTCAAAACGTCAACATTGATGATCAAATGCGCAGCGCCTACCTCGATTACGCCATGAGCGTGATTGTCTCGCGCGCCTTGCCGGATGCCCGCGATGGGCTCAAGCCTGTCCACCGCCGCATTCTATACGCCATGCACGACATGGGTATCCGCTCCAATACGCCCTACCGCAAATCGGCCCGCATCGTCGGCGAGGTTCTGGGTAAATACCATCCCCACGGCGACGCCGCCGTCTACGACGCCATGGCCCGCATGGCGCAGGACTTCTCCATGCGCTATCCGATGATCGACGGCCAGGGCAATTTCGGCTCCATCGACGGGGATGCTCCGGCGGCCATGCGCTATACCGAGGCCCGCCTGGGCGCGATGGCCGAGGAGATGCTCACCGATATCGACCAGAACACCGTCGACTTCACAGACAACTTCGACGGCTCCCTTCAGGAGCCCGCCGTGCTGCCCGCTCGCCTGCCCAACCTGCTCTTGAACGGCTCGGCCGGCATCGCCGTCGGCATGGCCACCAACATCCCGCCCCACAACCTCAGAGAACTGGCCGCCGCCGTCATCAACGTGATCGACAATTACGACCACCTCGACGAGATCACCGTCGAGGACTTGATCAAGATCCTGCCCGGGCCGGATTTTCCCACCGGCGGAGTGATCGTCGGGGATGAGGGCATCCGTCTGGCTTACAGCACCGGCCGGGGGCGCATCGTGCTGCGTGGCCTGGCGCACATCGAGGAGATGAGCGGCGGCCGATATCGCATCGTTATTACGGAGATTCCCTTCCAGCTCAACAAGACCACCCTGCTCGAGCGCATCGCTGACCTGGCGCGCAACGGCAAGCTGGGCGAAATCTCCGACCTGCGTGACGAATCCGATCGCCGCGGCATGAGCATTATCATTGAGCTCAAGCGTACCGCTCAACCCCGTAAGGTCCTGAATCAGCTGTATAAATACACTCCCCTGCAGTCCACCTTTGGTGCTCAGATGCTGGCGCTGGTGGATGGCGAACCGCGCCTGCTGCCGCTCAAGCGGGCACTGCACATATATGTCGACCACCGCATTGAGGTGATCACCCGCCGTTCCGAGTTCCAGCTCGAGAAAGCCCGCGCCCGCGCCCATATCCTCGAAGGATTGCTCATCGCCCTGGCGCACCTGGACGACATCATCCAGACCATCCGCCAGTCCCCGGACGCCGAGGTTGCCAAGGAGCGCCTGGTGGAGCGCTTCAATCTCTCGGAGAAGCAGGCCCAGGCAATCCTGGACCTGCAGCTGCGCCGCCTGGCCGCCCTCGAGCGCCAGAAGATCGAAGACGAGCAGAAGGAGACCCTGGAGCGCATCGCCTATTTGGAGGACCTGCTCGCCAGCCCGAAGAAGATCCTGGCGGTGATCAAGACCGACCTGGAAGAGCTGTCGGAGAAGTATGGCGATCCCCGGCGCACCCTCATCGCGCCGGATATCAGCGAAGATTTCAGCGAAGAAGACCTGGTGGCCGATGAAGCTGTCCTGGTCAGTATTACCCTGAGGGGTTACGTCAAGCGTGTGGCGGCCAAAGCCTATCGCGCCCAGGGCCGCGGCGGGCGGGGCGTCACCGGCCATGCCATGAAGGATGAGGACGAGGTCATCATGATGTTCCCGGCTCGCACTCTGGACACCATCCTCTTCTTCACAGACCGGGGCAAGGTGTATTCCGAGCGCGGCTACCAGATCCCGGACGCCGACCGCATCGGCCGCGGGGTGCCTATCGTCAACGTGCTGGCGCTGGATCCCCGCGAGACGGTCACGGCTGCCGTGGCTGTCCCGAATTTCGCGGCCGCCGATTATTGCACCATGGCGACCCGCGGCGGCAAGGTCAAACGCGTCGAGCTCTCCGAGTTCGCCTCCGTGCGACCCTCGGGCCTGATTGCCATCTCGCTCGAAGAAGGCGACGAGCTCGGCTGGGTGCGGCTCACCAGCGGGCACGACGAGATCATCCTGGTGACCGAGGATGGTCAGGCGCTGCGCTTCCACGAAAACGCCGTGCGGCCGATGGGACGCCAGGCCATGGGCGTTACGGGAATCCGCCTGCGCAAAGGGGACAATGTCACCGGCATGGAGGTTGTCGAACCCGGAGCTGACCTGTTGGTGGTGACCGCTCGAGGGTTCGGCAAGCGCACGCCCTTGAGCGAGTATCCGGCCAAGGGCCGCGCCACCGGCGGAGTGCAGACTATTGATAAGAAGGCGTTGAAGAAGGTCGGAAAGATTGCGACGGCCCGCGTGGTCCAGGCCGCCGATGACCTGACGATCATTTCCACCAGCGGCGTGGTCATCCGCACCAAGGTACAGCATATTACCCAGGCCAGTCGGGCGACGCGCGGCGTGATTTTGATGCACATGCAGGCTGGGGATTCGGTCGCCTCCGTGGCTCGCATTGCCGAAGCCGATCTGCGCCGGGTCGGCGCCTCGGAGTAAAGAGAAGGGATAGGGAAAAAGGGATAGGGGTTAATGCCCTGACCCTTTTTCCCTATCCCCTATCCCTTACCCCCTGATCCACTGATCTTTAAAATGGAGGGGCAATGCGCTCAGTGACCAGCAGGCAGAACGCGCTCAGGATGCACACCGTGCCCAAGAGCATGGCGGCGATCACCAGGCGCTGGGCGGGCGTCATGCCGAACATGCGGTCGGACGAGCGGGCGGGCGCTGCGCCCTCGAGATCCGCGTAATCCAGGCTATCCCGAGTCTCTGCTTCGATATCGGCGAAATACGGCGATTCGCTGGCCTCTTCGCGGATATCCTCGAAGAAAGAGAACTCGCTTCTCGGTTCTCCGATTTCTTCTTCAGCCCGCTCTTCAGTCCCTGCTCCCAGGCGACGCTCTCCGTCGCCGTCCTCCAGCTCCTCCTCATCGTACTCGAAATCTTCGTCGGCGAAGAAGTCTTCATTGCGAAAATCATCGACCATATCGGCCTCCATGGGGAGAATGGAAATCTTCCACGAAAGATGCTCTTTCCGGTAGTTTAGCCTATTTTGGCAATCTGTCAACCGGGCGCAGGCCTACCTCACCAGAGTGTATGGTCAGCTCATCTCCTGAGCGGGTCCGCAGGCGCAGCGCTCCCTCGGGCGCCAATCCGGTGATAACGCCCTCCGCGATTGTTTGGTCCAGCGGGTCGTTGACGCGCACGAACTCGCCTTTATAGGCCAGGCGGCTTTCCCAGGCCCGAATGAAGTCTTTAGCTGATAGTCTCTCGCGCCAGCTCAGCAGCGCCTCCACCACGGTATGCAGCAGCTCCCAACGATCGGCGGTTTTACCCAGCACGGCTTCGACGCAGGTGGCGGGGAAGGTCAGCGCCTCCTCTGCCGGCACCGATGGAGGTGCAACATTGATGCCGGTTCCCAGGATCACGGCGACCAGGCTCTCACCCTCCCAGTGGCATTCGGCCAGGACTCCCGCCAGCTTGCGCCCGCCGACCAATACATCGTTGGGCCATTTGATCTCCGCCTTGAGCCCGTGAGCCTGCCCTTCGGAATACGCCTCCAGTCCGTCCGCCACAGCCAACGCCGCCAGCGCTGCCAGTCGGGCCAGGTAGACCAGCGTTTGTTCGCCTTCAACGGTTTGCGGGACGAGGACTGGCAGGCCCTCGGGCCGCAGCACCAGGCTGAAAGCCAGGGCGGCGCCCGGCGGGGTATGCCAGCGGCGCCCGTGCCGGCCGCGACCGGCGGTCTGCGCGTCGCCGACCACCAGCGCTAGGTTCGGCGCACCAGCCTGAACCCACCGCCCTGCCTCCGCATTGGTCGAATCGATCTTATCGAAATAACGTATCGGTCCCAGCGGAAGATTCGCAAGTTGTTCGGCCAATCTTTCCTGATCCATGTCTGGATTGTACTATTAAGCGATAAGTGCTAAAGGTAGAGAGATTCACGTTTTACGCATTACGTTTCACGCTTCACGTTCTAGCCCTAAGCTCCGCAAAATCTGGTCCACGATCTCCTCTGGCCGAGATTCGATTTCCACCGCCAGCGCCTCTTCGGGCTCCTCCAAGGCTGCGAACTGGCTCTGCAGCATGCCGGCTTCCATGTAATGATCCTGCCGATCTTGCAAGCGTTCGTAAATCAAGTCGAACCCGCCGCGTAAGAAAACCAACGCGGCGCGCCGGGTGTCCCTGAGCAGTCGCTGCCGGTAGACTCTCTTCAAGGCCGAGCACGCCAGCACGGCCGGGCGATCATTTTCCAGGCTGTCCCGGATCAAGTCGTTCAGCCGGTCCAACCATGGCCAGCGGTCTGCGTCGGTCAGCGGGACGCCGCGCGCCATTTTTTCGATGTTCTCTTCGGAGTGGAACTGGTCGGCGTCGTAAAACTCCCAGCCCAATTCCTGGGCGAGTTTTGTCCCGACGGTGGTTTTCCCCGATCCGGCCACGCCCATCAGGACGATCACTCTAGGAGAAGAGTTTGGGTCTTTCATGACATTATTTTATCAAGATGTTTCCGCCCAGTACGGCCCTCGGAGCGTTTTTGCCTATTGACAGATTGTTTATAAATACTATAATATTTTTATGGATACTACAATCCGCGTAATTGGCCGGACGATCAAGGAGCTGCGCTCGCGTCGCGGGCTGACACTGGAAGAGCTGGCCGAGAAAAGCGGTTGTACACCGGGCTTTATCTCTCAACTGGAGCGCAACCAGGCGGCTCCATCGATCGTTACCCTGTATGCCATTGCCGAGGTGCTGGGCGTCAAGGTAACCGACTTTTTCCCGGATGTTACTAATCCGACCAAAGTCGTCCGGCGGGACGAACGGGGAACTTTCAAGATCGAGGGATCAGCAATCGGTTATTCACTCTTGACCAGCAAGTTCCCGCATGGCGCCCTGCAGGCATTTATTTTGACCTACTTACCTTCTAACCAGGCTTTGCCCACAGATGAATATCGCGCTCACCTGGGTGAAGAGTTTATCTACATCTTGGATGGAGAATTGCACATCCGGATTGGCGATGTTTCCTACGACCTGTTGGCTGGAGACAGCGTGTATTTCAAGTCCAGCGCCAAGCACAGTCTGGAAAACCGCATTGACCGCCCCACGGTCGTGATTTCGATGATCACACCGTCGATCTTCTAAGTTCTGGAGTATCGTCTTTATCCGCAATCAGGGATTCGAAAAAAGCACCTATGGAAAGCAGCATTGGCGAACGCATGAAGGCTTTGCGCATGGAACGGGCGATGACCCTGGCAGATCTTGGCGGTAAGGTGAGCCTGTCGACCAGTTATTTATCGCAGATCGAGCGCGACCGGACCAATCCATCGCTCACCACCTTAATGAGTATCGCCAGAGCTCTGAATGTCGAGCCGCGCTATTTTTTTGAATCTGGCGCTGATACCACTCTGGTACTGCGAGCTGGTCAGGCTTGCCAGCCGGAAATTCTCGATTCAGGGATGGTCCGCCATCCATTATCACCTGCTGATGCAAACAACACCCTGCAGGTCTACCGGGTAGTAATTCAGCCGCATTCTCTGCCACAAGAATTTGACCCTTACCGCGGTGAGGAGATGTGTTTCGTGCTCTCCGGAGAGTTAACCGTCGTCGCCGCAGACGAGACATACGTATTAAAAGCCGGAGATAGTATTCATTACGATGCGCTGCTGCTTCGCAACTGGTCCAATGAGGGTGACCAGCCCTGTGAGATGATCTGGAGCCGGGCGAACTATTAAAGATGCAAACCCAAGGTCCAGCAGGCCGGGCGAGCCGGCGTCCGGTGGCCGGGCCAGGAAGGAGGTTGACAGCGGATGTATAGAAATCAGACTCACGTCCACAGATTTTGTAAGCGATCCAATTGAGTACTTACAAAGCCAAATCAAGGAAGGAGGAGACCAGTTCGATGAACAAAAAATACCTGCTGATCCTTAGCGTCCTTATCCTGGTGAGCCTGCTGCTCACCCAGTGCACAACATCTCAGGCCCCGCCGACTGTGGCGCCTGAAGAACCAGCCGCGACAACAGCGCCTGAAGAGCCGGAAGCGCCAGCCGCCACCGAGGCGCCGGCCCCTGAAGCCGGCAAGCGCGTCCTGCGCATTACCTTCTCCTGGCCGAACCGTATCGATCCCGCCGTTGGCAACGACTATGCTGGCTCAACCTCGCTGGCCAACCTGTACGACTCCCTGGTATTTCCCAATGCAGCCGGCGGAGTCGATCCAGGGCTGGCTGAATCCTGGGAAGCCTCCCCAGACGGCAGCGTCTATACCTTCAAGCTGCGTGAGGATGCCACGTTCCACGACGGCTCGCCGGTGATGGCGAGCGATGTGGTATACGGCTTCAATCGATTGGCGGAAATCGGCGAGGGCTACGCATATCTGGTGAGCCCACACGTCAAGGAGATCACAGCCCTCGACGACTACACCCTCGAAATCACCCTGAACCAGCCAAGCGCTTTGTTCCTGCCCAGCCTGGTTCGCCTGTACGTGGTTAACGAGGAGTTGGTGCGCCAGAATACCAAAGCCGATGGGCCTTACGGCGAAAATGGCGATTACGGCAAGGAGTGGCTGCAGACCAACGACGCCGGCTCCGGCCCCTACAAGGTCAAGGAGTTCCCCCTGGAGCAATACCTGCTCATGGAGAAATTCACCGACTGGTGGGGCGAGTTCAACCCCAACGCCGCGGACGAGGTGCGCTTCATCGGCACCACCGAAGCGGTCACCGTGCGCAGCCTGATGCAGAACAGTGAGCTCGAGATTTCTGACCAGTGGCAATCCTTCGAAGCCTACCAGGCGCTGGACGACATGGAAGGAGTCGAGATCGCTGCGCTGCCGTCGATGTCTTCCTTCTACTACATGGTCAATAACAAGAAGGCGCCAACGGACGACGAGCACTGCAGGAAGGCGATGTCCTATGCGTTCGACTACGAGGCTGCCGTGGCGCTGGAGTGGCCTGGCACCGAGCAGATGGTCGGCCCCGTACCCGCCGGGCTGGCAGGCCACAATCCGGACGTCCTGACCTACACGCGCGACCTGGAGAAAGCCCAGGAGGAGCTGGCGCAGTGCCAGTATGCCGCCGACATCGCCAACTACCCGATCCAGCTGCACTGGGTCGCGGAAGTTCCCGACGAGGAGAAGTGGGCGCTGCTCTTCCAGTCGAACCTGGCCGAAATCGGCATGCCAGTGGAGATTGTCAAGCTGCCATGGTTGAGCATGGTGGAGAACACCAGCGCGCTCGAGACCAGCCCGAATATTGCCACCATCTATGTTTCCTCGGACCTCCCTGAGGCCGGCCTGATGCTGAAGCAGCGCTATCACTCGAGCACGACAGGCACCTGGCAGCAGGTCGAGTGGCTGCAGGACGATGAGCTGGATGCGGCGATCGACGACGCGCTTGCAACCCTGGACGATCAGGAGCGCTACGAAAAATACTCCGCCATCCAGGAGCAGCTCGCCGATATGGCCGCGTCGGTCTGGATCTATGACCAGGTCGAGAAACATGCCTTCCGCGACTGCGTCGATTGGCCGGCGGCCCGCAACGAGACCAGCCTGATCATGGGCTACCAGCTCTTTGCGGCCGGAATCGGGGTCAGCTGCCCGTAGCTGCCCGCGATAGGACGCGACCCGCAACAATGCCCGGGTTGTGCCTGGGCCGGAAAACAGTGCCTATACCCCCATGGTTGGGTGGGTCTCCTCCCCACGACCCACCCAACCACAGGCATCCCTCCCATAAATCCAGGAGGGCGGGGTTGGTCAAACAGGATGAGGTAAGTCATTTCAGCCTATGCACCTCCGCGTCTTCGTCATGAGGTGATTTAGAGATGTCCATATCAAGATTCTTGCTTCGGCGGATTGCGTACTCAATTTTTGTGCTCCTGGGCCTCTCGATCGTGATCTTTATTATCGCCCGGATCATGCCCGGCGACCCTGCGCGTATGGCGGTCGGCGCTCGCGCTCCACAGTGGGTGGTGGACCGCATTCGCGCCAGCATGCACCTCGACCAACCCCTTCCCGTACAGTACTATTATTGGCTGGGAGGCGCGCTGCAGGGAGATTTTGGGCTTTCGCTGGTCACGCAGCGACCGGTGACCAGTGACATCAAAGAATTTCTTCCGGCTTCATTGGAACTGGTATTCTTGGCCGCCGTTATTTCATCGATCACCGGTATCGGCTTGGGGATTTTGTCAGCCCGGTACAAGGATACCTGGATCGATAACGCCGTGCGGGTTTTCTCCTACACAGGGATCGTCACCCCATCCTTTGTCTTTGCTATCCTGTTTGTCCTGTTGTTTGGTTTTACGCTGAATTGGTTCCCGATCATCGGCCGCTTGAGCGAGAACATTACTGCGCCACCGGTGCGCACCGGCTTGGTCACCATTGATGCGCTGCTTGCCTGGCAGCCGCAGGTCTTTGTTAACGCTATATGGCATATGGTCCTTCCCGCCGTATCGCTGGCGATGGGCTCTATTGCCCAGGCGGCGCGCATCACCCGCTCCAGCATGGCGGACAATCTCTCCAAGGATTACATTGCCGCTGCCCGCGCCCTGGGTATTCCGGAACGGATTGTCAGTGGCCGGCTCCTGCTTAAACCATCTTTGATTCCGACGATTTCGATCCTGGGTTTGGATATTGCTGCCACCATCAGCATCGCTTTCCTGGTTGAATTGATCTTCAACTGGCCTGGATTGGGACGCTATGGGATGACTGCCATGCTGCATAAGGACCTGAATGCTATCTCCGCTGTGATCCTGATATTTGGCGCAATTTTTATTCTCGCCAACATCATCGTCGACCTGGTCGTCGCCTATCTCGATCCGCGCATCCGGTTGCGCTCTGCAAGGAGTGATTGATTTTATGGAAAATGTCATCAACAGCAGGAAGCGATTGAAGACGACCATCTCCGCTGAGCAGATCAAAAACCTGGAATGGGCTTCGCGTCGCGAAAACCTCGGGCGCGCTTGGTACAAGTTCTCACGTAATCCGATGTCGGTGGTCGGTCTGGTGATCGTGGTCTCGCTGATCCTGGTTGCGATATTTGCGCCGTTCGTAGCACCCCATCCCAAGCACGCGGGCCCGTTCACCGACTTTGCCAACGCCAAAATACCACCGGGTCTGCAGTATCTCTTCGGCACGGACCAGATCGGTCGCGATATCCTGAGCAGGATTATTTTTGGCCTTCGCTCATCCCTGTTGATGGGGGTGTTGGTGCTGGCCCTGGTCGTTCCACCTGGGGTATTGCTCGGATTAATGGCCGGTTATTTCCAGGATGCCTGGATCGATACTCTGATCACGCGTGTCACCGATATCTTTCTGGCCGTACCGCCGTTGATCCTGGCCCTGGCGGTCGCCTCCGTACTGAAACCGAACCTGTGGAACGGGATGTTAGCCGTATCATTGATGTGGTGGCCCTGGTACACCCGGCTTGTTTACGGTCTGACCACCGCCCTACGCAACGAGTACTTCGTCAGCGCGGCCGAGGTCACTGGGGCCAGCACTGCCCACATCCTGTTCCGCGAGATCCTGCCCAATACACTCTCTCCGATCCTGACAAAAATGAGCATCGATATTGCCTGGGTGATTATCATTGGTTCGATGCTTAGCTTCGTCGGGCTGGGTGTCCAGCCGCCCGAACCCAGTCTTGGGACGATGATTGCCGATGGTTCCCGCTATTTGCCCGATCAGTGGTGGATAGCTGTCTTCCCAGCATTAGCCATCGTGTTAATCGTGCTCGGCTTCAATCTGATGGGGGATGGAGTGCGAGATATGTTCGCAGCCGAGGAGAGCTGAGATGAACGAAGCCGGGCGCCTGCTCGAAATTAAAGATTTGTACGTGCAGTTCTCCGTCTATGGGGGCAAGCTTCACGTGCTGAACGGCGTCGATTTCTTCATGTACCCGGGCGAAAAAGTGGGATTGGTCGGTGAAACCGGCTGTGGCAAAACCACCACGATGAAGGCCATTCTGCGCGTCCTGCCCAGCCCTCCGGCGGTGATTCCGCACGGCGATATTGTCTTCGATGGTCAGGACATCATGCGGATGAAGGAGGAAAACCTGAGCCGGGTGCGCGGCCGGGGAATTTCGATGATTTTCCAGGATCCCACTGCAGCCCTCAACCCGGTTTTCACTATTGGCGAACAGTTGGAAGCCGTTATCAAGCATTCTGCCCCGCCGGGAAAATCCCCCACCGGGCCGGAAATTCACCAGCAGGCAGTGAACGCCCTGAAAGAAGTTTCTCTTGCCGATCCGGAACGCCTGCTCCATAACTACCCGGTGCAGCTCAGCGGCGGTATGAGGCAGCGTGTCTGCATCGCAATGGCGTTGGCAGCCAATCCAAAGCTGCTGATTGCCGACGAACCCGGCACATCCTTGGATGTGACCATCCAGGACCAGGTCCTGCGCCTGCTGCGCAGACTGGTCGAAGAGCACGATACCTCTGTGATCCTGATCACCCACACGCTGGGAATCGTGCGCGAGACCACCAACCGGGTCTACGTGATGTACGCCGGTACGATGGTGGAGACGGCCGCCACGGAAAAGCTATTCTCACAGCCGCTGCATCCCTACACCCAGGGCCTGATCAGCACCGTCCCACGTCTATCCGGCGGCGGCATTGCCAGCGGCATCCCCGGTCGCATCCCTGATTACCGCAATCCGCCCACTGGCTGCCGCTTCCACCCCCGCTGCCCGCACGTTATGGACATCTGCCGCCAAAAAAAACCGCCAAACTATCAGATCGACGCAGAGCACAGCGTGGCCTGCTTCCTGTACGAAAAGGACGGTTCGGCCAATCCCCAAAAGGAGACCGGGCAGCAATGACAGAAGACATCTTGACGGTCTCGAATCTGAAAAAGCATTTCGTCATTGGTCACACGGGCCGGTTCAGTAAGCGTAAACCAATTACTGTTAAGGCCGTTGACGGTGTTACCTTCAGCGTCCACGAAGGTGAAACGATTGGCCTGGTCGGTGAATCTGGTTCTGGCAAGAGCACTGTCGCCTATATTGCCATCGGGATGTATCAGCCGACCTCCGGCAGCATCCGCTTTCGGGGCCAAGAGCTGTTCCAGGACAAGAATAAGCGTCCCCGGCATTTACGAAAGGCCATCCAGATCGTTTACCAGGACCCGGGTTCGTCGTTAAATCCTCGCCAGAACATCAAGCAGATCCTCGAGATGCCGCTGCGCATCCACCAACCCAATGCAAATCACCTGGAACAGATTGTGTACCTGCTGGAGATCGTCGGCCTGCCGCCCGAGTACATGTACAAGTATCCACGCATGCTCAGCGGCGGCGAGAAACAAATCGTCAGCATTGCCAGGGCGCTGGCGACCGACCCATCGATGGTTATCCTGGACGAGCCTACCTCGGCGCTGGACGTCTCCGTCCAGGCCAAGACGATTAACCTGCTGCTCGATCTGCAAAAAGAGTTCCAGCTTTCTTACGTATTCATCACCCACGATCTCAGCCTGATGCGTAACGTGTCCAGCCGGGTGGCCATCATGTACCTGGGCAAGATTTGCGAGGTTGCTGAGACGATTGATTTTTTCCGTAATCCATTGCATCCGTATACGCAGATGCTCCTGTCTTCTATTCCGGTCGTGACCGAGGAGGAAGAAGAATTAAAACCGAAGAAAGTAATCTCCACCGGAGAAATCCCCAGCCCGGTCAACGTACCCTCGGGCTGCAGTTTCCACTCGCGCTGCCCATTCGTCATGGATATTTGCAGGCAAGTGGATCCCGTAATGGTCGAGGCGGAACCAGGGCACAAGGTCCGCTGCCATCTCTTCACCCAGCCTGCACCGGTTAGCGTTGCTGGGCCAGGTTGAGTTCTTCGCTCATACCCAAATCCCATATTATGAGGAGGCAATATGCTAAGAGTCGCTACGGATATCGGAGGGACCTTCACAGACCTCGTATATGTTACCCCAGGTGGAAAGGTCGGCACAGCGAAGAGCCATTCGACCCCCGGGGAGTTCGAAAAAGGCGTGATGGACGTGATCGAGGCGAGTGGCATCACGCCCCTCGAGTTTGCCTCCTTCGTTCACGGCACCACAATTGTCATCAACGCCATCGCGGAGCGGAAGGGCGCAAAGGTGGGGCTCCTGACGACGGAAGGCTTCCGCGACATTCTTGAGATCGGTCGTGGCAATCGCCCGGACTTCTTCAATTTGGAGTATCCCAAGCCGAAACCCTTCGTGCCTCGCTATCTGCGACGAGAGATACCCGAACGGATCTCTTACAAGGGGATAGAGAGCAAGCCGCTCGATCTTTCCGGGCTGCCGGCCATCCTCAATGATTTTCGTGCTGAAGGGGTGCAGGCTATTGCCATCTGCTTTATCAACTCCTATGCGAACGCCGTCCACGAGGAGGCTACGCTTGCCAAGGTAAAGGAACTCATGCCTGAGACATCGGCAGTGGCATCCTACCAGATAACGCGGGAATGGCGCGAGTACGAACGCACGAACACCACGGTTTTGTCCGCCTATGTCCAGCCCGTCGCCCATCGCTACCTGGATCGCCTGACCGAACGTCTATCGGAGTCGGGCATGCAATGTACACCGTATATCATGCAATCCAACTGCGGCGTGGATACCGTTAAGAGCGCGCGCCAGATTCCGATTACGATGATCGAATCAGGCCCTGCCAGCGGGGTCTGGGGAGCCGCGGCGCTGGGACGGTTGATCGGTGAAGAGAACGCCATCGCCATCGATATCGGAGGCACGACAGTCAAGTGCGGGTTGATCACCAAAGGAGAGGTCAAGCTCAACACCAACTACATGGTTGAGCGCACCGAGATATCGGCCGGGTATCCGGTCATGGTGCCCGTGGTAGATCTGGTGGAAATCGGCAATGGCGGCGGGTCGATTGCCTGGGTGGATGAATTCCAGAGACTGCACGTGGGTCCCCAAAGCGCTGGGGCGGTGCCAGGCCCGGTTTCCTATGGCGCCGGCGGGACGGAAGCGACGACCACAGATGCGAATCTGGCCTTGGGGTGTATCAACCCGGGCTACTTTTGCGGTGGCACGCTGGTTGCAGATATGGCGGCTGTGGATAAAGCGCTGGATAAACTTGCTGTTTCCCTCTCTACCAGCCAGCGGGAGGCCGCGCGGGGCATCCTCCGCATCGCCAACAACAATATGGTCAACGCCATCAAACTGATTTCCGTCAACCGGGGACATGATCCGCGTGATTTCACTTTGATTGCCTTTGGCGGCGGCGGTGGGTTGCACGCTTGCGCCCTGGCCAAAGAGTTGGGGATCAAGAAGGCGGTGATCCCCAATCTGTCCGGCGTGTTCTCAGCCTGGGGCATGTTGTTGAGCGATTTACGCCGTGACTATCTGCAGACTCAGATCGTCGAGCTGTCCAGCCCCGGTGTGGCTGCTCAGATCAGCCAGGCGTTGTTGAAACTCGAGGAACAGGCCATCGAAGAATTCACGGCCGAGCACATCGAACGCTCGCAGGTGCACTTTCTCCGATACGGCCGGTGCCGCTATCAGAACCAGGAACACTTTGTGGAATTCGCTCTACCGGATGGTGAAATAACACCCGACCAGGTCGATGCCATCATCGAGGATTTCCACACTAACTATGAGCGAGAATACACCTACCGCCTGGACGCGCCCGCGGAACTGGTCTGTTATCACCTGGTCGCCATAGCCGAAGTGGACAAGCTGAGGCCTGAGAAGCGCCCGACGACCGGGCGCAAGCTTGAGGCTACCATCAAGGGCAAGCGGGAGGTGGATTTTGTTGAGGCAGGCATCCACCAGGCAACGATCTACGACGGCGTTGCTCTGGAACCGGGCATGAGCTTCGCCGGTCCAGCGATTATCGAAGAGTCAGGCACGACGGTTGTGATCCCGCCCGGCCTGCCGTGTCATGTGGACGACTACGGCAACTACTTCGTTCAGACCGCTCAATAAGGAGGATCACCATGGCAAACCAGTATGATCCGATCACATTAGAAATCATCCAAAGCTCATTACAGGCGGCGGCAGATGAGATGTTTGCAGCCCTGCGCCACACGGCCATGAGCGCCATCATCTACGAAGTGCTCGACATGGGCACTGGCATCACCGACAGGAACGGGGAGCTGGCCGGTTCCGGTGCCGGTATTCCGGCTTTCGTCGGCGTGCTCGACAAAACCGTCAAGCGGGTTCTGGAAAAGTACAATAAACCGGGCGATATCGAGCCGGGCGACATCTTTATCACGAATGACCCGTACAACGGCGGCGTGACGCATCTCAATGATGCCGTCCTGGTCATGCCGGTCTTTGCGGGCGATGAGATCGTGGCCTGGACGGCCAATATCGCCCACTGGAACGACGTGGGCGGCATGGTGCCCGGTAGCATGTCTACCAATGCGACCGAGATTTTCCAGGAGGGGCTGATTTTAGCGGGTATTAAGCTCTTCTCCCGGGGTAAGCCGATCCGTTCCGTATTCGATATTCTCACGGCAAACTGCCGCATGCCCGATTTTCTAAGGGGAGATCTATGGGCTGGTGTGGCTTCCGTTCGGGTCGGCGAACGCCGCGTGCTGGAAATCGTGAACAAGTACGGGAAAGACGTATTCCTCCATGCTGTGGAAGAATATTTGAACTATGGTGAGCAGGTGAGCCTGAACGCGTTGAAGCGCCTGCCTAAGGGCAAGTACTCGCTGGTCGAAGAGCAAGATAGTGGACCGCCCTTCCCGGTCGAAATTGAGATTTTAGACGATGAGTTTATTATTGATCTGCGGGGAGCTCCGGATCAAGATAAAGGTCCCTTCAATATGAGCCGGGACGAAGCGGTCACGGCGTGCCAGATGGCTTTCAAGGGCGTCACTTCCCCGGATAGGATGGCCAACGGCGGTACCTTCCGGCCCTTGAAGGTCCTGACACGACCCGGGAGCATCTTCGACCCGATTTACCCGGCAGCGCAAGGGATCTACTATGAGCTGACGATCCGGCTGCATGATCTAATCGTACGCTGCCTGGCGGAATCCATTCCTGAGCGATTGCCGGCCGGGGGATTTGCCTCGGTGTGTGGCACGCTTTTCGGCGGTATCCATCCCGATACCGGCCGCCCGTATGCCGTGATCGAGCCCGAGTTGGGCGGCTGGGGAGGAACTCCGCGCGCCGATGGCAACCCGGGCCAGTTTAGTGCGTTGCATGGCGAGACATATAACTGTCCGGCCGAGGTCGCTGAAGCGCGTTACGGAGTAACCGTTGACTATCTCAGTTTTCATAACGAAGAAGGCGGCGATGGCCTGCATCGGGGTGGCAAGGGTGTGCGGATTGATTATCGCATCAAGTCCGACAATGCCTGGTTGACTGTGGCATACACTCGATCAAAGGTACCACCCTGGCCTTTGGCGGGCGGATGTCCGGGGTCTCCCAACCACGTGCTGATCGTCCGGGCAAATGGCGAGACGAAGCGCTATTCAGTGGTCAGTGGCCTGACCTTAAATACGGATGATGTGATCCGGGTCATGACGGGCACGGGCGCAGGATGGGGGGACCCCATGCAGCGCAGCCTGGAATTGGTCCAGGAAGATCTGAAGAACGGCTATATCACTGAAGAACAAGCGAATCGATACTATGGGTTGGACAAACGGCTTTCCCAAGCATAAAGTGTTTTCGCAACTTCTCAACAAGAAGGAGTGGGTGTTTGTGGAGCGGGCCATAAGCACCGCGACGCCCGCTTCCAACAAACACCCTTCCCCCCAATTATTGAGAAGATACGTGTTTTCGAGCTTCTCGCTATAGGGAGTTTCGTGCGTGTAGCAAGCGATATCGGCGGCACCTTTACAGACCTGGTGTACCTTGACGAGGCGACCGGCGAAGTTGGGGTTGCCAAGGCACCCACAACACCGCGCAACTTCGCCGAAGGGGTGGTCGAAACTCTGCATCGGACCACGCTGGATGCCTCGGCTACTAGGTTCTTTGTACACGGTTCCACGATCATCATCAATGCGCTCACCGAGCGTAAAGGAGCCAGAACTGCTCTAATCACCACCCGGGGATTTCGCGACGTGCTGGAGATCCAGCGCGCCAACCGGCCTGATATGTACAACATGGTTTACACGAAGCCCGAGCCGTTCGTCCCGCGCTATTTGCGCTTTGAAGTGCCGGAGCGGGTAAATTACAGAGGCCAGGAGTTGGAGCCATTGAACGCTGATGATGTGCGCCAGGTCGTCGAGCAATGCAAAAAGGAAGGCGTGGAAGCAATTGCGGTGTGCTTCCTGCATTCCTATGCCAACCCGGATCACGAGGTGCAATGCGGAAAGATCATCGCCGAACTATGGCCCGCCATCCCCGTCACGCTATCCCACCACATCACGCAGGAATGGCGTGAGTATGAGCGCACCAACACTGCCGTACTAAACAGCTACGTGCGACCGACAGCCCGTTATTACCTGGCCAACCTGGAAAACGACCTGACGAAATTGGGGATGGGTAAGGTTTACTACGTGATGCAGTCCAACGGGGGCACTGCCACCTTCGAGCGTGGCGAGCAAGCGCCGATTAACCTGGTTGAATCCGGTCCAGTGGCCGGGGTAATCGGCGCGGCGGTGATCGGCGAATTGCTCGGCGAAGCCAACGTCATTTCGCTCGATATCGGCGGGACTACTGCCAAGACCTCTCTTGTGGAAGGCAACACGCCCCGCATCACCACCGGCTACAAGATCGAATACCGCCGAGAATTCGCCGGCTATCCGATCCTGGCGCCAACCGTCGACATCGTCGAGATCGGCGCAGGCGGAGGTTCGATCGCCTGGGTGGATAAAGCGGGCGCGCTGCATGTCGGGCCGGTTAGCGCAGGGGCCGATCCGGGACCGGCCTGCTACGGCGGGGGTGGCACTGCGCCGACGGTGACCGACGCCAACGTGGTCGCGGGACGGATCAACCCCAGTTACTTCCTGGGAGGCGAAATCCCCCTGGATGTTGATGAGGCAAGAACCGCCCTGAAGCCGATCGCGGAAGCCTTTAAGGTAGACGTCGAGCAGGCGGCGATAGGCATCATCCGCCTGGCGGATGCCAACATGGTCAACGCCCTCAAGCTGGTCTCGGTTCGGCGCGGCTACGATCCACGTGAGTTCATCCTGGTAGCATTCGGCGGTGGAGGTGCCCTGCATGCCGCAGCGCTGATGCATGAGCTGCAGGTGAAGAAAGCCGTTATTCCGGTCAACCCTGCCGTCTTCTCCGCCTGGGGCATGTTGGTGACAGGCCTGCGCCAGGATTACATCCGGACCATCATTGCTCGTACCGATCTGGTCAACCCGACCAGCATGGAAGCCATCTTCAAGGCCATGGAAGCCCAGGCGAGCAACGACATGGCTGCCCAGCACGTTGCGCCGGTGGATATCGTCTTCCAGCGCTTCGCGGACATGCGTTACCTTGGTCAGGAGCACACCGTCAAGGTGCCCCTGCCGGTCCGTGAGATTAGCGCTGAATTGATACCGGAGATCAACGAGCGCTTCCACCAGCTGCACGAACGCTCGTACACCTTCCGCCTTGAATCGGCAATTGAGGTGGTCAACTACCACCTTACGTCGCTGGGGAAGGTCAAGAAGCCCCCGCTGAGACCTCTTAACGGCAAGGTCGGAAGCCTGGAAGAGTCCCGCAAGGGTAGCCGCCTGGTCAATTTTGACGAGCTTGGCTTCCATCAGGCGAGTATTTACGAGCGCGATCTGTTTCCCATCGGCCTGGCTGTT
>Ga0299906_10001747_pt1 | contig 18415 bp, 16 predicted proteins | sample RVTome_14_FD_200259 | JGI IMG/M metagenome (GOLD analysis project Ga0299906, IMG submission 200259) | Soil microbial communities from uranium-contaminated site in the Upper Colorado River Basin, Wyoming, United States - RVT145D125 (version 2) ...
GCCGATGTCGGTGACGCGACCGTGGCGCACCAGCAGCTGCAGGTGGCGCGGCATCACCAGACCGGCGCGCCGCATCGCCGCCATGGCGGCGTCGAACCCGCGGCCGAAGAGCGGCTTGGGAACACGGCCTCCGAGGCGAAGGGCGCGGCTGAGGTAGAGCTGGCCCGGAGCTGCGACGTTGCAGGTGCCCGAGCCGGACGAGATCGCTGCGTGCTCCAGCAGGCGCACCGCGTCGGCTTCATGCAGGAGCTGGAGCCGCGGGTCGAACCCGAGGAGGGTCGGCACGACAGGCAGCCGCAGGTAGCGGCTCAGCGGGTTGGCGATCGACGAGCCGACGATCGGAGCCAGACGGAGGATCACCACATCGAGGTCCCGCTCGGCCGCCGCCTCGGCGAAGCAGCGCTCGGCATCCTCGAGCATCCGACCGTATGGCGTACGTTCGCCCCCGGTCTCGGACTCCTCGCGGATCACCGACGGCGACCGAGGGCCCCAGCCGTACAACGCGGTATCCGATTGGACGACGACGCGCCGAACCGACTGCGTCCGCACGACCGCCGCGGCAAGGGCTTGGGTGTCGAGCCCGACGGCCCCACCGTCGGGGAGCCGGTCTGCCTCGTCGCCCGAGGCGCGGAGGTCGACCACGACGTCGGGAGCGGTGTCCATCACGACCTGCGCCAGGTCGAGAGGGTCGGTGGACAGCATCATCGAGCTTGCGGCGAAGGGCACGGAGGGGGCGGTGCGGTCGGTGGCGATCACCTCGGTGCCCGCTCGGTGCTCCAGCCGCTGCACTACCTGCCCTCCGAGCCAGGAGGCTGCCCCCGTGACCAGGATCCGTCGCATCGCATCCGAGGTTACAGCCGGCAGCGGGGCTCCCTTCTGCCGACCGCGCCCGCCTTGGGCCGCACCCGGCCAGGGTGCACTGAACAAACGGAGGTTCGGGGTGCCGGTGGCGCACCTAGCATGCGGCCCGAAAGGAGTTCGGTGGGTCCCAGCACCAGCCGCAAGGGGGACGAGTCTTTGATCATCGTCATGGGCAAGGATGCCGAAGCCGCCGACGTCGATGCGGTGGTGGCACGCCTCGACGGCATCGGCGCCGAGGCCCACGTCTCCGTGGGACGGTTCCGCACGGTGATCGGCGCCCTCGGCGACCGCGAGCAGATCCAGCAGATCCCGTGGGAGGCGATGCCCGGAGTCGAGCGCGCCGTACCGGTGCTCAAGCCGTTCAAGTTCGTCAGCCGCGACTTCCAGCCCGAGGACTCCGTCGTCGAGGTCGGGGGTGCCCGGATCGGGGGCGGCCACCTCGCTCCCATCGCGGGGCCCTGCGCGGTCGAGGGCCGCGACGTGCTGTTCGCCGCCGCCGAGGCGGTGGCCAAGGCGGGAGCCACCATCCTGCGGGGAGACGCGTTCAAGCCGCGCACCTCGCCGTACTCGTTCCAGGGCCACGGTGAGAAGGGCCTCCAGATGATGGCCGAGGTGCGCGACGAGTTGGGGCTCCCGTTCGTCGCCGAGGCGCTCGACCCGCGCGACGTCGAGCTCATCTCCTCGTATGCCGACATGATCCGGGTGGGAACCCGCAACATGGCGAACTTCACGCTGCTGTCGGAGTTGGGGCGCCAGGACAAGCCGGTGATGCTGAAGCGTGGCTTCACGGCGACCATCGAGGAGTGGCTCAACGCCGCCGAGTACATCTACAAGGAGGGCAACCACCAGGTGGTGCTCTGCGAGCGGGGCATCCGCACCTTCGAGACGGCCACCCGCAACACGCTCGACATCTCGGCGGTCCCGGTGGTCAAGGAGTTGTCCCACCTCCCGGTGATCGTCGATCCGTCCCACTCCGGGGGCCGCCGTTCCCTGGTGGCGGCACTGACCCGGGCGGCGGTGGCGGTCGGTGCCGACGGTTTCATGATCGACGTCCATCCTTCGCCCGAGACGGCCCTGGTCGACGGCCCGCAGGCCATCCTGCCCGGCGAGTTCGCCGAGTTGATGGAGGACGTGCGGGCGCTCGCCGCCGTCATGGGCCGCGAGATCTGACCGCCCGAGTCGATGCGCGCCGCCATCCTCGGGACGGGCCTCATCGGGGCGTCGATCGGCCAGGGGCTGCGCGCCGCAGGCTGGGAGGTGGCGGCGTGGGACCCGGCTACGGACGCTCTCGCCGAGGCCGGCGCGCACGGAGCCTACGACGAGGCCCTGCCCGACGGAACCCTGGCCGGCGCCGGTCCGCTCGACCTCGTGGTGTTGGCCGGCCCTCCGGAGGCGGTCGTGGCGACCGTCGCGGAGCTGGCGACGGATTCACTGGTGATGGACGTCGCAGGAGTCAAGCAGCCGGTGCTGGCGGCCAACCGGCTGGCCCGCTTCGTCGGCACCCATCCGATGGCCGGACGCGAGGTGTCGGGCCCGGCAGCGGCGTCGGCCGCGTTGTTCCGCGGAGCCGCCTGGGTGGTGGTTGCCGATGGTGCAGCCGAGGCCGATGTCGAGGCCGTCGAGGGGATCGTTCGCCTGCTTGGTGCCCGCCCCCTGCGGATGGGCGCCGCCGAGCACGACACAGCGGTCGCCGCCATCAGCCACCTGCCCCAGGTGCTGGCGGCGGCGTTGCTCCAGGAGGCTGCCGCCGAGACGGGCGCCCTCGACCTGGCGGCAGGGAGCTTCCGTGATCTCACCAGGGTGGCGGCGTCGGATCCGGCCGTGTGGGTGCAGCTTCTCGGCGCCAACCGCGATGCGGTGCTGGCTGCCATCGCCGGCGTCAGAGGCCGCCTCGACGCGGTGGCGGGGGCGCTGGCTGGAGGAGGGGAGGAGTCCGCGTCGGTGCTCAGTTTCCTCTCCAGTGCACGCGAGCTGCGCCTCGCAATGGCCCCGCCGGTCGTCGAGGTCCAGGTGGCGCTGGCCGACCAGCCGGGCGAGTTGGCGAAAGTGGGCCGCGCCTTCGAGCGCAGCGCGGTCGACGTTCGCGACCTGCAGCTGCGCCACTCACCTCACGGCGGCGGTGGTGTGCTCACCATCTCCGTCCGCCACGGCGAGGGTGAGACCCTGCGGGCCGCTCTCGTGGCCGAAGGCCTCCTGGTCGCCGACTGACGCCGCGCCGAGACCGGGTCGGATCAGCCCGCCTCGGCGAGCAGCGCCAGCAGCGCGGCGGCTCCGACGTGGATGCCGGTCTCGATGGAGCGCTCATCGACGTCGAACGTCGACGAGTGCAGATCGACCACCCGGTCGGGCAGCGCCGCCCCGAGGCGCACCAGCGCTCCCGGCACGGCGTCGAGGTACCAGGCGAAATCCTCCGAGCCGAGGCTCTGGTGGGTCGTGGTGACGCCGGCGGGACCGAGGGCAAGGCGCGCCGCCTCCTCGACCACCGCCACGACACCGGCGTGGTTCACCACCGGCGGCGACCCTCGCTGGTAATCGACGTCGATGGCAGCTCCCAACGCGGTGGCGATGTCGGTGACCACCTGCTCGAGCAGCTTCGGCATCATCCGCCACAGGTCGAGGTCGAACATCCGCACAGTCCCACCCAGCTCGAGATGGGAGGGGATGACGTTCTCGGCCGTGCCGCCGGCGACGACGCCGAACACGACCAGCACGGTGTGGCGGGGGTCGATCCCGCGCCGGACGAGTTGTGGCAACTCGGTGATCACCTTGCCGGCGACGCCAACCAGATCGACCGTCTGGTGCGGCCGCGACGTGTGCCCGCCGGGCCCGGACAGGCGGAGGGTGAACCGGTCGGAGGCGCCGGTGACGCCCCCCGCCCGCAGGCCGACCATACCGGGCGCCAGCGCCGGGTCGACATGGAACGCCAGGATGGCCGACATACCCTCGTGGACGCCTTCCTGCACCAGGGTGACGGCACCGCCGGGCATCTGCTCCTCGGCCGGCTGGAATACGAATCGCACCGTGCCGGGGGGGCGGTCGGTGCCCACCAGTGCAATGGCGATGCCGGTGGCCACCGCGGAGTGCACATCGTGGCCGCAGGCATGCATGGCCTTGGAGCTGACCGACCGGTAGTCGGTCGTCGCCTCCTCGGCGATCGGGAGCGCGTCCAGGTCGGCACGGAAGCCGACGACCGGCTCTCCATGGCCGACCTCCACCACCAATCCGACGCCTGCGGGTCGGATGTGCGGCTCGAGGCCCGCTGCCAGCAGATGTTGGGCGATCACGCGGGTGGTGCGATGCTCGCTCCATCCCACCTCCGGGTTGCGGTGCAGGTCGCGGCGAAGCGTGACCATCGCCGGAGCGATCGATGCGGCGAGGCCCGCCAGCGGTGAGGTGGTGGGGCCCGACATCGCACGGAGTGTAACGGGTGCCTCCGGGCGCCCTCCTCGACGGCCACGGAGTAGGTTGCGCGGCAGCGACAGCGGAGGACCACGGGATGCAGCGGCCGGCCTTCACGATCGGGATCGAGGAGGAGTACCTCATCGTCGACCCGGAGACACGCGAGTTGGTGGAGGATCTCCCGCCGGGGCTGATGAAGGACTGCGAGGAGATCATCGGCGGCCAGGTCCACCCCGAGTTCCTACGCTCGCAGATCGAGATCGGGACCAAGGTGGCGGCCGACGTCACAGAGGCCCGCGAGGACCTCATGCGATTGCGCACCGCCGTAGCCGAGGTGACCGGCCGCTACGGACTGGCCCCCATAGCCGCCTCGACCCATCCGTTCGCCGACTGGTTCCGTCAGCAGCACACGGATGCCGAGCGGTACAACGCCCTCGCCAACGCCCTCGGCGGGGTGATCCGCCGGCTGGTCATCTGCGGCATGCATGTCCATGTGTGCGTCGAGGACGAAGACCTGCGCATCGACCTCATGAACCAGGTGCTCTACTTCATGCCCCACCTGCTGGCCATGTCGACGTCGTCGCCGTTCTGGGAGGGCCGGGACACGGGGCTCAAGAGCTACCGCACCTCGGTGTTCCGGGCGGTGCCGCGGACCGGCCTGCCGGACGAGTTCGGCGACTGGTCCGACTACCAGCGCCACGTGAACGCCCTCGTTGGTGCCGGGGTGATCGAAGACGCCACCCGTCTGTGGTGGGACCTGCGCCCCAGCGCCCGCTACCCGACCCTCGAGATGCGCGCCTCCGACATGTGCACCCGGCTCGACGATGCCATGGCCGTGGCCGCAACCTTCCTGAGCCTGCTGTCGATGTTGTTCCACCGCAGGACCCACAACCAGCGGTGGCGGATCTACTCGCGCATGCTGATCGACGAGAACACCTGGCGGGCGCAACGTTACGGCGTGTCGGAATCGCTCATCGACTTCGGCAAGGGAAGGCTGGTCCCATACGGCGAGTTGGTCGAGGAACTGATCGACGTTCTCATGCCCGACGCCGAGAAGCTCGGCTGCGTGCCGGAGTTGGAGCACGTCAGGACGATCGCCGGACGTGGCACCAGCGCCGACGAGCAACTCCGCATCTACCACCAGGCCCTCGACGAAGGTGCATCGGAGGAAGAGGCGCTGCACCACGTCGTCGACTGGCTCATAGCCGAGACGGTGAACTTCTAGCGGGAGGGGCCAGGCTGAGCCGGAGGGCGCGGGCACCCTACCGGTTGAAGACGTGCCGTCCTCGCGCGGCGAGGTTGTCGGGCCGGCATCGATCCGGCCCTCTGGCGTGAGGGCCTGATCGATCGAATGGGTTGTCGGCTCGAGGCCCCCCAACGCGGTTGCGGTTTGGTCGCGGTGTGCGGACTCCTAACGTTGCCTCGATGACGCACCTTCGTGTGGCCGGGGCCCAGATCAACCCCGTGGTGGGGGATCTCGAGTCCAACACGGCCATGATCCTCGACGCAATGTCGTGGGCCGAGGTGCAGGGCGCCGATATCCTGCTCCTCCCCGAGTTGGCGATCACGGGGTACCCACCCGAGGACCTGGTGCTGCGAGCCGCGTTCGTCGATCGCAACCTCGAGATGCTCGACAAGCTGGCGGCGGCATCGGGTAGGACGGCAACCGTGGTCGGCTTCGTCGACAGGGTCGACGGCGACCCCCACCACGCCGACGCGATGGAGCGGGGCGTCGCCAACGCGGCCGCCGTGCTGTCGGGCGGTCTGATGCGCGGCGTCTACCACAAGTGCCTACTCCCGAACTACGGGGTGTTCGACGAGCAGCGCTACTTCGTCCACGGCGTCGAGCCGGCGATCATCTGGCAGATCGCCGGCGTGCCGGTGGGGATCTCCGTGTGCGAGGACATCTGGTCCCCCGACGGGCCTCCCGCTCGACAGGCGCAGGCAGGCTCGGCGATCCTGGTCAACATCAACGGCTCGCCGTACCACCAGGGTCGCGACGAGGAGCGTGAGGGGCTCATCGTCGGCGAGGCCCGCAGGTCGGGTGTGCCGGTGGTGTACCTCAACATGGTGGGAGGCCAGGACGAGCTGGTGTTCGACGGCGGCTCGCTGGTGGTCGACGCCGGCGGCGCCGTCCGCTACCGGGCCGCGATGTTCGCCGAGGAGCGTTTCGCGGTGGACGTGCCCGTGGCCGACCTGCCCGTCCCCGCCGGCGCTCGCCGCGTCACCGACGGCCACCAACTCGCTGCTTCCGACCCTCAGCCGGCGCCACCCTCGGCGCCCCAGCTCGACCGCGACGGCGAGGTGTACCACGCCCTGGTCACCGGGCTCCGCGACTACGTCGGCAAGAACGGGTTCCGCAGCGTCGTCATCGGGCTGTCGGGGGGGATCGACTCTGCGCTCACGGCTGCCATAGCGGTCGACGCTCTCGGCCCCGAGGCGGGCGTGACGATGCCGGCGCGATACAGCTCCCAGGGCTCGATCGCCGACTCGCGCGACCTCGCGGAGCGCCTCGGATGCCGATTCGACGTCGTGGAGATCGACGAGATCTTCGAGTCGTACCTCGAGGCGCTGGCCCCTGCGTTCGCCGGCACTGCTCCCAGCGTGGCCGAGGAGAACCTCCAGGCTCGCATCCGCGGCGCCATCCTGATGGCGCTGTCGAACAAGTTCGGGGGAATGGTGGTGGCCACGGGCAACAAGTCCGAGATGGCGGTCGGTTACGCCACCCTCTACGGCGACATGGCGGGCGGGTATGCCGTCCTCAAGGACGTCTTCAAGACGTTGGTCTACAGGCTGGCCGTATGGCGCAACCGGCAGAGCGACGTGATCCCCGCAGCGATCATCGACAAGGCTCCGTCCGCCGAGCTGGCTCCCGGCCAGAAGGACAGCGACTCGCTGCCACCATACGAGCTGCTCGACGGGGTGCTGGCCCGCTACGTGGAACAGGATCGCTCGATAGAGGACATCGTGGCGGAGGGCTTCGCCGAGGACGTGGTGAAGAAGGTGGCTTCGATGGTCGACCGCAACGAGTACAAGCGTCGCCAGGCCGCTCCCGGGGTGCGCATCACCCGCAAGGCCTTCGGCAAGGACCGCCGCCTGCCGATCACCAACCGGGCCCCGTGACGTCGACCGCAGGGACGGCGCCCAGCGCGCCGCCGGCCGGGTAGCCTCGGGTGCCGCATGGTCGACGTGATCGGCGACATCCTCATAGACGGCAAGCCCGCGCCTCCCGAGCAGGCGGCGGTGTCCGTGCGCGACATCGGGTTCCAGCGGGGCTATGGGTGTTTCGAGGCGCTGCGATGCTACCGGGGCGCTGTGTTCCGCCTCGGCGCCCACCTCGACCGGCTGGCGGCGAGCGCTGCCACGATGGGCCTGCCATCCATCGACGTGGCCGCCGTCGCCGAGTGGATCACCGACCGCGCCGAGCAAGGCGGGGACTGCGTCGTGCGGGTGTTCGTGACGGGTGGCGTCGATCCGACCGACCTCGGGCGAGAAGCCTGCATCGTCGTACTGGCCGAGTCCGTGCCTCCGCCGGGCGCCGGGTTGCGGATCCAACCCCGCTCGGCGCCGTGGCACTCATGCGGAGAATGGTCGGAGCTGACCGGCGCCAAGACCCTGTCGTACGGCCCCAATCTCGCTGCCTCGCTGGCGGCACGGCGCGCCGGCTACGACGATGCGCTTCTCATCGGCCGTGACGGGACGGTCCTCGAAGGCCCCACCTTCGGCATCGCCTGGGTGCGGGCCGAGGCTCTGGAGACACCTGCGCTCGACCTGGGCATTCTGGCGTCCATCACCCGGCAGGCGCTCATCGAGGTCGCCAAGTCCCACGGCCTCGCCGTGCGCGAGGGAGGCTTCCCCCTCGAGCGGGTGCTCACCGCCGACGAGGTGCTGGCGATGTCGACCGTCAAGGAGGTGGTGCCGGTCACAGGGGTCGGCACTCACGAGGTGGCTGCAGGCCCCGTCACCCTTGCCCTGGCGGAGGCGTTCCGCCGGTTGGCGGAGCGGGAGTGCGTGAGTTGAGCGGACGACGGGTCGTTCCCCATCCCGACCGTCACTTCGACTACATCGGCCTGCTGGCCAGCGTCGACGAGCTCTATCGGTCGGTGGTGTCCGAGCCCGAGGCGTGGTCGGACACGGCGCTCGCCGACTGGGCCGGCGACCTCGCCGGCGCCTCCCCCATACCCAAACCCGTGGCCAAGGCGGTCCGCCAGAGTCTGCGCGCCGCCCAGAAGCTGCAGGCGTTCTGGGTCGACGCCGCAGGCGCCGCCACAACGGACACCACCCCTGAAGACTGGCGCAGCCGCGTCGACCGTGCGCTGGGTCCGAGGGCGTGGCGGCCGACGCTCGATGTCGCCAGGATCGGTCTGGCCGACGCCCCCTCGCCCGAGCTGTTCGAGGAGGTGAGAGGGCGCTTCAGGGTCGTATATTCCGACCGATGGATGGAGGGAGTCAAATTCGAGGAATGGTTGGAAGATGCCCGCCGCTCCCAGGCCCGTAACCCCGCATCCCGGTAGAGTTGTCACATGAGGTCGGTGCGCGGCGCGGCTGCCATGACGATGGCGATGGTTCTGCTCGCTGCCTGCTCGGGAGACGACGCCGAGTCGACGACGTCGGCGCCCGGTTCCCGGCTCACCACGATCTCCGCCACCTCGACTCCCGGTGATGGCGCGACGAGTCCCTCGTCCACCGCCGTCGAATCCACGACTTCGCAGTCGACGACCACCCTCCAGCAAGGCAGGCTGCCGCGTTACCGGGTGGTCGAGCGCACCGGCGAGGACGACGCCACGGTGGTGATCCTGCTGCTCGACGATCCCGAGCGAACCACGCTGACCGACATCGACTTGCAGGGCGTCATCGCTGACGTCGTCGACCGCTTCTCGCCTGCCCCGGTGTTGGAGGTCTACGTCGTCGACTCGCGAGAGGCTGCCGGCTACGTGCTGCTGGAGACCCCCGATGCCGACCAGCAGGCGGTGCTCGACGAGCACTTCCTCGCCCACCTCGAGGAGGGCTTTCGCATCGTGTTCACAGGCCCCTTCGACGACTTCGGCGACCTTCTCCTGGCGTCGTAGCGGGCTCCGGCTTCACAGCAGCAGGGTGGCCGTCAGCAGGTAGCCGCTGAGACCCACCAGGTCGGTGGTCATCGTGAGGAAGATGTTCGACGCCAGGGCGGGGTCCTGACCGAGGGATCGCAGCACGACCGGGATACTGGCCCCGGCCAGCCCGGCGATGGTCAGGTTCACGAGGATTGCGATGCCGACGACCAGCCCGATCTTGTGATCGGCCGCCAGCACACTGCCCAGCAGCCCTGCGACCACTGCCACCGTGAGCGCCGTGACCAGGCCGACCGTCGCCTCACGCCGGATCGCCCTGCCCGCCCGCCCCGGCGGTAGGTCGCCCAGCGCCATCGAGCGGATGATCACGGCGAGGCTCTGCGCGCCGCTGTTGCCGCCGACCGCCCCCGCCAGGGGCATGTACGCCGCGACGGCGGTGAGGGCGGCGATCGTGGACTCGAACTCGAGGATGACGCGTGAGTTCACGAACCCGACCGCCAGGTTGAACATGATCCACGGCAGCCGCCTGCGCACCGAGGTGGCCACCGGGGTGAACACCGACTCCTCGACCCCGGCGCCGACCATGACCGAGATGTCCTCCGTGGCCTCCACCTGAACGGCTTCGAGCGCCTCGCTGACCTTGACCATCCCCACGAGGTGGCCGACGTGGTCGGTGACAGGGATCGCCAGCAGGTGGTAACGCTGCACGAGCTCGGACACCTCCTCGCGATCGGTCGACGTGGTGACGCTCACGGGGTCGTGGATCATCACCTCGTCGACGCCGGCACCGGGCCGGGCGAACACGAGGTCGCGGAACGAGATGACCCCGCGCAGTCGGTTGGCATCGTCGACCACGTAGACATACGCCAGGTTGGCGCCGAGCTCCTCGTGCAGCCTGCGGAGCGTCTCGATCGCCTCGCCGGCGGTGATGCCGGTCGGCAAGGCGGCGATCTCGGTGGTCATGATGCCGCCGGCGCTGTCGGCGGCGTACTGGAGGAGTTGGCGTATGTCGGCGGCCGCCTCCGGCTCGAGCGCTGAGAGCACCGCGTCACGAGTGTCGTCGTCGAGGACGGCGATCAGGTCGGCAGCCTGGTCGGCGTCCATGGCGCCGACGTATGCCGCGGCCTCCTCGGTCTCCAACTCCTCGAGTACGTCGGCTGCGGCCTCGGGCCGCATCTCGTCGAGTACGTCGGCCGCTTCCTCGGTGGACAGGTCGCTCAGGAGGTCGGCGGCTCCCACCTCGTCGAGCGCTTCGAGGATGTCGGCGGCGCTGTGCGGATGCGACTCGGCCAAGGACTCCCACTCGTCCTGGTGGGTGTCGAGGTAGGCCTCGGCCTGGTCGGGGTCCTGCTGGGCGAGGTCGCGCAGCGAGTCGACGACGTGGCGGGGACGAGGGAGCCGGAACCTCATGGCGGTGCAGTATGTCACCGCACCACCGGGCGCCACGCGATGGGCGGGGGCGGCCGGGGAGACCCGGGCCGCACCAGGCTGCGCGCAGCCCCTGCGCTACGACACAGGCCCCCCAGGGGGGACGAGGGGGCCTGCATCCACCGCGACCTGGGTCCCGGCCGGGAAATGTTACCGGCGACGATGTCGACGTCGAATCGAAACCGCCCCCACGGGTCGCTTCCGTAGCGAGCCGGCGGGCGGTTCGCCGGCATCCGGGCCGTACACTCTTGCCGTGGACACGCACATCACACGGCGCCTCACCGAGTTCTCCCACGGCGCTGGGTGCGCCTGCAAGCTCGGCCCTGACGAGCTGGCGGGCGTGCTGCGCACCCTGAGCGAGCTGGCGCCTGCCCACCACGCCGACCTCCTCGTAGGGATCGAAGGCTCCGACGACGCCGGCGTGTACCGACTCTCGCCCGACCTGGCGCTGGTGCAGACCGTCGATTTCTTCACCCCGATCGTCGACGAGGCGGTCGACTGGGGCCGCATCGCCGCCGCCAACGCCCTGTCGGACGTGTACGCCATGGGAGGGCGCCCTCTCACTGCGCTCCAAATCGTGGCCTGGCCCTCGGACGACCTGCCGGTCGAACTGCTCGGCGACGTGTTGCGAGGTGGGTGCGCGGTCCTCGAGGAAGCGGGCTGCGCCCTCGCCGGAGGGCACACGGTCGACGATCCGGAGCCGAAGTACGGGCTGGCCGTGACCGGCGTCGTGCATCCCGACCACGTGATCACCAACGGCGGCGGCCGGCCGGGAGACGTCCTGGTGTTGACCAAGCCCATCGGCACAGGGCTGATCGCCACTGCCATCAAGCGGGGTGTGGCGTCGAGCGCCCAGCGGGACGCCGCGGTGGCGTCCATGGCGACCCTCAACGCCGGAGCGGCCATTGCGATGGGCCGGGTGGGGGTGCGCGGCGCCACCGACGTCACCGGCTATGGGCTGTTGGGGCATCTCGGAGAGATGATGCGGGCCGCAAGAGTCAGCGCCGAGCTGGACCGAGAAGCGGTGCCGCTGCTGCCCGGCGTGCGCGAGTTGGCCGCGGCCGGGGTGGTGGCAGGCGGTAGCCGCCGCAACCTGGCGTCGGTGTCGCGCTTCACCGACTTCGGTGACGTCGACGAGGTGGACAGGATCGTGCTCGCCGACGCACAGACGAGCGGCGGCTTGCTGGCGGCCGTCGATCCTCCTCTGGAGAAGGCATTCCTCCAGGCCCTCGCCGAGGAGGGTGTGCCCGGGGCCGTGATCGGCCGGCTCACGGCGCGCCGATTCTCCGACGGCCCCAGCGGTCGAGTGGTGGTGCGATGACGCCCCCGGATCAGGACGTCAACGGGGCGGGTGCGGCGCGGCTCGACGCCATTGCCGGGGCGCTGTCCATCGGCCGGCTGCAGCGTCACGTGTTCCTCTGCGCCGACCAGACGACCCCCAAGTGCGCCCCCGTGGAGGAGAGTGCCGAGGTGTGGCGTCATCTCAAGGCTCGCCTGAAGGAGCTCGGCCTTGCATCGGCGCCGCCGCAGTGGCAGACCGGCGACGTGTCCGAGACGCCACCCCCGACTCCGCCCGGTGCGGGATGTGTCCTGCGCACCAAAGCGGACTGCCTGCGGATATGTGAGCAGGGCCCCATCGCCGTCGTCTATCCCGACGGCGTCTGGTACCACTCTGTGACCGTCGACGTGATGGAGCGGATCATCGCAGAGCACCTCGTCGGCGGCGTCCCGGTCCACGACCACGTGTTCGCCGTCGACCGGCTCGATGCCGGCACAACGCCGGGCTGAGGTGGGACGTCCCCGAACCGTCGCCGTCACCGCCGCCCTCGGCTGGCTGGGGTGGCGGCTGCTGGGCCCCGAGCCCATGCCCCGTTACGCCACCCCGCAGTCGCGCCCACTTCACCTGCCGGGTCGCACGGTGTTCGTCGGCGACGTCGAGCTGTTCGTCCGGGAGGCGGGGCCCGCCGCCGCCGAGCCGTTGGTGCTGCTCCACGGGTGGAACCTCGACGGCGAGCACACCTACCACGGGGTGATCCCGGGGCTGTCCGAGCGGTTCCGCATCGTGATGCCCGACCTGCGCGACCACGGCAGGTCCGAGTGGCGCCGGACTCCAGTCGACCTGGCCGACCTCGCCGACGACGTCGCCGGGCTGCTCGACGCCCTTGGGCTGGTCGGAGCCACCGTCGTCGGGTACTCGCTGGGCGGGATGGTGGCCCAGGTGCTCGCCGTCCGCCACCCCAGGCTCGTCGGCCGGCTGGTGCTGGCAGCGACGTCTGCCTACCCGGTCGATCGGCTACGCCCCGCGGCGTGGGCCGTCATGCGGGTCGCCAGGACGGTTGCCCGGATCAGCCGCCGTGAGTTGACGATGGCCACGGTGCAGATCCTGCGCGGGGGCCGGGCTCTGCGCCCCGAGCACGAGCGCTGGATGTGGGAGGGGCTGATGCGACGTGATCCGGCGCTGTCCGCAGAGGTCGGCTTCGCGGCCTGGCGATTCGACGGGAGGGCGTCGTTGCCGGCGATCGCGGTGCCGACCCTGGTGATCGTTCCCTCCAGGGATCAGGTCATCCCGCCGAGGGCGCAGCGGGCCTTGGTGGACTTGCTGGCGAACGCCACCATGATCGAGATCCCCGGCGCCCGTCACGAGGCGATCCTGGCCGAGCCGGAGACCTTCGTGGATGCGATCACGAAGTTCGTCACCGGCTGAAACCAGCCGGTGTCATGTCCTGGTGATCACGGCCCTCATTCGCCGCGATGCCGCCAACAGCAGGACCGCGGCATAGAGAGCCAATGCTCCGAGCTGGGGCAGGATGTCCGCGGTGGTGCCGTCCCGTCTGAGGAGCTCGGCGAAAGCGTCGTTGGCCCAGGCGTGCGGCGTGAAGTGGGCCACGGTGGTCATCGTGGGGCCGAACAGCTCGATCGGGAGCATCGAGCCCCCCAGGGCGGCCATCCCCAGACCGACGACGACGGCTACCCCGCCTGCCTGCTGGTCGTTGCGGAACAGCGACCCGAACAACATGGCGGCGCCGGCGCCCACGGCGGCGAACGCCACCAGGATCGCCGCCACGGCCGCCAGGTTCCCCCAACCCACCCCGAACAGGAGGACGGTGGCGGCCACGATGTACAGGCCCTGGGTCAGCGTGACCGCGAACCGGCCGATCGCCTCTCCGGCGATGACCGTCCCCACCGAGGTTGGTGACCCGAGCATCCGGCGTGTCACCCCGATTTGGCGGCTCTGGATCAAGGCCGCCGAGCCCGCCAGCCCTGTGAGGAACATGAACAGGACGAGTTGGGACGATGCGCCGATGTCGAACCTCCCGCGAACCCCCTCGAACAGCGAAGTGCCCGCGGTGCCCGTTGTGACCGCGATCGTGGGGATCGTGTCGGCCCTCGAAGCGGCGGCGGCGGCCGCCGTACCCGGGTCGGCACCCCTGGCCACGGCGAACGCCACCGCGCTCGACTCGAGCGAGAGCTCGGATAGAGCGTCCGCCACCACCGATTGCAGTTGAGGTCCGAACCCGTCCGGCCGGCTCACGAAGCCGAGCTCGACCGGCGAGCCGGACGCCAGCACGGCGTCGGCGTCGGCCGGCACGACCACGGCGCCAGCCACGGAGCCGCGCTCGACTGCGAGCAGGATGTCGGCTTCGTCCGAGAACTCGCGAACCGTCACGCTGCCGCCGGCCTCGAGGAGCGACGTCAGGTCGGCTCCGAGCCTGGTCTCGGCTGCGCTCACCCCGACCGCGGGGGAGAAGTCACCGGAGAACTGCGCGCCTACGAGCAGCACGATGCCGATCGGGAGAATGAACACGAAGAACACGTTGGAGCGGTCTCTCGTGAACAGCCGCAGGTTGGTGGCAGCGATGGCCGCCGCCTTCGCGAGGGCCCTCATGTCCGCACCAACCGTTTCACGAGTGCCGAGGCCGCCAACCCGAACACCACAGCCATTGTCGCCAGGGCCGCGACCGCAGGCAGTGCTGCCGACGCCTCTCCGCCGGCGATGTCACCCAGCCCGCGCATGAACCATCCGTTGGGGGTGGCAAACCGCAGCGTCGCCAGGAGGCCGTCGCCTTCCGAGATCGGGACGAATGTCCCTCCGAGCATTCCGAACGTCACGGCCACGATTGCCTGGAGGTTGCCGGCCTGCTCGGCCGTCTTGGCGAAAGCGCCGACGCAGGTCATGATCGCCACCACCGCCACCACCACAGCGCCCACCAGGACGGCCACCGCCAACGGAGGCCCCCATGCGGCTCCCATGAGGAACCGCGAGGTCAGCACGAGCACCGTCATCGACACCAGTCCGATCACCACGCTCGTGATGGACTTCCCGGCGATGATCGACCCCCGCATGATGGGTGCCGCCATCAAACGGGCGAGTGTCCCGTCGTGTCGCTCCTCCAGCATGTCGGTGACGCTGAGGCCGGCGATGAAGAAGATGAAGAACACCGAGAGCCCGGCGACGAAGTAGGTCGCGGTGTCGAGCTGGCGGGTCACCGCCGCCACGTCGCCCAGGCTGAGGGTGGGGGCGGCGGCGCCGGCCTCGGAGGCTGCCGCCGCCATCTCGGAGGCGTCGACGACTCCCGTCTCGACCGCGGTCACCGCCGACAACCCGGCCCGGCGCACTCCGGCGGCGAACTGGCGGGCGATGGCGCCGGCGATGTCGGTGGTGGTCGGGGCGTCGACGTTGCCGACCACCTCGATCTCGGCGTCTACCCCGCTCCTGATGGCGCCCGACAACCCTGCGGGGAGGACGAACACCACTCCGACCTCGCCGGACTCTGCCGCTGCCCTGGCGCGGGGAGCGTCTTCGTACCGTGTCAGCTCGACCAGGCCGACGCCCACCAGAGATTCGAGTACGCCGTCGAAGGCGTCGGCGACCGCTCCGCCGTCCTCGTCCGCCACCCCCATCTCGAGGGTGATCGACTCGCCGACGTCGTTGATGCTGCCGCCGAACACGAGGTTGAAGATGAACGCCAAGGTCAGCGGGGCGATCACACCGATGATGAGCACAGAGCGGTCTCGCATGCGCAGTGCCAGGTCCTTCCTGGCGATGATCCAGGCGGCCCGCACCTCAGTCCCTCAGTGCCTTGCCGGTGAGGTGGAGGAAGACCGCTTCGAGGTCGGGCTCTTCGATCGCCACGGACGACACGGTGACGCCGCCGCCGGTGAGCACGGCGAGCGCCTCGGCCAGGATCCTGCCGGCGTCGGCGACGAGCACCTCGATCGCACCGTCGCCCACCGACACGTCGGACACGCCGACCATGCGACGCATGTGGGACACGGAGTCGTCGTTGTGGCCGCTGGTGCCGATCCTGATCCTGTCGAGCTGGCCCACCATCTGAACGAGCTCGCGGCGCGTTCCCTCAGCCTTGATCTCGCCCTGGTCGATGATGCCGACCCTGTCACACAGCCGCTCGGCTTCCTCCATGTAGTGGGTGGTATACAGCACGGCCATGCCCTCGCCGGAGAGCTGTTCCACCGACTCCAGGATGGCGTTGCGAGACTGCGGGTCGACCCCGACGGTGGGCTCGTCGAGGATCAGCAGCTTGGGCTGGTGCAGCAGGCCGATCCCGATGTTGAGCCGCCGCTTCATCCCGCCGGAGAACTCGCGGGCCCGGTCGTCGGCGCGTTCGGTGAGCCCGATGACCTCCAGGACGCTCTCGATCCTGTCCTCGAGGTCGGGTCGGCGCATCCCGTACAGGCGCCCGAAGAACCGCAGGTTCTCCCGCCCGGTCAGGTCCGGGTAGACCGCCAGATCCTGGGGCACCAGGCCGACATCTGCCTTCGGGGCGAGCGACGTGGTGGTCATCGGCTCGCCGTCGACCAGGACGGTTCCGGCATCGCGCCTCAGGAGGCCGCTCACCATGGAGATCGACGTGGTCTTGCCCGCTCCGTTGGGTCCCAGCAGGCCGTATGTCTCGCCGGAATCGATGTGGAAGCTGACGCCGCGCACAGCCTCGAGGTCACCGAATCGTTTCCACAATCCGGTCGCTTCCAGAACCGGTCGCACCGGCGTCTCCTTGCCGAGTACCGAGCACAGAAGATTCGGTACTCAGGCGGTCTCAGGCTTCGTGCTCGAGGTTCATCATCTTGTAGACGGCGAACCCGACTGCGGCGAGGAGCACGAGGAGCAACAGCTTCTTCATCTCGGGCCTCCCTGGCGGGCTGGTACACCCCGATGATACGCCCGCGCGGCGCAGGCACCGGCCGATCTGGCACAATCGTGCCATGAGCGTGCTCCGGCCCGCACCGGGAGATGCCCGCGACGCCCTGGCTGCATGGCGAGCCGGTTTTCCGGCAGACCCGTTCACCCACGACGTGCACCTGGCGGCGCTGGCGGACCGTTACGTCGACGGAACCCGGAGGGCCAACCTCGACGCCCTCGGCAAACACTTCGCGACGACCGTGGTGGGCGAGATCGCCCCGACCGTCGAGGCTTACCGGCGCCACGAGCCGTGGCTCGAGAAGCACGACGGCGCCGGGAACCGGGTCGAGCGGGTCCATTTCACGGAGGACTACCACCGGGCAGGGCGGCTCCTGTGGGACGCCGGCCTGGTGTCGCTGTCGGCGGCCGCCGGCAGCTCATTCGAGCAGGCGGTGCTCGGCTACCTCGCCTCACTCGAGGGCGAGATGGGCCACATATGCGCCGTCACCTGCACCGTCGGCGTGGTGCGGGTGCTGCGCCGCTCCGGCGACGACGCCATCCGCGACGCCTTCCTGTCGCTCCTCGTCGACCCCGACTACGACTCGGCGTGGCGCGGCGCCCAGTTCCTCACGGAGGTGCAGGGCGGCAGCGACGTCGGCGCCAACGTCGCCGTCGCCGCTCCCGCGGGAGACGGCACCTACCGGGTCACCGGCGAGAAGTGGTTCTGTTCGGTGGCCGACGCCGACGTCTTTCTCGTGATGGCACGGCCGGAGGGTGCCGGGGAGGGGACGGCCGGTCTGGGGTGTTTCCTGGTGCCCCGCACCATCGACGGCGAGCCGAACGGGTTCTCGATTCGCCGGCTCAAGGAGAAGCTGGGCACCCGCTCGATGGCGTCGGGCGAGTTCGACTTCGTGGATGCGGTGGCCTATCCGGTGGGGCGCGTCGATCGAGGCTTCAGCGTGATGGTCACCGGGATGCTGAACACGAGCCGCTGGCTCAACGCCGTCGGCGACATCGGCATCATGCGGCGTGCCTACCTCGAGGCTTCCGGATACAGTCGGCACAGGGTGGCTTTCGGCCGCCGCATAGGCGAGTTCCCGATGGTGCGGCTGCGGCTGGCGGAGATGAAAGCGGAGTGGCTGGCGGCGCTCCATTCGACGTGGGCCCTCACGGAGCTCGACGAGAAGGTCGACCTGGCAGCGATGGGCGGGCTCGAGGTCACGTCGGAGGAGGCGGGGGTGTACCGCTTCCTCGTCAACGCCAACAAACTGGTCTGCTCGGTGGCGGCCACCGACACGGTACGAGGAGCGATCGAGGTGCTCGGCGGCAACGGGGCCATCGAGGACTTCAGCGTCCTGCCCCGGCTGTTGCGCGACTGCGTGGTGTACGAACAGTGGGAGGGCACCCACAACGTGCTGGCCTCCCAGGTGCTGCGGGACCTCGGGAGGCTCGGCACCAGCGGCATCGTGCTCGACAGGGTCAGCACCATGCTGAAGGGGGTGGCCGCTGCCGCAGGCGGCAGCGTTGCCGCCATCAC
>Ga0299906_10001748_pt1 | contig 18414 bp, 11 predicted proteins | sample RVTome_14_FD_200259 | JGI IMG/M metagenome (GOLD analysis project Ga0299906, IMG submission 200259) | Soil microbial communities from uranium-contaminated site in the Upper Colorado River Basin, Wyoming, United States - RVT145D125 (version 2) ...
CAGGGGTGGCCTATTTCGGTGATTTGAGGCATTGGGTTCCCAGAAAATTCGGGCACCAACGTCAGCCGAACATACTCCGGATCAAAGTGCTCTTGGGTAGGTTCCGCCCGCAGAAAGACCTCCAAACGAGAGTGACCAGGGCAACGGGGATCAAGCCTCGGCGCAAAAATGTAGCCGGCGAACGTGGATTCATTGCTGGTCATAGAACGCCCATTTCCCGGGCTCATCATCCAATGCCCGGCGCGTTGAGGCCACCGGGCGGATAAGCTCGTCTTCATGCTAGTACGTTTCCTGAATTCTAAGGGCTGACAGGTGTGCTAGGACAGGTAATCGCGCAGGTGGCGGCTGCGGGTTGGGTGGCGCAGTTTGCGCAGTGCTTTGGCTTCAATCTGACGGATTCGTTCGCGGGTCACGTTGAAGTACTTGCCGACCTCTTCCAGCGTGTAGTCCTTGCCGTCAAGCAGCCCGAAGCGCATCTCAAGGACCTGACGCTCGCGCTCGCTGAGTACGGCCAATGCGTTTTCCACCTGCTCCTTGAGCAGTTCCTTGGCGGCGGCGTCGACCGGCTCGGGCATGGAATCGTCTTCGATGAAGTCGCCCAGCTGGCTCGAGTCCTCCGACCCGATCGGTGTCTCGAGGGACATCGGCTCCTGGGCGATGCGCATGATGCCGCGCACCTTGGCCGCCGCCCGCTTCCACTTGCGGTCAAGCGAGGCGCTCATGTGCTCGTCGGATTGCTGGACCCGTCGTATCTCGGCCAGGACCTCCGGCTCCAGAATGTCCATCTCTAGCGCCAGCTCTTCCGAAGTCGGCTCCCGCCCCAGATCCTGCACCAGGCGGCGCTGCGTCCGCATCAAGCGGTTAATGGTCTCAAACATATGGACGGGGATCCGGATGGTGCGGGCCTGGTCGGCGATGGCCCGGCTGATAGCCTGGCGGATCCACCAGGTGGCGTAGGTGCTGAACTTGAAGCCTTTGGCCGGATCGAACTTCTCGACGGCCCGCAACAGGCCGATGTTGCCTTCTTGGATCAAATCCTGGAAAGCGATGCCGCGGCCCATGTAGCGTTTGGCCACACTGACCACCAACCGCAGATTGGCTCGAATCAGATCGGCCTGCGCCTCATCGGCCAGCGCCTGCACTTCGTCTTCGTCTTCGGCGATGAGCTCGGATTCGGGCAGCCAGCGGCGGAAGGTGCGCCCCGACGGCAGCCCCTTGCCCTCCCCCAACCGTTCCGACAGACGCTCCTGCACATCGGGGACCAGCAGAAAGAAATCGATGAACAGGGCCAGCGTGTTGCGGGCGAGCTCTTCCCATGCCGGGTCCGAACCCCACAGACCGGTGTCGAGCCAGGCCCGCAGGTAGGAAGGAGTGTCAAGCGCCCAGGCCAGCCGCAATTGGCGGGCCTCCTCAAGGATCAGGCGGTAGTCGGGTTTGTCTTGCCCCAATCGCTTGGCGTCTTCATTAACCCGCTTCCAGGCAGTGCGCAGATCCTTGAAAATCTCGGTTTGGACGGCCACATACGGATCGCTGCGGCTGTTCTGCGAGGCACGGCCGGCTTTTAACACATTCAGGCGCTCGGCCGCCTGCAGCCGCGCGCTCAGCCACAACTCGTGGTGGGTCTCGAGCAGATCGACCCGGCCGATTTCCTTCAGGTACAGGCGGACGGGATCGCTTGTCTGGTCGACCGCGCTGGCCAGATCTGCGGCAGCGGCCAGGGCGGCCTCGGTCTCAGACTCGTCGGCCTCCTCTTCGGCGGCCACCATGCTGGTATCGTCTTCGGCGTCGTCGGCCTCGTCGCCGTCATCGGATTCCAGCGTCAGGTCGCTCGAATCAAAGGTCTCGTCCATATCGTCTATGGACTCATCGACCTCGTCGTCGGCCTGCTCTTCGCCGATGATCTCTTCTTCCGGATCCAATACGTCCCCTTGTCTCGACGCCACAGACTCTACCAGCTTCCGGGCGCTAGACTGGCGCGCGCCGGCCCGCGCGCCGCCAGCGCCCTATCCAGTTTGTCGCGGTTGCGCCGCAGGAGATTGGTTTGCTCCACCAATTCCCTAAGATCGGTCTCTAGCGAAGCTTGTCCACCGGATTGGGCTTCCTGCGCCGAGATCATCTGGAAGTGTATCTGCGTCAGTTGTTGACCCAACTGATTCTTTCTTAGCTGTAAAAACCAGGAGAGCGCCTCGGCCAAGTCTTTGGGCTGATCGAAGGTCAGCACCGGCAGGAATCCGAGCAATTCCTGTGCCAAATCATTCAATGGCGGCTCCAGAGAGCCCTGCCAATGCTCGATGGGCTCCAAGTCATGCTGGCCCAACGCCTTGCGCACTGCCTGAAACAACAAGCGCCGGTCAGCGCCGCTGAAATCGTGTTCCGACAGCCGCTCGAGCTCGAGACCCTGCATCTCGCGGTCCAGCCGGTAGAGCAAATCAGGGAACTGCAGCAGAATGCCCAGGCAACGCCGCTCCAGCTTGTCGGTGTCTGCTCTTCGAACGGGCGCCGCCTCAGCACGTTCCTCCCCCGAAGGCCGCGTGGCCCGCCGGCGGCTTGCCTGTGCCGGGGCGTAGGAGAGCAGGGCGCGTTCATCGATCTTTAGCCGGCGGGCGAGCTTCTGGCGGTAGGCTTCGCGTTCGACCCGGTCGGCGACATCTTCGATCAAGGGCAGCACCTGGCGGGCAATGTCGGCCTTGTTCTTGGCATCTTCCAGATCGCGGCCGGCGCACAGAATGTCGAGGACGTAATCAACGACGGGTTGAGCGCCGGCCAGCAGCGCCGGCCAGGCGGCCGGATCGGCCGCCACCACCTCGTCTGGATCCCGGCCTTCAGGCAGGGTGACAATGCGCAGCTCGGCGTCGAGCCGTCCCTCATGGCGTACCAGCCCGCGGGCGGCAAAGACCGGGTCGGGACTCCGGTCGAGCGCGTCGCGGGCCACGTCCAGGCCGCGCAGCGTGGCCTGATCGCCGGCCGCGTCGGCGTCGAGCGCCAGCACCATCCGCCGGCTGTAGCGCTTGAGCTGCCGCAGTTGCGGCTCCGATAACGCCGTACCCATCGGCGAAACGGCGTTCTCATAGCCGGCCTGGTGCAGGCCGATGACATCCATGTAGCCTTCGACGATCACCGCCTGGTCTTCGAGGCGAATGGCCTTGCGCGCCTTGTCCAGTCCGTACAGCAGGCTGCCCTTGTCAAACAACGGCGTTTGAGGCGAGTTGAGATACTTGGGTTCGTCCTCGGGGTCGAGGGCCCGTGCGCCAAAGCCGGTCATGCGCCCGCGGGCATCGCGGATCGGAATCATCAGCCGGTGGCGGAAGCGGTCGAAGTAGCCCCCTGTGTCGCGCTCCGAAACCAGTCCAACCTCCACCAGTTGTTCGCCCGGCGTGCCCTTCTCCTGAAAGAAGGTCAGCAGGGCGTCCCAGCTATTGGGGGCATAGCCCAACTCGAAGCGTTCGATCGATTCGCCGGCGAGCTGTCGTTCCGTCAGATAGGCCTGGACCTGTTCACCGGCTGGCGAATGCAGCAGTTGGTGACGAAAGTATGTGACGGCGGTCTCCAACAACTGGCGCTGCTGCTCGTACTCTTCCTGCAAGGCCTCATCTTCCGGCGTGCGCGGCCGCAGCTCGACGCCGGTCCGCTCGGCCAGCAATCGCAGGGCCTCGGCAAACTCGTAGCCTTCCTTTTTCATCAGGTAGGTGAAGACATCGCCGCCCTCATTGCAGGCGCCAAAGCAGCGCCAGGTGCCGGTGTCGGGAAATACGACAAAGGCCGGGGTGCGCGTGTTGGCGTGGAACGGGCAAAACCCCGTGTAGTTCTTGCCAGCTTTGCGCAGATTGACCGACTCGCCGACGATCTCGACGATATCGGCGCGCTCCTTTACTTCGTCAACAACACTCATTGGGTGCTATCGGCTTTCCGATCCGAGCCGCCCGTGCCACCCGAAAGAAGGCTGCGCCGGGCTGCCTGGATCTGGTTGTCGCAAGGGAAGCGCCCTTCCCATTCCCCGGGGATGTAAGCCGCGATGGTGCGGGGCGGTGATTATAGACTGCGGCCTGCATTGCCGCCAAACCCGTTTCTCATGCCTGGGATTGTTAGAACCCTTCAAGCTTGGAGACGTCTAGCAAACCATCGGCCAAACCGGCCACACGCTGCAACAAACCGAGCCGATTGCGCCGCTCGGCCTCATCTTCCGACATGACCAAGACCTCTTCGAAGAAATGCTCGACATCCGGAACCATGGGTTCGAACGCGCGAAATAGGGCATCGATGGATTGGAGACTTCCGTCGGTGCCGGCCGCCTTTTGATAGGCTGCCAGCAGCTGCCGGCTGGCGTCTTCGCTCAGCTTATCCTCGTCCACAACATAGACCTGATCCAGGTCCCGCGTAATGCGGATGCAGCGGGCGAAGTTCTGCAACAGGCTGTCCCAACCATCGGCGCCGATCCATGCCTCCAGCTGCATGACGGCGACGGCGGCGGCCGCCGGGTCATGCCCCTGGGCCTCGAGCACTGCCGTCACGGCGTCATGCCGGCGGCCTTCGGCCAGCAGCAACGCCTGCTGACGCCGCGTGATGAAGGCCAAACAACGACCCTGGATGTCCTGGTCAACCTCAATTGGCTGCAGATCGGCCGCCAGCGCCAGGCCACGGCGCAGATCGAAAGATTGACCGCTGGCAACCAGCGCCTCGATCAGGCCAATGGCCGTACGGCGCAGCGCAAATGGATCGCCAGCGCCGGATGGCTCCTTGCCGGCGCCAAACAAGCCCGCCAGCGAATCAAGACGGTCGGCCAACCCGACGGCCAGTCCGGCGCTGCTTTGAGGCACACGATCACCGGCGAAGCGTGGCAGATAGTGCTCGGCAATGGCGTCGGCCACCTGCGCCGGCTCTCCGCTGGCCCCCGCATAGATGCGGCCCATCTCGCCCTGGAGCGAGGTCATTTCGACCACCATGCGCGTCGCCAGATCGGCTTTCGCCAGATGGGCCGCCCGAAGGGCCCAGACCCGCTCCTCGGCGGACAGGGACAGCATTTCGGCCACCGGTTCGACCAGGGCCTCAAACCGGCCAACTTTATCAAGCATCGAGCCCAGGCTGGTCTCAAAAGTCAGCGTGGCCAACGCCGGCAGATAGTCTTCCAACGGCTGGTGCCGATCGCGCTCCACAAAGTAGGCGGCATCGGCGAAGCGGGCCTGCAACACGTGCTCATTGCCGCTGCGCACGACTTCCAGGTGTTGCAAGCCTCCATTGCGCACGGCGATGAAACTGGCCAGCAGCTTCCCATCCTGCTCCAGCGCAAAGTAGCGCTGGTGTTTGCGCATGACTTCAAGCAGCACCGGCCGGGGCAGCACCAGGAAGGCCTCGTCGAACGAACCCAGGAAGGCGGTCGGCTGCTCGACCAGTTGGGTCACCTCCGCCAGCAAGTCCGGATCCTCAACAACCCGTCCGCCGGCCTGCTTGGCCAACCGCTCGATCTGTTGCTCAATTTGGCTTCGCCGCTCGGCCGGATCGAGCACGATGCCTGCGCCGGCGATCGCCTCCAGATAGTCTTCCGCCGAGTTGATGGACAGCGTTGACGGTTCGGCCCAGCGCAAGCCGCGGCTGGTGCGGCCGGCCGCCAGCCCGGCGAACTCGATCGGGACTATTTGCCCGGCGTGCAGTGCCAGCAGCCAGCGCAATGGGCGCGCAAAAGTGACACCCGAGCTGTTCCAGCGCATTGTCCGTTCAAAGGACAGCCCGCCGATCAGTTCCGGCAAGGTCTCCCGCAGCACCTGCTGGGTCGGCCGGCCCTGCTGGCGCACCTCGGCAACGGCGTAGCGGCCCCCGTCGATCTCTTCTACGCGCAGGTCGCCGATGTCAATGCCCCGGCTGCGGGCGAACCCCTCGGCCGCCGGGGTCGGGACGCCGTCGGCATCAAAGGCCCGCTCGGCCGGCGGGCCTTTGACGAGCGACACGTGGACGGCTTGGCTGGTCGCAAGGTCGTCAATCAGCAGCACCAGACGGCGCGGGGTGCCCAACACCCGTACGCCCGCGGCTTCGAGCCGCTGATCGGCCAACATGGCAGCCGCCCTCTCCTCGAGCTGCCCGATGGCTGCTGTCAAATCGCCGGCCGGCAGTTCCTCCGTGCCCAATTCCAGAACAAAGAGGGCCGGATTGGCCGGCGGCTTTCCTGGATCGCTGTCGTCGGGCGCGGCGGGCGAAGCTTGCCACCGTCCGAGCAGGGGGTGGCCAGCCTCGGCTCGCTGGGCTTCGTAGCCCAGGGCCACGCCCCGCGCCAGCTTGCGCATGCGACCAAATAGATCGGCGCGCTCGGTCACCCCAACCGCACCGCGCGCATCGAGCAGATTGAAAACATGCGAGCACTTGAGCACATAGTCGTGGGCGGGCTGGATCAGGCCGGCTTGCAGCGTGTGCTGCGCTTCCTGTTCGTAAGTCTCATACAGCGTCCGCAGCCGTTCGATGCTGGCCAATTCGAAGTTGTAAGTCGAATACTCGACCTCGGAGCGCAGGCGCAGTTCGCCATAGGTGACGGCCTCGTTCCAGGCGAGGTCGAGGAAGGTGTCGGCCTCCTGCAGGGCCAGCGCAATCCGCTCCAAGCCGTATGTGATTTCGACCGCCACCGGATCGACCGGCTGGCCGCCAGCTTGTTGGAAGTAGGTGTACTGCGTGATTTCCTGACCGTCGAGCCACACCTCCCAGCCCAGTCCCCAGGCGCCAATCGTTGGCGACTGCCAGTTGTCCTCGACGAACCGGATGTCGTGGTGCTGCAGGTCGATTCCCAAGGCCTGCAGCGATCGCAGGTAGCGTTCCTGAGGGTCGCCGGGATCGGGCTTGAGGATTACCTGGAACTGATAATAGTGCTGCCAGCGATTGGGGTTCTCGCCATAGCGCCCGTCGGCCGGGCGAAAGGACGGCTCGACATAGGCTACCCACCACGGTTCCGGACCGAGCACCCGTAGGAAGGTGGCCGGGTTCATGGTTCCGGCGCCGACCTCCGTGTGGTATGGCTGCCAGATCAAGCAGCCTTGCTCGGCCCAATAGTTCTGTAAGCGCAGGATGATAGATTGGAAGCTGGCGGGGTTCAAGGCGTCTCCGGAGTTGGGCTCTCAGGCGTTGGCGTCGTTGTCCACCCGTAGCTTGGGCAGGCTGCGGACCGAGCGCAAGAACTGCGGTGCGTTCAATTTCCGTTCAACCAGGTAGGTCAAATGGGCTTCCATCAGGCTTTCCAGTTCTGCCAGCACTTGCGGCCGGATCGCTGGTGCTGAGGCGAGTTCGTACGGGTGACGCTGGTAATGACGCAGGACCTTGAGCACGGCTAATGGCAGGCGTACGGCGGAATCGTGGCGACGCCCGCAGCGCGGGCACAGCACCCCGCCCTGGGCCGAACTGAAGAACTGGTCCTCCGCCTCGATATCACGCCGGCAGCCAATACAATGAAACAATTCGGGCCGGAATCCAACCATGTCGAGCAAGCGCAGTTCGTGATAGCGGGTCACACTGGCCAGGTCTGCCCCTGTATTGAGCAATCCCAGCGCGGCCACCAACAGGTCATAGACGGCCTGGCTGCCGGCTTCCTCGACTGTGAAGCGATCGGTCAACTCGACCAAATGAGCGGCTGCACCCAGCCGCTCCAAATCCCGCCCCAGCCCGTCGTACAGGTCGATGGCCTCGGCTTGGGTGATGATGTCCAGGTTGCGGCCGCGTGCCAGGAGCAGGCGGGTGCGGCAAAAGGGCTCAAGATGGCCGGCTTTGCGCGAGCCAGGGCGGCGGACCCCCTTGGCGATGGCCCGCACTTTCCCCGTTTCGGGCGTCAGCAGCGTGAGCAGGCGATCGGTCTCGCCAAGGTCCATCCGCCGCAGGACGACCGCTTCGGTGCGGTAGATGTGGGGCCGGGTCGACATGCGGCGATTATACCAGCGGGGTCTCCGGAGCCTTCGAATGGGTAACCACGAAGACGTACAGAATGCGAAGTGTAAAGGGGGAACACGGAGTAGAACTGCACCTAGCACCTAGCACCTAGCCATTAGCCGAAAGCTCGGTGCTAGAAGCTAGTAGCTCTTCCTCATTTCTTTGTGTCCCTTATGAAACCTCTTCGTGTCCTTCGAGGCTTTGTGGTTAAGCCAAATCGGAGGGCCGGAACGCGGCCGGCAGCAGTTCGCCGACGCTCATCCGGCGTACGACGGTTCCGTTCTTGTCGACCATCAACACCTGGGTCTCGAGCCCGAATTCGGAGAGAACTTGGCGGCACGAGCCGCACGGGGAGCCGCCGTTGTCGGTGGCGATGGCGATGGCGCTGAATCGTCGCTCGGCCTCGGTGACGGCCTTGAAGACCGCCACCCGCTCGGCGCAGATACTAACGGGGTACGCGGCATTCTCAACGTTGGCGCCGGTGAACACGCGGCCGCTGCTGGTCAGCAAGGCGGCGCCAACCGCATACGCCGAGTACGGGGCGTAGGCCGACTGGCGAGCCTGCAGGGCCCGCTCGATCAGGTCAGCCCGCTGTTCGTCGCTGATCTCCATCGCTGCCTGTCTCCACGGCTTCGCTATCTACCGGCAGGAAACGGGTCGCCCGCACTTTGCGAATGCGGCGCCCGACGACTTGTTCGACGACCAACTGCAAGCCGCCCGCCGCCAGCGTCTCCCCGGGATGCGGCACGCGGCCCAGCTGGCTGTAAATGAACCCGCCCAGCGTTTCACTGGTGTCCTTTGGCAGGTCAGACCCGATCAATTGGTTGACATCGTCGAGGTCGATCCCGCCGTTGAACAGGTATTGGTCGTCCTCAATCCGCTGGTAGGGCAGCTCCTCGGCCACATCGTACTCGTCGCGCACCTCGCCGACGATCTCTTCCACTATGTCCTCAAATGTCACCAAGCCAGCCGTGCCACCGTACTCGTCGACCACGATCGCCATTTGAATTCGCTTGGCCTGCATTTCCGTAAGCAGCTCGTCGACACGTTTGGCTTCAGGCACGAAGTAAGCGTCGCGCGCCAGGTCGGCGACGGTCTCATCCACCACGCCTTCACGCCAGGCCGCCAATAGGTCCTTGACGTAGAGCAAGCCAACGATGTCATCAATCGTGTCGTCATAGACCGGGGCCCGCGAATAGCCGGTCTTGAGCAGGGTGGCGGTCGCCTCGCGCAGGGAGGTCGGTTTGTCGAAGGCGAGCACGTCGATGCGCGGCACCATCACTTCTCGAGCCAGTGTCTCACTGAGCTGCAGGATCGAGTAGATCATGGACCGTTCTTCGTTTTGGATGACGCCGCCTTCATGGCCAGCGTTGACCAGCGTCATGATCTCTTCTTCGGTCACCAGGGGATACTGGCGTCCCATCGGCGAGCGGGCGATATGCCGTCCCAGGCGCAGCATCAACCAGATCAACGGCGACATGACGGCTTCAACGACCACGACCAGTGGGGCCAGCCGCAGCGCCCAGGTGACAGGCGCCCGCAGCGCCAGGTTTTCGAATACAAACTCGATGCTGCCGACGAGGATCCAGATAGCAGCAACCACCCCGACGAATGCCAATTCTGAGGCGGTTTCCAGGGCAAGCACGGCCGGCGCAAAGCTGACCAGGGCCACGACGAAGGCGAGCAAGCGCAGGGCGCCATGTCCCGCCCGCAGCGACACAATCAGCCGGGTGGCGCCGGAGGCGACCCGGGCCGCGGTAGCGGCGCCCCGCTCGCCCTCGCTTTCGAGAGTGCGCAAGCGGCCTACATGGCTGTTCTTCAGGGCGCTGCCGGCGGCGGCCAGCAAGCCGTTGCCCGTCACCAACACCAAGAAGACAGCGACGCCAATCAGACTAATCATGATCGGCTGGCACCTTGCGGATTACGCGCGCCGGAACCCCGACGGCAATTGACCCGTCGGGAACGTCCTTGGTGACGACCGCCCCAGCGCCGGTGCGAGCTCCCTTGCCAATCTTGACCGGCGCCACCAGCATCGTGTCGCTGCCGATAAAGGCCCCCTCGCCGATCTCGGTGTCATGTTTTTGCTTTCCGTCAAAATTGCAGGTGATGGTGCCCGCACCAATGTTGGCGTCGGCCCCAACGGTGGCATCTCCCATATAGGAGAAGTGCCCCATCTTGACCCCCCTTCCCAGCCGGCTGTTCTTGACTTCCCCGTAGTTGCCGATGTGCACACGATCTTCGAGGTGGGCCCCCTTACGCAAGTGGCTGAACGGGCCAACATCAATATCGTTTTCGAGCACCGCCCCCTCGACGACCGAGGCCTCGATCCGACAGCGGGACCCGATTCGCGAGTCTCGCACAATGCTGTTGGGCCCGATCCGCGTGGCCTCGCCTACTGTCGTGGCGCCTTCCAGATGCGTGTTGGCCAAAATGACGACATCCTGAGCCAGTTCAACACGCGGACCAATGAACGTGCTGTTCGGATCCTGCAAGGTGACGCCGGCCAGCATCCAACGCTGATTGAGCCGGCGCCGCAGGGCGGCCTCGGCTTCGGCCAGATGCACCCGGTTGTTGATGCCGATCGTCTGGTCGAGGTCATCGAGTTCGACGGCCAGCATCGAGGCGCCTTGTCGGCCGGCGATTTCGACCAGGTCGGTCAAGTAGTACTCGCCCTTGGGTGAAGGCTCAATCTTGGGCAGGTGGTCCCACAGCCAGGCAACATCGAAGCAATAGACCCCGACATTCAATTCATCAATCGCCAACTGCTCATCCGTCGCATGGGCGGCTTCCAGAATTTGGAGTAAATGTCCGTCCTGGTCGCGGATCAACCGGCCAAAGCCCCGGCCCTGGCTGGAACGAGCGGTCAGCAGGCTGAATGCGCTGTCCCCCTCGGACTGGGCCTCGATCAGCCGGACCAACGTCTCGGCCGTGAGCAGCGCGAGATCGGCATTGACCACCAGCAGTTGGTTGACCTCGTCGGCGAAGGTACCCTGCGTCTGCCGCAAGGCATGGCCCGTGCCCAATTGCTCAGCCTGGACCGCAAAGCGAACGTCCCCTGAGACCGCCTCCCGAATCCCATCCGAATCAGCGCCGACCACCAGGGTCACCGGACGGCCCGTTGCCTGCCGGCAGGCCTCGACGACCCACTGCAGCATGGGTTGTCCCAGCAGCGGGTGGAGCACTTTGGGCGTGGCCGACTTCATGCGGGTGCCATGGCCCGCGGCCAATACGACGGCTTCGGTCAGGGACATGGGATAGGGCAGGCAATCTGCCACCCCCGCCAAGCGTGTGGCGGGACGACGGCGACACCGGATTGTTCGGTAGAGTGAGGATCTAAGGGAGGGTCGTCAAGCACGCAATCGCAACCGATTTGATTTGGAAGGCTGGGGCGCCAGGATTCGAACCTGGATCAACGGATCCAAAGTCCGCTGTGCTGCCGTTGCACCACGCCCCATCGGCCCGACCCTATGGGGCGGCCGGCGGCCATTGTATCACAGCGGCTCGGCTGACCATGTGGGCGGGGATAGGCCTGGGGCTGGGCTCGGCCCGTTACTCGGCGTCCTCCTCGAGCAGGCCCTTTTGGAGCGCCTCATCGTAGCTCAAGCCGCCTTCCCGATCGGTCTTCATGGGTGTCTGCGCGGCTTCTTCCCAGAAATCATCAGCGCCGCTGGCGTCGACACCCTCGGCGGCGGCTTCGAGCTGATCAGGTTGGATATCCTTCTTCGCTTCGTCCGCCACAAATTCCTCCCATTCAATGGCGCTGGCCAGCGCAGCAGGGCCAACCGGCTCCTCTTCGACCAGCACCTGGAGCACGTCGGCCATGCGCCGACCGTAGTGCATCACCGCGCCCAACTGACCCGCCTCCTGCTCCCCTCGCAGGACGATAAGCAACGCCTTCTTGTCACCGACGTTGATCAGGAACAGCTCGTGGTTGTCGCCGTCGATATGCTGGAAGTTGCCGGGGGCCCGGGCGCCCATTGCCCGTCCGGCCGCCAGCGCGGCCCGGTGGGCGCTCATCAGCGGACCGACGCAGGCTTCCAGGTCAAGATCAACCACATCACCCACACCGCCCACGATATCGGCCTTCTCATCGATCAAGTAGACGGCGTCGGCGCCAACCTGGCGCCGCAATTCGGCCAGCCGTTCTCGGACGATCGCCCTTTCTCGGTCCGCCTCCGTGGCTTCCTTCTCCTCGGCCACCTCGAGGGCAGCTTGCACGATTTCAAGAAAGTAATTGGTACCTATCGGCTTGGGTAGAAAGGCAACCACCCCCAGCTGCTCGGCACGCTGGCGAATCTCTTCGGTCGGGTTGCCGGTGATAAGCACCGTCTGGAGGTGGGGATGCAAGGCCTTGGCTCGCTCGACCAACTGCAAACCGGACATGCCCGGCAAGCGCAAATCGGTGACAAGCAGGTCGATGGGGGCGCGATCCAATTCGGCCAGGGCCTCCTCAGCCGAGGAGACCTCGCTGATCAGGAATTCCCGGCCCGAAAGCTCCAGGCTAGACCGCAGCACACGACTCACCTGCTGCTGGTCGTCCACCAACAGAATTCGGGGTGGGGTCATGGCCGCATTGTAGCATGTGGGAATTAGGGATTAGGGAATGGGAAATGGGGATTGCGGAATAGGGATTGGGGATTAGGGATTGGGGACATGTGATACGTGATACGGGACACGAAAGAGCAGTGAAGAGTGAGCAGAGAATTGAGGAATGCGCCTTTGGCCCCGCTTAGCCAGGTCGAGGCCCTGTCAGCTGAACCCTTAGGGGAAAGGCTGGTCTAAGGGCCGTTTCGGCCGTCGATTGGCAGGGGGCCAGCAGGGAGGTGAGCAAGTGCGGGGATTGGGGCTTGGGGATTAGGGACATGTGATACGTGATACGGGATACGAAAGAGCAGTGAAGAGTGAACAGAGAAAGGAGGAACGCGCCTTTGGCCCCGATTAGCCAGGTCGAGGCCCTGCCAGCTGAACCCTTAAGGGAAAGGCTGGTCTAAGGGCCGTTTCGGCCGTCGATTGGCAGGGGGCCAGCAGGGAGGTGAGCAAGTGCGGGGATTGGGGTAGTGGGGATTGGGGACAAGTGTTGGATAACAGATGATAAGCGAGCATTGAACTGGCTTGGGCGAACTTCGCGCAACCCGCAGGGAAATCGAGGTTAGCGAAGCTCGCAGGACGGTGAGTGGGGGTCTGGGGTGCACTACATCCCCGCCCCCAGGGCTCCCCCCTTGAGGGGGGAGCTGTATGGGGGGAGAACGATGGAAAGTCGGGTCTAGGGTCCATTACGGCGTCGAACTGTCTGGGCCAAGCGGAGAGCGGCAATGCCGCGTCAGCGGCGAACGCGCCCGCTCAACCTCCGGCCTCAGCCGTTAGTAGCTCCAGCGCCGCCTGCAACTGCCCGTCCGGCGACTGGCGCAAGCCCCACATGCCCAACGGCACACGCACGTCGGGCTGAACCCCGCTGCCTTCAATCGAACTTCCGTCCGGCAATTCGAGTGAGCTGATGGCCAGCCGGATCAGCAGTCCCCGCGGCAAGCTGAACCCGACGATGCCTTCGGTGTTGCCGGCGGTCGGCATGCCAACAATCGTCGCCCGTCCCGAAAGCTGCATGGCGATGGCAAAGTACTCGGCGGCACTGTGGCTTGACCCATCGGTCAGAACAACGACTGGGGTGGTCTCATTCCAGTCCACTGGACCGCGAATGCGCCAAATCTGGCGTCCGCGGTCCTCACGCAGCACACCCTGCGTCCCAAACACGCCTTCGGTGAAGACGCCGATCGACTCGTCTGAGTTGCCGCCGGGGTTGTGGCGCACGTCGACAATGAGCCCTTCAAGCGCACCGTCCTGCTCCATCTCTTCGATGAGATCCCTAATTTCCGTACCAGCGTTCCCATCGAAATCCGGCACACGCAGGTAACCGATTCGGGGCGCCTCGGACAGCACACCGTAGAACCAGCCCTCGCATCCACCCCAGGGGCCAAGTTCAAGCTCGATGTCCCTCGGGGGGGCACCTGGGCCGGTCAAAACCGTCAGTTCGACGCTGCCACCGGTGCCGTCGCCGTACATGGCCTGGCGATAAAGTGCCGGATCGAAGCCGTCCGAGCCGCGCAGGACCTGCTGGCCATAGATCGATTGGATGATGTCGCCGCGCACCAGACCGGCCTCGGCGGCGGCGCCAAAGGCGCAGACCTGCCACATATATAGGTGCTGATCCTCGCGCGCTGGCCACAGGTAGATGCCCGTTCCTGGGGTGCCCGGCTGATCGCTGGGCAGGCCAAACTCGGCGGCAAAGCGATCGGGTCGGACGAACCGGCTGTGTTCGTCGTTCAGCTCGTCAATCAACGCATCCAATAGGCCATACAGCTCTTCGTCGCTGCCAATCCCCGCCGCGCGGGCAACGTAATCTTCACAGATGCCCTCCCAATCAACGCCGTTGAAATCTCCGCGGACATAGCTTTCGCGCACCACATCGCACGCCTGGGTGACGATGCCGACGTTGTCCGTCGGCGCCTGTGTTGGTGCATTCAGGGTCACCATCCCACTCAACGCGGCCGCCGTCGCCCGCGGGCCGGTCAGCGGCGCCGAGGTCGCCGTCGGCGGCAGTTGGCTCGGGGCGGCGCTGGCCGGCCGGGGCGTGGCCGTTACTTCGGTGACCTGGGGTGGCCCGGCCGGCGAACAGCCGGCCGTAACCAACACCACCATGCCGAGGGCTAGGACCAATGTGCGCATGACAACCTCATTGTTGGCCGTGGAGCAGCGTGTTTGGGTGTAAGGACGACCAGGCGAACCAAAACGCAACCGTCGCCGGAATGTTGACCAATTCTCGCTCAGCCAGGGGCCCGCGCAGGCCGACGCCATCCCTTGGCCGCCAGGTGGTGCCTGACTGATGGTCTATGAGCTCGCCTTCGGCATCCAGGCTGAAGTCCAGGGTCGTGCCATCCACAACCCGCTCATAGACTATCACGGCTTGCAGGCTTTGGTCATAGACGACCAACATCGGCCGATTGGCAATCGTGAACTGCAGCGGCCAGGCCTGCCGGACCTGCTCGGGCAGCAGAGCCAGGGCCTGACCGTCCAAGGACACGCCGACGATGACGGCCTTGGCCGGCAGGCGGTCATCGTCCGCACTATCACCCAGACCGACCGCGCCACTCGAGTAGTAGCCGGCATACGGGTCGATCAGGGCGGCTGGATCGTAGCCCAGGCTGCGCGCCGACAGCACCAGCGTTTCGGGATGGGCCCCTTTCCAGTCACCCCAGGTGACCAACCGCGACGGCAGAATCTCGAGCCAGGATCGCCGCAGTGGGCCGCGTACCGACTGCGCCAGCAGTTGGCTCCACAATGTGCCGGTTTGGCGGTCGACCATCACCAGGTTGTTTTTGAGCAAGTAGCCGGAGACGTCAAATGTCAGTTCCTGTCCGGCCACGCGCCGCTCGAACACGATCGGCGTAAAGCACAATGGACACCAGGTGACGGCGACCGCCTCCTCCCCGACATGGTCATTGACGATCTCGTGCAAGCTGAGCAGCCGGACCGGGTAGGCTTTGGCCTGGCCGTCCAGGGCCAGCCCGATCACCAGTTCCTCATCGCCCCATTCCTGGTCGCCCTGCTCTCGTCCAATAAAGTCCGAAGGTTGTGCGTCGATCGAGGGGATGCTGTCTTCGGTGGTGGCCAGCACCAGTTGGCCTGGCTGCAGCCGGTAGGGTCTGGGCGTGGCGGATGGCTGTGGTTCGGGATCCGATCCTGTGGGCGGCAGCCGACCCGACGGGGCATTCCTGCCCAGATAGCTCAGGCCCGCTGCCAGGACGGCGACGGGCAGGATCAACTTAAGCCAACGTTGGGCCATCAACCGGCATCAACATGGGCCGCCGTCTAAAACGCGGCGTACACGAGAACTCCGTAAAGCGCTCCTGTCAGAAGGCCGTCTACCCCAGCATAGATCAACAGAAAGTAGACGGGCGACCGTGTGTCACGACGGTAGGTGAAATTCCAGGCAACGAATGCTGCCAACAGGCCAATCAGCGGTGGGCTGCCAACACGCAAAGGAGCCTCGAGCCAGTCCGGCATGAAGGGAATCCAGGCTGAGAAGGGTATGTAAACGCCAATCTCTGGCAAGAGCGCCAGCTTGCCGAGCCAGAAGAGCGCGATCGCCAGCAGAAGGCCAACGAGTGTTCCTGGTGCATAGATCTGCTCGTTCTCGCGGCGCAGGCGCCCAGTGAGGGCAAGCAGGATTAGCGGCAGCACGATCCACGCCAGTGCAGCCGGCGCCAACAGCGCGCCTGTCAGCAAGCCGAAGGCGGCGTCGGCACCGACACGGGCCACATCCTCCAATGTCATCCGCTCCATGGCCGCCACCATCCTCGGCTCGGTCGTCGTGAAGTAGGCAACAAACCCGGGCACGTCCTGCTTCTCAAGCCATGTCAAATACAGATGCCCCTTGCCATCGTGGCGCAGCCCGGGAGAAGTCGAGGCCACCTGGGTGAAGCTGACGAGCTGGTAGCTCTGCGGCGCGCCGTCGGTCAAGTACATCAGGCTGGCCTGCAGCTCGACCTTGTTGCGAAGGTAGGAAGACCGGGAGCTGATGGCGACGGCCGCTTCCCCGGACCCGCTCACGGCGGCCACATCGGCGACGTACCCCGAGGTCGGCAGGCTTGACGCCGGCAGCGCCACCCGCTGCCCGGCCTGGAAGGGCATCGCGTCCGCGGCTTCGTACGTCAGGTGATACTCGGCCGGGACGTACAACCACTCGGCGGTCTCGATCAACGAGGGCGCCTGGGGGTCGAACGCAACGTAGCGAGTTTGGGCCGAGCCGGCCGACATGCCCGTGCGTTCAATAATGCTCCAGAAGATGTAACCTGTCCGGCCGTCAACGACTCCGACTGGGCCCTGCAGAACACTGGTCGGCCCGACAGGCGGACGCACGATGACATTGGCCCGGCTGTCCAGTTCGCCGGAGGGCAGCAACCGGCCAAAAAGAAACTCGACATCCCCGAACCCGGGCGGGTGATGTGACCAGAACAGGTGGAGCCCACCGTCAGGATCGGCCACCAGATCCGGTTTGATGCCGCGGGCGTCGATCGTCAGCGGCTGGTTGGCGCCGGGCGGCACGGCGTACAGACCAGGCGCCCGCCGCGGCCCGGCGAAGTAGACGACCCTGTCACCGGATTGGGCCACCTCCACATCAAAACTGTCGGCCAGGATACTGCCGCTCAAGCTGACGGGCCCAGCCAGCAGCTGGCCGGTTTGTGGGTCGAGGCGGGTCTCGAACAGCGTGCCGTCATCCACCCACAGCAGCCGCAGTTCCGAGGCGACCAGACGGACCTTGGGTCCAATGGCCCGGCTAATGGGGATATCGAGTTCGACCCGCCACTGGATCTGGCCGTCCGGCGTGTACGCGGCCACGACCGGGTGCTGCTGACTGTCACCCTGCTCGATAAGCAGGAAGTACATCTCACCGTCCGGTCCGATGGCCGGCTCGAGACCGGCACTGGCCGTTGTGGTCCCGATGCGCAGCGCGCGACTCCAACCGGGAGCGTTAAGCCACAGCCGGGCTGGGCCGCCGGCGCAGCCGGCCAATCCCAAGCCGAGGCCGGCCAGGCACACCAGGAAGACAAGCTTGCGGAGATTCAACAGGGCGTTCATGGGCAGGCGAGAACGGGACACGGTCTACCTCTAACCAGTGTGATGGACGGTTGCAGTCCGCTTGCGATTCTAATGGAGACCGTCGCCCAGGTGGCGCCTATCGCTGGCGCGGGTCGACCGCATCGCGCAGTCCGTCACCGGCGAAGTTGAAAGCCAAGGTCAGCAGGCTCAAGGCAATGCTGGGAACCAGGATGACATGTGGGTACGAGCGGATGGCGCTGTAGCCGGCATTGATCATCGACCCCCAACTCATGCCGGTTGGGCCCACGCCCAGTCCGAGGAAACTCAAGGTGGCCTCCAAAAAGATGTAACCCGGGATCGCCAGCGTTTCGACAATCACCAACGGGCCGATTACGTTGGGCAGCAAATGGCGCATTAGGATCCGGCCGTCGCTGGCTCCAACGGCCCGGGCCGACTCCACGTACTCGGTGCGCTTGGCGGCGTGTACCAGGGCCCTCGACATGCGCGCCATAGCCACCCAGTTGACGGCGCCAATGGCGATGAACAGAAATAGCAGCCCGCCGAGCCGGTTGTTCCATTCCGTCAAGATCTTGAGCCAGCCTTCCTGCGCCATGAATGAGAACTGAAAGAAGGACTGAATCCCGAGGGCGACCATGAAGACCGGCAACGCGTACAGGAAATCGACCAGGCGCATCATGAGTTCGTCCGTATTGCCACCGGTGAAGCCGGCGACGGTTCCATAGGCAATCCCAATCGTCAGGCTTGTTAGCGAAGCAACCAGGGCGACCAGGATCGAAGTCCGACCGCCGTACACCGTCTGGCTGTAGATGTCCGCACCGCTAATGCCGCTGCCGAGCAAAAAGCGGCGGCATCCGAGCGGTTCGAGCGGCGTCTCCAGCCAATGGCACCGATTCAGGTCAAAGTCGC
>Ga0299906_10001749_pt1 | contig 18413 bp, 20 predicted proteins | sample RVTome_14_FD_200259 | JGI IMG/M metagenome (GOLD analysis project Ga0299906, IMG submission 200259) | Soil microbial communities from uranium-contaminated site in the Upper Colorado River Basin, Wyoming, United States - RVT145D125 (version 2) ...
GTCGTCCCGCGCCTGGTCCCGACCGAGGATCTGCTGATCGCGAACTCGGTGGCGACGGTCGGCGGGACGGTCGCCCTCCTGCTCGGCGTGTTCGTCGGCGGGTGGGTCGCCGATCTCGCGGGGATCGTGCCGGTCGTGATCACGGCCGGCGCCATGTGGCTCGGCGCGTCGTGGGTCGCCTCGCGGATCCGCGATCCCCTGCTGCCGCACCACCTGCCGGAGGCCCACGTCGGTGACCAGATCCGCCGGATCGCGTCGGAGTTCGCCGATGGCGCGCGGCGGCTGGCCCGGACACCGCGCGCCGTCGGCCCGATCGTCTCGATCACGTTGGACCAGATGGGTCAGGGGATCGTGCTCGTCCTGTCATTGGTGGTGTTCCGCGACCGGTTCGGCGAGGGCGTCGGATCGTTCTCGAACCTGATCGGTGCGGGCGGCGTCGGCGTGCTGGCCGGCATCCTGACGGTCGGCAAGCTGGAGGAGCGGTTCCGCAAGGAGCGCATCGTCGCGGGCGCGTTCCTCGCCGGCGCGGCCGTCCTGCTGGTCGTGTCGACCCACATCACCGGGTGGTCCGTGCTGATCGCGAGCTTCTTCGTCGGGCTCACGTTCGCGTGGAAGAAGATCCCGATCGACACGATGGTGCAGGAGTCGATCCCCGACGGCTACCGCGGCCGCGTGTTCGCCGTCTACGACGTCGCGTACAACGTCTCGCGGATCGTCGCGGCCTTCCTCGCGATCGCGCTGCTGCCCACGCTGGGCGCGGCCGGCACCGTCGCGGTGATCGGCGTGCTCTTCCTGCTGTGGTCCCCGGTGCTCCCGCTGTGGATCGGGCGGGCGCCCGAGATCCGTCTCCGGTTCTACGAGGGCGCCAAGGCGGAGGAATGGCCGCGGGCGGTCGTGTGGGGCGGCGTCGAGGAGCGCGTCGACGTGCGCAGGTCGTGGGTCGATGAGCGCAACGGGATGCGTTCGAGGCGGTTCCGACTCGCCCTCGAGGACGGCACCGTCATCGACGTGTCGAAGACCGGCGACGACGGTCAGTGGCGTCTGGACCGCGAGCTGTCGAGTTAAGTGACCGAGGCGTCGGCGGGCACGCCTGAGAGTCCGCCTGGGACCGCTGCCGCGGCCGGCTCGGGCCGAAGCCGCTTGCCGGCGAGCGTGCGCAGCGCGGCCACGCCCGCGGCGATCGCGATCACCGCGCCGAAGGCCAGGCCGATCCGCGCGCCGAAGACCTCCGCGATCCACCCGGAGATCGGCGCCCCGATCGGCGTCCCGCCCAGGAACACGATCGCGTAGATCGCCATCACGCGCCCGCGCATATCGGGTCGCGCCGTGAGCTGGAGCGCCGAGTTCCCAGTGATCATGAAGACGACCCCGACGAACCCGAGCGGGATCAGCGCGACGAGCACGGGGGAGAGCGAGGGCGCCGACGCCACGAGCAGCGTGGCGAGCCCGAGCCCGATCGACGCCCACGAGAGGCGCTCCGGCGTCGGGCGGACGCGGCCGGCGACGGCCAGCGCCCCGATCAGCGACCCGACGCCCATCACGGCCAGCAGCGACCCCAGCGTCCCGGCGTCGCCGTGGAGGTCGCGTTCGGCCAGCAGCGGCAGCAGCACGGAGAAGTTGAACGAGAACAGGAACACCACCGCCATCAGCACGATCGGCACCCGCAGGGCCGGCGTCTCCCAGGCGTACCGGAACCCCTCGCGGATCACGCGGCCCTCGGCGGCGCGCGGCGTCCGTCGGAGCTCGTCCCGGCGCATCACCAGCAGGCCTGCGATCACGGCCAGGTAGGAGATCGCGTTCACCAGGAAGACCGGCGCCATCCCGGCCGTCGCGATCAGCAGCCCAGCGAGGGCCGGACCGACGATCCGCGTCCCGGTCATGACCGCGCTGTTCAGGCTGACGGCGTTGGTCAGGTCGCGCTCCTCGACCATCTCGGCGAAGAAGCTCTGCCGGGTGGGGTTGTCGACCGCGGTCACGATCCCCTGGAGCAACGACAGGCCGTAGACCATCCATAGCTGGACGACATCGGTCTGGACGACCGCCCACATCGCGAGCGCCAGGATCCCGAACGCAGCCTGTGTGCCGAGAAGGATCCGGTGCTTGTCACCGCGATCGGCGAGCGCGCCGCCCCACGCGCCGAGCAGAAGGATCGGCCCGAAGTTCAGCGCCGCCTGGATACCGAGCGCGACGCCGCTGTGCGTGATCTGCAGGACGAGCCACGCAGACGCGACGCTCTGCATCCACGTGCCGGTGACGGAGACGGCCTGTCCGATGAAGAACAGGCGGAAGTTGCGTGAGTGCCCGATCGCATGGAACGTCCGGTGGACCGCCAACCCTACCCGCGTCACTGGCCCCCCTCCACCAGCCGTTCCAGGATCGGGACCGCCTCCTGGAGCACGGCGAGCTCGTGGGGCTCGAACGACCGCAGCCGCTTCGAGAGGTACGCCTCCTTGCGGCGGCGGATGCGCTGCAACAGCCGCACGCCGTCCGGCGTGGCGCTCACCCACGCGATCCGCCGGTCGCCCGGGTCGGGCTCGCGCACGATGAGACCGGCCTCGACGAGCGCCGCGACGATCCGCGTCATCGAGGGCGGCTGGACCTGCTCGACGGCGCAGAGCTCGCCCATCGTGATCCGGCCGTGCCGATCGATCGATGACAGCGCCATCAGCAGGGACGGCGTGATGCCGGGCTCGGCCTGCTGCCGGAGCTTGCGTGCCAACCGCGTCACGCCCAGGCGGAGGCGCGTCGTGAGCTCGGCGTCGAGGTCGGTTCGCGTCTCGGACACGCTCCAGAGTATAGTTCGCGATGCTAATTAGCGTCACTAACTGCTGTCGGGCGAACCGGAACCTCCGGGGCGTCCGGGCCGTCCTCAGGGCGTACGGCGTGGCACACTCAGTAACGCCTGGCCCGAGGGGAGACCGATCCTGAGCCGTCGCACCCCGCTGCCCGCCACCGCCATCCTCGTGATCGCGGTGATCGCGCTCGGATCCACGGCGTGCGCGGGCAACGGCGAGCAGCCCGCGCCGAGGACGTCCGCGGCCGCTACCGGGAGCGCCACTCCGTCCGGGAGCTCGACCGGATCGCCGACGACGGCCCCCGAGCTGGAGGACGGACGGCACTTCGGCTACATCGACGCGATCGACCCGACCGTGCCGGAGATCGTGTTCGACCTCGCGTACCTCCTCACGGGCGACGAGGCGAACGAGGCTGCGGCCGAGCACGGCGACGAGGTGCCGGTCCCCAACGACTACTACGTCGTGAACGACAACCCGCGCCTGCGGACGCTCCCCGTCGCGCCGGACGTGAGGATCTTCGTCCTACGGGGGTACGGCCCGGATCTGGTCCGCGGCGAGTTCGACGGGTTCGTCGAGGGTTTCGACACGAACGAGTACGAGGGGCAGTACCACGGTTCGGCCGGTAACTACTGGATCGTCGTCCGGAACGGCCTGGTGGTGCGGATCGAGGAGCAGTACTTCCCGTGAGATGGACGATGCGAGCCGTCGTCGTCGCGGTCGCCGCCACGATGATCGCGCCGCTCGCGCCGGCGGCCTCCGCGCAGGCGCCGCTCTTCGCGTACGCGATCGGACTCGAGGCCGGCGCCGCGCCCCGACGACCCGCGTTCGTCGGTGTCATCAGGCGGATCCCCGAGCCGCTGGAGCGACAGATGCGCGGTGAGACCTGGCGGTCGGGGTGCCCGGTCCCGCTGTCGCGACTGCGGCTGCTGACGCTGTCGTACTGGGGCGTCGACAAGCGCCCGCACACGGGCCCGCTCGTCGTGAACGCGGCCGTCGCCGACGACGTCGTGTGGGTGTTCGAGCAGCTGTTCGAGGCCCGTTTCCCGATCCAGACGATGCGCCTGACCAAGCGCTTCCGGCCCAACCGCGAGGAGCACGACACCAGGAGCAACCCGACGGCCAGCTTCAACTGCCGCCCGGTGCTGACACCGTTCGGGCCTACGGACAATTGGTCGATGCACGCATACGGGCTGGCGATCGACATCAACCCGATGCAGAACCCGTTCGTCGTGGACGGGTACGTGAAGAACCGGTACGCGCGCCCCTACGTCGACCGCTCGCTCGTCGACCCGCGGATGATCCGCGAGGGCGACGTCGTCGTTCGCTCCTTCGCCGCGATCGGCTGGGAGTGGGGCGGTCACTGGTCCTCGTCGAAGGACTACATGCACTTCTCGATCAACGGGAGATAGGGCGGCTCTAGGTGGGACGCGAGCCGTCCGAGCGACGCCGTCAGATGAAGAGCTGGATCGCGGACTCCTTCATCTCGAGCAGCGCCGTGGCTGCGCCGATCGGCTCCTCGAGCCCGTCGATCAGATCCTCCTTCGTGAGCCCCATCAGGTCCATCGTCATCTGACAGGGGATCAGCCGCACCCCCATACCTTGCGCCAGCTCGAGCAGCTCCGTGGGGTGTGGCGTCTTGTAGTCCTTCGCGAGCTTCCCGAGCATCCACGGTCCCATCCCGGCGAAGTTGTAGCGAGACAGCTTCGCCTTCGACGTCGAACCCGGGTTCATCACCGAGAGCATCTTGGTCATCCAGTCCTTCCCGGTGATGCGCTTGTCCGGCTTCACGAGCGCGAACAGCCCCCAGAAGGTGAAGAACACCGAGACCTCCATGCCGGAGGCGGCCGCCGTGGTGGACAGGATCATCGTCGGCCACACGCGGTCAAGGTGCCCGTCCCACGCGATGATCGTGATCTTGTTCTTGGTGTTGAGGCCTGACTGGTGCTCGCGCTCGGCGAGCGCGGAATCGATCAGCGTGCGGAGCTCGGCCGTCTCGTCGGGCATCGTCGTCATGCCTTCCGGACGAGGTAGCGGAACCCGTGCTCGTCGCTGCCCGACTCGACCAGCTCGTTGCCCGAGATCGCTGCCCAGCTGGGGACGTCCGACCGCGAGCCGGGGTCCGTCGCGAGCAGCTCGAAGAGCTCGCCCGGCTGGGAGCCCTTCATGGCCTGGAACAGCGTGACCAACGGCCCCGGGCATGACTGGCCGCGAGCGTCGACGGTCGTCGCGACGGGTGCGGCTTGGGCTTGCGTGGTGCTCACAGGGAACCTCCTGACGGTGTGCGGGAGCGGATGACGAGGCGGTGGGGGCCGGTGCCCGGTGGCGCCGCTAGCGGCCGGCGCCGGGCACCCCGAGACAGCAGCACCGGCAGGGGATCATCGCCCCTACGAGCCCGCGGCACCGTGTCCGGATCATTGCAGGTGCAAAATCTACCTGGCGGATGGACTTCCTCGCAACCGGTGGCTCGGTGACGCCGTCACACGAGGCGGCGGCGGTTCGGCGGCCAGTACACCAGCCACACCGCCGCTCGGATGTGGTGGCGGTGGATCGGACCGAAGTGACGGCTGTCCGTCGAGTCGACCGGCGCGTCTCCCTCGACCCACCACTGGTCGACCCCGAGCACTCGTCCGTCCGGCGCGACGTCGCCCGGTCCTGCGACGACGCGCTTCACGATCTCCAGGCCAGGACGGACGGGGTGCTGCACCACGACCACGACCCCACGCCGAACCGGCCGGCCCGAGACCGCGAGCGCCCAGTCCCCGGCCCGAAGCGTCGGCGCCATGCTCGGCCCCGAGATCTCGACCCTGGACGGCTTCCAGCGCAGCACCGCGTACGCGAACAGGGCGAGCGTCGCGGCCCCGCCGGCCGCCTGGCTCCATCGTCGAGCCCGGTGATAGGTTGCTTTGGTCACTCGCTCACCCACGGAGGGAAGCCATGTCGATCCTCGAAGCTTTGCTCAGGCCGTCGCGCCTCGTCCACGCCCACTGCGACGTCCCGTGCGGCGTCTACGACCCGGCCCAGGCCCGGATCGAGGCCGAGTCGGTCAAGGCGATCCAGGAGCGCTACCAGGATGCGGCGAACAAGAAGTCCGCGACCGAGTCCGCCGAGGATTACCGCACGCGCTGCCTGATCATCAAGGAGGAGCGCGCCGACCTCGTGAAGCACCACCTCTGGGTGTTGTGGACCGACTACTTCAAGCCTGAGCACGTCGAGAAGTACCCGCAGCTGCACGAGGCGTTCTGGAAGGCGACCAAGGAAGCAGGCCTGTCGAAGAAGTCGCAGGACCCCGCCCAGGGCCAGAAGCTCCTGGACCAGATCGACGAGATCGCCAAGATCTTCTGGGAGACCAAGTCCTAACGATCCTTCCGCGCGGGGCGTCGGCGGCGTGAAGGATATCGGCCTGGTCGGCGTCCCGTTCAGCGGCAGGTCGACGCTGTTCACCGCGCTCACGCGCGCGGGGTCGCACGGCGGCCAGGCGAACGTCGCCGTCGTGCCGGTGCCCGACCCTCGGCTCCGCGTGCTGACCGAGATGGAACGGTCGAAAAAGACCGTCCACGCCCAGGTCCGGTTCGTCGACGTCCCCGGCGGGACGTCATCGGCACAGGGGATCGCGAGGCTCCGCGAGGCTGATGCCCTCTGCCTGGTGATCCGCTGCTTCGGGCCCGACGCGAGGCCGGCCGCCGAGCTGGCCGACGTCACGGCCGACCTGTTGCTGGCCGACGCGGCCGTGATCGAGTCGGCGCTCGAGAAGGCGCGCAAGCGCTCGCGCGGCAAGGAGACCGACGAGGTTCGCGCGCTCGCCCGCGCGTACGAGGCGCTGTCGAAGGAGGTCCTGCTCCGCGACGCCGGCCTCGCCCCCGAGGAGACCCATCACCTCCGCGCGATCTCGCCGCTCACGGCCAAGCCGTGGATCGTCGTCGCGAACCTGGAGGAGGGCACCGACGTCCCCGGCGAGCTGCCCGAGGGAACCGTCGGCGTGTACGCGTCGATCGAGGCCGAGACGGCGGAGATGGATCCGGAGGAGGCGCGGGCGCTGCTCGACGAGTTCGGCGTGCACGAGCCCGGGCTCGACAAGGTCATCTCCGCGAGCTACCGCGCGCTCGACCTGATCACGTTCCTGACCACCGGCGAGGACGAGAGTCGCGCGTGGGAGGTGCGTCGCGGTGCCAAGGCGCCGGAGGCTGCGGGCGTGATCCACAGCGACCTGGAGCGCGGGTTCATCCGCGCCGAGGTGATCGCGTACGACGACCTGGTGACCGCGGGGTCGCTGGATGCTGCCAAGCACCGGGGCCTGCTCAGGGTCGAAGGCAAGGAGTACATCGTCCGAGAGGGCGATGTGATGCACGTCCGCTTCGCCGTCTAGCTCGGCTCCTGCAGTCCTCAAGGGAAACCTGTACATTTCCCGCGTGGACGATAGCTATCGGATCGGGGAGGCGGCTGAGGTCTTGGGCGTCCGGATCGAGACGCTCCGCAGGTGGGAGCGGGACGGGAAGCTCAGGACGACGAGGTCGGGCGGCGGGCAGCGGCTGGTCCCCGCATCGGAGGTCGCACGGTTGCTGGCCGAGCGGCGCACGAGGACCAAGGTGGCCGTCGGGAGCGCCCGGAACCGGTTCCTCGGCGTCGTGACCGAGGTGAATCGTGACGGCGTGTCGGCGACCGTCGAGATCCAGGCGGGTCCGCACCGGATCCTCGCGCTGATCACGCGGGAGGCCGCGGACGAGATGGGGCTGCGGCCCGGCATGGCCGCGGTCGCGACCGTCAAGGCGACGAGCGTCATGGTGGACGTACCCGGGTGAGACGTCTCCTCGCGATCTCGGTCATCGCCACGCTCGTCGGTGGGTGCACCGGCGTCGACGCCGGATGCGAGTTCGAACCGACGTTGACCGTGCTCGCGGCGGCGTCGCTTACGGAGGCGTTCGGACGGATCGGCGAGCGGTTCGAAGTCGCAGGGCCGTGCGTCCACGTGCGGTTCAGCTTCGGGCCATCCGACGGCCTAGCGACCCAGATCCTCGAGGGATCGCCGGCCGACGTGTTCGCCTCGGCGAGCCCTACATGGATGGACGTCGTCGTCGAGGACGGGCCCGGCATCCAGGATCGGGTGGACTTCGCACGGAACTCCCTCGTCGTGATCACCCCGGCGGACGACACCACGACCGTCAGGTCGCTCGATGACCTTGCGAACGTGGGCGCGAAGCTCGTGCTGGCCGCCGAGGGTGTCCCGGCCGGCGACTACGCGCGAGAGATCCTGGCGAACGCGGGGATCACGGACGGCGCGCTCGCGAACGTCGTCTCGAACGAGGAGGACGTGAAGGGTGTCGTCCAGAAGATCCTGCTGGGCGAGGCCGACGCTGGCATCGTGTACCGAACCGATGTCACCGAGGGGGTTCGCTCGCAGGTGCGGACGGTCGAGATCCCGGAGGACGTCAACGTGATCGCGACGTATCCGATAGCGGTGATCGCCTCGACCGAGAACCTCGACCAGGCCGGCGCGTTCGTCGACTTCGTCCTGGGCGACGGTCAGGAGATCCTCCGTTCGTTCGGGTTCCTGCCGGCGAGCTGATCGCATGAGGAAGACGCCGGCCGTGTTCGTGGTCCTCGCGCTCGGTGGGATCGCGCTCGTCGGCCTGCCGCTCGTGGGCCTGCTGACCCGCGCGCCGTGGTCGCGGGTCTGGGACGCCGTCTCCGATCCGATGGCCCTCGACGCCCTGCGCCTGTCCGCGGTGGTGTCGATCGGGGCCACGGCGATCGCCGTCGTGCTCGGGGTCCCGCTCGCCTGGGTGCTCTCGCGGACGTCGTTCCCCGGGAGGTCGGCGGTGCGCGCGATCGTCGTGCTGCCGCTCGTCATGCCGCCGGTCGTGGGTGGGATCGGCCTGCTCGCGGCGCTGGGGCGCCGCGGGGTGCTCGGCGCGAGGCTCGATGCCCTCGGCGTTTCGATCCCGTTCACCACGCTCGCGGCGGTGATCGCCGCCGCGTTCGTGTCCTTCCCGTTGCTCGTGCTCGCGGTCGAAGCCGGGCTGTCGTCGATCGACCAGCGGCTCGAACGGGCCGCGCTCGCGATGGGCGGCTCGCCCTGGTACGTCCTGCGCCGCCTCACGCTTCCGCTCATCGCCCCGCAGCTCGCGGCCGGCACCGTCCTCACGTGGGCGCGGGCGCTCGGCGAGTTCGGCGCGACGATCACGTTCGCGGGGAACCTCCGCGGCGTCACGCAGACGCTTCCCCTGGCCGTGTTCGAGCAGGGCCAGACCGACCCGGGTGGGGCGGTCGTCGTCTCGCTGCTGCTCGTCGCGCTCTCGCTCGCCGTGCTGATCGCGATGCGCGGTCGCTTCCTCCCCTCGGCGACAGCCGGGCGATGACGCTCGAGACGGACCAGCTGACCGCGCGTCGGAGCGGGTTCGAGGTCTCCGCGACGATGACGATCGAGCCCGGCCAGACCGTGGCGCTCCTCGGGCCGAACGGCGCCGGGAAGTCGACGTTCGTGGCGCTGCTCGCGGGGCTCGAGCGACCCGCCGGCGGGCGCGCGGCGCTCGACGGTGAGCTCCTGGACGACGTCACCGCCGGGCTCCACGTCGCCGCCCACGAGCGTCCGATCGGCGTGGTGTTCCAGGATCTCCTGCTCTTCCCGAACCTCTCGAGCTTGGAGAACGCGGCCTTCCCGCTGCGAGCCCGCGGCATCCCGGCCCGCGAGGCGAGGGGAAGGGCGACGGTCTTGCTCGAACGGCTCGGCGTCGCGCACAAGTCATCGTCGCCGCCCTCGACCCTGTCCGGCGGCGAGGCGCAACGCGTCGCACTGGCGCGCGCGCTCGTCCACGAGCCTCGGCTGCTGCTGCTGGACGAACCGATGTCGGCGCTCGACCTGCCGGCGCGGGTCGCGACGCGGGAGATCCTCCGTCGGGAGCTCGCGTCGTTCGACGGGGTCCGCGTCGTGGTGACCCATGATCCCGTCGAGGCCATGATCCTCGCCGACCGGATCGTCGTGCTCGAAGGGGGGCGCATCACCCAGACCGGAACGCCCGAGGAGATCCGCACCGCCCCCCGAACGAACTACGTCGCCCAGCTGGTCGGGACGAACCTGTTCCGGGGAACCCTCGCGCGGATCGACGCGGGCGCCGGGACGATCTCGACGCCACAGGGAGACATCGTGGGCGCCGTCCCGTCCGGGTGGCGGTCCTCCGGCGATGCCGTGGTCGCCGTCGTCCGGCCGTCGGACGTCGCGGTCCACACGACGCGCCCGACAGGATCCGCCCGGAACGTGCTTCACGGACCGATCTCGTCCATCTCGATCGAGGCCGAGCGGGCCCGGATCCGCGTCGCATCGTCGCCGCCGGTGCTGGCCGACGTGACGCTGGCGTCGGTCGAGCGGCTCGGGCTCAGGGACGGGCTCGAGGTCTGGGTCTCGTTCAAAGCGGTCGAGGTCGAGTTCGTCGACGCGTAGGCGATAGGGTGCCGTCGATGTCCGGCCCGCCAGAGTCCGCCCCCGCGCGTACCCAGAATCGCGGGTCGTTCCTCCGCGAGGTCCCCGTCCTGATCGTGATCGCCTTCGCGCTGGCGATGCTGATCAAGACGCTCCTCGTGCAGGCCTTCTACATCCCGTCCGAGTCGATGGAGCCGACGCTGTTCCCGGGCGACCGCGTGATCGTGCTCAGGCCGGGAGGCTTCGACCGTCAGGACGTCGTGGTGTTCGAGAACCCGAACCTTCCCGACGAGGATCACGGGTGGCTGTCGCGGCTGGTCGACTGGGTGAGCGACGGGCTCGGGTTCGCGGGAGCACAGGACGAGCACCTGATCAAGCGCGTGATCGGGATGCCGGGCGACACGATCGAGATCAGTCGGAACCATGTTGCCGTGAACGGGAGGGACCTGCGCGAGCCGTACCTGACCGACGAGGCGCGCGCGTGCAACGCGGACTACCCGGAGACCGAGGTCCCCGCCGGTCGCCTGTGGGTCCTCGGCGACAACCGCTGCCACTCCGGCGACTCGCGGTTCGGTCTCGGGTTCGTGCCGGTCGATCGCGTCGTCGGCCGGGCCGTCCTGCTCGTATGGCCACCGTCACGGATCGGCGGGATCGGCTGACTGCGGCCCGGTCGGGCTTCACGGCGGCCGAACCGTCGGGACTAGCATCGGGGCGTGACCACGATCCTCGCGGTGGCGGACGAAGTGGACGAGGCGATGTACGGCTCCCGTCTCGACGGCGTGCACCCGTCAGTGATCGTCGGTTGCGGCGATCTCCCGGCGGACTACCTCGAGTACCTCCAGACCCGCCTGAACGCTCCGCTCGTGTTCGTGCCCGGGAACCATGACCCGGACCTCTCACCGCCGGCCGACCCGATCTTCCCTCCTTCCCCGCAGACATCGACCCTGCGCGACCCGCCCGGCCCGCTGGGCGGGATCAACGCGGATGGGAGGATCGTCGACGTGGCGGACCTGCGGATCGCGGGGCTCGGAGGATCGATCCGCTACCGCGAGGGACCGAACCAGTACACGCAGCGCCAGATGGGCGACCGGGTCCGCCGTCTCCGCCGGCGCGCGGCGTGGAAACGCCTGCGTGACGGGCGCGAGGTCGACATGATCGTCTCGCACGCGCCACCGTTCGGGATCGGCGACGAGCCAGACGACCCGGCGCACGTTGGAGTCCGGGCGCTCGTGGACCTGATCGAACGGTGGCGTCCGTGCCTGCTGCTGCACGGGCACATCCATCCGTACGGCGTCGAGCGCGAGGACCGCGTCCTCGGCGATACCACGATCATGAACGTCGTTCCCGCCAGGCTCGTGCAGCTGTGACGATGCGACGCATCCCCAGGACCGTCGGCGCCGCGCTCAAGCGCGAGGGATATCGGCGCCTCGCGAACGTCGTCAAGCGGCGCAGGCCACAGCCGCTGCTGAACCTCGACGACGTCGGGCGGCGCCTCCACATCTTCGAGCAGAGCTACGTCGGGATCCGCCCGATCCGGGTCGATGCGATCGTCGGGACACTCGGACGCGAGGGCGACTTCGACCGTGACTTCGTTCCGATGCGGTCGCAGGTCGAACAGCGGTGGCGCCGCGTGGATGAGGCGTTCCCCGAGGGGGACTTCCCCCCGATCACGGTGTACGAGCTCGACGGGCGGTACTTCGTCGTCGACGGGCACCACCGCGTCGCGGTCGCCCGGCGCCGCGGCATCGAGTACATCGACGCGGAGATCACACGGCTCCGCACGCGCTGGCCGCTCCCCGAGGGCGCCGACCTCGGCCGGATCATCATGGTCGAGCAGCAGCGAGTCTTCATGGACGAGAGCGGTCTCGAGCGCGCGCGTCCGGAGGTCCGTATCGAGTTCTCGCGTCCCCAGGGCTACATCGAGCTGCTCGAGCAGATCAAGGTCCATGGGTTCCACCTGATGCAGGAGCGTCAGCGGGTGCTCCCGATGGGAGAGATCGCGGGCGACTGGTACGACAACGTCTACCTGCCGACCGTCCGAGCGATCAAGCGCGACGGCCTGTGGGAGCTGTTCCCGAACGCGACGAAGGCCGACCTCTACCTCTGGGTAAGCGAACGCCGCCGCGAGCTGTTCCCCGAACTCGGCGGCATGGACATCGACCAGGCCGTTCGCGCCGCGCGGGATTCGACCCCGGTGCCGAGGCCACGAGCCGCCGCGAAGCGAACGGCGGCGAAGCGAGACCGCGGCGGCGACTGAGCGTCAGCCCACGCGCTCGGCCCACCAGGCGTCCAGCAGCTGGTACGCCTCGTCCTTCTCGATGGGGCCGCGCTCCAGACGGATCTCCATCAGGTAGTCGAGCGCCTCGCCCACCGCGGGGCCGGGCGAGATGCCCAGATGCTCCATCACCTCGCGCCCGTCGAGCGGCGGCCGCATCGCCTCGAGGTTCTCCTGCTCCGCCAGGGCGGCGATCCGCTCCTCGAGCTCGTCCATCAGGGACTGGAACTGCTTGGCCTTGAACCGGTTGCCGGTGGTCACGTCGGCGCGCGTCAGCTGGTTCAGCTTGTCGAGCAGCGGACCGGCGTCGCGCACGTACCGTCGGACGGCGCTGTCGGACCAGCCCTCGCCGTAGCCGTGGAACCGGAGGTGCAGCTCGACCAGCTTCCGCACGTCCTCGACGACGTCGTTCGGGTAGCGCAGCTCGCGCAGGCGCTTCTCGGCCATCCGTGCCCCGACGACGTCGTGGTAGTAGAACTGCACGCCCTCCGCGGTTACCTGACGCGTCTGCGGCTTGCCGATGTCGTGCAGGAGCGCCGCCAGCCGCAGCACCAGGTCTGGCTCGCAGTTCTCGACGACGGCGAGCGTGTGCCGGAACACGTCCTTGTGCTTGTGGATCGGATCCTGCTCGAGCCTCAGCGCCGGGAGCTCCGGGATGAACCGGTCCGACAGCCCGGTGTCGATGATCATCTCGAGTCCCACGGAAGGCTTCGCGGAAAGGAGCATCCTGGACAGCTCGTCGCGGATCCGCTCGCGCGACACGATGTCGAGCCGCTCGGCCATCCGCGCCATCGCCTCGACCACGCGTGGCGCCGGTGTCGCCTCGAGCTGGGCCGCGAACCTAGCCGCACGCAGCATCCGCAGCGGATCGTCCGAGAACGCCACCTCCGGATCGAGCGGAGTGTCGAGCCGCTTGGCGGCCAGGTCCCTGATGCCGCCGAACGGGTCGAGGAACTCGCCCTCCGGCAAGCGCACCGCCATCGCGTTCACCGTGAAGTCGCGCCTGGACAGGTCGGTCTCGATGTCCCTCGCGAAGCTCACCGACGGCTTGCGGTGCTCCTCGTGGTAGACCTCCTCGCGGAACGTCGTGATCTCGAGCAGCGTCTCGCCCTTGCGCGCGCCGACCGTTCCGAAACGGACGCCGACGGTGTATCGGCGCTCCGCCCATCCGGCGAGTACGCGCAGCGTCTCGGCCGGCCGCGCCGAGGTCGCGAGATCGAGCTCGGCGTCGACCCGGCTGCGGCCGAGCAGCATGTCGCGGACGACCCCACCGACCAGGTACAGCTCGAACCCGGCCGCGCGGAAGCGTTCGCCGAGCTCGGTGGCGAGGGACGGGACCTCGAGGCGCGCGCCGCTGCGCGGCCCGGTGCGGTCGGCCATGACGCCGACGAGGATACCCCCGGGCCCTGCACGGGCTGCGGCAGCGTCGCCGACACGCACCTCGAAACGCTGGGACGGCTCGTCCTGAGGACGCGCTACGAGTAAGGGACGTACGAGCCGGCGCCCACGCCGGGCGAGCCGATGTTCGAGGAACCGAGCGACGGAGCGCCGCGGGTGAGGACGCCGCGCAGGGCGAGGACGAAGTCGTGCGGGTTGGTCGCCACCCGCTTCGCGTCCTCCTCCGTCACCAGGCCGTCCTGCACGAGCCTGACGAGGGACTGGTCGAAGGTCTGCATCCCGTAGTACTCGCCCTCGCGGACGATGTCGCGGATCTCCATCGTCGCCTCGGGGTCGATGATGCGTTCGTACACGCGTCCGTTCGCGACGAGGACCTCGATCGCCGGGACACGGCCCTTCCCGTCCGCCCGCGGCGCGAGCCGTTGCGAGACGATCCCGCGGAGCGCGCCGGCGAACGACGTCCGGACCTCGCGCTGCTGCTGCGCGGGGAACAGGTCGAGCACGCGGTTGATGGTCTCGGTAGCGTCCGTCGTGTGCAGGGTCGAGATCACGAGATGACCGGTCTCCGCTGCCTGGATCGCGGACAGCGCGGAATCGCCGTCGCGGATCTCGCCGACGAAGATCACGTCGGGGTCCTGCCGGATCACGTGCTTCAGGGCGGCGGCGTATGACTCGGTGTCCAGACCGATCTCGCGCTGTTCGATGATCGACAGGTCGTCCTCGTGCATCACCTCGATCGGGTCCTCGATCGTGACGATGTGCGCGCGTCGTGTCCGGTTGATGTAGCCGATCATCGACGCGATCGTGGTGGTCTTCCCCGTTCCCGTCGGACCGGTGATCAGCACGAGCCCGCGTTGGGAGTCGCCGAGCTGCCGCATCACGGGTGGCAGCAGCAGCTCCTCGAACGTCGGCACGTCGGATCGGACGCGCCGGATCGCCAGGCCGACGTGCCCACGCTGCCGGTACACGTTGATCCGGAACCGGCCGACGCCGGCCATCGTGAAGCCGAAGTCCGCCTCGTGTCGCTGGGAGAACTCGCGCTTCTTGTGCTCCGGCATGATCGACTCCGAGATCGCCTCGGTGTCCGCGCTGGTCGTCGCCGGGAAGGTCGAGGGTCGCAGTTCGCCGTCGACGCGGACGAACGGCACGTTGCCCGCCTTGATGTGCAGGTCAGAAGCGCCCACCTCGACGGTGTGCCGGAGGAGCACGGCGATATCCATCCCGACTTCAGTCGTCGGTCGTTTCCGTGCCTACCTGAAGTCCGAGGGTGGGCCGTTGGTCCTCCCCCTCCGCAAGCTGATCGAGGTCCTGTTCGACCGACGAGCAGCGTGATCGACCCGAGGTGGGGTTCTCCGAGCCGTGCATAGAATCCGCCCAGGATGACGAGCGTCTCGCCGGGCACGAACTGATGCCGTGGCGGACCGAGGTCTCTGCGGGCGGCGTGGTCTATCGCCGCGGCGACGATGGCATCGAGGTCGCGCTCGCCGCTCGCCGGACGCGTCGCGGTCAGCTCGCGTGGGGGCTGCCCAAGGGAGCGATCGAGGAGGGTGAGGCGAACGAGGACGCCGCTGTGCGCGAGGTCCGCGAGGAGACCGGCCTCGAGGCCGAGATCGAGTCCTCGCTCGGCGACATCCGGTACTTCTACGTCTGGGAGGGCACGCGGGTCCGCAAGACCGTGCACTTCTTCCTGATGCGCGCGACGGGCGGCGACGTGTCTCGGCACGATCACGAGATGGAGGACGTCCGGTGGTTCCCGCTCGCCACGGCGATCCGGAAGGCCGCGTACCGGGGCGAGCGTGAGGTGCTTGAGCGCGCGTCGGCCGGACTGGCATGACACCGTTCCAGGTCGTCCTCGGCGTCCTCGTCGGGTTCCTCGCCGGGATCGGCTCCGGACTGTTCGGCGTCGGCGGCGGCATCGTGACGACCCCGGCGGTGAACGTCCTGCTCGGCGGCACCGCGATCGAGGCCATCGCGACGCCGCTCCCGGTGATCTTCCCGACGTCTCTGGTCGGCGCGTGGACGTACTGGCGGGCGGGCGAGCTCAGCCTGCGCGCCGCCGGGTGGGCGGCGCTCGCCGGGATCCCGGGGGCGATCCTCGGCGCGCTGTCGACGGAGTACGTGAACGCGCACCTGTTGCTGTTCGCGACGGCGGTGCTGCTCGCATGGACGGCGGTCCAGGTGATCCGGGGACGCCAGCCGCGCGTCCCGTGGGAGAAGGGCGCCACCCCGGGATGGAAGTACGCCGGCGTCGGCGCGGTGGCGGGCTACGTATCGGGGCTGCTCGGCGTCGGTGGCGGGATCGTGATGGTGCCCGCGTTCACCGTCTTGATCGGGATGCCGTTGAAGCGGGCGCTCGGAACCTCGCTCGTCACGATCGCCGCGCTCGTCGTCCCGGGGACGCTGGTCCACTGGTGGCTCGGCAACATCGACTGGGCGATCTTCCTCGTGCTCGTCGCCGGCGTGGTCCCGGGTGCCCGGATCGGGGCGCGGATCGCGCTCGGGACGCAGGAGCGGTCGCTCCGGCTCACGGTCGGGCTGTTCCTGCTCGCGATCGCTCTCCTGTACGGCGCCCGCGAGCTGGGCGCCCTGCTCCAGGCTCGCGGGTAGCATGAGCCGACCGTCATGAACCGCCTATGAAATGCCCGATCGCGCTCGCCCTCACCCTTCTCGCGTCGCTCGTATGGCTATCGGCGCCCGCGGGAGCGCAGGAGCCGACCGTCGCGCGACAGCCCGACGTCACGCTCACGCTGCTGTCGCAGACGCCATGGAACGGTCCGGAGGCGCGGGACGTCGAGCTGCGGATCCGGGCGGAGAACGTGGGCGAGGTCGAGATCGACGAGCTCTCGCTGGGGCTCACGCTCTGGAGCCCGGTCTCGAGCCGTTCACAGTACGAGGCCGCCTTGCTGGGCGACCCCGTGGGGAACGTCCAGCTCCTCGCCAAGCCGTACCCGCGCACGGGCTCGATGCTTCCCGGCGACGTCCGCGACTTCACGATCCCACTCGAGCTGCCCCTGGACCGGCTCGACGCCGACAGCTCGCGCGTGTACCCGCTGACGATCGACCTGCGCAGCGGCTTCTCGTCGCTCGCCGCGGTCCGGACATCGGTGATCTTCCTCGTGCGAGATGCCGAGACGCCGTTGAACGTCTCGTGGACCTTCGTCCTCTCGGCGCCCCTGATGACCGGCCCGGACGGCGTGTTCTCGTCGTCGGCGCTCGAGCGCTCGATCTCGCCGGGCGGACGGCTCTCGGGGATGATCTCCGCGGTCTCGACGATCGCCGATGCCGGTGAGCCGGTCGACGTGGTGGTGTCGCCCCTGCTGTTGATGCAGCTCGACGAGATGCGAGATGGGTACACGATCTCGGAGTTCGGACAGATCCGCCTCGTCGAAGAGGGCGAGGGCGCGACCGACGAGGCCGCGGCATCGCTCGAGGCGCTCCGGTCGATCGCGTCGGCATCCAACGTCGAGCTCTCGGCGCTCCCCTTCTCGGGACCGCGGCTCCCGGCCCTCGCCGCGGGTGGGCTGTCGCGTGACGTCTCGGTGCAGCTCGAACGCGGCCGTCAGGTCGTGGCCACGCTGCTCGGGCGCAACCCCGATCCGGTTGTGCTCCGGCCCCCCGACTCGGCCCTGGACGACGAGAGCCTTCAGGCTATCGCGGCACACGGGGTCGGGCTGCTCTTCCTGGACCACTCGACGGCTCCGCCACCCGAACAGGAGCGAGGCTTCGCCCCGCCACCGACGACCACGCTTCGAGGGCGGGACGTGGAGATCACCGCCGTCGTCGGCGATCCGAGCGTCCGGACGCTGCTGACGTCGACCTCGACCGCCGCGCTCGACGATCCGGTCCGTGCCGCCCAGGCCGTCCTCGGGGAGCTGGCGACGATCTGGCTCGAGCAGCCGAGCGTCGAGCGGGGGGTTTCGGTCATCTTCGGGGAGTCGACGCCTCAGCTGCCCGGCGCGTTCTTCCCGCCGCTCGCGCGAGCGATCGCCGCGCGCCCACCGTGGCTCGCGCAGCGGACCGCCACCGCCCTCGCCCTCTCGTTCCCGCCGACGCAGCCCGCGGCCGGATTCGTCGCGTCGGAGGCCGCGTTCACGCAGCCCTACGCCGAATCGATCAAGGCCGCTCGCCGCCGGATCAACACGCTGCGCACGATGCTCGTCGAGCCGTCCGATGAGCCCGCCCGCCTCGAGACGTTGCTGCTGCTCGCCGAGTCCGGACGGTTCGTCGGCAACGAGACCGAGGGCAGCGTGTTCATCGATCGGGTCCACGACAGGATCCTGAGCGTCTTCGGTTCGGTCCACGCACCGGAAGGGCAGGCCTTCACGCTCACGGCGAGCGCGGCCGAGGTGCCGGTGCGCGTCTCGAACGACGGAGACATCCCGCTCCGCGTCGTCGTTCGACTCGAGTCGCCGTACCTGCGCCCGACGCAGGAGCAGGTCGTCGAGCTGCCGCCGGCAACGACGCAGACGCTGACGTTCGACCTCGAGCTGCGAACGACGGGCCGGAGGGAGGTCGTCATCGAGATCCTCTCGCC
>Ga0299906_10001750_pt1 | contig 18410 bp, 15 predicted proteins | sample RVTome_14_FD_200259 | JGI IMG/M metagenome (GOLD analysis project Ga0299906, IMG submission 200259) | Soil microbial communities from uranium-contaminated site in the Upper Colorado River Basin, Wyoming, United States - RVT145D125 (version 2) ...
GGTACCGGTGACCACCGATGGGCGCCACGGGCCGGGTAGAATGCGGTCGGGGACGCCGTGGCCTTCGTCCCTCGAGGGGTCTCTCGTGGCGCAGGGTGTGACGCTGGCGTCGAGAGGGGCGCGCACGCGCCCACTCGGGGAGTTCCGCGCGGAGCAGCTGGCACCGCTGCTGGAAGCCGAAGCCGCCCACTGGAGCGCGGAGCTGCTGTGGGACTACGGCGAGGTCACGGCGGCCGTCGCGGGGGGGCTCGACAGGCGGACCCTGGCCGGCCGCGTCCTGGAGCTGGGCGGCGAGCCGATCGCGTACTGCTACTACCTCCAGGACGGCGACCGGGCGATCGTGGGGTCGCTCTTCGCGGTGTCCTGTTGTCGGGGCCAGGGGTACGAGGAGGAGCTGCTCGCGAGCGTCCTGGCGGACGCCCAGGAGGATCAGCGCTACCGGCGCGTCGAGTGCCAGACGCTGTTCTCGACGGCCCCCGCCGGCGCGGTCGAGGCGCGCTTCGCCGAGGCGGGGTTCGTAGGCCGGCCCCGTCACTACATGCTCCGTTCTCTGGCGGAGCCGCTTCCGGAGCCGGGCGCCACCCGGCTGCGTCGAGTGCGCCGCGCGGACCTCGAGGCCCTTTCCGAGATCATCTACAGGAGCCACGCGGGGAGCACCGACGCGGCGCTCAACACCACCTACGCGAGCCGGAGGCACTGCCGGCACTTCGTCGAGACCCTGGTGCTGCGGTCCGGATGCGGCCCGTTCGACGCGGCCGCCTCTTTCGTCGCGGAGTCGGCCGGGCGGCCCGCGGGCGTCCTGCTCGCGAGCAAGCTCTCGCCGAGCAACGGGCACGTCTGCCAGGTGTCCGTAGATCCGAGCGCCCAGGGTGAGGGCCTGGGGCGCGAGCTGGTCACGGCGGCGCTGCGCTCCTTCGCGGAGCAGGGAATCGGGGTCTCCAGCCTCTCGGTGACCGTGGACAACACCCGCGCCTACCGCCTCTACGAGCGCCTGGGCTTCCGGCTCAGCCGTCGCTTCGCCGCCCACGCCTGGGCGCGCCCCCCCGAACGCGTGGTGCTGGCTCCCCGGTGAGCCTCATTGCGGCGCTGCTGCTGGCGTCGCTGCAGGGCCCCGTCGTGGTGTTGGCCGCCTCGGGCGCGGAGACCGAGCCGGGCTACGAGTGGGTGGGGGAGGCGGTGGGGCAGCTGCTGCCCCGGGCCCTGGCGCGGCGCGGCGTCCCCGTGGTCTCCCCGGAGGATCGCCTCGAGGCTCATCTCCGTCTCGGGGTCCCGGCCAGGGATCCCAGCCGGGCCACGGCCCTGCGAGTCGGGGAGGCCCTCGGAGCGCGCGAGGTGGTGGTGGGGGAGTACCGGGTGACGTCCGGGGGGATCGAGCTGTCGGCCCGGGTGCTCGATCTCCCGGGGGGGAGGCTCCGGACGAACACCCGCGTCTGGGGGGTCGACTCGGCGCTCGGGGTGTCCCTGGATCAGCTCGCCACCGCGCTCGCCGGGTCGGCCGCTCCGGACAGTATCCCCGGCGAGGCGCTCGACGCGTTCGCCCGCAGCTTCGGCGCTGCCCGTGCCGCTCAGCGGGAGCTGTTGGAGCGGGCCGTCAGCGCGGCCCCCGACCTGGCCGAGGCGCGCCTGGCGCTCGGCCGGCTGCTGTTCGAGGTCGGGGAGCAGCCTCGCGCCCTCGAGGTTTGGAGCGGGGTCGGCCCCGGCCCGCTGTACCGCCGCGCGCGATTCCTGGCGGCTGCGAGCCTGCTCGAGGCCGGGGAGTCGGCGGCTGCGGCCGAGGCGTTCGAAGCGCTGGCCGCCGAGCTGCCGACCCCGGCGGCCCTCAACAACCTCGGGATCGCGCGGCTGCGCGCCGGGATGGACGACGCGGCGGCGCGGGCCGGGAGCGCTCTCGAGCGGGCCGCGGCCCTGGCTCCGGGCGCTCCGGCGATCCGCTTCAACCACGCCTGGGCGCGTCTCGTCTGGGGCGATGCGGCGGGGGCCGCCTCGGAGCTGGCCCAGGGCGATCCCCGGGACCTGCCAGCGCGCCTCGCGAGGTGCTGGGCGCTGCGGCTGGCGGGGGATCCGGCCTGGGAGCCGGAGTGGGTCGCCCTGCAGGCCCTGGAGCCGGGCTTCGAGGGCTTCGCCGAGCCCGACCTGGAGCGGCGCCTCGAGCGCGTGCTCCCGAGCGAGCACCCGCTCGCCCTCGAGGACGGGATCCGGAGCGACGTGGAGCTGGCCGCCGCGCACGTGGGGCGAGCCGAGACGCTCCTCGCGGGGGGCGCCACCGAGGCTGCCGTGGCCGAGCTGACCCGGGCGGTCTACCTCGATCCTCATGGGGCCCGGGGGCACCTGCTCCTCGGGCGGGCGCACCGGGCGCGCGGAGATGCGGCCGCCGCCCTTCAGGAGCTGCGCATGTCGCTTTGGTGCCGGGACGACGCCTCGGTCCGCGTCGAGCTGGCGGAGCTGCTCCTGGAGCTGGGGATGGACGAGGAGGCCCGGCGCGAGGCGGAGCGTGTCCTGGAAGGCGATCCGGACAACGAGCGGGCCCTCAGGCTCGCAGCCCCGGGAGCCGATCCCTGAAGGCGCGCCTCCCCCGCCGAGAGTGGCTAGAATCGGGAGCGTGAGTCCCCTCGCGAGCCTGTTGCTGCTGCCGCTGCTGGCCGTGTTCCAGGCAGAGCCCGCCAGCGAGCTCGCGGCCGGGTTGGAGCGCAAGCTGCGCAGCATCGTCCAGGGGGCCGCTCCCCCCGCCGAGCCGGTCCGGATCTCCGAGGCCGAGCTGAACGCCTACATCGAGCAGGCCCGGGAGGAGCTGGGGCTTCCCCCCGGGGTCACCGAGGTGGCGATCACCTTCAAGCCGGGGGGGCTGCTCGCCCGCGCCCGGATCGAGCTCGCCCGGCTCGAGGGAGTGCCGGAGTCGATGGCGGGAATCGTCGAGGGCGCCCGGCTGCTCGCCGGTAGCGGCGTTCCCGTCGAGGTCGAGGGGCGCTTCCGGGCCTCGAGCGGCTTCGGGAAACTCGACCTGGAGCGTGTGAGCGTGGCCTCGATGAGCGTTCCGATCGAGAGGGTGGTCGAGCTGGTGGCGTCGTCGACGCGGAGTCGGCGCTACCCCCACGGCTTCGACCTGCGCACCCCGTTCCGGCTCCCCCACGCCATCGAACGGGTCGAGCTGCGCTCCGGAGCCGCCCTGCTCAGCTTCTGAAGAGGCGACCCCGGCAGCGCAGGGGGCCATGGGATGATCGGAGCTCCGATGCCGGAGCTCGCCGCCTCGGTCCAGTTCCTGAAGGGCGTCGGCCCGCAGCGGGCTGCGGCCCTGACCCGTCTCGGGGTGCGCTCGGTGGAGGACCTGCTGTTCCACCTCCCGATGCGGTACGAGGACCGCAGCCGCGTCGTGCCGATCGCCTCGCTCGTCCCCGGCCAGCGGGCTGCGGTGAGCGGGCGCGTCGTGGTGGCGGGGGTCCGCCGAGCGCGCCGCATGCCGCTCTTCGAGGCCGTGGTGGAGGACGCGTCGGGAAAGCGACTCAAGGTGCTGTGGTTCAACCAGCCCTACCTGAAGGACGTGGTCGAGCGCGGCCGCGAGATCGTGCTGTTCGGCCTCGTCGAGCGGGACGCGTACTCGGGGGGGCGGCTGATGATGTCCTCGCCCGAGCACGAGCTGCCCCGGGAGGGCGGCGCTGCGCTGACCCACTCGGGCCGGGTCGTCCCGGTCTACGAGAAGCTGGGCCCCCTGACCGGGAGGATGCTGCGCCGGGTCATCACGGCCGTGGTCGAGCAGCTCGGCCCGGATCTTCCGGATCCACTGCCCCCGGGAGTGCGCCAGCGGCTCGGGATCACGAGCCGGCGGGAGGCGCTCCACGACGTCCACGCCCCGCCCCGGGAGGCAGACCTGGAGCGGCTGAACCGGGCGCGCAGCCCGGCCCACGTGCGGCTGATCCTGGAGGAGTTCTTCCTGTTCCAGCTCGGCCTCGCCCGTCGCCGGCTGGCCCGCGGGGGCCGCGCCGAGGGGAAGAGCTTCCGCGTCGACGACGGCATCCGGGCCGCGGTCAGGCGGATGCTTCCGTACCGGCTGACGGGTGCCCAGAAGCGCGTGCTCCGTGAGATCGCCGACGACATGAGGTCGCCGCGCCCGATGAGCCGCCTGCTGCAGGGCGACGTCGGCTGCGGGAAGACCGTGGTAGCCCTCGTGGCCATGGTGATCGCGGTCGAGAACCGCGTCCAGGCGGCCTTCATGGCACCTACCGAGATCCTGGCTGAGCAGCACCTGCTGAGCATCGGTCGCACGCTCGGGCGCCTGGGCTACCGGGTCGAGCTGCTGAGCGCGGCGGTCAAGGGACGCGAGCGAGCGGAGCTGCTGGGGCGGATCGAGCGCGGCGAGGCCCAGATCGTCGTCGGGACCCACGCCCTCATCCAGAGCGGCGTCCGCTTCGCCCGCCTCGGCCTCGCCGTGATCGACGAGCAGCACCGCTTCGGAGTCATCCAGCGGGAGGACCTTCGCCGCAAGGGCCTTCACGTGGACACGCTCGTCATGACCGCCACGCCGATCCCCCGGACCCTGGCGCTGACGGCCTACGGCGACCTGGACGTCTCCGTGATCGACGAGATGCCGCCGGGGCGTACGCCCGTCCGGACGCTGCTGCGGACCGCCTCCGAGCGCCGGGACGTGGTGGCGCGGGTCCGGACCGCCGTGGCGGCCGGCCGGCAGGCCTACGTGGTCTATCCCCTGGTGGAGGAGTCGGACAAGCTCGAGGAGGTGCAGGCCGCAGTACAGATGGAGGCGCAGTGGCGGGGCGCCATTCCCGAGGCGAGCGTCGGGCTGCTCCACGGCAGGCTGAGGAGCGAGGAGAAGGAGCGGGTGATGCGCCGCTTCGCCTCCGGGGAGCTGCAGCTCCTGGTGGCCACCACCGTGATCGAGGTCGGGGTGGACGTGCCGAACGCCACCGTGATGGTCATCGAGCACGCGGAGCGCTTCGGCCTCGCCCAGCTGCACCAGCTCCGTGGCCGCGTGGGCCGCGGCGCGGTCGTCTCCACGTGCATCCTGGTCCGCCACGGGCGCTCCTCGCGGGTGTCCCGGGCGCGCCTCGAGGCGATGCTGAGCACCGGGGACGGCTTCGCGATCGCCGAGACGGACCTCGAGATCCGCGGTCCGGGCGACTTCTTCGGCACACGGCAATGGGGGATGCCGACGTTCCGGGTGAGCCACCTGCTCCGGGACCGGGATCTGCTGGAGCGGGCCCGGGAGGAGGCGCAGCGCTACGCGGAGGAGGTGGACCGGGATCCACACGCGGGTGCGCTCCGCGCCTTCCTGCAGGAGCGCTGGGCGGAGCGCTTCGGCCTGGCGCGGGTGGGCTGAGGTGCCGCGCATCCTCGGGGGCACGGGGAAGGGTCGCAGGCTGCGCGCACCCGCCGGGGGCGGGACGCGGCCGACCGGCGTCCGGGTGCGCCGCACACTCTTCGACGTGCTGGGGGAGGAGGTCGTCGGCTGCCGCCTGCTGGATCCCCTGGCGGGGAGCGGGACGATCGGCCTGGAGGCGGCGGCCCGCGGCGCGGCCCGGGTCGTCCTGAGCGACAGCAGCCCGGACGCCGTGCGGGCGATGCGTCACAACGTCGGCCTGCTCGGCGACGCGGGGAACGCCGTGCGGGTCGAGCGGCGCGAGGCCGGAGCCTGCTTGAGGGCGCTCGGCCGGGAGGGTGAGCGCTTCGACGTGGTCTACCTAGATCCGCCCTACGAGAGCACCCTGTACGAGGAGCTGCTCCGCGAGCTGGAGAGCTCGGAGCTGCTGGCGCCGGGCGGTGTGGTGGTGGTGGAGCACTTCCACAAGCGGCCCGTACCGGCGACAATAGGCTCGCTCGAGCGGACCCGGGAGGTCCGCGTGGGCGAGCACCGCCTCAGCTTCTACCGTCGGTCCGGGAGGTCCGCGTGAAACGCCAGCGGGGGAGGCGCGCCGTGTTTCCGGGTTCCTTCGACCCGATCACGAACGGCCACCTCGACATCGTGCAGCGCGCCGCGTCGGTGTTCGACGAGGTGATCGTGGCCGTGCTGGTCAACTCCGGCAAGAGCCCGCTGTTCACCGCCGACGAGCGGGTGGCGCTGATCCGGGCGGCGTGCCGGGGGCGGCGCAACGTCCGGACCGACACGTTCTCGGGTCTGCTCGTGGACTACGCGCTGAAGGTGAAGGCCGGGGTGATCGTGCGCGGCCTGCGGGCGATATCGGACTTCGAGTACGAGTTCCAGATGGCCCTGATGAACCGTCGGCTGAACCCGGCCATCGAGACCGTGTTCATGATGCCCGCGGAGAGCTACTCCTACGTCTCTTCGCGGCTGGTCAAGGAGGTCTTCGAGCTCGGCGGGGAGGTCGCGGGGCTCGTGCCTCCGGCCGTCGAGCGTCAGCTGCGCGCCAAGCTGGAGGCGCGGGGCGCGGGGCGGAGCTAGACGCGTGGCGTCCTCGGGGAAGAGCTCCGCGGCGTCGGAGCTGTCGCGCCGCATCCGGCAGGTGACGTTCTCGCCCACGGTCGCCATGGCTCAGCGCGCGGCGGCGCTGCGGGCCCGGGGCGAGCGCGTCCTGGACTTCAGCGTGGGAGAGCCGGACCAGCCCACGCCGCGCCACGTCGCCGCCGCCGCGGCCGCCGCCCTCGAGGCCGGACAGACGCGCTACACGGGTTCCGCGGGACTCCCCGAGCTGCGTGAAGCCGTGGCCCACCGCTACCGGGAGGACTTCGGGCTGGAGTGCGGCCCCGAGCAGGTCGTGGTGACGGACGGGGGGAAGCACGCCCTCTACTGCGTCTGTCAGTGCCTGCTCGACGCCGGCGACCAGGTGCTGATCCCGTCGCCTTCCTGGCCCACCTTCGCCGAGAGCGTCCGGCTCGCGGGAGGGAAGCCCGTCACGCTCCGAACCGACGACCGGGAGGGATTCCGGGTGACGGCGCGTCAGGTGAGCCGAGCCCTCGGCCCCAGGACCCGCGCGCTGCTCCTCAACACCCCCTCCAACCCGACCGGAGCCGTCGTGGACGCAGAGGAGCTCCTGGCTCTCGGCAGGTTGGCCAGACGGAAGAAGCTGACCCTGCTGTACGACGACACCTACGCGAAGCTGTTGCTGGACGGTGGGCCTCCCGCGCCGGTGGGAGAGCTGCGCCGGCTGCTCGGGGATCGTCTCGTGGTGATCGGCACGGCCTCGAAGAGCTACTGCATGACGGGCTGGCGGATCGGCTGGGTGGTGGCCGGGCAGGGGCTCGCCTCCGCCTGCGCCACGCTCATCTCCCACAGCACCCAGTGCCCGACGAGCTTCGCCCAGGTCGGGGCGATTGCCGCCCTGACCGGATCGCAGCAGTCCGTGAAGCGGCTGGAGGCCGAGTACCGCCGCCGGCTGCGCCGCATCTACCCGCTCCTGACCTCGATCCCCGGGGTGACCTGCGTGCGTCCCGGAGGAGGTTTCTATCTCTTCCCGAGTCTGGCCGGGCACCTGGGGCATCGCGCGCCGACGACCCTGGCTCTCGCCATGCGCCTGCTCGACGAGGAGAAGGTGGCCGTGGTGCCCGGCGAGGGCTTCTCGGCTCCGGGGTACGTCCGGATCTCCTTCGCCCGGCCGGTGGACGAGCTGAACGAGGGGATCGGACGCCTCGCCGGCTTCCTGGCCCGGCTCTCCGAGCGCCAGTGAGCGACGTGGCGGGGATCGGCATCTCCACCGGCAGCCCGGTCGTGATCTACCTCCACGAACCGAAGGAGAAGATGTGGGGGCTGCTGGTCTCGGTGGCCCCCTCGGGGCTCTGCCTGCGCGGCATGGACATCCGCGTCTTCGACGACTGGATGCGACAGGAGTCGCGGGATGACGAGCGGATGATCGGCGCCGCGACGATATTCTTTCCGATGCACCGGGTGGAGAGGGTGGAGCTGGACGAGACGGTGGGGCCGCTCACCAGCTACGAGGACCGCTTCGTCGACTACGTGGGGAGGCCGGTGGCCGAGTCGCTGGGATGGGTCGTTCCTGGCGGGAAGCGCGGGCGCCGGCGCCCACCGGGCTCGAAATGAGCCCGCCTTCGTGCGAAACTCGGCCATCCGCGGTGACCCTCGGCACTCGGTGCGACCGCGTCCCGTCGGAACACCCGCGCTCCTCGCGGTTTGGGCACAGACATCGGGACGCGCGGCCTGTCGGGCAAAACTCGTGCCTTTGTCGGGGTGCTGTCACACAGTGCAAAGAGCACCAAGTCGTTTGACGACAATCAGTTGAAGAACTGATCCGAATACCTTTCCACAGGGTTTTCCACACTTTCTGTGGACGCAGCGTCAGGGAGGTCAGCAGTTGATCCGCAAGCCGCGTTTGTTCACGCCCGGTCCGACGTCGTTGAGCCCCGTCGTGCAGGAGGCTCTGGCTCGCCCCATCATCCACCACCGCACCGACGAGTTCCGCGAGCTGTTCCAGGGTTGCGTGAGCGGTCTCCAGCGCTTTCTCAAGACGGACGACGAGGTCATGGTGCTGGCCGCCTCCGGGACCGGAGCGATGGAGGCGGCGCTCGTCAACGTGCTCTCTCCCGGTGACGGGATGCTGGCCCTGGTCGCGGGGAACTTCGGCCAGCGCTGGGCGGCGCTGGGCGAGGCCTACGGCATGCGCGTCGTCTCCCTCGAGGCGGAATGGGGAGAGGCCGTGGAGCCGGGCCGGGTGGCCGAGGCTCTCGATCGGGATCCCGGGCTCCGAGCGGTCTTCGTGCAGCACTCGGAGTCGTCCACGGGGGCGCGCCACGACGTCCGCGCCCTCGCCGAGCTGGTGCGCGGGCGCGAGGACACGCTGCTCGTGGTGGACGCGATCTCGGGAGCCGGGGCGATGCCACTGGAGGTAGGGGCGTGGGGGGTCGACATCGCCATCGTGGGGTCACAGAAGGCCCTCGCCCTCCCTCCGGGACTGGCCTTCGCGTCGGTCAGCCTCCGGGCATGGGCGCGGATCGCGTCGACCACGTCGCCCCGCTTCTACTTCGACCTGCAGAGGCAGCGAAAGGCCCAGGCGACCGGGGACTCCGCGTTCACGCCGGCGATCTCCCTGGTCGCCGCGGCCGGAGCGGCGCTTCGGGACGTGGATGCGGCAGGAGGCGTCGACGCCCTGGTGGACAACGCGGCGACCCTGGCGGCGATGACCCGGGCGGCCGCCCCGGCGATCGGCCTCCCGCTGCTCTCGCCCCGCCATTGCGGGGACGCCCTCACGGCCCTGCTCCCGCCCCCCCGGGTCGATGCGGGTGCGATCGTGAAGGGCCTCGAGAGCGAGTTCGCCTCCACGGTCGCAGGCGGGCAGGGGAAGCTCAAGGGAAAGATCTTCCGGATCGCGCACCTCGGCTACAACGACGCCACGGACATCCTGGGGCTCCTCGGCAGCCTGGAGATCGTGCTCTCCAGGCTCGGTCACGACTTCCAGCTCGGGGCGGGAGTCGGCGCTGCGCAGCGCGCCTACGTCGAGCGGACCGCCGCCTCGCGAGCCGCGAGCGTCGCGGGGGCTGCCCGATGACGCGGATCCTCGCCCTCGAGGGGATCACCGAGCGGGGACGCGAGATCCTCGAAGCCGAGGGGTGGCAGGTGGACCTGGAGAAGGCCCGGCCGCCGGCCGAGCTCGCGAAGATGGTGGGACCGTACCACGCGGTGCTCGTCCGGAGCGGGAGCCGGATCACGGAGGAGGTGCTGGAGGCCGCCTCCAACCTCCGGGTGGTGGGCCGTCCGGGGGTGGGCGTCGACAACGTCGACGTGGCAGCGGCGACGCGGCGCGGCGTGGTGGTGATGAACTCCCCGGGCGGCAACATGGTCTCGACCGCCGAGCTGGCGGTGGCGCTGCTGCTCGCCGTCGCCCGGAACATCCCCCAGGCCGACGCCTCGATCAAGAGCGAGCGCTGGGATCGGAAGTCCTTCGCGGGGGTCGAGCTGTCCGGCAAGCAGATCGGCGTGATCGGCTTCGGTCGGATCGGTCGCGAGGTGGCCTCCCGCTGCAGGGCCCTCGGGATGAGGGTGCTGGCCTACGATCCCTTCGTCTCGCAGGCCGTCGCGGAGACCCATCACGTCCAGCTCACGGAGCTGGACGAGCTGCTCCAGGCATCGGACTTCATCACGCTCCACACGAACCTCACGGAGCAGACCCGCCACCTCATCGGGCGACGATCCCTCGCGAAGGTCAAGCCCGGGGTGCGGATCGTCAACGCCGCCCGCGGTGCTCTCGTGGACGACGAGGCGCTGCTGGAAGCCCTCGAATCCGGGCGGGTGGCGGGTGCGGCCCTCGACGTCCACAGCAAGGAGCCGCCCCAGGACTGGCGCCTGGCGAAGCACCCGAGGGTCGTGGCGACGCCCCACGTCGGCGCCTCGACGCGGGAGGCCCAGGAGCGCGTGGGAACCGACATCGCGATCCAGGTCAGAGACTTCCTGAAAGGCGGCGTCATCCAACAGGCCGTCAACTTCTTCTCCTTCAGCAGCGAGTTCTTCGACAGGGTTCGGCCCGGCCTGGAGCTCGCCGAGCGGCTGGGGCGGTTCCTCGGGCAGGTCTGCGGCGGCTCCATCGAGCGGGTCGAGGTCGGGCTCTACGGGGAGCTCGCCGAGCTCGACGTGAAGCCGATCCTCGCCGCGGCCATGGCCGGCGTGCTCAAGCCCCTGCTGGGCTCCCACGTCAGCTACGTGAACTCCCTGGCCCTGGCGGAGGAGAGCGGGATCGAGCTGATCGAGTCCCGGGCCTCCTCGCCGTTGGCTTTCTCCAACCTGCTCGTGCTGCGCCTCGAGACCGCCGACGGTGACCTCTCGGTCGCCGGTACACTCTTCGGCCGGGACCACCTCCGGCTCGTGGAGGTGGATGGAGTCGACATCGACGCCATCCCCGCGGGCCACCTGCTCTTCATCAAGAACGAGGACAGGCCCGGGGTCATCGGGCACATGGGGACGATCCTGGGCGAGAGAGGGGTCAACATCGCCCGCATGGCGGTGGGGCGCAAGCCGGGCTCGAATCGCGCCATCATGATCCTGGAGGTGGACGGCGAGGTGCCCGCCGGGGCCCTCGAGCAGCTCCACGACGTCGACGGCGTACGCGAGGTGCGCGCGGTCTCCATGGAGGACTGAGGCCCGCCTCCCGGGCTTATCATAGGTACGGCGCGGGTCGCTCTCGGGAGGGCGGCCCCTCACCACGAGAGGAGCTCTCGGTGCGACACTGGGTGGCGATTGCCGTTTGCGCAGGCGTGCTCGCAATGGCCGACGTGGCCGCTGCGCAGCGCTCGATCGTGCGGGGATCGGTCGTCGACGAGACGGGCAACCCCGTCGCCGACGCCTCCATCACCTTCCACGACACGGCGAACGACCGGACCTACACCTCCGAGTCGGGCAAGAAGGGCGACTACGTGATCATGGTACCCGCCGGCCGCTATCAGGTCACGGTGGAGAAGGAGGGGTACAGGGGGGCGCAGCTCGCGCAGCAGATCAGCTGGAGCGACGGGGTCGAGCTCGCGGCTGTTGAGCTCGTGAGCACGAAGTCGCTCATCGATGCCGAGATGGGAGCGATCAACCGCGAGTTCGAGAGGGCGGGCGCGCTGGCCGGGGAGGGTAAGCTGGAGGAGGCGGCTGTCGTCTTCCAGGAGCTCCTCACGAAGTATCCGGACATCGCCGAGGTCCACTACAACCTGGGTCTGCTTCGCGTGAGGCAGGAGAGCTGGAGCGCCGCCATCGAGTCGCTGGAGAAAGCCGTCGAGCTCCAACCCGAGCATGGGGCCGCGGCCCTGGCGCTGGCGGGGGCCTACGAACAGAGCGGTCGCGGCGACGAGGCCGCGGCGAGGATCGAGCGGGCCGCCGCCGAGAACCAGGACGATCCCCAGGTCCAGCAGACGGCCGCGTACTTCTACCTGAACGCGAATCGGAACGAGGAGGCCCTCCCTCACCTGGAACGCTGGCGGAACGTCCAGCCCGACAGCGCCGAGGTGCACTACCTGCTCGCCACGGTGGCGACCGGCCAGGGAGATTTCGCCAAGGCCGTGCCGCTGTTCGAGCGATTCCTCGAGCTCGCGAGCGCTGACGACCAGTACCGGGCCCCCGCGGAGGCGATTCTTCCGCAGCTGAAGGAGCAGCTCGCCCAGGGCGGCGACGGCGAGTAGGCGGGCCCGTCCAGGGTCGGCCGATGCGGTACCGGGACAAGGTCGTCCTGATCACGGGGGGTAGCAAGGGCATCGGAGAGGGGTGTGTCCGCGCCTTTGCCGAGGCCGGCTCGAGAGTCGCGTTCTGCGCCCGCAGCCCCGAGCCCGGTGGCGAGCTGGCGCGTGAGGTCACTGCGAAAGGGCCGGGGAAGGCAGTGTTCCTCCCGTGCGACGTGTCCCGGACCGAGGAGGTCGAGCGGCTCGTGGACGCCGTCGCAGAACGGTTCGGACGGCTGGACTGTCTCATCAACAACGCCGGCTGGCACCCCCCCCACAAGCCCATCGACGACTTCTCCTGCCGGGAGCTCCGCGACCTTCTCGAGCTGAACCTGGTGAGCGTGTTCGCGGCGAGCAAGCGGGCGCTGCCGCATCTGCGCAAGACCAAGGGCAACATCATCAACGTCTCGAGCCTCGTCGGGTCCATGGGGCAGCTCCACGCCGTGACCTACGTGGCCACCAAGGGTGCCGTGACCGCCTTCACGAAGGCGCTGGCAGTCGACGAGGCCGAGCACGAGGTGCGGGTGAACAGCGTCTCCCCGGGGAACGTCTACACGCCGCTCTGGCAGGAGGCCATCGACGCGGCTCCGGACCCGGCCCGGTGCCGGGCGGACGGCGAGGCGGCCCAGCTGCTGGGGAGGATGGGGACGATCGAGGAGGCCGGGAGGCTCTGCCTGTTCATCGCGGCCGAGGCGACCTTCACCACGGGAGAGGACCACATCCTGTCGGGGGGGGCCGAGCTGGCCTACGGTCGCAAGAGCCGGAGAAGCTGAGCCGAGGCGTTCGGCGGGAGGAATGGAGTGAGCGAGCCGGTAGCCGAGTGGCGGAAAGGGCTGCGCTTCCCCGGCAGCGAGAACACGCACGCCGTCGAGTCGGAGCGGGCCCTGCTCCGCGACCTGGAGGGCGCCGGCCTGCGGCGACGACTCCGCGGGCAGCTGCGGCTGCTCGGGCCCGGCTACCTGCAGAGCGCCATGACCCTCGGCAGCGGCACGGCCTCCTCGGCCCTCTTCGCCGGGGCGGTCTTCGGCTACCAGCTGCTCTGGGTGGCGCCCCTGGGCATGGCCATGGGCGTGTGCATGCTCGCTGCGGTCTCCTGGCAGACCCTCTCGACCGGCCAGCGGCCCTGGGAGGCGATGCGGGAGCACGCGGGCCCTTTCTTCGCCTGGGCCTGGGCGCTCGGAGCGCTGCTGTCCTCGATGATCTGGCAGCTCCCCCAGTACGCCCTCGCCTCGGCGGTGCTGGTGGACCTGTCCGACGTGGCCGGTCTCTCCGGCGTCTCCCCGTCCCTGGCCGGGGCGGTGGTGCTGGTCTGGGCGCTCGGGATCTCATCGCTCTACGGCCGCTCGGCGCTGTGGGTGCGGCGCTACGAGCGCGTGCTGCAGGCGATGGTGTGGGGCGTCGTAGTCTGCTTCGGCCTGGTGGTGCTGCGGACCGGGATCCCCGACTGGGGCGCCGTCGTCCAGGGATTCCTCGCATTCGAGGTTCCAGGCGAGCGGAACGGCGTCACGGGGACGACGCTCGTGCTGTCGGGGCTGGCGGCGGCCGTTGGAGTGAACATGGTATTCCTCTACCCCTACTCGCTCCTCGCCCGGGGCTGGGGCCGGGAGCACCGCAGCCTCGCGCGTCTCGACCTGGCGCTCGGCATGTTCGTCCCCTACACCCTCGCGGTGAGCCTCGTGGTGATCGCCACGGCCAACACGCTCCATCTCGACCACGCCTACGACGGGGTCAGGCTCTCACCCGTGGAGGCGGCCCGAGTCCTCGGGAGCGTCCTCGGCCAGGCCACCGGCCGCGTAGCGTTCGGGCTCGGGGTGCTGGGAATGGCGCTGTCCTCCATCACCCTGCAGATGCTCACCTGCGGCTTCGTGGCCGTGGAGCTGGCCGGAGTCCAGGTGGGGAGCTTTCGCTACCACCTCGCCACGTGGCTGCCGGCCCCGGCGGTGCTCGGCGTGGCCTACTGGAGCGAGATCGCCGTCTGGGTCGCCGTGCCAACGAACATCGTGTGCGGCCTGTTCCTCCCCGCGGCCTACGTCGGATTCTGCATCATGCAACGGAGCCGGAGCTACCTGGGGGAGGACCGTCCCGAGGGCTGGTCCGGGAGGGCGTGGCTGGGCGCCATGATCGCGATCACGCTGTTCCTGGGAGCGTTCCTGGCCTGGTACGCCGTCACCAGCGGCCCGGCCTTCGTGAAGGCCCTCATGGGCTGATCTCCCCAGGGCTCAGGCGATGCCTCTCAGCACCCCCTTGACGTAGCCGACCGACTCCGCGAGTCCCGGGAGGGGATCCTCAGGATCCTTCTCGTACTCGAAGCTCACGAGGTGGGGGTAGCCGACCTCCAGGAGCGCCTCGAGGATCGCGCCCACGTCCAGGACGCCCCGGCCCATCTCCACCGACCGCCCTTCGGGAGCGGTCGTGTCCAGGTCCTTCAGGTGAAGGTCGTAGAGGCGACCCCGGCAGCGCCGGATCGACTCGGCGGGATCGACCCCGGCCCGGGCGGTGTGCCCGACGTCGATGCACAGGCCGATGCGCTCGTCGTAGCTCCCCACGGCGTCCCAGACCGCGTACGGCGACGGGAAGTGCTCGTCCTCGGGGCCGTGGTTGTGGATCGCGATCCGCAGGTCGAACTGCTTCACCATCCCGTCGAGGAGCGGCAGGGCTCCGGGGTCCGGGGCGCACACGATGGTCGGGATCCCCGCGTCCCGGGCGTACTCGAAGGCGCGGCGGACATCCGCCGGGTCGTTCTTCAGGGTGATGTTCCCGCAGCTGAGGGGCGCGATTCCCGCCGCCTGGAACTGCGCCGCGACTCCCTGCCTCTGCTCCGGGTCGCTCTCCAGAGGCAGGTGGAAGGACTTGATCGACGCGTAGGCCAGGTCGACGCGACGAATGGCCGCGATCGCATCCTCGAGGGACAGCTCCCGAAGGCTGTACGTGGCCACGCCGACGCGGAGCCCGCGCCAGTCGCCGCGATCGCCCTCGCGCGCGGGAGACGCGGTCGAGGTGCCGGCCAGCCCGGTCACCGACAGGCCTCCGGCCCCCAGCGCAAGGCCTTCGAGCAGCTCGCGTCTCCTCATCGGGCTCTCCCCCGCCCGGAGCGCTCGCCGGGCGTTGTCGAAGGCTACCACCCGGCGCCCGGTGCCGGGTGGACCCGGCACTCGTCCTCTGGGAGGATCGGTATCGTACCGCCGCGGAGGAAGAGGGATGACGAGCCTGAGGGTCGCCGTATGGGGATTGCTGGTCTCCGCCAGCGCTGTTGCAGCGGAGCAGCCGACGGGGGATGCTTCGGGCGTGCGCTTCGTGACCCTGGAGCCCGGACACTTCCACGCGGCTCTGGTTCAGAAGGAAATGCACGACGGGGTCTCGCCGACGGTGCACGTCTACGCGTCGTCGGGACCGGACCTGCTCGGGCACCTGGGGCGGATCGCCGCCTTCAACGCTCGCGAGGGCGATCCGACTCGTTGGCAGCTCGAGGTCCACATCCACCCCGAGCCCCTCGAGCGGATGCTCGAAGAGCGCCCCGGCAACGTCGTGATCCTGTCGGGACGCAACCGGGGCAAGATCGACGCCATCCTCGCGTCGGTGCGGGCCGGCATGAGCGTGCTGGCGGACAAGCCCTGGATCCTGGAACCCGCCGACCTGCCGAAGCTGGAGGAGGCGCTCCGTCTCGCCGACGAGAAGGGCCTCGTCGCCTACGACCTCATGACCGAACGCTTGGAGATCACGTCGATCCTGCAGCGGGAGCTGGTGAGCGCTCCCGAGGTCTTCGGAGCGGCCCTCGAGGGGACCCCCGAGGAGCCGGCGGTCTACGTGGAGAGCGTCCACCATCTCATGAAGACCGTGGCGGGGGCTCCGAACCTCCGCCCGCCGTGGTTCTTCGACACGGCCCACCAGGGGGAGGGACTCAACGACGTCGGGACGCATCTCGTAGATCTGGTCCAGTGGACACTGTTCCCGGATCGCGCCATCGACCACGCGAGCGAGGTGGAGGTGCTCGCCGCCCAGAGGTGGCCGACGCCGATCGACGAGGAGCAGTTCAGGCGCGTCACGGGCACCCCGGGCTTCCCCGAGGCGCTCCGGGACGACGTCCGGAACGGAAAGCTCGACTACTTCTGCAACACCCTCGTGTCCTACCGCCTGGCGGGCGTCCACGTCGCGCTCAACGTGATCTGGGACTGGGAAGCCCCCGCCGGCTCCGGGGACCGCCACTTCGCCTACTACCGGGGCGACCGCTCCCGCATCGAGGTGCGCCAGTCGGCCGACCACGGCTTCCGTCCCGAGCTGTTCGTCGTGCCGGTGCGGGAGGCGGAGCGCGAGGCGATCCGGTCGGCCATCGAGAGGCGGCTCCGCGAGCTGGACGCCCGCTATCCGGGCCTGGGTCTGGAGGATCGCGGCGCCGAGATCCAGGTGGTGATCCCCGAGGGCTTCCGGGTCGGCCACGAGGCTCACTTCGCCGAGGTGACCGCGAGCTTCCTCCGCTTCATGGCGGACCGGAGCGCGCTCCCGGCGTGGGAGCGCCCGAACATGCTCGCGAAGTACTACGTCACCACCACCGGAGCCGCGCTCAGCCGTCGCGGCTCCCCGTCTGCGGCGCCTCGCAAGGCGCCGTGACGCGGGCCGAGATCGGCTTCGCCATCGTCGGCACCGGCGTCGCCGGCCGCTACCACGCCCGCGCGATCGCCGAGACGCCGGGCGCCCGGCTCGTGGCCGCCTGTCGCCCGAGCGGGTCCGGCGCCGCGGAGGCCTCGGCGGAGCTCGGCGTGCCGTGCGACGCCGAGCTCGACGCGCTCCTGGCCCGGCCCGGAGTGGACGCCGTCTGCGTCTGCTCGCCCAGCGGGCTGCACGCGACGCATGCGGTGGCCGCCGCCCGCGCGGGGAAGCACGTGCTGGTCGAGAAGCCGATGGCCCTGAGCCTCGCCGCCGCCGACGCCGTGATCGGCGCTTGCCGCGAGGCGAGGGTGACCCTGGGGGTGGCCCTCCAGCGGCGGACGGAGGCCGGGAGCCGCGCTCTCCACGACGCGATCCGCGCCGGCGAGCTGGGTCGCATGGTCCTGGGCGTGGCCTGCGTCCCTTACTACCGCTCCCCCGACTACTACGAGAGCGCGGCCTGGCGCGGCAGCTGGGAGCTGGACGGGGGTGGGGCGCTGATGAACCAGGGCATCCATCTCGTGGACCTGCTGCTGTGGTGGATGGGTGGAGAGGTCGAGGTGGTCGGGGCCGCAGCCTCGACCCTGAGGCACAGCATCGAGGTGGAGGACTGCGTCGTCGCGGCGCTCCGCTTCTCGGGGGGCGCCCGGGGAGCCGTCGTGGCCACCACGGCGGCTTTCCCCGGCTTCCCCCACCGCGTCGAGGTGTACGGCACGAGCGGGGGCGCGCAGCTCGAAGGGGATTCGATCGTGCGCTGGGAGGGCGGCTCCCCCCGGGTGGCACCCGGGGTTGCGCCGTCGGGCGCGGGAGCGGGAGCGAGCCCGACGGCCCTGGCCCCGGAGGGGCACCGCCTGCTCCTCGCCGACTTCGTGCAGTCGATCCGGGAGGGCGGTCCGCCCCTGGTCGGCGGCGAGGAGGGACGGCGCTCGCTGGCTCTCGTCCTCGGGGTCTACGCAGCAGCCGGGATCGGCCCGCGGCCTCCCGGTGCTAACCTCGGCTGAGCTGGACGGGCTTTCCTCGGGAGGCGGTGCGACGTGTTCCGGCTGGACGGGAAGATCGCGGCGGTCACCGGCGCCGGCTCCGGGATCGGGAGGGCGATCGCCACGCTGTTCGGACGACAGGGCGCGCAGGTGGCGGTCCTCGATCTCGACGCCGGGTCGGCCGACGCGGTGGCGGCGGAGATCGAGCGCGCGGGAGGGCGCTCCCGGGCCTGGCGCTGCGACGTCTCGAGCCGCGAGGAGGTGAGCCGGACCTTCTCGGAGGTCGGCTCGCGACTCGGAGGGCTCGACATCCTCGTGAACAACGCCGGGGTGGCCGCGATCGGCAAGCTGGAGAGCACCGAGGAAGCGGACATGGATCGGGTCTACGCCGTCAACGTGAAGGGCGTCTACCACTGCGCCCGGGCCGCGCTGCCGCTGCTGCTGGAGAGGAGCGGCGCCAACATCGTCAACATCGCGTCCCTGGCTTCCCTGGTGGGGGTGGCCGACCGCTTCGCCTACTCGATGAGCAAGGGCGCCGTCCTGACCATGACCCTGTCGATCGCCATCGACTACATGAAGCGCATCCGCTGCAACTGCATCTGCCCGGCGCGGATCCACACGCCGTTCGTGGACGGCTACCTCGAGCAGCATTACCCCGGGCGGGAGCAGGAGATGCTCGAGCAGCTC
>Ga0299906_10001751_pt1 | contig 18410 bp, 19 predicted proteins | sample RVTome_14_FD_200259 | JGI IMG/M metagenome (GOLD analysis project Ga0299906, IMG submission 200259) | Soil microbial communities from uranium-contaminated site in the Upper Colorado River Basin, Wyoming, United States - RVT145D125 (version 2) ...
GCAAGTTCGGCTGCCGGAAGCATCGGTCGATGCGACGCCGGCGCCCGACGCGCTGCGCGTGGTCATCGATGCGCGCGGACAATTTTACATCGACGATCAGCAGCTGCTAAGCAACAGCGTCGAGCTGTTGCGCAGCACGTTGCTGCGCGAAATCGGCGGCAACAAGGAGCGCTTACTGATCATCCAGGCGGACGCGAAGACGCCGCACGAAGCCGTGGTGCGCGTGATGGATGTCGCCGGTCGCCTGGGTATTACGCGACTCACCTTCGCCACGCAAAAACCGGCGCCCGATTCCGGGTCGTGACCGCCCACGAGCCATACGTGGCTGCCGGCACCGTGACGCAGTACCGGCGTCTGCTGCGCTACGTTTGGCCGTATAAGTGGATTTTTCTCGCCGCGATCGCCGGCATGGCGATCCTCTCGGCGACGTCGGCGGGTTTTGCCGCGCTCATGAAGCCGTTGGTCGACAACGGGTTGGTGGCGCGCGATCCGGCAACGATGAAATACATTCCGCCGCTCATCGTCGGTTTGTTTTTCGTGCGCGCGCTCGGAAATTTTCTCTCGCAGTACGGACTCAACTGGATCGGGCGGCGCGTCACGTTCGATCTACGGGAAGCCATGTTTGCGCAGCTCGTGCACCTGCCAAGCGGGTTTTTCGACGCCAATTCTTCCGGCGGCCTGATTTCGAAGTTGATATTCGACGTCGAGCAAATCGCCGCTGCCGTTACCGCCGCGGTGTTGACGATCGTGCGCGACAGCCTGACGCTCATCGCGCTTGCTGCCTGGATGCTGTACTTGAATTGGAAGCTGACGCTTTTGTTCGCGGTGCTGACGCCGGTGTCGAGCTGGGTGCTCGGCATCATGAACCGGCGCTTCCGAAAGACGAGCGTGCTGATCCAGAACAGCATGGGCGACATTTCGCACGTGCTGCAAGAAGCGATCGGCGGGCAGCGCATCGTCAAAGCGTTCACGGCCCAACGATTCGAGATTGAAACGTTTCGGCGCGCGAATGAACGCAATCGCAAAGAAACCACGCGGCGAAGCGCGATTTCCGCGGTCGGCATCAGTTTGTTACAGCTGGTCGCCTCCGGTGCGCTGGCGCTGGTGATTTATGCCGCTTTTTCTTTTGGCGACGTCAGCGCCGGCGATTTCGCGTCGTTCATCAGCGCCATGATCTTGATGATGGCGCCGGGAAAGAACTTGGCAAAGGTCAACGAGCTGGTGCAAACCGGCTTGGCCGCGGCCACCAGTGTCTTCGGCTTGCTCGATCAAGCACGCGAACCGGATGCCGGTGCCACGCGGCTGGAGCACGTGCGCGGACGCGTCGAGTATCGCAACGCTAATTTTCGCTATCCGTTGAGCGATGCGCCGGCGTTGCACAACGTGAGCTTTACCGTCGAGCCGGGCGAGACGTTGGCCCTCGTCGGCGCCTCCGGCAGCGGCAAGACGACGATCGCGAGTTTGCTGCCGCGTTTTTATCGCGTCGACGACGGCGCGATTTGGATCGACGATGTCGATATCAACGACTGCGCGCTGGCAGACCTGCGGCGGCATATCGCGGTCGTCGGCCAAGATACGATGCTGTTCGACGACACCATCCGCAATAACATCGTGTATGGATCGCGCGAGCCGATCGATGATGCGCGCGTCGACGCGGCGGCGCGGGTCGCGCACGTGCTCGAGTTTGCGCGGCAGTTTCCCGAAGGCTTGGAGACGCGCGTCGGCGAACGCGGCAGCTTGTTGTCCGGCGGTCAGCGCCAGCGGGTCGCGATCGCGCGCGCGCTCTATAAGGATGCGCCGATACTGATTTTGGACGAGGCCACGTCGGCGCTCGATGCCGAATCCGAGCGGTATGTGCAGGAGGCGATGAGCGTACTGCGCGAGCGCCGCACGACGCTGGTCATCGCCCATCGGTTGTCGACGGTGGAGCACGCGAATCGCATTGTCGTCTTGTCGCAAGGGCGGGTCGTGGAGCAGGGTGTTCATCAAGAATTGCTGGCGCGCAACGGCATTTATGCCGCGCTTTATCGGCAGCAGTTTGTCGACGCCTAAACGGTTCGCTGCCGTCGCGGCGACGGTCCGAAAAAATATGAATGTTTGCCGCAGAGACGCAAAGGCGCAAAGAAAGACTCGGGTAAACTAAACCTCTTCTTTGCGTCTTCGCGTCTTCGCGTCTTTGCGACAGAAAGCCATATAAATCAGGGTCCCCCAAGATATGTGGATCGAGCGCCACTGGTACCGCGATTCCTGGGTGAGCCGCCTGTTGTCGCCGCTGGCAGCGATGTACTGCGCGGTGGCGACGGTTCGCCGACGCATGTACCGTAGCGGATGGTGCCGCGCCGAATCGTTTCCCGTGCCGGTCGTCGTTGTCGGCAACATCACGGTCGGCGGTACCGGCAAGACCCCGCTGGTGCTATGGATCACGGACTTCCTGGTGGCGTGCGGTTGGCGCCCCGGAATCGTCTCACGCGGTTACGGCGGCCGTGCCCAACGGTGGCCGCAGCGGGTCACGCCGGACTCCGATCCGCGCGCGGTCGGCGATGAGCCGACCATGCTCGCGCGCCGCGCCGGTGTTCCGGTCGTCGCCGATCCCGATCGCCCACGCGGCGTGCGGGAACTATTGGCGCAAGGTTGTGACGTGATCGTCGCGGACGACGGCTTGCAGCATTACCGGTTGCATCGCGACGTTGAAATCGCGGTGCTCGACGGCGAACGCGGACTCGGCAACGGGCGCTGCCTGCCGGCAGGACCGTTGCGCGAGTGCCGGTCGCGCCTGCAAACGGTCGACGCGCGCGTGCTCAACGGCGCAAGCGCGCCTGATGCATGGTCGATGTGCTTGGCGCCCACCGGCTTTCGGCGCGTGCGGAATCCCAGGGAAACGGCGCCTCTTGATGATTTTCGCGGTCGCCGGGTTCATGCGCTTGCCGGCATCGGCAATCCCAGGCGGTTCTTCGCCTCGCTACGCGCGCTGGGCATCGAGGTGGAGGAACATCCGTTCCCCGATCATTATCCATTCGCCGCTTCGGACCTCCAGTTTGCCGACGGCGCCGATGTCGTGATGACCGAAAAAGATGCGGTAAAATGTCGCGGATTCGCGAATCACAATGTTTGGTACCTGGCGGTCGGCGCCGAAATGGATCGGCGTTTCGGCGAGTGGCTGCAACAACGTTTGCGGAGAAAATGATGGATAGCAAACTGCTCGACATTCTCGTGTGCCCGATTTGCAAAGGCCGGCTCATCTACGACAAAGCGAAATCGGAACTCGTTTGCCGCGCCGATCGACTCGCCTATCCTATCCGTGACGATATTCCCGTGATGCTCGAGGACGAAGCGCGGCGAGTGCCCGAAGAAGGGCTGCCGCGCTAACGGTCCGCCGGGTGAGATTCGCCACGAGCATCCCGCGATCCGAACGCTGCCCCGCATGCACGTAATTATTCCCGCACGTTATGCGTCAAGCCGCCTGCCGGGAAAACCACTGGCAGACATTGCCGGCAAAACGATGATCGAGCGTGTATATGACAGTGCGCGGACGAGCGGCGCCGAGCGGGTCACGATCGCCACCGATGACGAGCGCATACGCGCGGCGGCGGAAGCATTCGGAGCGGAGGTATGCATGACCGCCGCGCACCATCCCTCCGGTACCGACCGGATCGCTGAGGCTATCCGAAAGCTAAACGTGAAAGCGGACGAGATCGTGGTCAATCTGCAGGGCGACGAATGGGCGATGCCGCCGCGGCTTCTGCGACGCGTCGGCGAGACCTTGGAGCGCTGCCCCGAAGCCGTCATGGCGACCGCCTGTCACCGTATCGACGATATCGATATGTTCATTGATCCGAACGCAGCAAGGGTCGTCTTGGATCGTGACGGTTACGCGCTGTATTTCAGCCGAGCGGCTATACCGCGGTTGCGCGATTCGCCGGCCGACGACCGGTACGTGCCGTCGATTGCTTATCGACACGTTGCGGTTTTCGCGTACCGCGCCGGCTTCGTCGCGCGGTTCTGCGGATGGGGTCCGTGTGAACTCGAGCGGATCGAGCAGCTGGAGCAACTGCGCGTCCTGTGGCACGGCGAACGCATAGCCGTACACGTTACGGACGAACCTCCGCTCAAGAGCATCGACACACCCGAGGATCTCGAGCGGGCGAGGAGGTACTTCAGTGAAAAGTGAAAAATGAAAAGTGTAAAGTGTAAAGTGAGAAGCGAGCGGGTGCGGTGCTTTTTTTCACTTTACACTTTTAACTTTTCCCTATTCACTGCTTTACATATGGTCCGCGTTTTGTTCGTTTGCCTCGGAAATATCTGCCGCTCACCGATGGCGGAGGGTGAGGCGGAGCATTCGCGAATGCACTTAACGTGCATTCGCGCCGCCGAACGCCCGGCCACGGAGGGCCTGGCTGGTGTTGAACGGAGTCGCGGATTCGCGCCAAGGATGGCGGGGGAACGGCCGTGATCCGCGTACTCTTTGTTTGTCTGGGCAATATCTGCCGTTCACCAATGGCTGAGGGAGTTTTCCGTAAATTGGTTGCCGAAGCCGGCTGCGCCAACCATGTCGAGGTCGATTCAGCCGGCACACACGCGTATCACACGCAAGAACCGCCGGATCCGCGCGCGCAAGCGGCGGCGGCGCGGCGCGGCGTCGACATCCGTCATCTGCGCGGCCGACAAGCCACCGCGGAAGATTTTCTTCGGTTCGACTACGTACTTGCGATGGATCACGAGAATCACGCGAACTTGCGCACGCTCTGCCCGGCCGGACAGGAGCACAAGCTGCGGTTGTTCTTGGAGTATGCCGTGACCGCGAGCGAACGGGCGGTGCCGGACCCGTACTTCGGCGGTGCCGGTGGATTCGACCGCGTGCTCGATCTCATCGAAGACGCGGCCGAAGGTTTGTTGACGGATGTCCGCGCGCGGATCGCTTCGACGAAATAGCGGAGCCGCGCGCGTCTTGTTCGGCGATTCGGCGGCGTTGCGCCGCGGGCGCTAGTCGCGCTTAATCGGTTCCGACTCGTTGCCCGGTTCCGGCCGCGTTTCGACTTGTACCAACGACGTTGACGTTTCCGGCGGTTGCAGCGTGATAGGTTCGGGCGTCGCAACGTGATCCGTGCGCGGCGAAACTTCGGTCATGCTCGGCGCCGGCGCCTGTTGGTGCACTTCCGTTTGCGCTTCCGGTCCGTTTGAGCGAGGCGGCGCCGACGGTTTCGGTTCTCGCGGCTCGCGCGACTCGCGCTGTTCGCGTGGAGTGCGTTGGTTCGCGCCTTCGGGCCGTGCCGACCGTTCCTGACCATGCGAATGGCCGCCGCCGCGACCGTGCCGGCCGCGCCGGCGACTGCCTTCCGGTCGATCGCGGTGACCCGCCGGCGCTTCCGACGGAGCCGACCCGGCCGCGCGCGGTGCCGGGGACGGTTCCGGGCGAGCAGTTTGCTTGGCGGATTCGCCGCCGGCGTGAGAAGGCCGGGGACCGCGATGAGGATGACGTTGACGTTGATCGCGCCCCTGGGGTCGATGTCGAGCGGCGGGGCGCGATTCCCTTGTCGCCGCCGCCGAGGTCGTGGGCGCGGTCGATCGTGGCGCGAACAATTTTCGCATCAGCCGCTTCAGCCGACCGGCCTTCGGCGGCTGTGCCGGTGGCGCGACCGCGTGGGTGAGCGGCCCGATGACCGGCGTTTCCGCGGCGGGGGCAACACGTGGAACCGTTTCCTTCTCTTCGTCTTCGACGATTTCGATGTCATAGCTCGGAACGTCCGCTTCGGATTCGTATTCCTCCATCCGCAGGCGGCGTATATGGTAGTGCGGCGTGTCCAGCCCTTCGTCCGGCACCACCATGATCGGCGTACCGACGCGCGATTCGATGGCGTTCAGCTCGATGCGCTTCTCGTTCAACAAGTAGGTCGCGGTCGCGACCGGTAAGTGCACGTGCACCGCGGCGGTATTTTCCTTCATCGCTTCTTCTTGAATCATGCGCAGTACCGACAGCGCCGACGACTGAATCGAACGAATGTGGCCGGTGCCGTCGCAGCGCGGGCACACCAGGCTCGAGGATTCGCCGAGCGAGGGGCGCAACCGCTGACGCGACATTTCGAGGAGTCCGAAGCGCGAGATTCGGCCCACCTGGACACGCGCGCGATCGACCTTCAACGCATCGATCAGGCGGTTTTCCACCTGGCGCTGGTGGTGCATCGGGGTCATGTCGATGAAATCGATGACGATCAACCCGCCCAGGTCGCGCAATCGCAACTGCCGGGCGATTTCCTCGGCCGCTTCGAGATTGGTATTGAGCGCGGTTTCCTCGATATCCGCGCCCTTCGTGGCGCGGGCGGAGTTGATATCGATCGTGACCAGCGCCTCGGTCTTGTCGAAGACGATGGCGCCGCCCGATTCGAGACGCACCTCGCGCGAAAACGCCGATTCGATCTGGTGCTCGATTTGGTAGCGCGAGAACAGCGGGGTTTCATCCTTGTAGAGTTTCAATCGGTCAATCCACTGCGGCGCGACTTGGTCCATGAATTTCTTCATGCGCTCGTGGATTTCCTGGTTGTCGACCAGGATTTCGCCGATGTCCTGACGCAGGTAGTCGCGCGTGGCGCGAACCACCAGGTTGCTCTCCTGGTAAATCAGGAACGGCGCGGAGCGATCCGCCGCCGCCTTGCTGATGGCATCCCACAGATTGACGAGATAGTCCAGGTCCCACTGAAGCTCTTCGGCGCTGCGTCCGATTCCGGCGGTGCGGGCGATCAGGGAGTAGTCGTCGGGTACCTTGAGTTGGGCCATGGCATCGCGTAGCTCGGCCCGTTCCTCGCCCTCGATCCGGCGAGAAATCCCGCCGCCCTTGGGGTTATTCGGCATGAGCACGAGATAGCGGCCGGCGAGGCTGATAAAGGTGGTAAGCGCCGCACCCTTGGTACCGCGTTCCTCCTTATCGACCTGAACCAAGAGTTCCTGGCCTTCCTTGATGACGTCCTTGATCCGGACCTGACCCATCGGCGTGCGCTCGTCATAGCCGGTAAAGAAGGCGCGTGAGATTTCCTTCAAGGGCAGGAAGCCCTGGCGCTCCGTGCCGTAGTCGACGAACGCGGCTTCGAGGCTCGGTTCGACGCGGGTCACGCGTCCCTTGTAGATATTGCCTTTCTTGAGCTGGTAAGTGGAAGACTCGATGTCGAGATCGAGGAGTTTTTGGCCGTCGACGATCGCCAACCGCAACTCCTCGGGGTGAGTTGCATTAAACAGAATTCTTTTCATTATAAAATCCCCGACGCTTCGGGAATTGACCCAGCGGCTCGCGGCGAGTCCTCTCTGGGAGCGTTCACAAACGAACGCCTCTGCGGGGTATCTCGCGAAACAAAGCGGCACTACGTCCAACTGACGGGCGCTTGCGCCTGCCGGGCGACTAAAACCGTCTGCGTCTCAATCGCTGTGCATCCCTACTGTCGATCGGGGTGAGGGATGCGAAACCCTTGCTGTACCCGGCGGATATGCCCTTAGGGCAGGAACGAAGGCTTGCTTGCCTGGTTCGCCGAGTCGTACCGGACACCATTGCCCGATACGGTAAACATTCTGACTGGCGATGCGGTGAGCGCGGATATCGAACAACTCAACACATGGCCCTTGTAATACATTATCGACTATATCAATGAACCTAGGCACCGGCAATTAGAACGATGAGCCGCAGCAAGAACAGCCCCGGCGGTGCGGCCGAGCAACACCGCGTTCGCCACGTAGAAATCGACGTCTCGCGCGAGGGACAACGGCTCGACAATTTTTTGCTCGGACAGCTGAAAGGCGTACCCAAGAGCCACGTGTATCGGATCTTGCGCCGCGGCGAAGTGCGCGTGAATAGCGCCCGCGTCGCGCCAAGCTATCGCTTGCAGGAAGGGGACAAGGTACGGATACCGCCCATAAGGACAAGCCAACCGGTTAAAGCGACCGAACCGCAGCGATTCGAATGGCTGTCCGGTCGCACACTGTATGAAGACCGGGACCTTCTCGTTCTGGACAAACCGGGAGGCTTGGCGGTGCATGGCGGCAGCGGGGTCGGTGCCGGGCTGATCGAGGGACTGCGAGCCGTGCGGCCGGACCTGCCCGTGCTCGAGCTGGCGCACCGGCTGGATCGCGATACCTCAGGATGCTTGCTGCTAGCTAAGAACCGGCCGGCGCTGCTGGCGCTGCACGAGATGCTGCGCGACGGCAAGATCGAGAAACGCTATCTGGCGCTGCTCAAAGGGCGGTGGCGCGGGGGTTCGAAGACCGTGAGTGCGCGGTTGGCACGTGATCGGATTCGAGGTGGCGAGCGTCTCGTGGGAGTCAGTGACGAGGGCCGAGCCGCCGCGAGTCGTTTCGAGCCCAAGCGCGCCTACGGGCCCGCGACACTCGTCGAAATACGGCTCGACACCGGGCGCACCCATCAGGCGCGCGTGCACGCGGCTCACATCGGCCATCCGATTGCGGGGGACGAAAAGTACGGTGACCGGGCGTTTAATCGCGAACTCCGGGAGCTCGGCCTGCGGCGGCTGTTCCTGCACGCCGCGCGGTTGCGATTCGCACACCCCGCAACGGGCGCTAGAATCGAGATAGCGGCCGAGCTGCCGACCGAATTGAAGAGCCTGCTGGAAAGACTGCGTGAACCCGCGACCTTATGACTTGATCGTGTTCGACTGGGACGGCACGCTCATGGATTCGGCGGCGAAGATCGTGCGGTGTTTCCAAGCCGCCGCCGTCGATGCCGGTCTCGCGCCGCCCCCGGACGCCGCCATTCGCAACATCATCGGTCTCGGGCTGAGCGAGGCGCTCGATTTGGTATTACCGGGTGTGGCTACCGTGACCCGCGAGCAGGTCGTCCATCACTACCGTCGGCACTTCATCGATATCGATCGGACCGAAACGGCGTTGTTCCCCGGGGTGATCGAAGGCTTGGAACAGCTGGCTGCCGATGGGTTTCAACTGGCGGTGGCGACCGGTAAAGCCCGCCGCGGCCTTGATCGCGTGCTCCGCGATACCGCGACCTCGCGGTACTTTTGCGTCACGCGCTGCGCCGACGAGGCGTTTTCCAAGCCGCATCCGCAGATGTTGCACGATATACTCGGCTATACGGGCATCGATGCCGAACGCGCGCTCATGATTGGCGACACGACCTACGACCTGCAAATGGCGCTGGCCGCGCGCATGCGCAGTCTTGCCGTGAGTTACGGCGCGCATGAACGCGAACGCTTGTTGCAGCACGATCCACTCGGTTGTCTCGATACATTCGCGGAAGTCTGTCAGTGGTTGAAACCGGCAAGCGAATGATTTGCGCCAGCGAGGCGCTGATCGACGGCGGTGATGCAGTGCGATTTACCGTGATGTATCGCGGCGAAACGGTTCCGGCATTCGTGCTGCGTTTTCAACGCGACGTGCACGCATATCTGAATCGGTGTTCGCATCGCGGGTTGAGTCTTGATTGGGAACCGGGCCGATTTTTCGACCGCAGCGGGCGCTATCTGATCTGCGCGGTGCACGGCGCGCATTACCAACCCGGCACCGGCGCGTGCGTCGGCGGTCCATGCAACGGCGGTCTGGTAAAACTTTCGGTAATCGAGAAAGAAAATGCAATTTATCTGGCGTCTCTTGACGCAGCGAGGTCGTAACGTGACGAACAGCGACAACCACGAACGCCCGGGGTCCGTTCCCGAGGCGCCGCCCACCGGCTGGGAACGCGATTTATTGCAGCGCCTCGCGTTTGCCTCGTTAACCGAGCAGCGGCGCGCGCGGCGCTGGGGGATCTTTTTCAAGCTGTTCTTCGCGCTGTACTTGTTGTTCGCGTTGCTGCTTGTGCTGGGCGCAAATCTAGGCGGGCGCGGACTTGCGTCGCGCTATACGGCGCTGATTGAACTCGATGGCACGATCGCCCCGGACACCGAAGCAAGCGCAGACAACGTGATCGCCGGGTTGCGCAGCGCGTTCGAGGATAAGTCGGCGATCGGAATCGTCGTACGCGCCAACAGCCCGGGCGGTAGCCCGGTGCAGTCCGGTTACATCTATGAAGAGATCAAGCGGCTGCGCGCCAAGCATCCGGCAAAGCCGCTGTACGCCGTGGTCACCGACGTGTGTGCCTCCGGTTGTTACTACGCCATGGTGGCGGCCGACAAGATTTTCGTCGATCGCGCGAGCGTGGTCGGCTCGATCGGTGTGCTCATGAACGGTTTCGGTTTCGTCGATACCATGAAGAAAGTCGGCGTCGAGCGGCGCCTACTGACCGCCGGCGAACATAAGGGAATTCTCGACCCGTTTTCGCCGCTGTCCTCATTCGATCGCCGGTACGCGCAGAAGCTGCTGGATCGCATACACAAGCAGTTTATCGAGCGCGTACGTGCGGGGCGCGGCGAGCATCTCAAGGAAACGAAAGAAACGTTTTCCGGATTGTTTTGGAGCGGGGAGGAGGCGATTCAACTCGGTTTGGCGGATGATCTGGGAAGCGCGAGCTATGTGGCGCGCGAGGTGATCGGCGCGGAAGATATCGTCGACTTCACGCAGCGCGAGGGCGTATTCGAGCGGGTCGCGCGCCGGATCGGCAGCGAGGCGGCGCGTGTGTTGAGCCAAGAGGTGTTCGGGCGTGCACCGAGTATGAAGTGATATTATCTTGAAACCGCAGATGAACGCGGACAAACGCAGATTGCAGGCAACGGCCCGATCGCGCGTTTCTTTGAAGCATCTAGAGTACCGCTACGCCTTCGTTCTCAAGCATTCGTATCAGGCGAATCAGCGGCAGGCCGACCAGCGCGTTGGGGTCATCCCCCTCGAAGCGCTCGAGCAACGCGATTCCCAAACCTTCCGACTTGACGCTGCCGGTGCAGTCGTACGGCTGCTCTTTGCGAAGATAGTTTTCGATTTGCGCGTCGGTCAGCGGACGAAACTGAATACCGAACGGAACAACTTCACTTTGCACGCGGTTGGTCGCGGCGTTGAGTAGCACGAGGGCGGTATACAGCACCACCTTGCGGCCGGAAGCGGCGCGCAGTTGTCGCACGGCCTCCGCGTGATCGCGCGGCTTCCCGACGATGGTATCGGCATACACCGCCACTTGATCGGATCCGATGATGAGCGCGGTCGGTCGGCGGGGCGCGATGGCACGGGCCTTGGCGAGCGCGAGCCGCTGTGCCAACGCGAGCGGTGCTTCGCCGGGGTTCGGCGTTTCGTCCACGTCCGGCGCGATCGACTCGAACGGCAGGCCGAGGCGTTCAAGGAGCGCGCGGCGAAAGCGGGATGACGACGCAAGAACAAGCGTAACGGACATTGAGGTGCGCGCGATTGGGTGCCCGCCATATTGCCGCCATCCGTAACCGAAGCAAAGCCGCTTCGCGGAAATCCGCTGTTTTGACAGGTGTTTCTCCCATATATATGATGCGCGCCTGATGTTGGGCGGCTGGTCTTCGATAATCGACCCGATCCAGTTGGCCGAGAAGGGTGCGCGCCTGAGCGGCGAGCTTCCGGTCAAGGGAATGGCGCGGCTGGCGCAGATGTGCCGAGACGCCGAGGGGTCGGTGCGGATCGATTTGCAGTTCGAGCACGATCCGAGCGACGGCTTGCGCACTGTGAACGGCACGATCGACGCGCGAATCAACGTGACGTGCCAGCGCTGCATGCAACCCATGTCGCTGTCGTTGTCGACCCGCCCGCATTTATTATTATTGCGCACGGGCGAGCGCGACGAACTGATGGAAAGCGGAAGTGCTCTGACGGTGGAGCGCCCGATCACGCTGGGATCGCTGGTCGAAGACGAGCTGCTCCTGTCGATGCCGATGGTTCCGATGCACCCGGTCGAGAGCTGTCATGCACACGCAGCGCGCGAATCGCCTCGGCAAACGGAATTCGAGTCCAACGCGAACAAGGACGCAAGGCCGTTTTCCGTGCTGGCAGCGCTGAAGAACGCAAAGCGCTGAGCACAAGAATTCTTCAAGCCCGATTCACAAAGCAAAAATTCGTAAGGAGTCGTCATGGCCGTACAAAAGAGCCGAGTACCGCCGTCGCGTCGCGGCATGCGCCGCTCGCACGACAAGCTGGCCAAGCCCGCGCTGTCGACCGACAAGACCAGCGGTGAAATTCACCGGCGCCACCACGTCGGGCGCGACGGCTACTACCGTGGCCGCAAAGTCATCGAGAGCAGTAAGAGTCCCGCCGAATAACGTCGCCCGGCGCCCCGCGGGGAATTCGCGTTGACCACCATTGCGCTTGACGGGATGGGGGGTGACCATGGCCCGTCCGTCGTGGTGCCCGCGGCACTCGCAACGCTCAGCGACGAGCCGGCCGCAAGATTCATTTTGGTCGGGCGGCGTGAACAGCTTGTGGAGGAATTGCGTCGATGCCGTGGGCACGAAAGCGAACGCCTTCGCGTTCACCATGCTCCCGAGATCGTGGCGATGGACGAATCGCCGGCGCAGGCGCTGCGCACCAAGAAAGCGTCGTCGATGCGTGTTGCCATCGAGCTGGTAAAGCAAGGGGAAGCGCAGGCCGCGGTTTCCGCGGGTAACACCGGGGCGCTGATGGCAACCGCGCGGTTCGTGTTGAAGACGCTGCCGGGCATCGACCGGCCGGCGATTATTCGTAACCTTCCCTCGGTGCGCGGCCATGCGCATGTGCTCGACCTCGGCGCAAACGTCGATTGCACCGCTGAGCAGCTGGTGCAATTTGCCATCATGGGGTCGATTCTGGTGAGCGCGATCGAAGGCAAAGAGCGCCCGCGTATCGGATTGCTGAATGTTGGCCAGGAAAACATCAAGGGGAACGAAATCGTCAAACAAGCGGCGGAGCTCCTGCGTGCGAGCCACGTCAACTACGTGGGTTACGTCGAGGGCAATGACATTTATACTGGCGACCTGGACGTCGTCGTCTGCGATGGATTCGTCGGGAATATCGCGCTGAAGGCCAGCGAAGGTTTGGCGCAAATGATTTGGCAATTTATGCGGCAGGAATTCTCGCGACACTGGAGCCGGCGACTCGCCGCGCTCGTGGCGGCACCGGCGCTGCGTGCGCTCGGGCGTCGAGTCGATCCGCGACTGTATAACGGGGCCACCCTCATCGGCCTGAACGGCACCGTGGTGAAGAGTCACGGCGGCGCCGACGTAGTGGCGTTTCAGCAAGCGATTCGCGAGGCATTGTCGGAAGCCAACCACAACGTGCCCGAGCGCATCGGCCGCGAGCTGGGCCTAATGCTGGGAGCAGGACAGGTCGCATGACGTACGCGCGCATTGTCGGCACCGGCAGTTACTTGCCGGCGAAGATAGTTACCAATGTCGATCTTGAAAAGATGGTCGACACCTCGGACGAATGGATCGTCGAACGTACCGGTATTCGCGAACGGCGCGTGGCGAGCCCGGAAGAAACCAGCGGGACGATGGGTTTTGAATCGGCGCGGCGCGCATTGGCGATGGCTGCGATCGATGCCAAGGACGTGGATCTCATCATCGTGGCCACAACCACGCCGGATCTCGTGTTCCCGGCGACCGCCTGCCTGATTCAAGAGCGCCTCGGTATACACGGCTGTCCGGCCTTCGATGTGCAGGCGGTGTGTACCGGTTTCGTTTACGGGTTGGCGATTGCCGACAAGTTCATTCAAACCGGAAGCGCGCGCTGTGCCCTCGTCATCGGCACTGAAACGTTTACGCGCATTCTCGATTGGAGCGACCGCGGCACCTGCGTTCTATTCGGAGACGGTGCCGGCGCGGTGGTGCTCAAAGCGGATGAAACGCCCGGCATCCTGTCATCGCATTTACACGCCGACGGTCAGTACCATCCGATTCTGTGCGTTCCGGCCGGCGTGTCCAAAGGATACGACAAGGTCATCGCCGGCCAAGCCTATGTGCAAATGGCCGGCAGCGAGGTATTCAAGCTAGCCGTGACCACGTTGACCCAGGTTGTCGACGAGGCGTTGGCGGCAAATGACATGCAGCGGTCGGACATCGATTGGTTGGTGCCGCACCAAGCGAACATCCGTATCGTTACTGCGACCGCGAGAAAGCTTGGTTTGCCGATGGAAAAAGTGGTCGTGACGCTCGATCGCCACGGCAACACCTCGGCGGCATCGATTCCGCTCGCGTTCGACGAGGCGGTACGGAGCGATCGCATCCGGCGCGGCGACGTTGTTCTCATGGAAGGTGTGGGCGGAGGTTTCACCTGGGGCTCGGTGCTGCTGAAGTATTGATGCGAGCTCGACCGCGAAATGCGCTCAAAGCTTGGCAAGTGGGGGGATAGGGAACGTGAGCATGTCGCTCAAGCATGAGGTGGCACTGGTAACCGGTGCGAGCCGTGGCATCGGCCGAGCTATCGCGCTTGCTCTCGGTCGCGAGGGGGCAACGGTGGTCGGTACATCGACTTCGATCGATGGAGCAGATAAGCTTTCTAAGTTATTGTCAGAAAATGATATTAATGGATCTGCAATGCCTCTCGACGTAACCGATAGCGCGGCGGCCGAGAGACTATTCGAAGAGATGCAAAAGACCGTCGGGCAACCTACTATCCTCGTAAACAACGCCGGCATTACGCGGGACGGGCTGCTTGCGCGAATGTCGGAGGCGGATTGGGACGTGGTTGTCGATACCGATCTGAAATCGATTTATCGGATGAGCAAACTGTGCCTGCGCCCGATGATGAAGGCACGCAAGGGTCGAATTATCAACATAACCTCGGTGGTCGCGGCGACCGGCAACGCCGGACAAAGTAACTATGCGGCCGCGAAGGCCGGGATCATTGGATTTACCCGCTCGCTGGCGCGGGAGGTCGGAAGCCGCAATATCACTGTAAACGCGGTTGCGCCCGGTTATATCGACACCGACATGACGCGCGGTCTGCCGGAGGCGGCGCGCGAGGTGTTGCTCGCGCAGGTACCGCTCGGGCGACTTGGGGCAGTGGAAGATATCGCTCACGCCGTGGTTTTCTTGGCATCGCCGCAGGCGCAGTACATTACGGGTACGACTTTGCACGTAAATGGCGGTATGTACATGAATTAATGCTCTACCGTAAGCTGGACGACCTTGGGCAAATAGTGTTAAGTATGCGCCCGCGCCAGGTCGACCGGCCGTTTTTCGGACTACGCGGGCCGCGCGTGCTAATTCGCGGTACATCCCACCGAGTCGCTCGCGCTTTGTGCAGCGCGGGAAGGCCGGAACGAGTCACACTTCGGAGGAACAGTTTGCCATGAGCAGTGTTGAGGAGCGCGTCAAAAAGATCGTAGTCGAGCAGCTGGGGGTCAACGAGAGCGAAGTGTCGAGCGACGCGTCGTTCGTCGACGATCTGGGCGCCGACTCGCTGGATACCGTGGAGCTGGTGATGGCCCTCGAAGAGGAATTCGACTGCGAGATTCCCGACGAAGAAGCCGAGAAGATCACCACCGTTCAGCAGGCCATCGACTACATCAATTCGCATCTCAGCTGATCTTTCTCTTCCGTCGCTTCCCGCGGAGTGGCGTGTCCACCGGTCGGTGACCGCCGCTCCGCGGATCGGTAGCTTCAAACCATCGATAACACGTACGCGCGGGGGCTGTGCCGCTTGAGTGAAAAACGTCGCGTCGCTATTACCGGATTGGGCGTCGTATCGCCGCTCGGTGTGGGTAAAGAAGAGAATTGGTCGGGAATTTGTGGTGGTCGCAGCGGCATCCGTCGCATTAGCGCATTCGATGCGGCGGCCTATCCCGCCCAAATCGCCGGTGAGGTTAAGGACTTTGACCCAACCGCGTATCTGAGCGACAAGGAAATTCGGCGCACCGACCGGTTTATCCACCTCGGCGTTGCCGCCGGCGTCGAGGCCATCAAGGATTCCGGAATCGAGATTACCGAGGCCAACGCCGAGCGGATCGGTGTTTACATGGGGTCCGGTTTTGGCGGAATCAATACGGTCGAACAAACCACGCTCATCCTTGGTCAGAAAGGCCCCCGGCGGGTGTCGCCTTTCTACGTTCCTGCATCGATCATCAACATGATTTCAGGCGTACTGTCGATCAGGTATGGCCTGAAAGGGCCCAACCTTGCCGTCGTCACCGCTTGTTCGACGGCAACGCACGCCATCGGGGACGCGGGACGCCTGATTGAGTATGGCGATGCCGACGTGATGATTGCCGGGGGCGCCGAGGCGGCCATAACGCCGACAAGTGTCGCCGGATTCAGCAATGCCAAGGCGCTGTCGACGCGCAACGACGATCCGGCTGCCGCGAGCCGACCGTGGGATGCGGATCGCGACGGCTTCGTCCTGAGCGAAGGCGGTGCCGCGGTCGTCTTGGAGGAGATGGAGGGCGCTAAGCGCCGCGGCGCGCGTATCTACGCCGAACTGATCGGTTTCGGGATGAGCGGCGATGCGTATCACATCACCAGCCCGCCCGATGCGGGCGAGGGGGCGGCGCGCTGCATGCAGGCGGCCCTTCGCAATGCGCGCATCGACCCCGACGCCGTGCAGTACGTCAATGCACACGGCACGTCCACTGAAGTCGGCGATATCGCCGAGACGCTGGCGATTAAGTCAACGTTCGGCGAGCACGCGCGCCGATTGGCGGTGAGCTCTACGAAATCGATGACCGGCCACTTGCTAGGCGCCGCCGGTGGCGTGGAAGCGATTTATACGGCGCTTTCCATCTACCATCGGATAGCGCCGCCGACGATCAACCTTGTGAAACCGGGCCCGCAGTGTGACCTCGACTACGTTCCCGGGAGCGCGCGCGACATGACGATCGACGTCGCTATCTCGAATTCCTTCGGCTTCGGTGGCACAAACGGTACGCTTGTCCTGCGCCGCATGGGCTAGCGACGAGGTCGGGTTCGTCCGTTTTGTCTCGCCAAACGATTCGCGAAATCGTTACCCTTGGCGATTCGTATTTGCGATTGCGGTCTGCCGGCGCTAATTTCCCCACATGGCTCGAAAAGTTTCGACGTATCCACGATTGAGGCGTGCCGTTTTCGCCGGTTTTGTAGGGATTCTGGCCGTTATCGGCGCGCTTCTTTACTGGTCGTGGCATCGCCCGCTAAACCTTTCCGATGAAACCTACGTGGTCAAACCGGGCACCACGCTTCGGGGTTTCGCCAATATGCTCCGGGACCGGGGAGCGATCGCGGAATCGTACTCGCTGGTTTGGCTTGGGCATCTCACCGGTCGTGCTCGCCAGCTCAAGGCCGGCGAATATCGATTCAGTTCCAAAACCAACACCGTCGAGCTGTTGAATCAGGTTGTCGCCGGCCGTGTGATCAAGTACCAACTCGTATTGGTGGAAGGGTGGACTTTTCAGCAGGTGATGAACGCGTTGCAGTCCGCGCCCAAGCTAACATCGACGCTGGCAGGTCTTGCGCCCACGGAAGTTATGTCGCGTATTGGTTATCCGGATTTGCCCCCGGAAGGGCGGTTTTTTCCGGATACCTATCAGTATTCTCAGGGACACACCGACCTGCATATCTTGACCAGCGCATTTGAAAGGATGCAGGTGACGCTGCGGCAGGAATGGCAATCACGCTCCGGAAATTTGCCCTTGCGATCAATGGACGAAGCGTTGATATTAGCGTCGATTGTGGAGAAGGAAACCGGCCAAGCCGACGAGCGCGATCTGATCGCCGGCGTGTTCGTCAATCGGCTTCGCAAGGGAATGCGCCTTCAGTCGGACCCCACGGTAATCTATGGGCTCGGGGAGCGATTCGACGGGAACCTACGCCTCGAGGATCTGCGAGCGGACACCCCGTATAACACCTACACACGAAGCGGGCTCCCACCGACGCCAATCGCGATGCCCGGCCGGGAGTCGTTGGTTGCGGCACTTCATCCGGCCGATACCGCCGCCCTGTACTTCGTGGCAAGCGGCGGCGGAAGTCATGTTTTCTCCTCGACGCTCGAAGAGCACAATGCCGCCGTGGCAAAGTATCAACTTCGTGGGCGTCCACGATCCGCCGACTCGAACAGCGACAGAAAGGCCGGTGCGCCCGGAAAGAATCCGTAGCGCCGATATGCGCAAAGGCTTGTTTATTACGCTTGAGGGTGGTGAGGGCGCCGGCAAGAGCACGCAGCTTGCCGCCGCGCTGGCGTGGCTGCAACAAGAAGGTCACGATGTGGCAGCGACGCGCGAACCGGGCGGGACCGCACTCGGCGAGCGCGTACGGGAGATCTTGCTGCATCACGCGGGCGAGATGTCAGTCGAGGCGGAGACCCTCCTCATGTTTGCCGCACGGGCGGAACACGTGGAACGCGTTATTCGTCCGGCGCTAGTCGCCGGCAAGACCGTGGTGTGCGATCGCTTTACCGACGCGACCTATGCCTATCAAGGCGGCGGCCGCGGGCTGGCGTTGGACCGAATTGCCGATCTCGAGCGGTGGGTTCAAGGTGACCTGCGCCCCGATCTGACGATCCTGCTGGATGTCCCGGTCGGGATCGGATTGGAACGCGCCGCGAAGCGCGGCCGGCCGGATCGATTCGAAGGC
>Ga0299906_10001752_pt1 | contig 18409 bp, 15 predicted proteins | sample RVTome_14_FD_200259 | JGI IMG/M metagenome (GOLD analysis project Ga0299906, IMG submission 200259) | Soil microbial communities from uranium-contaminated site in the Upper Colorado River Basin, Wyoming, United States - RVT145D125 (version 2) ...
CCGGGCAGCCGGGCCGCTACCACGTCATCTATTCCTACGCCGAGGAGAGCGTCGGCCTGGCCGCCGGCCGCCTGGCCGTTCGCCTCGTCAACCACCTGGTCGAGCCGGATCCGACGTTCCTGTACGGCGCGGAGTTCGAGCAGCTCGTTCGGCTCGCCGAGCGCGCGGCCTTCGGGCCCTCGACCCAGGCCATCCTGGACGAGGCGAACCTGCGCGACATCCCCTGGATCCGGCTCAACGAGGCGTCCCTGGTCCAGCTCGGCCACGGCCGCCACCAGAAACGCATCCGGGCCACCATGACGTCGCACACCAGCTCCCTGGGCGTGGACATCGCGCAGGACAAGAAGCTCACCAACCGCCTGCTGGCCGCCACCGGCGTGCCGGTGCCTCGCTCCGAGGTCGTGCGCAGCGTCGACGAGGCGGTGGTCGCGGCGGGCCGGGTCCGGTATCCGGTGGCCATGAAACCGATCGACGGCAACCACGGGCGCGGGGTGATGCTGAACCTGGCCGATGAGCCCGCCGTGCGCACGGCGTACCCCATCGCCCGCGGCGAGTCGCGGTTTGGCGGAGTGGTCGTCGAATCGTTCCTGGTCGGCAACGACTACCGCTGCCTGGTCATCGGCGGGGTGCTGCGCGCGGTCGCGCAGCGGGTGCCTGCCCATGTCGAGGGGGACGGGAAGCACACGGTCGCGGAGCTGGTCGAGATCACGAATGCCGACTCACGACGCGGCATCGGTCACGAGAAGGTCCTGACCCGGATCATGCTGGATGAGGAGGCGGTGACCTACGCCGCGGAGCAGGGCCATACCCTCGACGCGGTCCCTCGACGCGGACGGCGGGTGTACCTCAAGCGAACCGGGAACATGAGCACCGGCGGCATCAGCATCGACCGCACCGAAGAGATCCATCCCGAGAACGCGGAGATCGCCGAGCAGGCGGCCAAGGTGATCGGGCTCGACATCGCCGGGATCGACTTCATCTGCCCCGACATCAGCGTGCCGGTCCGCGAGACCGGGGGCGGCATCGTGGAGGTCAACGCTGCGCCCGGGTTCCGGATGCACACCCACCCCACCGAAGGCGAGGCCCAGTACGTCGCCAAGCCGGTCATCGACATGCTGTTCCCGCCCGGCACCGCGTCCCGCATCCCGATCGTGGCCGTGACCGGAACCAACGGCAAAACCACGACCGCCCGGATGATCAACCACATCCTGCGCGGCATGGGGCGCAAGGTCGGGATGACCAGCACCGATGGCATCTTCATCGATGGGCGCGTCATCCGGCGGGGCGACATGAGCGGCCCCAAGTCGGCGTCGATGGTGCTCCAGAACCCACTGGTCGACACGGCCGTATTCGAGGTGGCGCGAGGCGGGATCCTGCGCGAGGGGCTGGGCTACCAGCGGAACGACGTGGCGGTCGTGTTGAACGTGGCTTCCGACCACCTGGGCCTGGGCGGCATCACCAGCCTGCGCCAGCTGGCCGGGGTCAAGCAGGTCATCGTGGAGGCCGTGCCGCGCGACGGGACCGCGGTCCTGAACGCGGACGACCCGCTGGTCGCCAAAATGGCCGCCGCCTGCTCCGGAGCGGTCATCTACTTCAGCCTGAATCCGGACCACGAGACGCTCCGTCGCCAGGCGTCGCGCGGTCGCCGGGCCGTGACCGTGGAGCCGGGGCGCAACGGGGAGATGATCGTCCTGCGCCAGGGCCGCAAGAGCCTGCCCCTGGTCTGGACCCATCTCATCCCGGCCACGTTCGAGGGCCGGGCCCGGATGAACGTCGTCAACGCGCTCGCCGCCACCGCCGCTGCCTGGGCCGCCGGCGCGCACCTGCACGACATCCGGCAGGGCCTCCGGACATTCGCCGCGTCCTACTTCCAGGCCCCCGGCCGGCTCAACCTGTTCGAGCTGGACGGGTACCGGGTGCTGGTCGACTACGCGCACAATCCGCACGCCATGACGGCCCTCGGCGCGTTCATCGAGGCGCTGGCAGCCGAGAGCTCCAACGGACACCATCCGCTCGTGACGGGGAACCGGATCGGGGTCATCGCGACCGCCGGCGACCGGCGCGACCGCGACATCCGCGAGCTCGGGCGCGTGGCCTCCTCGTTCTTCGACACGATCGTGATCCGGGAGGATGCCAACCCCCGCGGCCGCACGCGGGGCGCGACCGCGGACCTCATCCGCGAAGGCATCGAGGCCGGGGTTCGCGACGGGGCTCGCTGCCACGCCATCGAGACGGTCCTGGATGAGCTGGAAGCCACGCGCCAGGCGCTGGACATGGGTCGCGGCGGCGACCTCGTCGTCCTGTGCGTGGACCACGCCAACCTGGCCTGGAAAGAGCTCCAGCATCGGCGCCACGGAACGCCGGCCGGCGACGCCGAAGGGAACGTGACCGACGACCACGGCGCCGGCACCTCAGCGGATGCCGACGACGACGAGGAAGCGTACGCCTGAGCCGGCGCCCCCGGCTAGCTAGCTGCGCGCCGGGCGGCGAGCAGGGCGCGCAGCCGCGGCAGCGAGACGGGTCGGTATGCCTCCCTCGCCAGCCAGGCGAAGATCTCATCGCGCTCCACGTGGCTCATGACCGCGACCACATCACCCCGCCGGCTGCGCGCCAGCAGGGCCTTCAGCGCGCCGAGCTCGGTGCGGTAGGTCGGGATGCGCCCGTCGTAGCCCCCTTCGGCTGCGCCGCGACGGAAGATGGCGTTCATCCCGGCCAGGTCGCGGCCGCGCAGGTAGTGCCGCTTCTCGCAGATCACGAGGTCGTCGACCCCGCTCCCCGCCAACTTGGCCATCTGATGCAGGATTTCGTCGCTTCGGTCTCCGGCCGTCCCAAGTCCCAGCCGCACGCGGCCGCGTGCGGCGGCCACCCGCGCACACACGTCGAGCAGGCCGGCCAGTCCCGCCTCGTTGTGGGCGAAGTCGACCAGGACCAGCACGCCCTTGCGGCCGTAGAGGTTCAGCCGGCCCGGGTTGACCGATTGGTCCTGATTGAAGGAGGCGAGCCCGGAGGCGATCAGATCGAGGGGGATACCCACGGCGTCGCAGGCGGCCGCCGCGGCCAGGGCATTCGCCATGTTGTATCGAGACAGGCCGGCGAATGCCACTGGCAGGTCCGCGGCCGACGCGACCCGGACGCCACGGTGGCCCCGCCGCCGGAGGACGAGATGATCCTTGTACAGGACGGCAGCCCGCCCCCGGGCTCGCAGGGCCTCGCGGACTCCGGGAGCGGCCGGGTTCAGGCTGAAGGCGTAGGGCCGAGCATGGGTGTGAAGGCGCATGGCCCACACCCGTGGATCCTGCGCGTTGAGGACCGCCCACCCGCCACGGCGCGTGATGCGCACGACGGCGCCCTTGACCTCCGCCAGCTCGTCGAGGGTGTCGATTCCCTGGAGCCCCAGGTGGTCGGCGCTGACATTGGTCACCACCGACACGTCGTTGTGCTGGTAGCCGATCCCGCGCAGTAGGATCCCGCCCCGGGCCGTCTCCAGGACCGCCAGGTCGACCTCCGGCTCGGTCAGGATGCGTCCGGCGCCGCCGAAGCCGGTCCAGTCGCCGGCCTCGATCAGCTCGCCGCGCAGGTAGATCCCGTCCGAGTTGGTCATGCCCACCACCATCCCGGCCTGGCTGGCGATGTGGGCGATGAGGCGGGTCGTGGTGCTCTTGCCATTGGTGCCGGTGACGGCCACGATCGGAGCCCGCGGGGTGGGCAGCGCTGGTCGCGGGCCCTCGGCCACCGCCCGCAGGGCGCGCAGCTCCCGCCGCTCGTTGCCCCCTCCCAACGCCAGCCGGGCCGCCGCCCCGGCGATCGCCTGCGCGATGACCCGCCGCCGCCACGCGAACGCGGCCAGGGCGCGGCGCCCGTCCTCCGACTCTCGGAACACGACCCGCGGAGCGGGAACGCCCAGCCCGTGGTGCAGGCGCCGGACGGCCTCTCCGGCGGCGCGGGCAGCACCCGCCGCCGCCTCCGGGTCACCCTGGAACTCGATCTTGATCGCCGGCCGGTTGGTGAACCGATTCGGCCCCTCCAGGACCCGCAGCTCCAGCAGCTCGACGGCCGGCTCGGCCGCACGGTCGGAGGGCATGGCGGCCAGTATAGTTTCGGCCCCATGCCCACCAGCTTGGCCCTGTCCGCCGTCCGCGACCGCGTCGTCGAGCGACTGCCGGGCTACCTGGCGGACCTCGAGCGATTGGTCAACATCGACTGCGGGTCGTACACCCCGGCTGGCGTGAACCGGGTGGCGGATTTCGTGGATGAGCGCCTGGCGGCGATCGGGGCACACGTGGCTCGGACGGACGGCGGAGCCGCGCCCGACGGTCGACCGCTCGGGGACCTGGTGGTCGGCCAGCTGGAGGGGACCGGACCGCGGCTGCTGCTGATCGGCCACATGGACACCGTCTTCGAGCCGGGGACGGCGGCCGGCCGCCCGTTCCGGATCGAGGGCGAGACGGCCCGTGGCCCGGGCGTCGCAGACATGAAGGGCGGGCTGCTGGCCGGATTGACGGCACTCGAGGCGCTGCGCGCGGCAGGCCATCGACCATCGGTCACCTTCGTTGCCAACCCCGACGAGGAGATTGGGTCCCCGTTCTCGGGCCCTGTCATCCGCGCCTTCGCCGCGGAGCACGACGCGGCGCTGGTGCTCGAGTGCGCGCGGGCCAACGGGGACCTCGTCAGTGCCCGGAAAGGGATCGCCGACCTGGAGATCGCCATCAGTGGCCACAGCGCGCATGCGGGGGTGGAGCCCGAGAAGGGGCGGAGCGCGATCCTGGCCGCGGCGCGGATGGTGGAGGCGCTGCACGGACTGAACGGTCGCTGGCCCTCGGTCACCTGCAACGTGGGCACCATCGCGGGTGGAACGCGGCCCAACGTGGTCGCCGATCGCTGCCGGCTCCAGGTCGACCTGCGGGCGGCGACCGCGGCGGAGTTCGCCGATGCGGAGCAGGCGCTGAGCGAGATCGCCGCCACCCCTCACGTCCCGGACACCTCGGCTGAGCTCCGGGTCACGGCCTCCCATCCACCGATGGAGAAGTCTCCCGCGACCGGGCGTCTGGTAGACCTTGCCCAGGCCATTGCCGGCGAGCTGGGATTCGCGGTCCGCGACGCGGCGACCGGCGGTGCGTCGGACGCCAATACCACGGCCTCCGCGGGGCTGCCCACCCTGGACGGGCTGGGGCCGATCGGCGGCGACGATCATGGTCCGGCCGAATGGCTGGACCTGGCCAGTGTCGTGCCCCGCACCAGCCTCCTTGCCGGCCTGATGCTGAGGATCGACGAAGCGCTGTGACCGCTAGAATCGGTCCCCCGTGACCGATTCGTTCCGCCACCGCACCCGGCTGGAGGTACGGTTCCGGGACATCGACGCGTTCGGCCACGTCAACAACGCAGCGTTCGTCACCTACCTCGAGCAGGCACGGATCCGTTTCCTGATCGACAATCTCCACATCGAGACGCCCCAGAACCTGCCGCTCATCCTGGCCGCGCTGGAGGTCGACTTCCGGGCGCCCATCCTGTTCGGCCAGGAAGTCGAGATCGGCACCCGGGTGGACTGGGTCGGCAACACCAGCTTCAGCATGTCGCATCGGATGACGGCCGGGACCCTGTCCGATGCGGGGGAACGATTGGCGGCCGAGGCAACGACTGTGCTGGTCGCCTACGACTACGCCACCGAACGGCCGATCCGCGTGCCCGACCCGTGGCGAGTGGCGTTCGCGACCTATGAGGGACGCAGCCTGGAGCGCACGGCGTGACCGACGAGCATAGGTACGACCTGCTGATCCTCGGCGGGGGGATGAGCTATGTGGGCGCCATCCGCGCCGCACAGCTCGGGATGAAGGTCGCGATCGTGGAGCGGGACAAACTGGGCGGAACGTGCCTGAACCGCGGCTGCATCCCGTCCAAGGCGCTGCTCGAGTCGGCGGACCTGCTGCATCGGGTCCGGGAGCTCGGCCACCAGTTCGGCCTGACCGGGGAGGAGGGCATCGGTCTGGATCCGGCAATGCTCGGCCAGCGACGTGACGCCGTGGTCGACAAGATCGTCAAGGGCGTCGAGTTCCTGATGAAGAAGAACGCCGTGACCGTCCTCCGCGGTCACGGGGTCCTGACCGGCCCGACCAGCGTCCGTGTCGGAGGCGGCGGCCTGGCCGACGTGGAGGCCAGCGGCACCGATTTGATCCTTGCCACCGGCAGCGCACCCCGACCCCTGCCCGGGCTGGAGGCCGACCAGGACCGGGTCATCGACTCGGACGAGGCCCTGCGCCGCGACCAGCTCCCCCGCTCGGTGACGATCGTGGGCGCGGGCGCGATCGGGGTCGAATGGGCCAGCCTGTATGGCGACCTGGGGGCGGAGGTGCGCCTGGTCGAGTTCATGGATCGCATCGTCCCGCTCGAGGACCCCGACATCAGCAAGGAGCTGAGTCGCCTGTTCCGCAAGCGGGGAATGACCATCCACGCCGGCTCCACCATCGACCCCGCGTCATTGGAGCGGACCGAGACCGGGATTCGCCACATGATCGTGGCCAACGACGGAAGCGCGCGGACCGACGTCGAGAGTGACTGGATCCTGATCGCCATCGGCCGGCGACCGGTCACCGACAACATCGGGCTGGAGCAGATCGACGGCGTGCGGACCGATCGCGGCTTCGTGCTGGTCGATGACCACATGCGCACCGGCGTCCCACACCTGTACGCCATCGGCGACATCGTCCCCGGGTATGCCCTGGCCCACGTCGCCAGCCACGAGTCAATCGTGGCGGTCGAGACCATCGCCGGGCTTGACACCCAGCCGGTCCGGATGGACCTCATGCCGCGCGTCACGTTCTGCCGGCCCGAGATCGCCAGCGTGGGGCTCAGCGAGGCCGATGCCTCTCAGCAGGGGCTGGCGGTCAAGGTCGGCAGCTTCCCGTTCCGCGCGCTGGGCAAGGCGACCATCGTGGGCGACGTTGACGGGTTCGCGAAGTTCGTGGCCGAGGCGCAGACCGGCCGGCTGCTCGGGGCGCATATCATCGGTCCACATGCCGGCGACCTGCTGGCAGAGCCCACCTTTGCCCGCCTGGTGGAGGGGACGGCGGAGGAGATCGCCCTGTCGGTGCACGCCCATCCGACTCTGACCGAGGTCCTGGCCGAGGCCGCCCTGGCCGTCGACGGGGTCGCCCTGCACAACTGACGATGACCGAAATCGACATCCAGACCGCCCCCCACCACGCGGTGGGCCTGACCGATGAGGACGTCCTGGCGATGTACCGCAAGATCCTCACCGCCCGGGCTGTCGACGAACGGATGTGGCTCATGCAGCGGGCGGGCAAGATCGCGTTCGTCATCAGCGTCCAGGGGCACGAGGTGGCGCAGGTCGGGGTCAGCTGGCCCCTCCGCCCCCACCAGGACTGGATGGCGCCGTACTACCGGTCCATCGCGGCCGCCATGAGCTTCGGGATGACGGCCGAGGACATCATCACCGCCCACCTGGCCAAGGCGGATGACATCTCCTCCGGTGGCCGCCAGATGCCCGGCCACTACGGGGCCGCGGCGCACAACATTCTGAGCGTCAGCTCGCCGGTCGGCACCCAGGTCCTGCACGCGGTCGGGATCGCGATGGGCGCCTGGGTGCGCGGCGACGACGCGGTGGCCATCACCTACTTCGGGGAGGGCACCGCGAACCAGGGGGAGATCCACGAGGCCATGAACTTCGCCGGCGTCCACCGCCTGCCGGTCATCTTCGTGTGCGAGAACAACGGGTACGCCATCAGCGTCCCGCTGGAGCGACAGGTAGGCGGTGGGTCCGTCGCGGCCCGCGCCGCCGGCTACGGCTTTCCCGGCGTCGACGTGGACGGCGGCGACCTGCTGGCCTGTTACGCGGCGGGAGTCGACGCTCACGAGCGCGCACGCACCGGCGGCGGCCCAACGCTCATCGAAGCCCACGTCGTACGGCTGACGAGCCACTCCTCCGACGATGACCAGCGCCGGTACCGCGACGCCGCCGAGGTCGAGGCGCTCAAGGAGGGGGACCCAATCCCCCGCCTGGCGGCCAGCCTGAGGGAGTGGGGTCTCCTGGACGACGCCGCGGACGAGGCGCTGCGGGCTGAGGTCAAGGCCCACGTGGCCGAATCAGCGGCGCGGGCCGAGGCTCACCCCGACCCCGATCTGAACGACATCCTGCGCCACGTGTACGCGGACGGACCGTGACATGGCCGAGCTGAACATCCTGGAGGCCATCCGGCGGGCGATGGACGAGGAGCTGGCTGCCGACGAGCGGGTCATGGTCCTGGGCGAGGACGTGGGTCGCAAGGGTGGCGTGTTCGGCGCCACCGACGGCCTGTGGGCCAAGTACGGCGACAAGCGCGTCCTCGACACCCCCCTCAGCGAAGGCCTCATCGCTGGCGCGGCCATGGGGGCTGCCCTGTACGGACTGCGGCCGATCGCCGAGATGCAGTTTGCCGATTTCGTATATCCGGGCTTCAACCAGATCGTGAGCGAGATCGCGCGGATGCGGTTCCGCTCGAACGGTGCTTTCGGGGTGCCGATGGTCATCCGGATGCCGTACGGCGGCGGGGTCCACGGGGCGCTGTACCACAGCCAGTCGAACGAGGGCTACTTCACCGCGACGGTGGGCCTGAAGGTGGTCGCGCCGGGTACCCCGGCCGACGCCTACGGGCTGCTGAAGGCCGCCGTCCGCGACCCTGATCCGGTCCTGTTCTTCGAGCACAAGAAGACGTATCGCCTGTTCAAGGCCGAGGTACCCGATGACGGCGATGGGCTGGTCCCCATCGGGCCGGCGGCGGTCGCGCGCTCCGGATCAGACCTGTCCATCTTCTGCTATGGCTACATGCGCTACTGCGCCCTCGAGGCGGCCGAGACGCTGGCTCGCGAGGGGGTGGACGCCGAGGTGGTTGACCTGCGGACGCTGCGGCCGCTGGACACCGAGACGGTGCTGGCCTCCGTGGAGCGCACGGGGCGGGCCCTGGTAGTGCACGAGGCAAACCAGTTCGGGGGCTTCGGGGGCGAGGTGGCGGCGATCATCGCCGAGCGGGGCTTCGAGCACCTGGACGCCCCGGTGACCCGCCTGGCCGGGCCGGAGGTGCCTGCAGTGCCATACCACCACGACCTCGAGGAGTGGTTCATGGTCAACCCGGAGCGCATCGTCGAGGCGGCCCGGGCGCTGGGCGCCTACTGAATCGGCTAGTCTTCTGACCGATGTCGACCACGATCAAGATGCCTCAGCTGGGCGAGTCGGTGACCGAGGGCACCATCGAGCGCTGGCTGGTCAAAGTGGGCGACTCGGTCGCGCAATACGACCCGCTGTTCGAGGTCGTAACCGACAAGGTCAATGCCGAGGTCCCGGCCGAGGTCGGTGGGGTCGTGACCAGCATCCTGGTCCCCGACGGTGAGACGGTGAAAGTCGGAACGCCGCTGGCCGAGATCGCCGAGGACGGCGAAGGCCCCGCAGCTGCTAACGCGGCGGGTGGCGCGACGGCCGATGCGCCAGTCCCGATCGCTGCGGCCGAGGTCGACCTGGAGGCTCCGCCCGATGCAGAGGCGGAACCAGCTAAGGGGGCGGAACCCGCGGCTGAGCCCGAACCCGCGGCTGAGCCCGAACCCGCGGCTGAGCCCGTGCCGGCAGTCGCCGAAGCCCCGGCGGAACCTGAGCCGGTCGCCGCCGCGCCCGAGGCGATCTCGGAAGCCGCGGAGGAGCCGGCGGAGGCCGTAACCGGGTCGGTTGGCGAAGTCTCTGCTGAGTCCGCCATGCGGATGACGCCCGCCGTTCGCCGCCTGGTGCGCGAGCACGACCTGGACGTCACCCAGATCGCCGGTACGGGGGCGGGTGGCCGCGTGACGCGCGACGACGTTCTGGCCTTCGTGGCAGCCCAGCAGGGCGCCCCGTCAGCGCCGGTCGCTGAGCCGCCGTCTACTCCGCCCATGGCGGAACCGGCCGCGGCGCCGCCGCCTGCTCCTAAGCTCGAAGCGCCCGCTACCACTCCAGCGCCCGCTGCGGCTGCGGCGCCGGCTCCCCCGTCTGCCCCTGCCGCGGCGCCGGTGTCCGCTGCCTCCGCGCCGGCCGCTCCAGCAGCCAGCGCTCCAACACCAACCGCCGCGGCAGCCACCGCTCCGGCACACGAGGCGATTCCGGCCCCGACCAGCGGCGACGTCGAGTGGCCGCTGAGCCAGATGCGGAAGGGCATCGCCGCCAAGATGACGCAGGTCAAGCAGACCGTCCCCCACGCGTACACGGTGGTCGAGGTCGACATGACCAACGTCGTCCGCTGGCGGGAGGCCAACAACGAGGCCTACAAGGCGCGCGAGTCGATCGGCATCAGCTACGTCGCGGTGGTGGTCAAGGCCGTGACCGAAGCCCTTCGCCAGCATCCGACCCTGAACAGCCAGTTCGCCGGAGACCGGATCATCCTCAAGCATCGGACCAACATCGGGATCGCGGTCGCAGTCGACAACGGGCTGGTGGTGCCGGTCATTCAAGATGCCGACCAGCTGTCGGTCAGCGGGGTCAACCGCCGCGTCCAGGACCTGGCGGCACGCGCCCGCGCCAATCGGCTCAAGCTCGACGAAATCCAGGGCGGGACGTTCACGGTCAATAACACCGGTTGGTTCGGCTCGGTCTCATCCATGCCCATCATCAACGCGCCGGAGGTGGCCATCCTCTCCATGGAGGCGATCGTCAAGCGGCCGCGCGTCATCGAGGTCGACGGCGCAGACGTCATCGCGGTCCGGCACCTGATGAACATGACCTGCTCGTTCGATCACCGGGTCCTTGACGGAGCCCAGGTGGGCTACTTCCTGGCCGATGTGCGCAAGCGCCTCGAGGGCTGGGACGCGGAGACCTCGCTGGCCTAGATCTGGGCGGGTCGCCCCCGGCGCCGGCGTGCGGCGAGCGGTTCCCCGCTCATCCGTCGCACGGCCGGGATCCAGGCAAGGGCACCAACCGCCTGGAGGGCAATCCACAGCAGGACCAGAAGTCCGGGCACGCCCACGACGGCGCCTGGCACAAGCCAGACCAGCGGCGCGTCCAGCAGGGCGACGATATCGGTGCCGAGGCCGAACGATCCGGTTCCTGGGCCGCCCAGGTCCGCGAGGCGGCCAACCGAGGCCGCGCCGCCGGTTGGGTCGAGCGGTGGCGAAAATGCGACCGGCTCGGGCGTGGGGCTTGGACGAGGCGTCGACGTGGGCGCGGGTGTGGCGGTGGCCGTCGGGTCTGGCGGAAGAGTCGGGAGCGGCGGCAACGTCGGGATGGGCGTCGGGAGCGGCGGCAACGTCGGGATGGGCGTCGGGAGCGGCGGCAACGTCGGGATGGGCGTCGGGAGCGGCGGCAACGTCGGGAGTGGGGTCGGGACGGGCGTAGGCAAGATAGCCGGCGCGACCACGACCGTGACCGGCAAGCCGCTGTAGGCAGTACCCGTGCATTGATTCGTCACGTGGACATGGTTGTTCCAGTTCCATGCACCGGCCTGGGTGGGTGCCAGCTGGATGTCGAAGCTGACCGACTCCAGGGGATCGAGGAAGTCGATGCCCGATACCGAGGTGACCTCGACCCACGTTCCAACCACCGCCGCAACCCACATCGACCCGTCCGACGCAACCACATTGCCGGCGGATTGGATGACGAAGCTGCTCGGAATCTCGACGTTGACGCATCCGGCAGGAGGCCCAAGCACGTTGGCGGCCAGCATGTGGAAGGTCGTGGACTGGCCCGCGGTGGCAACCAGCGGCGTAGCCGTGAGCGTCCAGAGGCTCGCCGCGCGGACGCTACCGGCGGTACTCAGTGTCAGACTGGCGACCGCGAGCGCGGCCAGTGCCCCCCGTCGCATGCTCAAGGCATCCACAGGGCGGGACGCCAGATACCGGGCGCTCGATCCGCCGGCAGGGGCGCATCCGGCGCCGTCTCCATCCCCTTGATGAAGGCGACCACCAGGTCCTCTTCAAGCTGCCGGCCCGCAGCGTCCCCCAGGCGCTTGAGTGCCTCCTCGACCGGCAGCGCCTTGCGATACGGGCGACTGGTGGTCATCGCCGAGAAGGCATCAGCCACGGCCAGGATGCGCCCGATGACCGGAATCGCGTCGCCTTCCAAGCCGTCGAGGTAGCCACGACCATCCCAGCGCTCGTGGTGGTGCCGGATCCCGGCACGAACCAGGTCGACGTTCGGGATGTCTCGGACGATGGCGTCACCGAGGGCCACGTGCTGCTGAAAGATGTGCACCTCGTCCGCGGTCAGTCGACTGGGCTTGCGGAGCAGGTGATCGGGAATCCCGATCTTGCCGACGTCGTGGAGCAGCCCCGCCAGCTGGATCGTGCGCCGCAGATCGGGATCGAGGCCCAGCCGGGCAGCAAGGAACACCGCGTATCGGGCCACGTCCTCGGAGTGGCGCTTGGTGTATCGGTCCTTGGAGTCGACCGCGATGATCAAGCCCTGCAGCACATCGAAGCTGCCCGACACGATCTTTTCCTGCTCGTCGCTGATGGACGCGACGCAGACGGCATCTCCACCGCCGGTCCGGGCCTCCCCGACGGCCACCGCCACCGCGGACAGGAGCTCCGTCACCGAGTCGGCGTGGTTCGGGTACAAGCAGACCCCGGCGCTGATGGTGACCGGAAGCTGCTCAGAGTTTCCGAATTGGACGCTGATCTCAGCCAATGCCGATCGGATTCGGTTCACCGCGGCCTCGACCTCGGCGCTGGCCGCGCCGGGCAGGACGAGGAGGAACTCATCCGGGCCGTAGCGGGCTACCGCATCGTCGCCTCCAGCCTCCGACTCGACCAGGTCGGCCACCCGCAGCAGGACCTCGTCGGCCGCCTCGTGGCCGTGGGTGTCGTTGAACAGCCGGAAGTTGTCGATGTCGATCAGCGCCACGCCGAACCGGCCGGCGCCTGCCCGGGCCGCCTCCACCGCCGCGGCCAGGAGGTTGACCACCGCGCCGTGATTCAACAGGCCGGTCAATGGGTCACGCCGCTCGGCATCGATCAGCTCCGCCTGCTGGCGGGTGATCCGCCTCTGTGCGGCGCGGAAGACGCCGAACAGGATCAACGCCAGCATGAGTGCCGCGCCAAGGGTCACGAGGACGATGTCTCGCCGGGCTGCCTCGAGGCTCGCCATCAGCGGAGCGGCGTCTCGCCACATCGCGATCACCGCGAGCGTCTCCTCGTCATCCGACCGGAGGGGAAGGTATTCCTGGACCACCTGCTCGGCGCCAAACCCGGCCGAACCGGCGTCCGTGGCTTCGTTGCCGGGGAGGACATTCACCGCCGGCTGTCCATCCAGCGCGGTCTGCATGGAGGCCGAAACGTCCGGCTTATCTCCGCGCACGCCGGCCGCCGTGCTGGCCAGGATGGTGCCGTCGGCCGCCCGCAGGTCGATCCGGAGGATCTCGTCCTCCGCAATGAGGGTCGCCAGCTTGGCCTCGAGCGCGGCAGCCGATGCCCGGGTGGGTCCATCGCTGTCCACGTCCTCCTGGCGGACGTTGCCGTTGACGAACAACGCGACCAACGCCCGATCACGGGCGACTGCCGCATTGACCGTCGCGCTCGAGAGGTGGGTTGCGGTAACGGTCACCAGGGCCGTGGCGGTGACACCGACGAGCACCAGGAACACGCCGTAGACGAGGGCCAGCAGCATCGGTCGACGCTGGAGCCCCTTCCGGCGGCGGGGCAGGCGCGGGTGCCACATATCGCGGACCGTATGCAGCGGCTGATCTCGCGTCGATAGGATATTTCGGCCCCCGCCCGGAGAGCACGCCGCGCGCGGCGCAGCGGCCGCGGGGCGGCCCAGTACTCGTTAGGACTTTTGTACCTGGCCGCGCCGCCCGGTCAGTCGGCCGGACGGTGTTCCCGATAGGCGACCATGAGGCGCTCCGCATCAGCCGGGGCGACGTAGCGCACCGCCTCGCGCATGGTCACCCCGGATGCCCGACGCGTCCGCGGGGCCAGCCAGCTCACGACTTCGGCCGGACGGCGCTTGCCCACCTCGCGCAGGACCCAGCCGATGGCCTTGCGAATGAAGAACTCCTTCTCTTCCAGCATGGCGTCGGCGCGGCGGATGAATGGGCCGAGGTCAGCTCCCGCCCGGAGCGGGCGCAGTTCGGCCAGCATCGACGATCGGCGGACCCAGAAGTCCGCATCGGCGGCCCATCGATCGAGCGTGGCCTCCACGCCGGGGTCCGCGGTCAGGATGCCGCCCACGATGTCGCCGGCCAGCGCGTCCACGTACGCCCAGGTGCGGGACTCGCGGATGAGACGCTCGACCAGGGGCAGGTCGGCGGCGCTCAGCAGCTTGGGATGCATGTCGAGGAGCATGACCGCGGCCATCCGCCGCTCGTGGACCGGTTCTGCCCACAAGACGGTCACCAATTCGACCAGCCGGTCGTGGTCCAGGTCATGCCGACGGCGGGCGTCCTTGGCGGCGGCCCGGATCTGCCCCACCGTGGTCCCCAGAAACGCGAGGTCGCTCTTCAGGTAGCGCTTCTCAGACTCGGCACGCTCCGGGGTCCCGATCGCGCGCAATGCGGACTCGATCTCATCCGCTACGACGGCAGCGTCGCTGGCCACGCCATCGAGTCTATCGTCCGCCTTCGGTAGACTGGCGATCATGTCTCGCGATTTCTCGGAGCTGGGCGAGCTGTCGGTCGTGGGTCAGCCCGCCGGTCACGCCGGCCCGTCGGCGGTCATGTACCCGGGCGGGCCAGAGCTGGACCGCGGCCTGCCCGGCCCCGGAGAGCCGATTCCGGAGAACGCGGGCCCCGGTGGCCGCCGGCCGGAGTGGCTCAAGGTCCGCCTCGGGGCCGGCAAAACGTATGCCGGCCTGCGCAGGCTGCTGCGCGACGAGGCCCTCCATACGGTCTGCGAGGAGGCCCGCTGCCCGAACCAGGGGGAGTGCTGGACCCTGGGCACGGCCACGTTCATGGTGCTGGGCAGGGTCTGCACCCGGAACTGCGGTTTCTGCGCCATCGAGACCGGACGCCCGCCGGAGACCGATCTCGATGAGCCGCGTCGGGTGGCGGAGGCCGCGCGACGCATGGGACTGCGACACGCGGTCATCACCATGGTCGCCCGCGACGACCTGCCCGACGGCGGGGCCGGGGTCGTGGCCGAGACGGTGCGCCAGATCCGCCTCGCCAGTGCGGGCACCAGCATCGAGGTGCTCATCTCCGACCTGAACGGGCGCGAGGCCGACATCCGGACCGTGGTCGAGGCCCAACCCGAGATCCTGAACCACAACGTCGAGACGGTCCCGCGTCTGCAACGACCGGTCCGCCGACGCGCCCGATGGGATCGCAGCGTGGGGGTGCTCAGCACCGGCCGCCGGCTGGCGGCCGACATCGGTCATCAGATGACCACCAAGACCGGGCTCATGGTCGGCCTCGGAGAGACGTGGGACGAGGTCATCGAGGCCATGGGCCTACTGCGCGAGGCCCAGATCGACGTGCTGACCATCGGCCAATACCTGCGCCCCAGCCGGTCCCATCTGCCGCTGGTCAAGTACTACGCCCCGGCTGAGTTCATGGCGCTGCGTCGGATCGGGCTGGACATGGGATTCGGCCACGTCCAGTCCGGGCCGCTGGTCCGATCGAGCTACCACGCCGCTGAACAGGTCCCGGGCGGCGACCTGGCGGCCGCCGTCTGAGCTGACCGATGCGGAAGCACGTCGACATCTTCGCCGGACGGTTGGCGATCACCCATCGCCAGCTCCTCGACGCGGCGGAGGCGTGCACCGATGACGACCTGACGTGGCATCCCGGCCCCAACTCGCCACCCATCGCGTTTCACCTGTGGCACGCCGGCCGATGGGCCGATCGCTGGGCTGAGGTGGTCGGCGGCGCCCCGCAACGGTGGCTGCGCGAGGGGCTGACGGCCAAGTGGAGCTTCCCGACGGCGCAGGGCCAGGGCGACACCGGCATGCTGCTGCCCGACGACGAGGCCGCCGACCTTCCCTTTCCTCGTCGCGACCAGCTCACGACCTACCTTCGCGGCGCCTTCAATGACCTCGAGCAAGCGGTCGGTGCGCTCGACGACGAGACGATCCTGGTGGCTGGCGACGACCTTCTCGGTAAGCGCGCCCCGCTGGCCGACTCGCTGACCCGACACCTCGCCCACGTCAACCGCCACCTCGGGATGGTTGAGGCACTGCGGGGGCTTCGCGGCGGCCACGGTACGGCGACGGTCTGACCCCATGGTCCGGATGCGCGATATCAGCCGTGCCCCGGCGCAGCCGATGCACGACAACCTGCGCAGGCGGCCGTCCCCCGCCGCGGACGACCGGCCGTTGCTCCTGGGCCACGGTGGGGAGCTGACCGTCGAGTGGCTCGGCCGCCTGACCTATCGGCCCACGTGGGACCTGCAGAACGAGCTGGCCGATCGTCGCCGGCGGCGCGAGATCGGTGACCGGCTGCTCATGCTCGAGCACGATCCGGTCTACACGATCGGCCGGGGTGGGAACGAAGGGAACCTCCTGGCCACGCCACAGCGATTGGCGGCGCTGGGCGTGGAGCTGGTCCGTATCGACCGGGGCGGGGACATCACGTTCCACGGACCAGGGCAGCTGGTGGCCTACCCCATCGTCGAGCTTCGCGACCCGCTCGACCTGCGGCGTTACGTGCGCACCCTGGAGGAGGCGATCATCGGCACCGCGGCCGCCTTTGGCGTGGAGGCTGCACGCGTCGAGGGACTGCCGGGGGTCTGGGTGGATGGCGTCCGGAAGCTCGCCGCGGTCGGGGTGCGCGTCAAGCGCGGAGTCACGACCCATGGCCTGGCCCTCAACGTCAGCACGGATCTGGCCTGGTTCGACGAGATGATCCCGTGCGGCATCCCCGGCTGTGCAGTGACCAGCCTCGAGCGGGAGCTCGGGCAGGACGTGGGCCTGCGGACGGTTTCGGGCCGTCTGGCGACTGAGCTGGCGAACGGCTTCGGCCTCCGCCTGGTAGGGCAACCCAGCGCATGACGGACGAGGTCGTCGTCGAGCGCGGTAGCGTGGCGGGCGACCCCGGGCATGAGGTCCGAATGGAGGTCGGAGCCTTTGGGCCCTGGGAGACGAACGCCTACCTGGTGTGGGACGGGCGCTCGGACGAAGCGTTGGTGATGGACCCGGGAATGGGCGCCGCCGCCGCGCTCACGGCGCGAGCGACGGCGATCGGTCTGCGCATCCACCTCATTGCCAACAGCCATGGGCACATCGACCACATCTTTGACAACGCCGCCTTGAAGGAAGCCAGCGGCGCGCCGCTGGCCATCCATCCCGACGATGCATACCGACTCAGCGGGGAGAATATCTACGGCCTCCAGGTCGAGGCCAGCGTGGCCGAGCAGGATCTGCATGAGGGAGACAGCCTGGCCATCGGCGACCTCAGGTTCCGCGTGCTTCACACGCCCGGCCACACGGAGGGTTCGGTGTGTCTGCTCGAGCGGGACCGCCGGCTTCTGTTGTCGGGCGACGTCGTCTTTCGTGGCTCGTACGGACGCATCGACCTGCCTGGAGGGGACGAGCAGCAGATGGTGTCCTCGCTGAAGCGGCTGCTCGGCGAAGTGCCGTCGAACACTCGCATTCTGCCTGGTCATGGGCCAGAGACGACCATGGCCACCGAAGTGCCATGGATGGTTCGGATCGCCCGATCGGGCTTCCTGACGATCCCCGGCTGATAGACTCGGCGCGTGGCCGCCGAGCTGCTGCGCCGCGAATTCACCGTCGAGGCGCCCCTCGCCAGCACGTGGCATGCGTTCGCCAATGTCGCCGATTGGCCACGCTGGGCCCGGCATATCCGGCACGTGGCGGTCACGCCGCCAGGTTTGATCGGCCCGGCCAGTACGGGCAGTCTTTCGTTCCGACCCATTGGCCGGAGCCGCTTCCAGATCTCGTCGTACGACCAGGGCGTCCGCTGGGAGTGGGTCGGCAACGTGCTGTGGCTGAAGATTCGCTATGACCACCGCTTTGCGGCGGAAGGCGATCGGACGCAGATGACCTGGACCGTTTCCGAGGACGGTGGCAGACGCTCGCTGCTGGGTCGGATCTTCGCCTGGTTCTACGCGCGGCTGGTGGACCGGGCGATCCCCCGGCTGCAGGCGCAGCTCGCGTCCGCCCATCGAGGCGGGTGATCGGAATGTCTCGCCTTCGCATCACCAGGCTCGGGCACGGGGGCATCCTGTACCGGTCGCCCGGTGACAAGTGGGTGTGGGTGGACCGATGGTCCGGCGCGCCAACGTATGCCGACGAGTACCGGACACCGGCCCAGGTGGACGTCGTGGCGCCCACGCACGGCCATTTCGACCATGTCGGTGACGACGCGGTGGACGTCGTCGAGCTGGCTCGCGTCGGGGGAACGGTCGTGTGCTCGCACGAGATGAGCCTGTTCCTGGGCGAGAAGGGGGTCGAGGCGGTCGGGATGAACAAGGGAGGCACGTTCGAGGCGGCGGGGATCGGGTTCACCAT
>Ga0299906_10001753_pt1 | contig 18406 bp, 13 predicted proteins | sample RVTome_14_FD_200259 | JGI IMG/M metagenome (GOLD analysis project Ga0299906, IMG submission 200259) | Soil microbial communities from uranium-contaminated site in the Upper Colorado River Basin, Wyoming, United States - RVT145D125 (version 2) ...
GGACCATGGCGCCCGGATCGTACCATCCGGACCCGGACGAGGATAGAATCCCGCGATGCCGCTCGTCACCTGCCGCGAGTGCGGCGAGACCGTCAGCGATCAGGCCCAGGCCTGCCCGCACTGCGGCGCGCCCGTGCCCTGGAAGCAGGAGTTCAAGGGCTGGGGCTTCGAGTGGAAGAGCGCGACCGGGCGGTGGTAGGCCATCCCTCACTTGTCGTCCCGGCGCAGACCGTCCCGACCGTAACGAAAGCGCTGAGGGACCGCTCCATGGTCGGTCAGCGATACGACGAAGAGCAGATCGAATTCGTGCTCTCCGATGCGGACGTTGTCGACACCGAGACGTCGAAGGATCTCGGGAACCGTGTCCGAGTGCCCGACCACGAGGTGGCGGCCGTTCTCGATGCCGTCCGCCGCGAAGAGCTCGTCGATCGCCGAATACTCCTGGACTCCCACCTGGAAGGTGTCGGCGGTAGGCCCAGCCGTCTGCCGGGCCCGCCGGGTGCGAGTGGAATGGACCTGGCCGATCTGGCTGGAGGCCAGGAGATCGGCGAGAGCCTCCGCCCGTTCGGCACCTTCGGTCGTCAGGGGAGGATCGTCACCTTCTCCCTTCTCGGCGTGGCGAACGACGAAGACGGTGGCCCGCGCCGGCACCACGGCGACGTCGCCTTTCGTGACCGTGAAGAAAACGTTGTCGACGCTTTCGATCTTCAGACGTCCTGTCGCGTTGAGTGCAAAGGGAAGGGCTACGAGCTCCTGGCCGTCGTTCGAGGTGTCGACAAGGATAGGGATCGCCGAGCTTCCGTCTTCGGGAAGGACGTGCAGGTTCACCAGGTCCACGGAGACCGGTGGGTCTCTGGTGCCGGCAACCTCCCATTCGAGATAGAGCACACCTGCCTGCTGCGTTCCGGCGCCGGGTGCCGTGATCGCGAAAGGACCCGCCCCCCCGTACACCGTGATGGTGGTGTCGTCACTGGCAACGCCGCCGCCGCCGCGGTGGTCGTCGCGCGCCGTGACCCGGAAGCGCATTTCGCGTCCCAGGGCCGGCGGCCGCTCTGCGGACCATTCTCCCGGCCGAGCTCCAGGCACCGGGTGGGTGGCGTGGCGCGGAAACGTCCGCGACGGCGAGGCGGTGGGAGGAAACGACCGAAAAATCGGCGACTTGCCATCGTAGGGGGCATTGAGAGGACGTTGGCTCCCGAGGTCGAGCTCTTCCCAGCAGTAGGTCAGGGCGTCGCCGTCGGGATCCTTGCCGGCCGCCGTCAAGGTGAACGGCGTGCCCTTCGGAATGACGTACGCGTCTCCGGCGTCGACCGTGGGCGGTAGGTTGCCGGTGGGGACCGGCGGCGGGTGCGAGCCGGGCTCCACGTGATCGCGGATCTGGACGAGGCTCGCCGAGTGGAAGTAAGCGTCGCTCGACGGCTGGAGGTCGTCCACGTCGCAGACGCCCGCGTAGCCCATGATCGTGGAGCCGCTGCCGGGCTCGTAGGCCGTGTCGTCGCTTCGGTGTTCGGACGAGCAACCCCCGGCGCTGCCATTGTAGGTGTGCGTGGCACCGAACTGGTGGCCCAGCTCGTGTGCCACGTAGTCGACGTCAAAGACGGTCTGTCCTTGCGGCGAGGCGCTGGTCGCGCCGGTGCCTTTCTGGCGTGAGACGCCCGCTACGTTGAGGTTCGCCAGGCCGCGCCCGTCGCCGGCACTGAAGGTGTGGCCCACGTCGTAGTTCTCGTCGCCTATGAAGCAGTCGAGGGTGGTCTGCGACTGTTGAAGGAGAGCGTCCATGTCGTCGTTGTCGAACGGGTCGGTCCTTCCGTCGGTGAAGATCAGTTGGTCGTTGCCGGCGACGAGCTGGAAACGAATTCCGACCTCGCGTTCGTAGATCTCGTTGAGAGTGTTCACCGTGCGGGCGATGCGCAGCAGCACGCTCTCCACGGTGCGGCCGTTCGTGAACTCGCCGGTCGCGGCGATCGCGAGACGGTAGGTCCGGAGCTCACGGCCCGAGCTCAGGGGCGGTGGCGCGTCGAAACTTTCAGAGGCCACCGCGGCATCGTCCTCGACGAGACATTGGTGCCGCGGCGGTGTGTAGTCCGACAGGAACGCGCTGGTGTGGATGGAGGCGTCTTCCGTCGCGGCGATGATCACGTCGTCGCTCGGGAGATCCTCGGTCGAATCCGGGAAGAAGATCCGGCCTGTAACGCCCTCGGGAGACCTGTCGAAGCGGACCGTGACCGCGGGGTCGTCGACCTGCCGGCCCTCGAAGGTGCGGATCTGCGGATAGCGCGCCTCGAGGTCCGGCGCCAGGACCGGCGACGCGCGGACGCGGAAGGTCTGGGGGGGCTTGCCACGGGGCATCGGCAGCGGCACTTCCCAGACGGCGGGCGCCTCGGGCGCGGCCAGCCGTGCCGGCGGCACCCGGTCGAGGATCGCGTCGAGCGCCTCAGGGTCGAGGTCGTAGGTGCGAAAGTTCCGCGGGCCGTCCGGCGCCGCGAAGTCCGCCATCTCGGCCTGGGGGACGGCCACCTCTTCCCAGATAGCATTCGCGGAGCCGGTGGTCTGAGCCGGCGCCGGCTCGGCGATCAGGAAGCTTGACGTTGCCGCGGCTGCCAGAGCGTGGATGATCCACGTACGTCGCGAAGTTGCGTACGTCATCGTCGTCTCCCTTCAGTTCCTGGCCCCGAGCTTGTACGTCAGCGCCACGGCCCAACTGATGTCCCACTCTTGCTCCAGCGGCGGCTCCTCTAGCCCCTGTGGCACCGGATCGCCGAGCGCGAAGCCGCCCGCAAGCTCGGGGATCCGAATCGCCTGCTTGCCGACGGTGACGAAGAAGTCGTCCTTGATCGAGAGCGTCAGGCCGAGCATGTAGCCGAGGCTCAGGTCGGATTCGGGATTGTCGAGGTCGAGGACGGTGCCGGCGCTCACGTGCAGGTTGAAGGCCCTCTTGGGATCGACTCGTATGAGGCGAGTGTTGATCAGGAACAGAGGGTTGACTTGCCTGTCGCCGGAGTTCTCGAGACCGAATTGGGTTTGGAGCGTGTCGTCTTGTGGGTTCATCGGCGTACCGTTGTCGTTACGGGCGGACACGAACGCGAAGTCGCGCTCCTCGGCTTCCGAGGCTCCGATGCCGCCCGAAATCGAGAAGTGCGACGGACACTCGACGGTGATCAGTGCCTCGACGGACTTGGCCTTGGCCGGATCGGAAATGGTACGGTCGATGCGGGTTACCTTGTACTCGAAAGTTTTGTTCTTGAAATACGGATATCCGCAGGCAACCACGATGGTCTTCTGAAAGGCGTCAGCGGTCGTGACGTCGGCAAGTACCCGATCAGAGTCGCGAAGGTTCTTGACGAGCTGCGCGAATCCCTTCTGGGCCTCGCTGCCCGGCGCGATGCTCGCCAGCGCTGTCAGAAGCTTTGGGGCCTTTCCCTTCAGGTCCTGATAAAGAACGTAGTTGACCAGCGGTGGCTCCGTGTTGATCCACTCCGAGAAGGCAGACGATTTCAAAATGGGCAGCTCTTCGAGCTGTCGGATTATGTCCTCGATCTTCTTCCGGTGCTTGCCGACTTCGGCTGCGCTCGGCCAAGAGTTGGCCTTGATTTCGGTCTCGAGGGCCGCCCGTTCGGCCCTGACCTTGGCGGCCAGGGCTGTGCCGCCATCATCCAAGCTGAGTGTTTGATCGGACGAAGTCACGAGCTTTTCAATGCTGGCCAGACGCTGAGACAACACGCGGCTGCTCTCCTCCGCCAGGGCCACGAGCCCGCCTATCATCTTCGATTCCGTGCTGAGGCAGCTCTGAATGTCGGTGATGACCTCCCCGATATCCTCGATATCCTCGATATCCTCACATGCGGCCTTTTCCGCCACAGGAGTCGCAGCTTCGGTCGTCGTTGTAGGCGGCGGCGCGACCTCGGGCGCCGCAGGGAGGTCTGGGATGAAGCCGACCAGCGACAGGTCGGGCCCGTCGGTGAGCCGGACGTCGAGACCGATCGCGATCTCGTAGCGCAGCCGGTTGACGTTGACGAGCTCGAGCGTGACCGGCCCTTTGATGACGTCAGGCTTGTCGGCTCGGCGGATGGACAGGTCGATCTTCTGCGTCGGAGCAGCGGCCGAGCTCGAGATCGTCACAACCCAGAGCAGGGCCAGCGAAATCAGCGGTCGTATGCGGCGTCTCATCGCAAATCCTCCTGTGAGCAGGTCGATCCATTTGGATTGGACGGACGCGCCACCTCGTTTCCCGCTGTCCTCGAGGAAAAGCCGAAGGCCGTTCCCGGCAGCGGCCTCGGGCATCCCGACGTCACCGTGGGGACCTTCGGTTGTCTGGTCCGCAAGGCCGGCGACGAAGGCCTCTTCATCCTCAGCAACTCGCACGTGCTGGCGAACGAGGGCCTCGCCCGAATCGGCGATCCGATCGTCCAGCCCGGAGCCCACGACGACCGACCAGACGTTGGGGATCGTCCGAGACGTCAACTACCGGACGGCGATTCGGTACCGTCGTCCGACGCCGCCACACCGGCGGGCGCGGGTAGGATTCCGCGACCAGGTGCTGTGCAGCCGCTATACTGATGGCGGCGACAGCGGGTCCATCGTCCTCAACGAGCAGAACGAGGCGGTGGGCCTCCACTTCGCCGGATCGCCGTCGACGAGCATCTTCAACCGCATCTCGCCGGTGCTCCAGGCGCTCGGCGTCCAGCTCGTCTGAGGAGGAACCGACCCTGGCTACGCAGGAAGAGTGCGAACGCGCCCTCGACCTCCATGAGGACCGGCTTGGCGGTCTGCGCAACGTTGTCGGGCTCGGCACCGGGAGGTTAGGCCTCGGCCCACGTCTTCCCATGATTTGACCGCGTCGCAGACGATGTCTACACTGTTGCCATGGACGTTGCCACGGCGAAACAGCTCACCCCAAGGGAGTACCATGCTCGGCGTGAAGCTGAACGCCGCGCTGCGCGAGAGGCCCTTCGCGAGCGCGAGCTCGCCGCGACCCGTGCGGCGATTCGCCGTTTCGCCCCGCGCTTCGCGGCGATCCGCGCCGTCTACCTCTTTGGCTCTGTGCTGCAACCCGGCTGGTTCACGGAGACGTCGGACGTCGACGTGGCGGTGGAGGTCGATGATCTCGAAGCCGAGGGCCCCTTCGTCCGGGCGCTCGAGGCGGAGCTCCGCCGCCCGGTCGACCTGCGGCCGTACGCGGGAGCCATTCGGGAAGCGGTCGAAACCGGGGGGGAGAAGGTCTATGAACGAGAAGTACCTCACCCTCGCGCATAGGATCCGAGCCGACCTCGAGACCCTCGTCTCGATGACGACGGATAGCGGCACGGACGCGTCTCACGCGTCCGACGGCCAACGCTCGCCGAGGGCCACGTGAAGAGGACGCGGACCATGGCGCCCGGATCGTACCATCCGGACCCGGACGAGGATAGAATCCCGCGATGCCGCTCGTCACCTGCCGCGAGTGCGGCGAGACCGTCAGCGATCAGGCCCAGGCCTGCCCGCACTGTGGCGCGCCCGTGCCCTGGAAGCAGGAGTTCAAGGGCTGGGGCTTCGAATGGAAGAGCGCGACCGAGATCGCCGGCTGGCCGCTGGTCCACGTCGCCTTCGGCCGCGGCCCCGACCGGCGGCTGCGGGTGGCCAAGGGCGTGATCGCCATCGGCCAGTTCGGGATCGGCCTCGTCACGATCGCCCAGTTCGGTGTCGGCGTCCTCTTCGGCTTCGGCCAGATCATGGTCGGCGCGGTGGCCGTCGCCCAGCTCGCCGGCGGCTTGGTCTTCGCGCTCGGGCAGCTCGCGGTCGCCTGGGTGGCGGTCGGGCAACTGGTGTTCGCGGTCTACGGCCTCTGCCAGGCGGGGCTGGCGGCCCACCTCTGGAACAGCCAGGGCGCTGATCTGGAGGCCGTCCGCTTCTTCTGCGAATGGGCCGCGAAGCTGGAGCTGCCGTTCTCCCTGGAACGCTGCGCCGAGGTGTTGCCTGTCGAGAGACCGTGAGCGCCGAGGAAGACGACCTACCGTCTTGGTGCCAGTCCTCAAGAGCCCGCCCGATGGAAAACCCAACGCGCGAACCGGGCCAGGAGGGTCTGCTCCTGATCTCGATCGGCAGCAGGTCGATCCGCTCGTTCGTAGATGACTCGCTCGTGGCACTGAGATTGAAGGACGCAGAGCTGCTCCTCGACTTCGCGCAACCGGCGTTCGTGCAACCGATCACGCAGCAGTGGGAGCAATTGGCGAGGGAGATCCGCAATCGGATCAGGCCCTGCCTTGATGATCCGGCCATCGAGCGCTTCCATCTCTTCTATCGCGGACCGGTCGCGATCCCTCCCCTGCTCGGGGCGCTCTTCGCGGGGCACCGGCCGCTTGTGGTATATCAATGGCACGATAGTCACTACGTACGAGTCTACACGCTCGACAGGAGGTTTCTTATCGCGACCGACTGATGGCACACTGACGCGACAAGGCGCGCCTCGGCTGGCTTGACGCAAGGCCCTCCGCCGCGCGAGCGGCGGATGAGAATCGGGTGAATTGCCGGAATATCCGGGGACGGACGACCGGCAGCCAAGGCCGGCACGGAGGATCGACGGCGATCCGAGGGGCCGGCAAGGTTCAGAGACTAGGATCCGAGCGAAAGCGGTAACGATCCCACGAGCGCCCGACATCTCCTCGAGATGATGAGATAGTCCGTTCTGCCGCGATAATCCGGCCAGGTCGTGAAACGGCAGAAGCCCGGGATAAAGAGCCCGGGCGGTAACAGCGCTACGGCTAAAGAATCCTGAGGCGCGAAGTCGACGAGATGGGCCGTTGACACCGGCTTCGGACACTGGTAGACAGGGCCAGGAATCGTTCGCCGCGTCCGTGGACGGCTCCGGGGACTCGGGCAGCCCCCGCCAGCGCCAAGGTCAGCCCGCAGGCGGGCGCATCAGGCGGCCGACGATTGCGATAGACTACCGCCCTGGGTCGCCGGTGTCGGCTGGCTGGCGGCATCCAGGCACCGGGTACTCGGACACGAATGGAGGACATGGAATGGGCCAGACCTTGACCTTGGTGCTCGACGACGAAGTCTACGCGGAGATCGAGCGTCGTGCGCGAAGCCGCGGGACAACGGCGGCACGCTGGCTGGCGGCCGCTCTTCAACGCTCCGACGTCCTGCTGCAACGTCTCGGATCCTCTGACTCGTCCGCAGACACGGCGGAACGGCAAGCCGCCCGAGAGCGCTTTGAGCAGCACTTCGGAGAGCTGGACCTCGGCTATCCGACGGGTGTCGAGAACGAGCAGATAGACGCCGATCTCGCCAGGGCTTATTCTGACACCTACGGCAGCGTCTGATGCTTCTCGACACTTCGGGCTTACTGTGCCTGCTCCACCGAGCAGAGCCCTATCACGAGCGAGCTTGCGGTGCTTACGAGGCGGCCCACGATCGCTTGACCACCGACTACGTCGTCGCGGAGCTCATCGCGTTGGCAACCGTCCGACGCCTTCGTCGGAGAAATGTGCTCACCTTCGTGAAAGATCTTCTGGACAATCCCGACATCGAGACAGTTTGGGTAGATGAGCTCTTGCATCGTGAGGCGCTTGAGCTTCTTGCTCAACGTCAGGACAAGACGTATTCGCTCTGTGATGCCGTCAGCTTTGTCCTCATGAGGCAGCGGAAACTGGACGAGGCGCTGACGACGGATCATCACTTCGAGCAGGAGGGCTTCAAGATCCTCCTAGTCTGACCGCGAATTGTTGACGCTACGGCACGATCCCCAGCTCCGCCCCCGACGAGTACGCCACGAACTCCGGCGCGTACATCGACTGCACCGTCGCCGGCCCGACGCGGAAGGTCCCCGCGACGTTGGCCCGCAGACGGTACTTGAACGTGTACTCGCCCACCGGCAGCCAGTCGAAGAAGAAGTTGGTGCCGCTGTCGCGCACCTCCTCGTACCAGCGGATCCCGAGGTCCCACTGGTGCCGCGAGGTCGCCGTCTCGGGCTCGAAACCGGCGCCGCGCGGGTCGCGAAGGTGGACGTACTCAGCCGCGTGCTTCGAGCGCAGCGAGAGCTGGACCTCGAGCTGGTCGCCCACCGCGATCTCCGCGCCCTCTTGCAACGGCTCGAGCACCCACTCGCGGCCGTCGTGGACGCGCCGGAAGTAGCTGCGCGCCACGGCGAAGAAGTCACCCTCGCCTTCCTCCGGAAGCTCCTCGGTCGAGAAGTGCCAGGTGGCCGACGCGAACAGGAAGCCCGGCGTCTCTTTCGACACCTCGATCGTTGCCATGCCCCTCTCGACGTCCTCGCCGGCGACGACGATCCGCGTGTCCTTGCCGGTGTAGCGATCAGGCTCCCAGGTGAACGTCTCGACGCGCGGCCCCATCGTCACCGTGGCCTCCTCGCGGACGCCGAGCGTGCCCTCGCCCTCGAGGTAGTGGACCAGGCTGTAGATCACCTCCGCGGTGGCCCGCGTGGACTTCCAGTGGCTCAAGTGCTTGTTGAGGAAGAGCCACTGCACCAGGCCGTGACGCATGGCGTCGTCCGGCTTCATCTCGAGCAGCGCGCGGAGCACGAAGGCGTGCGACTCGATGGTGTCGTTGTACCAGAGCCAGGCGCGCTCCTCGGGCGCCCAGAAGGTGCCTTCGTCCCGCGTCGTCTTCGCCGAGTCGAGGATGCTGTCGAAGATCGTCCGCGCCTCCTCGCCGCGCTCCATGCGGTGGAGGGTCAGTGCCAGGTAGGCCTTGAGGCGCGGCGAGTGGCGGCGCCAGTGGCGCAGGGAGTGCTCGAGCATCTTCTCGCGGTCGTCGGCGGTGAAGACGTCCCCGGTCCACGACGGGTCGGGGTAGCTCGAGAGCACGTAGTTGAGGTAGGTGACGATCTGCCAGCAGCAGTCCTCGGCGACCATGCGGCGCGCGATCTCGTCGACGTAGTGGCTGTGCAGGTACGACCAGGCGCGCGTCACCACGTCCTGCGGCACGTCGACGTCGAACTCCAGGGCGCGCGAGAAGCCGTCGAGCAGGTACACGGTCATGTAGGGCGACGGCGGGCCGCCCGGCCACCACGGGAAGCCGCCCACCGCCGTCTGGGCCTGGCGCAGCTTCTCGAGCGACGCGGCGCGCTGGGCCGCGGCGATCTTCGGGTCGAGCACGTTGACGAGGTCCTCGGCGGCCTCGCCGCCGCCGCGCGCCGTCACCAGCCACGGCGTCTCCTCGAGCGCCATCTTGCGGTTGGGGTCGGCGGCGTCCCAGGGCTCGAAGCGCGTCTCGCGCTGCGAGAGCTGTGCCGCCATCCTCGCGACGGCGGGGTACTCGTCGTAGAGCGAGGAGACGATGCCGGTCGACAGGAAGCGGTTGAGCGTCTGCTCGGTACACTCGTAGGGGTAATTGACCAGGTAGGGCAGGGCACTGAGCACGCCGTAGAAGAGCTGGGCGTCGAGGGTGACGACGAGGAGCTCGTCAAGACGCGTGGGGTCCTCGCCGCGGGCCAGGTCGTCGAAGACGAGGGCGCGGCGGTCGCGGTCGCGCAGGGTGACGAAGCGTGACTGCGCAAGGTGGACGCGGCTGGGCAGCACCGGCAGCGGACGCAGCTCGCCGTCGCTGAAGTCGCCGGCCCTCGCCACCGCTTCGAAAGCCACCGTGCCGAGCCGCGCCGGCGCCGCCAGCGGGAAGGACAGGTCGGCGCTCCCGCCGGGCTCGACCGTGAACGAACGCCCGCGGGCGTCCTCGGCGGCGAGGCCGAATTCGGCGAGCAGGCTCTCGTCGGTCTCGGGATCGCGCACGTCGAAGTCGAGCGTGCCGGTGAGCGCCTTCTCGCCGGCGTTCTGCACCAGCACGCGGATCTCGGCGCGGTCGCCCTGGCGCAGGAAGCGCGGCAGGTAGGGACGTACCATGAGCTCCTTGGCGGTCTTCACCTGGCGCTCGAGGCGCCCGGCCTTGAGGTCGCGCGTCAGGGCGTGGACCCAGACGTTCCATTCGGTGAGCGACTCGGGCACGGTGAACTGGAAGCTCACGGCGCCGCCCTCGCCGAGGACGAGGTGCGGCTTCCAGAACGCGGTCTCGGAGAAGTCGCTGCGCGGCGGCGTGCCGGCGCTCTGCGGCGGCGCGGGCTCCTGAGGAGGGGAGGGAGGCAGTGGGGGCGCCGAGCTCGTCTTCTCCTCGATGGCCATGTCCGCGGACTGGAACGCTTCCGCGGCCGGAGCCGCCGCCATGCGCTCCACCCGCGGCGATCCGCCGCGGAACGTCCTGCCGAAGCGGCGGCCGAGGCCGCCGAGACCGTAGCCGTCGTAGGACTTGAGACGCTCGCCCCTGAGCGTGGGATAGCCGGGCACCGGCGCGAAGCCCCGGCTGTCGCCCCAGACCGGGCTCGCCTGGCCGAGGTTGGACTGGGGGCCGGGAAGATGGACGGACGACGGGTAGAGCGTGAGCGGATCGAAGGGCGCGTGCGGCGCGAAGAGGTCGAGGCTGCGGTCGTACATGTAAGCGAGCAGCTCGGCGGCGCCGGCGGCCAGCGCCTTGCCGTCGTGGCCCTTGACGCTCACCGTCCAGGTCTCGCTCTCGCCGGGGCGCATCTTGTCGCGGAAAGTGGCGAACTCTACCTGCAGCTCGCGGTCGTCCCAGGGCACGAAGACCTGCCGGCCGAGCGTCATGAGCTGGTGGTCGCGCAGCACCGCGAGCGAGAAACCGAGGCCGCCGCGGTCGCCGCGCTCGACCGGGATCTCGATGAGCTGCACGCCGGGCCGCGACTGAAGGCGCCGGCGCTCCTGGCGCCCGCCACCGCGGCCCACCACCAGCTCCATCTCCTGGCCGCCGAAGCCCGAATGGACGGCGAGGCGCACTACGCCGCCCACCGGCACCGAGGCGCGCTCGACCTCGAGCAGCGCGGCGAGAGCGAGCGGTGTCCGCTCGTCCTTGCCCACGACGAGGAATTCGTAGCGTATCTCGAAGGTGGCGCCGAAGGCGTCGTCGGTGGCGTAGTGGAGGCGCCAGGCGCCGGGCCCCAGCATGGGCAGCTCGACGCGCGCCTCGCCCCCCTCGCCGTGCTCGACGCCGCCGCCGGCGCGCTCGGCGCCGTCGTCCCAGTCGCGCAGCACCGCGCGCGGCGTGTAGCCGGCCTCCCAGCGCGGACGCAGCAGGTCTCCCGGAGTGTGGAAGCCCTCGTCGCCGTCCGTCATGGTCCGCGGCAGGTCGGCGGGCAGTTGCGGCGCCGCGGGCTGTGCCAGCTCGACGAGGCGCCAGCGACCCTTGCCGGGCCGCGGCGCTCCGTCCAGGTCCTGCCGCTTCAAGGTGAGCCCGGCGGCGGCGCCGGCCAGGAAGAAGCCCGGCGGATCGACCACCTGGGCCTCGACGGCCACGAAGCCGAGGTGGAAGGCGCGCGACGCCGAGCGCGTCTCGCCGCCGTCGTCGGTGACGTCGACGGCGAGCCGGTAGCGGTAGGTGATCCTGTCGCCGGCCAGCCGTTCGTCGGCCTCGGGGGTGAAAGTCACGCTGAAGCGCCCGTCCTCGCCCAGGATGGCGGTGCCGGCGGCGATCGTCTGGGTGCTCACCGCCGGCGGCTCGCGGTACCACCACCACGTCCACACCGGTTCGCGGGTGACCCGCCAGACGACCTCGCCGCTGGTCACCGGCAGGCCGAAGTAATAGCGGACCTCGCCGCCGAGGGTGGCGGGCCGGTTGAGCCGTAGCGGCTCCTCGGGCTCGTCGACGGTGACCTCGAACGTGGGTCGCTTGTACTCCTCCACCACCACGGAGGAGGAGCCGGGGATCGAGGTCTCGATCAGCCAGTGGCCGAGGAGGCGTCCCGGCGGGATCGCGAGCTCGCCGGAGGCGGTGCCGAACTCGTTGGTGGTGACCGCGGCCGACGCCACCTCCTGGTGATTGGCGTCGCGCAGGGTCACGGTGAGGGCGGCGCCGTCCAGCGTCGAGAAGCGGCCGTGCCCGTGCTCCGCGTGCCGGCGGTAGGCGACCGCCTTCCACAGGATCGTCTGCCCGGGGCGGTAGATCGAGCGGTCGGTGTAGACCAGTGCGCGGTCGTCCTGCTGCGGTGGGGAGGGCTCGCCGACGTAGAAGGACTGCAGGAGTGCGACCTCGGCGCCGCGCCGGGCGATCGCGAAGTAGTGCTGGTTACGCGCCGCGTCCTTGAACCGCGCGTCGCCGACGGCGTCGGTGACCGAGGTCCCGACCTTGGCGTGGCCCTTCTGCCAGTCGTAGCGGTAGAGGCTGACGTCGACGCCGGCGAGGGCCTCGCCGGCGCTCCCCGAGCGCACGGTGAGCGCCGGCGCCGCGAAGTCCTTGCGCACCAGCACCAGGTCGCTCACGACGAGGGGAAGGGCCGTGCGCTGGTTGGCGGCGGCGGCGAAGTCGCGGCGCGCCGAGGCGACGACGAGGTAGAGGCTCGGCCGCTCGAGCGGCGGCGTGACGTAGGTGTCGTGCTGCAGGTAGTCGGGGGTCGCCGGCAGCTCGACGCTCCATTCCGCGTCCGGGCGCCGGCCCTCGAGGATCGCCGGCACGTCGCGGTAGTCGGGCAGCAGATTGTAGTCGCGGGCGCCCTCGGCGGTGGCCGCCAGGTCGAGGGCGTAGGCGCGGAAGTGGAGCGCGGGGAGGTTCTTGTGGGAGACCTGGAGCGAGCGCTGACCGGCGCCGTCGCTGGCCATCGAAGCGACGCCGAAGGCGGGCTGCTCGATGACCTCCACGAGGTGCCGGCAGCGCCGTCCGCCCGGCGAGTCGGGGTGGGCCTGCTCGCCGTCGAGGGCGATCTTGCGCGCCCGCTGCAGGCGGTCGGGCGCGTCGCCCTCGCGCAGGAATTCGGCCAGGGTGGCCATGCCCGTCGACCACCAGGGGTAGCGGCGTCCGAGCTCTCCGAGATGCGCCGTCAGGTCGGCGCGGAGCCTGGCGCGGTCGTCGTCCTGGTCGAACGACGCCCACAGGCGGCGCAACCGCTCGAGCCGGGCCTCGAAGGCCGCCTCGGGGCGCTGCCCGCTCCGGTGCCAGCTCTCGAGGTCGCCGAGGACGGCGGCGATCTTGCGCAGCGGGTGGACGTCCGCCGCGGCGAGGTCGACGTCCGCGGCGGAGCCCACCGCCAGCAGCGCCTCGAGGTCGAGGCGGAAGATCTCGTTGGAGTGCTCGGGACGCCACAGGGAGGTGTCGGCGAGCAGCTCGACGTCGAGATAGGTCACCGCGTCGCGCAGGGTGCCGCGCACGTGGGCCGGATAGTTGCCGTCCACGAAGAACTCGGCGAGGTCGCCGAGGGAGCCGTCGTCCCAGGCGTCGCGCCCGGCCCACGCCTCGAGATAGGCGCGCTGGGCCTCGCCGTAGATCTGGTCGAGGGTCCAGGCCTTGAGGTCGACCTCGTCGGTCGAGGTCACGCGCTCGCGCTGGCGGATTTCCCAGGAGTAGCCCTGGACGTAGGTGGTGAGCGCCTGGGCGTAGAAGAGCTCGAGCACCAGACGGTAGCGGGGAGCGGGCGGCCAGGGCTCGTCCTTGAGGAAGCGCACGGCGGTCTCGTAACCGTGGAGCGCGGTGCGCATGAGCGACTCTTCGATCAGCGCGCGGGTCCAATCACGCTCGTCGCCTGCGGCCTGGGCGCGGGCGCGGATCTCGGCCACCAGGCGCGAGGCGGCCCCGTACTTGTCCTCGGAGAGGAGGCGGTCGACCTCCTTCCAACCGGGCTCCGCGGGGGGTTGGGCGGTGGCCATCGCGGCGAACAGGACGAAGAGGGCGGGCAGCGTTCGGATCGCGGTGTGCGTACGCATGTCGATTAGACCCCAGAGGAGACGTGAATGGAACCAGCGCCCCACCGGGATCTTAGCGCAGGCGCCGAGGGGAGCGACCCCGCGTGCTCCCCGGCGCTTTCAGGTAGGGGCCCGACGGCCCGCCGTCGTTGTCCACTTGACGTCGGCCGGGGCTGAAGCACCGGGCGTAGGGCGGGCCGCGGGTGCTACAAGCGTTCGAGCTCGAAGCCCAGGCGTTGACGTACCTCTTCGTAGCGCGCCAGCAAGCCGTCCCGATCGGACGCCCCCAGGTTGACGATCCCGTAACGGCAACTGAAGCCGTCCTCGTAGCGGTCGAAATCGGCCAGCTCGCCTCCCGCCGCGCACTCCACCCACACCAGCGTCCCGGGATGGAGCGCCTCGGCCGCCGCCACGTCCTCCGGCGACGGCGCGCGGACGACCCGGACCTCTTCGAACGTCCGCAGCGGGAAGCTGGCGGCCACCGCATAGGGACCGGCGCGGCGATCGAGCCGCGGACGCTCCCCCACCGCCAGCGAGAGCGCCACCTCGTAGCCGCTCACGCCGTCCACCTTCTCGTAGAGGTCGGCGAACTGGCCGCACATGCGCGGGTTGACCTCGATGACGGCGACGCGGTCGGCGTCGGCGTCGTAGGTCATCTCGACGTTGAAGAGACTGCACTCGAGCCCCGAGCGCGTCATCAGCCGCCCGGCCACGTCGCGCATCCGCTCCTGGACGTCCTCCGGCAGGGACGACGGATAGACGAAGCGCACGAAGCTGTTACGCTCGATCACCGAGTCGACGACGCCCAGGATCTCCACGTGGCCGCCCGCGACGAAACCCTCGACCGTCACCTGCCGGCCCTTGAGCAGCTCCTCGGCGACGAAGAAGCGTCCTCCGCTCTCGATCTCCGTGTAGCGCGCCCGGAGCTGGTCGAACACCCGCATGTACTCGCCGGTGAACTCGCGCACCGCGTCCTGGGAGAGGAACGCCACCAGCTCCTCGCGCGATTCCACGCGCCGCGACAGCATCGAGAACACCCCCTTCACCGGCTTGACGAAGCAGGGGAAGCCGACGTCGGCGGCGGCGGGATCCGCCGAGTCGACGAGGGCGAAGCCCGGCGTCGCCTCGGGCACGGCGTCGCGCTGGAGCAGGCGCGACGCGTACTTGTGCGAGCAGCCGAGGACCGCGGACGGCGGCGAGCCCGGCAGCCCCAGGAGCTCGCGGATCGCGGCCGCGGCGGTGGCCCCGGGATAGTCGCTCGAGCTGGTGACGCCGGCCACCCTGCCGCGCCAGGCCGCGGCGGCGGCGTCGATGAAGCCCAGGATGTCGAAGACGTTCGGCACGTCCTCGGACGTCGGCTCGGTGAAGACCGGCTCGAACCGGTCCTGCCAGCGTCCGCGGCAGGCGGCGAGCTGGCGGGCGTCCCAGGACGTGGGGAAGACGAAGAGGACGGTCCTCACGGCGCGGCCATCTTATGATCCGCACAAGCCCGAAGCGAAGCGAGGAGTCAGCCTCCCCCCTTTGAGAAAGGGGGGATCGAGGGGGGATTTCCGCGGCGAAGCCGCGAATCGGCAGGCAGAGCCTGCCCTACAATCCTCGCCGTGAAGATCGTCACCTCGTTTCCCCACCAGGTCGAGGACGTCGAGCACCTCCGGATCCCGCTGCCCGACGTCCACCTGGCGGCCCGCTTGTGGCTTCCCGCCGACGCCCGCAGCCGTCCGGTGCCGGCGGTGCTCGAGTACGTCCCCTACCGCAAGCGCGCCGGCACCCGCTGGCGCGACGAGCCGATCCACCGCTACTTCGCCGGCCACGGCTACGCCTCCGTGCGCGTGGACGTGCGGGGCAGCGGCGAGTCGGACGGCCTGCTCGCCGACGAGTACAGCGAGGAGGAGCTGGCCGACGGGCTCGAAGTCATCCGCTGGATCGCGGCGCAGCCGTGGTGCTCGGGCGCGGTGGGGATGATCGGCAAATCGTGGGGCGGCATCAACGCGTTGCAGCTCGCGGCGCTGCGTCCTCCGCAGCTCAGGGCGGTGATCACCGTCTGCTCGAGCGACGACCGCTACGGCCTCGACGCCCACTACATGGGCGGCTGTCTGCTCAACGAGAACCTGATCTGGGGCTCCTCGCTCCTCACTCTGGCGGCCCTGCCGCCGGATCCCGCCCTCGTCGGCGACGCCTGGCGCGTCAGTTGGCGCCGGCGGCTCGAGCGTCTCGAGCTTTTCCCCGCGCGCTGGATGCGCCACCCCCGGCGCGACGCCTACTGGCGTCGCGGCTCGGTGTGCGAGGACTACTCGCGCGTCGCCTGCCCGGTCTTCGCCGTCGGCGGCTGGGCCGACGCCTACGTCGCCGGCGTCCTGCGCCTGCTGGCGCGGCTCGAGGTGCCGCGGCGCGGGCTCGTCGGCCCCTGGGCCCATCTCTATCCCCACGACGCCGATCCCGAGCCGTCGATCGGCTTCTTGCAGGAGGCCGTGCGCTGGTGGGACTGCTGGCTCAAGGGGGTCGAGACCGGGTTGACGGCCGAGCCGACGCTCGTCGCGTGGATGCAGGAGAGCGTCCGCCCGGCCGTCCATCACCACGAGCGCCCGGGACGCTGGATTGGCGAAGACGCGTGGCCGTCCCCGCGGCTGCGCGCTCGCCGGTACGGGCTCGGCGCCGGCACGTTGACGACCGAGCCGGCGGCCGCGGCGCCCGCGGCGGTCCGCTCGGCGCAGACCGTGGGCATGGCGTCGGGGCGTTGGTGCTGCTTCGGCGAGCCGGGCGAGTATCCCGGCGACCAGCGCGACGACGACGCCGGCTCCCTCGTCTTCGACACGGCGCCGCTCGGCGAGCGTCTGGAGATCCTGGGCTCGCCGCGCGTCGAGCTCATGGTGACGGCGGATCGTCCCCACACGTTCGTGACGGTGCGCCTCTGCGACGTCGCGCCGGACGGCTCGTCGACGCGGATGACCTACGGCGTCGCCAACCTGGCGCCGCTCGAGCCCGGACGCGGCGTCCGCGTGGACGTCGAGCTCGAGCCCACGGCCTGGGCGGTGCCCGCCGGCCACCGTCTGCGGCTGGCGGTCTCGAACGCTTATTGGCCGCTCGCGTGGCCGTCGCGCGCCCCGGCCACGCTGACCGTCTTCCCCGCCGACAGCGCCCTCGAGCTGCCCGAGCGTCCGCCGCGCGCCGGCGAGGGCGCTCTGCGTCCCTTCGGCGACCCGGAAGGCGCGCCGCCGCCGGCGATGACGACCCTGACTGAACCCCTCCCGCGCCGCGAGGTGACGAGAGCCGCGTCAGGACGGGTGGAGCTGCGGCTGAGCTCGGGCGCCGACGAGACCGGGGAGGTGGCGCGCACCCGCTACGACGCGATCGACCTCGAGATCGGCCACGCGATCGACGAGCGCTTCGCGATCGACCCGGACGATCCGCTGACGGCGGAGGCCGAGATCGTCCACCGTCGACTGATGCGTCGCGGCGGCTGGTCGCCGCGCGTCGAGACGCGGTGCCGGCTCACCGCGGACGCCGAGTGGTTTCGTCTCGAGGCGAGCGTCGAGGCTACGGATGGCGGCGAGCCGTTTTTCGAGCGGAGGTGGGATGAGAAGATTTCGCGCGACCTGCTCTAGCCCGTGCGAAGATCCGCGCCCATTGGTCGACGAGGACGAGCTCGAAGAAGAGGAGGACGAGGACGGCGGCGCCTACGAGGCCGCGGGCGTCGCGGCGCTCGTCGAACGGTTGCGGCAGAAGCCGTCGCTCGTCCTGTGGTGGGACTGACCTGTCATTCTCGTGCGCCGGTCCGATCAGGCCGCCAGACGCTCCTCGAGCTTGGTGAATCCGTCCGCTTTGGGCTCGGACTTGTCGTCGCGCAGGTCGCGTCGCAGACGGCTCAGCTCCTCGGGATTCAGCGCGACCTCGAAGCCATGCTCGTCGCCGCAGACGGCGCACCGCTTGCGGTAGGCGAAGGCCGCCGGCAGCTCGCCGCCGTGAGCGCCGGCGATCGACCGGAGCTGCTCGCGGTCGCTCAGAACGAGCGGAATCGTGAAGTCCGGCGCGCATTCCGGCCGCACGTCCACAATGACCGGACGCTCCGCCGCGGCCGGCGACGGCGGGAGCGCCGAGGAGCGCGCGCGCACGGCGAAGGCGTCCGTCATGGCGTCCGGGGCTTCCAGGGGTCGCGTCGACGCGTCGATCATCGTCCGAGCTCCCGTAGGGCAGGCTGCGCCTGCCGATCGGTTCCGCTACCGCGATCTTACCGGCTTTCGTGCTCCGAAGCGCGGCCCCCTCTCAGGCCGATACGACGCCAGACGGTTGCTCTCGTCCCCGTCGTCGACGAAGATCAGGCCGCCGAGGTTCGCTGAGCACAGCCACGACTCCACGCCCTTTCCCACGTGGCACTCACTCCACGCTCCCATGGCGCGCGCACGACGTCGTCGTTGGCGAGCTCGTTGCGGTGGGCTTCGTCCGCCGCCGCGAGCTGCCGGCGGGCGCTCGTCTGGAGCGCCTGGAGGAAGAGCAGCACGGCCAGGAAGTCGAGGGCCGAGAAGTCCGCCGGGGGACCCCGGGCGCGCGGCCAGGGCCGCGAACGCCATGGCAGAGGGTCGTTGACGCTCGCCACAAGCGCCAAACACCGTCGCTGGGGGTCGTTGACGCTTGCAACAAGCGCCAAACACCGTTGCAGGGGGTCGTGGCGATTTGCCACAAGCGCCAAGCACCGTCGCTGGGGGTCGTGGCGATTTGCCACAAGCGCCAAGCACCGT
>Ga0299906_10001754_pt1 | contig 18399 bp, 16 predicted proteins | sample RVTome_14_FD_200259 | JGI IMG/M metagenome (GOLD analysis project Ga0299906, IMG submission 200259) | Soil microbial communities from uranium-contaminated site in the Upper Colorado River Basin, Wyoming, United States - RVT145D125 (version 2) ...
TGATATACTCGTTCAAGTTCCGAAGTCTATGACAGCAGCGCGCCATTTGTTCGGGCAATGCCCGACCGTTTCCTCTCGACGGACCGGTCTCCGCTCTCCGGGGAAAGGCCAGGCCCCCGGATAGTCATGCTGGGAACCGCGGACGTACAGGTGGAACGGTTGTTCGTCACCAGCCTGCAGCGGGCGCTCGAGGAGCATGCTCCCGAGGAGCTCGAGGTGTTCAGCCGTTGGTTCGACCCCTCGGCCCGGAGGACCCGATTTCACGTGGCCACCGTCATCGGCGCGGTTGGATATCTCCGTCGAAACCCCTCCCTCTACTTCAAGGTCATCGACGCGGCGGGCCGCACCGCTTCCGAGCGCGCGTACGGCGACTTCTCGCAGATCGAGCGGAGGCTCCTGGAAGCCCTTCCGAAGTTCGGCCGGGAGCGTCTGGTGAAGCATCTTCTCCACAGCGGTCTTCGCAGCATCCACAAGGATGCCCAGCTTTCCGTGAAACGGGAGGGCGAGAAGCTCCTCCTCACGGTGACGAACTCGCTTTTCTGCCACACGCCGGCCGAGGACGGCGGGCAGAAACGGTGCCACTTCTACGCGGCCCTCTTCGCGGGGCTACTCGAGAAGACCGATATCCAATGCTATTCGGTCACCGAATCGAGCTGCCGGGGCCAGGGGTCGGACACCTGCAGCTTCGAAGCTCTGCTGGAGCGGCATCAAGCGGCCTGATGGGGGAAGGACGCAAAGGCGCAAAGGCGCAAAGAAGAATTCAGGGGGTATTTCCTGCCTTACGTATTTGCGTTCTTTCCGACTCTTAGGAGCAGTTAATCAAGTGCGCATTTCCACCCTGATCGTCTTCGGCCTCCTGGTCTCGTCGCACTTGTCCGCCGCCCCGGCGCAGATGAGCGAGGCAGAGATGAGCGAGGCGCTCGATCGGATCGGCGATCTCCTCGGGCTGCCTCCGGTCTCCCCCGACGAGCTGAAACGGCGCGTGGCGGACGTAGGGAAGCTTTCGTTCCAGAAGGACGTCCCGGTGAACTTCATGTCCCGGGACGAGCTCGCGCGCTATATCCGGGAGCTCTTCGATGAGGAGTATCCCGTCGACTATGCGGAGCGGGAGGAGCGGATGCTGCGCGGGTTCGGCTTTCTCACCGAGGGGCAGGACCTCCGGGGCATCCGGGAGAAGGTCCTGGGAGAGAACGTCGCCGGGTTCTATGACGAGCGGCCCGGCGTCAAGAAGCTCTTCGCCATCTCCTCCGGCCAGAGCCTGAACCTCATGAACCAGCTCGTGCTCTCCCACGAGCTCCGCCACGCGATTCAAGACCAAGAGGTGGTCATCCGGGAGAAGCTCCAGGTCCAGAGCGACTACGACGACCGGAGGCTCGCGGCTCTCTGTCTTCTGGAGGGCGATGCCTCCATCCTGATGGAACAATACTTGAGCTCCGGGGCCACCTCGAATCAGCCCGAAGTGGCGAACCTCTTCAAGATCTTTTCGCAGAGCCTGACGGGAGAGGAGATCGCGGCGATGTTCGCGGCCGGTCCCTCGCTGCGCGCCGCCCCGCCGGTTGTCCAGGAACAACTGATTGCGCCCTACTTCGACGGGAGGAACCTCGCCGCCGCGATCTTCGCGAAGGGCGGTTTCGCTCTCTTGAACCAGAAGCTCGAGCGTCCGCCGCGGTCGATGGAACAGGTCCTCCATCCGGAGAAGTACCTCGACCGGGTCGACGAGCCGGTCGAAGTGACGCTTGCCGAGGTCGGACGGGCCAAGGCCAGCTTCGAGGGCACGCTCGGGGAGTTCCTCATCCGGGTCCTCCTGCGGGCGGGCCCCGAAGCGGAATCCGCGGTGGGCGCGGCCGCTGGATGGGACGGCGATCGCTACGCCGTCCTCGAGGCCGGAAGCGGTTCGCACCGTCTGGTCTGGCGAAGCGTCTGGGACTCGGAGGCCGATGCCCGCGAGTTCCGGGACGCTCTGAAGTCTTACGCGGACGCGCGCTTCACCGGGGAGAAGTACTCCCTGACGCTCTCGGGTCAGGAAGTCTTTTTCGAGAGACCCCGATTTCGTTGAGCCCTGCGTCCCCTTCCAGGGGGATTGGCCACAGAGGCACAGAGACACAGAGTTTCGACCGATGCAATGCCAATCATCTCGAATTCTCTGTGCCTCGGTGTCTCTGTGGCCAATCTTCCCGACGCCAAACTTGGCTCACCTGTGGAGATCAACCCGAGTCCAGGCTTCTAGTCTAGCGGCTCTGCTTCTCCATCATCACCCGGCCCTCACCCTCGAGCCGCAGGTTCATTCCGGTGCCGGACCCGGGGAGCATGAGCTCCGCGAGGGCCTCGTCTTCGACGATGGTCGGGGTGAGCTCCCCCGACCAGGAAATGATGCTTCTGGTCGAGACGTTCACCGGATAGGGCCTCTGGACGGCGAGCACCAGAGGGCTCGAGGCCACGGAGAGCGCGATCATGCCGGTGCCCTGGATCACGAGCACGTGAAAGGCGCTCTTGCCTCCTTCTCTCTCGATCACGCCGTAGCGCGGGGTGAGGGTCTCCTGGCAGGCGAGGAGATGGGACGGCTCGACGTAGATCTCGTCCTCTTCGATCGCGAGCACGGTGATCTCCCGCTGTCGGTCGGTGAGGAGGAGCTTACCGGTTCCGCTCACGATGACCAGGGGAGGCACCGATTCCTGACGCTGGGGCTTGACCCAGAACGTGAGGTTTCCGCTGTAGCTGTAGATGGTGCCCTGCTTGATGAACACTTTTCCCGAGAAGTTGACCTCCATGAGGTTCTCCTCGAGGTATCGGAACAAGTCCTCGCGCCGCCGCCCGCGCGCGTACACGTGCGGCTCGCCGGCAGCGGGTGTCGCTCCCCAGTTGAGCCCCTGAACCATGCTTTGCCGCTCGCCAGCGCCCCCGGGGAGCGACTCGACCGGGGGGATGATGATGGGCCGTCCCCGCTCGGGCTCGCGGAAGAACAAATCCGCGCTAGCGCTCGACGGCTCCTTCCGGCGCGCCATCTCGGCCAGAGACTCGTCCTGGACGAGCGGCTCGCTCAATCGAAGCCGCGTGGTCTCGACTCCCAGGGGCTTCGAGGGCGGCGGGATGGTGTCCTCGGTCTTCGGCCGCAGCGTCTCGGCTTCTTCGGCAAGAGCGGTCCTTTCGTCCAGGCTGAGCAGCGTCTCCTGGGTGTCGGACGGAGCGACGGCGCGCTCGACCAGCTCTTCCAGGGAGGCTTCCGCGTGAGGCGGGCCCGGCGCCAGTGACGCGCCCGCCGATCGCTCGTGGAAGAGACCCTGCTGAATCGCGGACAGGATCCGCCTTCGGTCGATGCTATCGACGTTCACCTTACCGAGCACGAGATCAGGCGCGGTTTTCTCCGGCTCCGAGGTGTGGGTGAGCGTGGGCTTGGTGTCCTCGGGGCTCGGCGTGGGCAAGGCGAAATCCTCGCCTTCATGGCGCTCGGAGGGCCGCTCGCGATCGATCTTCTCCTGCACCCGCTTGACCATGATGTTGGCGCCGGCCTTCCGGTACTGGAAGATCGCGTTGTAGTACTGCCTCTTCTTCTCGTAGATGTTGCCGAGGTAGAAATGGGCTTTCTGGTTGTCGGGTTTCAGCTCGAGGGCCCTCAGAAACGTGGCCTCCGCCCGGTCCAGGTCCGCGAGCTTGAAGCAGACGAGGCCGAGGTTGAAGAAGAGCGTCGAGGATTCGGGGTTGAGCTCGATGAGCTTGCGATAGACGGTATCCGCCTCCCGGAACTTCTCCTGTTTGAAATACGCGAGCCCCAGGAGGTTCAGGACGGCATCGTCGCTCGGGCGCAGCCGCCGCGCCTCCTCCAGCTCCTCCGCGGCGTCGGCGAAGTTGCGGGCGTCGAAGTGCTCGCGGCCCCGGTTGAGGTGAACGAGAAAGAGACCCTGGTCGAACGGGGTAGAGGACTGGTTGGCCATAAAAACCGACCGCCAAATACTAACTCAAAGCCGCTCCCAAACGCCGCTCGGAGTGTAAGGGGGATAATGGGGATGCTGGGGATGCTGGGGATAAGGGGATAAGAGTATTCTTATCCCCTTATCTCCCTCATCCCCGATATCCCCTTCTTACACCAGTATGCGCCTAAGGAGAGAGAACGTCGTAGGGATAGGTCTCGGGTCTCTGACGGGTGATGAAAACCGTACCCTCGGGATCGACGTACCGGTAGTACACCAGCTCCGCCGATTGCACCGGAGGCGGAAGGCTCGCGGCCGCCGGAGGCGCGATCGGGGGCGGAGCGGCGGCCATTCCCCGCGCGGCGGCGGCGCGCCGCGCGAGGTCGGCGAGCGTCGATCCACCGGTCGCGAAGGAGGTGTCGGCGGTCGCCCCCGGGGCCGAGCCCGACGAGCTCACCTGCGTCTTGCCGCCGCGCTGGTTGATGCTGTAGACGCGGTCTCCCCGGACGATCTGAATCTTCGAGCCCACGCCGTAAATGGCCAGCACTTTCCTCACGTAATTGCGCGTCTCGGGATAGGGAGGGATGCTTCCGTAGCGCCGGACGGGGGTGGGGCCGGCATTGTAGGCCGCGAGCGCGAGGCTCAAGTCGTCGAACTCGTCGATGAGGTCGCGAAGGTGGGCGGTCCCGGCCCGGATGTTCTGCCAGGGATCGTAGGCGTTCGAGACCCCGTAGCGGCGCCCGGTGTCGGGCATGAGCTGCATCAAACCCCGCGCCCCCTTGTGGGACCGGGCGTAGCGGTTGAACGCGGACTCGACGGCGATGACCGCTCGAACCAGCGAGGAGTCGACTCCGAAGAGGCTCGAGGCCTTGAGGATCATGGGGTCGTACTGGCCGCTGTAGTGCCAGACGGTTCCCGCGTTCTCCGGGGTGTCGTCCACGATGAGGCGCATGCGGTCGTTGGTCAGGACGTTCGACAGGATGAGGATGCCGTTGTCGTCCGTATAGCCGTAGACCTGCGCCGCCGCATCCCGGGGGGCGGCGAGTGACATCGAGAGCGCGAGACCCGCGCAGCCGGCGAGGCTTCTAGACACGCTGGCCTTCCAGGGCAAGGCGAACCGCCTCCTTCGCGCGCTGGTAGAGCTCGGGAACCCTGTCGGGAAAGCGTCCTCCCGCTTCCACTCGCTCGGCCTTTCCTCCGCCGCGCGCCTCGATCACCGGAGCGATCGCCTTCAGCAGTTGATCCGCCCGAACCTGTTCCGCGAGGTCGGGTGAGACCTCGATGATGAGGGATACCTTGTCTTCGTTCACCGAGGTCGAGATCGCGACGTAGGGCCGGTCCCGGTGCTTCTCCTTGAAGTCGTCCACGAACTGCCGGTGCTGCTTCTTGTCGAATCCTTCGAGGGGGGGAGGCGTCCAGACCAGCGCCGTCGCCACCATCGTCGTTGCCGCGGCGGCCTCGGCGCCCGAGCCGCCCTGCGCGAGCTTCATCTTGAGCGTTTCGATCTCCCGCTCCTTCCGCTTGAGGTCGTCGCGCATCTTCTCCAAGGTCGATGCAATCTCTTCGGGCCGGACGTGCAGAGACTGGCTCGCGCTCGCGACCACCGCCCTTTGGGAACGCAGGTAGTCGACCGCGGCCACCCCGGTGAGGGCCTCGATCCTCCGGACGCCGGAGGCGATGGAAGACTCGCTCACGATGACGAAAAGACCCGCCTGGCCGGTCCGCGCGAGATGGGTGCCGCCGCAAAGCTCGAGGCTGAAGTCCGCGACCTGCACCACCCGGACTTTCTCTCCGTACTTCTCACCGAAGAAGGCGATGGCCCCCTTCTTCAGGGCTTCGTCGATTGGCAGGACCGCGGTCCGCACCTCGATGTCCTCGAGGATCTTCTCCGTGACCCTTCCTTCGATCTGCTCGATCTCCCCCGGGGTCAACGGCGCGAAATGCGAGAAGTCGAACCGGAGGCGGTTCGGAGCCACGAGCGAGCCCGCCTGTTTGACCTGCGGCCCGAGGGTCTCCCGGAGAGCCGCGTGGAGCATGTGGGTGATGGTATGGTGCGAGGCGGCGCCTTCGCGCGCTCTCTCGTCGACCCGGGCGCTCACCTTCTGATCGACGGCGAGGCTTCCCCGCGACACCATCACCCGATGGGAGATGAGTCCCGAGACCGGCGAGCTGGCGCCGAGGACGTCCGCGACTCCGTCTCCACCCGCGAGGACTCCGCGATCCCCGACCTGACCGCCGCCTTCGGGATAGAACGGGGTCGCGTCGAGGAACACCTCGCCCTCTTCGCCTTCGCGAAGCTCCCGCACCTCGACACCTCCGCGAGCGAGCGCGACGATGCGGGCGCTCTCGAGCACCGTTTGCCCGTAGCCCTCGAAGCGCGACTCGGAGCGGCCGCGGATCTCACCGTAGACGCTGCGGTCGGGAGCCGCGGCGGACTTCTTCCACGACTCGCGCGCCCTCGCCCTCTGGGTCTCCATCTCCCGCTCGAATCCGGCCTCGTCGACATGAACGCCCGATTCCGCCGCGATGTCGATCGCCAGATCCAGGGGCATTCCGAAGGTGTCGTAGAGCTTGAAGGCCGCGCTTCCGCCCAGGGTCTTGGTGCTCTCGACCTCTCCGGTCGCGAGCATCTCTTCGAGCGCGGCGATACCCTGGGCCAGGGTGGTTCGGAAGCGGTCTTCCTCGGAGCGCACGACGCGTTCGACGAGCTCCCGCGCGAGGACCAGCTCGGGGTAGGCGTCCTTCATCTCCTCGACCACCGTCCCCACGAGGCCGAAGAGAAACGGCTCCTGTAGGCCGAGCTTTTTCCCGTGGCGCATCGCCCGGCGCATGATCTTCCGGAGGACGTATCCCCGGCCCTCGTTCTGGGGCATCACCCCGTCGGCGATGAGAAACGTGGTCGCCCGGACGTGATCCGCCACCACCCGAAACGAAACGTCCTCGGGGGAATTTCCGCCGCGGTAAGTCTTTCCCGTTCGCGCCTCGATGGCTTTCAGGATGCCGGTGAACAGGTCGGTGTCGTAGTTGCTTTCGACCCGCTGGACCACGGCGGATATGCGCTCGAGCCCCATTCCGGTGTCGACGCTCGGGGCCGGAAGCGGAGTGAGGGTGCCGTCTTCCCCCCGGTCGAACTGCATGAAGACCAGGTTCCAGATCTCGAGCCATCGATCGCATTCGCAGGCGACGCCGAGACACGACGGAGCCGCGCAGGGGAGGTGTTCGCCCTGGAGGAAGTGCACCTCGGAACAGGGCCCGCAAGGGCCGGTGTCTCCCATGGACCAGAAGTTGTCCTTGCGGCCGAGCTCGTGAATACGCGTAGGCGCGACGTAGCGCGTCCAGTGCTCGTAGGCTTCGGCGTCGCGCGGAACCGCGGAGTCGCCCTCGAAGATGGTGACCGCGAGCCTTGCTGGATCGAGCTTCAGCCGCTCGACCAGAAACTCCCAGGCGAAGTCGACGGCTTGCCTCTTGAAGTAGTCTCCGAAGGAGAAGTTCCCCAGCATCTCGAAGAACGTATGGTGCCGCGCCGTCACCCCGACGTTCTCCAGGTCGTTGTGCTTTCCGCCGGCGCGGACGCACTTCTGCACCGTGACCGCGCGCCGGTAATCCCGCTTCTCGAGCCCGAGGAACAGGTCCTTGAACTGGTTCATTCCCGCGTTGACGAACAGAAGCGTCGGATCCTTCACCGGGACGAGCGACGAGCTCGAAACGACGCGGTGGGCCTTCGAGCCGAAGAACTCTAGGAACCCCTTGCGGATCTCTCGCGCTTTCATGCCTTTAATCGCCTTTAATCGCATTTAATCGACGTTCAGTATCCCCGAAATCCCACGCCGATACCAGTCGGTGCACGACCTCGGGGGAGAAGCCCCGGCCGAGGAGGTGCCTGTAGGCTCGCGCCCGCCCGCGCTCTCCCCCGGGTCCCCCGCGTTTTCCAAATCTCTCGAGGGCCCTCTTCGCGGCGGCCTCTTCCGCTCCGTCGGGGAAGAATTCGACGAGCGCGCTCTCGATGTCGCCCTCGGAGAGATCGAGGGATTTGAGCTTCTGGTGGATGCGCGCCGGTCCCCAGTGCTTGCGCTCGGCGCCGGCGCGGGCGACCTCGAGCGCGAAGGCGGCGTCGTTCAGGTAACCCCGCTCCGCGAGAAACGACAGGGCGGTCCCGATCTCCTGCGGGGAGTAGCCGGCGCGCGCCATCTTTTTCGAGAGCTCGCCCTCGCTGTGGCTTCTCCGCGCGAGGCGCTTGAGAGCGAAAGTCAGCGGAGTTTCAGCTGAACTCGAACGGGCTTTCCGCTCCCTCACCGGGCTTGTCGTCCATGAAATCGCTCATGCTCTTCTCCATCTCCTCCTGAGCGAGGTCGCTCGTCGACTGGATGCCCTGGATCTTGAGCTTGAACTCGTCGGGGTTGCTCGCGCGGCGTAGCGCCTCGTCGTAGGTGATGAGGTCCTTCTTGTAGAGGTTGAAGATGGACTGATCGAACGTCTGCATCCCGTACTGCGACACGCCCGCGGCGATGGCTTCGTGGATGAGCTTCGTCTTGTCCTTGTTGATGATGCAATCCCGGATGAAGGGAGTGGCGATCATCACCTCGACCGCCGGGACCCGGCCGTGGCCGTCCGCCCGGGGGATGAGGCGCATGGAGATGACGGCCTTCAACACTCCCGCGAGCTGGAGCCGGATCTGCTTCTGCTGGTGCGGGGGAAAGACGGCGATGATTCGGTTGACGGTCTCCGTGGCGTCCAGGGTGTGGAGGGTCGAGAGCACCAGGTGGCCCGTTTCCGCCGCGGTGATGGCGGTCTCGATGGTCTCGTAGTCCCGCATTTCACCGACGAGGATGACGTCCGGGTCCTGACGGAGGGCGCTCCGGAGCGCCCCGGCGAAGCTCTTGGTATCGACCTCCACCTCGCGCTGGTTCACGATCGACTTCTTGTCCCGATGGAGGAACTCGATCGGGTCCTCGATGGTCATGATGTGCTCGCAGCGATGGGAGTTGATGTAGTCGATCATGCCGGCGAGAGACGTCGACTTACCCGAACCGGTGGTTCCGGTGCAGAGGATGAGCCCGCGGGTCTCCTGGGAGATCTTCTCCAGCACCAGGGGAAGGCCGAGCTCGCGGATGGTGAGGATCTTCACCGGGATGACGCGAAGGACGAGCCCCACGGTGCCGCGCTGCTGGAAGACGTTCGCCCGGAAGCGCCCGAGCCCGGGGACGCTGTAGGCGATATCGATCTCGAGGTTGTCCTTGAATTTCTGCTTCTGGCGGTTGCTCATGATGGAGAACGCCATGGCGATGGTGTCCTCCTGCATGAGTCGCTTCATCTCCACCAGGGGGACCAGCTCACCCGCGACGCGGATGACGGGGTGGCTTCCCACTTTGAGGTGCAAGTCGGAGGCTTTCCGCTCCGACGCGACTTTCAACAAGTCATTGATGTGCATTTTGCTGAGCCCCTTTCGAGCCGGATGGCACGGGCCTTCTGATTCTTCCTCGTTCGAATCAAGACTCTCAACACCGTTTTCGAAAGCAGGAGCCTTGGTGGAGAGACCGAGCGAACCGAAATTTGTTCCTGAACATCAATGCTAGGGAAAAACCCTTGTGTTGTCAACGTCTTCGACGTTCCCCCCGGCTCGCGGGGGACCGTGTTATAGTAGCGTCCCTCGCGACATGTTCCTGCTCGGCCAACAACTCGGCAAGTACCAGATTCTGAAGACGCTGGGAAGCGGAGGGTTCGGCACCGTCTACCTCGTCCGCGACACCTGGATCGACAAGAAGCTCGCGATCAAGGTACCCCACAAGCAAAACGGCGAGTTCGACGAGCTGCTGCGCGAGCCGCGGCTTCTCGCGGCCCTCGACCACGAGAATATCGTGAGCATCGTGACCGCGGAGAAAGCCGACGACTATTTCTTCATCGTCATGGAGTTCGTCGAGGGGGAAAGCCTCGAGGCCCGCATCCAGAAGACGAAGGGAATCGAGCTCCCGATCGCCATCGGCTTCGCCCGTCAGGTCGCGACCGCGGTGTCCTACGCCCACCGGCAGGGGGTGCTGCACCGGGACCTCAGGCCCGGGAACATCCTCGTCACCCCCGAGGGCAAGGTGAAGATCACCGACTTCGGGACGTCGCGGTTCCTGGAAGTGGCCGATCGGGCCTCGACCATCATCGGAAGCCCTCCGTACATGGCGCCGGAGCAGTTTCAAGGACGGGCGGTCTTCGCCTCCGACGTCTACTCCATCGGGGTCATCATGTACGAGATGATGACCGGCGTTCTCCCCTATTTCAGCGCCAATCCACGGCAGCTCGAGAAGATGGCGCTCTCGGGCCGGCTCACGCGCCCTCGCGAGCGAAACCGCGCCATCCCCGTCGAGATCGAAGAGATCATCCTCAAGGCGCTCGCCCCCATGGTCTCCGACCGCTACCAGCAGGCGGGGGAGCTGCTCGACGACCTGGGAACGGTGAGCGAGATCGATCGCCGGGGCTCGCACCTGGAAGAGATCCGGCAGCGGCTTCGGGCGCGGGAGAAGTCGACCTCGCGATTCTGCTGGAACTGCAGGAAGCCGCTCCACGCGCGGTCGACGAGCTGCCCGTTTTGCAGCGAAGCGCAGTAGTTGCGCCGGCGACTATCGAGGAACTCAACGGGACAAGAATACAACACTAGGTGCTCGAGGCTGATGATCTGGCAAGCTCGACTAGGTCCTCGAAATATCTCCGATGAGTGATGCGCAAGGCTTCCTTGGAAGTCGCCTCCAAGAGCACGACTTCCTTGCTGATGCCCTGCCGGTGGAGCTTCAGTTCTAAATTTAGGCGCGTCTTCTCGGCGAGCTCCCGTTCAGAGTCGTCGAATTCCGTCATCTGGGCGACGTTACCCCGGGAGCGATCGTACTCAATCAGGAAAAGCATTCATTACTTCCTTGGACGAGTTTTCGAGATCTCAATACTCTTACTCTCTAACAACCGACGAATCCTTTGCCTGAGCCCCACCAGCTGCTGATCGGCGCCCGGTGGCATCAATTCCAAACTCTCCATCTGTTTCACGATATCAGAGTATTCAGTGAGAAGCTTCCTAATGTCGTCCGGCCCACCTCCATACTTTACTGCCGGTTCGAACACGTCTGCCAGCTTCTCCGACAACTCCGCCCACAGGTGCTGCAAGAGGGTCCGAATCTGGATCTCAATCGGCTTTCCGTCGGCGATTGCTATCAGGTGAACGGCGCGATAGCCGTGGCTGGGATGCGTTCTCCTATCGACGACTCTCACCTGGGCGAGCGCTGAAACAAGTTCGCTGATGGTCGTCTCTTGAGCAGTTGCATCTGGGACCACGAGGCGGCAGCCCGCTATGTCCTGGATCTGAGTGAGCCGAATGCTTTCTCGTTGCAGCTTCTCGACAATCGAGCTCGTTGACTTGGCCGGTCTGCCCGTAGGTTCTGACCCCAGCGTGTTCCTGATGACTGCAAGGACCTCCTCGTACCCTGCGGTGAATGAGCGGCGATAAGCATCCAAAACCCCGAAATCGTCATCCGAGACCTCTCCGCTCCTCAAGCGGTCGCCGAGTTCGTCAAGCTTATTCTTGCTTGGCAGAGACACACTTCAAGATAGCGCGTTCCGATGGGCCGATCGTTCGACTCGATATGGTTCGGTGTTTCAGAAGTGCACCGCGCGCAGCAGTCCCGCCGCTTCGGGACTGAAGGCAGCCCCCCATCGGGCGTGGCCCGAACGGAGGAACTGATGCAACCTATTTCGCGCCAAGATCGCCCGCGAGGAACAGCAGCACTGTTGCCGCGGCGATCGCCGCGGTTTCAGTGCGCAGCGTGCGAGGGCCCAGACCGAAGAGCGTGACTCCAAGCTCGGAGAAGAGAGCGAGCTCTTTCTCGGACCAGCCGCCTTCCGGTCCGATGAGGGCTACGATCGCGCCGCTTCGAGGGGCTGACAAAGGCGGGGCGCCGGGATGGGCCGCGACCAGGCTTCCTTCCTCTTTCAGGATTTCCTCCAAGCTTCGCGGCGACGTAACCTCGGGGGAGCGGCTTCGACCGCTCTGCTTGCAGGCTTCGATCGCGATCCTTCGCCACCTTTCGAGGTTTTCCCCGGGGCGTCCGCGGTCGGTCTCGAGAGGAACGAGCCGGGTCACGCCGAGCTCCGTGAGCTTCTGGATCAGAAACGACATCCGGTCTCCCTTCAGAGGAGCGACGGCGACGGTGAGGGAGAGTGGAGACTCCCGAGAGGGCCCGAGGCCGAGGATGCGGAGGTCGACCTCGCCGCCCGCTATCCGTTCGACTTTCGCTCTCGCGGCGCCGCCCTTGCCGTCGAAGAGGCTCACCTCCGCGCCTTCGCGCAGTCGCAGAACGTCGACGAGGTGATGCGCTTCTTCGGACGAGAGCCTCACGGCATCGGAGTCGAGACTCGACACCAGGAAGCGTCGTTCCCGGCTCATTTGCCCAGCACCAGGGCCGCCCATTCACCCGACGTCCATGTCTCGCGAACGCGAAGGCCCGGGGGAAGACTCTGCGCGAAATCGTCCACCTCCTCGACGAGGAGGCCCGAGAGCACGAGAGTCGGCGCCTCCATTCGGAGGACGGCGACCTCGAGAATAGGCCGGGTGATGTTGGCGATGATGACGTCGGCCTTGAGCCGTTCGTAGCTCTCGTACCCGGCGGTCTCGACGCGGATGCGGGCGAGCCCGTTCCGCGCCAAATTGTCCTCGGCGCAGTGCGCGGCGTCCTCGTCCGGCTCGATGGCGACGACTTGGTCCGCGCCCCGGTGCGCGGCCACCATCGCGAGGATCCCCGTGCCTGCGCCCAGATCGATGACGCGGTCCCCCGGACGAACGAGGCGCTCGAGAAGGCTCGCCGCGAGCCTGGTGGTGTCGTGGGTGCCCGTCCCGAACGCCTGCTCGGGGTCCAGCCTGAGGACGGTGCGATGGATCGAGGGCTCTGGCCTCCAGGTGGGCAGGATGAAGTAAGACTCGCCGAGCGCGAACCCGGTGAAGCTCTCTTTCCAGGCGGAGAGCCAGTCCTGGACGGGCTGGGGCTCGCCCTCGACGCACGCGACGCGCGAGAGCCTGTCCTTCAGATCGCGCGCGACCGCGGCGATGTCCGTTTGCTCGGGAAAGAACACACGGAGGCTCGAGGACAGGTCCTGTGCTCCGAGAAAGCCCCAATCCTGGAGGAGCGACAGCGCGATCTCGAGATCGTCGGCGGTCCCCGTAAGCTCGAGAACGGGGTACGAGGGCACCTTCGCCGCGCGCTCGGACTCAGCCGAAGAGCTTCTCGAAGAAGCTCCGGTCCTTTTCGTGAGACCGCTCGCCGACCCGGACGGGGGGAGTGATGTCGGAGAGCTTTTCCAGGAGCGCTCGTTGCTCCTTGGTGAGCTTCTGAGGAGTGACCACGCTGACCACGACCAGCTGGTCCCCGCGCCCTCCTCCCTGGAGCCGGGGAACGCCCTTGCCTCGGAGCTTCACCACGGTGCCGCTCTGAGTGCCTTCGGGAAGGCTCACGATCTCGACGCCATCGATGGTAGGGACCTCGAGCTCCGCCCCGAGGGCCGCCTGGGGGAAGGTGACCGGAAGCTCCAGGTAGATGTCCTCTCCCTCGCGGCGAAACGTCTTGTGCCGCTTGACCGAGAGCACGACGTAGAGATCGCCCGGCGGGCCGCCGCGGACTCCCGCTTCACCCTCTCCGGCGAGCCGCATTCGAGACCCGGTGTCGACGCCGGCGGGGATCTTCAGCGTGAGCTCGCGCTCCTTCGCCACCTGGCCGGTGCCCGAGCAAGTGGAGCAGGGCTCGGGGATGAACTGTCCCGTTCCCCGGCAATGACCGCAGGGTCGAGCCACTACCAGGAATCCCTGCTGCAGGCGCACCTGTCCCTGGCCGCCGCAGGTAGGGCAAGGGCGCTTCTGGGTTCCCGGCGAGGCGCCGGATCCGCCGCAGCGCTCGCAGAGCTCCGCCCGGGGGACGAGGATGCGGGTCTCGGTCCCGCGCACCGCCTCCTCGAAGGTCACCTCGAGGTCGTAACGCAGGTCGGAGCCGCGCGCGACACGGCCCCGGCGGCCGCCGAAGAAATCCGAGAACAGGTCTTCGAAGATGCTTCCGCCCCCGAAGATGTCGGTGAACTCGCGGAAGACGTCCGCGTTGACCTGCGGTCCGCCCCGAAGCCCCTCGTGGCCGTAGCGGTCGTAGACCGAGCGCTTCTCGCCGTCGCTCAGGACGCCGTAGGCCTCGGCGGCTTCCTTGAACGCCTCTTCCGCTTTCGGGTCGTCGGGGTTCTTATCGGGGTGATACTTCACCGCGAGCTTGCGGTAGGCCTTCTTGATCTCGTGCGCGTTCGCTCTGCGGTCAATCCCGAGGATTTCGTAGTAATCGCGTTTCGCGGTGCTTGCCAATCTCGACTCCGGGGCGCGTACTCGTTCTTCCGCGCGCAGCCATTATAGGTCAGCCGCGCATCATCGCCTGACCGAGGGCCTCCGCCGTGGTCTCGAGGGTGGCGAGAGCGGCCTGGAGGTCCTCGAGAGAACCTTCCCGCGTCTGCTCGGCGCGGCTGAGCGCGGCCGTGGCCTGGCTGCGCTCCTGCTCGGTGAGCTTCGTGTGCAGAAGCTCGTAGGTCTTGCGGGTGCTCTGGATGAGCCCCTGGAGCTGGGAGGTGACCTTGTCGCGCTGGCGCATTCCCTCTTCGCGCTTCGACTGCTTGTCGGCCTCGGTGCGGGCCTTGTCCACTTCCGACTGGGTCAAGCCGCTCGCCGCACGGACGGTGATGTTCTGCTGGCGGCCCGTCGCCTGATCCAGCGCCGTGACCTGGACGATGCCGTTCACGTCGATCTCGAACGTGACTTCGATCTGAGGAACGCCTTTGGGGGCGGGGGCGACGTCGGTGAGCATGAACTTGCCGAGGGAGGTGTTCTCGTGGGCCATGGTGCCTTCGCCCTGGAGCACGTGGACCTCGACCTTGGTCTGGTTGTCGGTGACGGTGGTGAAGATTCGGCTCTTCTTCGTGGGGATGTTGGAGTTGCGCTCGATGAGTGGGGTGAACGTCCCGTCCTTGGTCTCGATACCGAGGGTGTGGGGCGTCACGTCGAGCAGGACCAGGTCGGTCACCTCGCCCTGGAGGATTCCGGTCTGGATGGCGGCGCCGATGGAGACCACCTCGTCGGGGTTGACGCTGCGGTTGGGTTCCTTCTGGAAGATCTTCTTGATGGTCTCGAGGACCTTGGGAGTCCGGGTCTGGCCGCCGACGGGGATGACCTCGTCGAGTTCCTGCTTGCTCAAGCCGGCTTCCTTGATGGCGTCCTCGCAGGGCTTCACCGTGCGATCGAGGAGCGGCTGGATCATCTGCTCGAACTTGGTGCGGGTAAGGACGGTGTTCAAGTGCTTGGGACCGCTCTGGTTGGCGGAGATGAAGGGGAGCACGATCTCCGCCTGAGGCTGCGTCGAAAGCTCGCACTTGGCTTTCTCCGCCGCCTCTTTCAGCCGCTGGAGAGCCATGCGGTCGCCCCGCAGGTCGATGCCGTTCTCCTTCTGGAACTCCTCCACCAGCCAGTTGATGATGAGCTGATCGAAGTCCTCACCCCCGAGGTAGGTGTCGCCGCCGGTCGCGAGCACCTGGTAGATTCCGTCGTTGAGCTCGAGAATCGAGATGTCGAACGTTCCTCCGCCCAGGTCGTAGACCGCGACCTTCCCCGATTTCTTCTCGATCATGCCGTAGGCGAGCGACGCCGCCGTGGGCTCGTTCAGGATGCGCTGCACTTTGAGCCCGGCGATGGTTCCCGCGTCCTTGGTGGCGTTGCGCTGGGAATCGTTGAAGTAGGCGGGCACGGTGATGATCGCTTCCTCCACCGGCTCTCCCAGGTAGTCCTCGGCGGCCGCCTTCAGCTTCTGGAGAACGATCGCCGAGATCTCCGGCGGACTGTAAACCCGATTGTCGATCTGGAGGTGGGCGTCGCCGTTGGCGGCCTCGATGATCTGGTAGGGAAGCACCTTCGAGGAGTGCTGGACCTCGGGGGAGTTGAAACGCCTCCCGATGAGCCTTTTTACTCCGTAAACGGTGTTCTGCGGGTTGGTCAGGGCCTGGCGCTTCGCGATCTGCCCGACGAGCCTTTCGCCCTTGCTGGTGAAAGCGACGATCGAAGGCGTGGTGCGCGCGCCCTCCTGGTTGGGGATCACCTGAGGGGTGCCGCCTTCCATGACCACGATGCAGGAGTTCGTGGTCCCGAGATCGATTCCGACGACCTTGCTCAATGGCGTGCTCCTTCTGTTCTCAATCGGACCTTGGGACGGCTTCGCTCTCGTCCTCAGGGGCCGCGTCCTGATCTTCGCCGCCGCCCGAAGGCGCCCGGGCCACGCTCACCATGGCCGGCCGAAGCAGTCGATCCTTGAAGAGGTAGCCCTTCTGAAAGACTTCCAGGACGGTTCCCTCGGGATGCTCCGCGCTCTCCTGCTGGCTCACCGCCTCGTGAATATGGGGATCGAAAGGTCTGCCCTGGCTTTCGACCTCGGTGAGGCCCATCCTCGTGAGGGTCTCCTGAAGCTGTCGATGAATGATCGCGATACCGTCCTTGAGCTGCTCTTCGGACGAGCCCGCCGCGTAGCTTCGGGCGCGCTCCAGGTTGTCGAGCACTGGAAGGACTTCCTTCACCAAGTCGGCGCCCGCGTATCGCGCGAGATCCAGCTTCTCGCGTTCCATGCGCTTGCGATAGTTCTCGAACTCCGCCTGCTTTCTCTGGGCGAGCTCCCGCATCTCGCTCGCCTCCTGCTGAAGCCGCAGGAGCTCGGAATCATCGCTCCTCTCGTCGATCTCGTCGATCGCCGGAGGCGGCGCCGGCGCCGCGTCCACCGCGGAGGCCGCCGGCTCCGGCGGCGCTTCGACTTCGACTTCAGCCTCGGTCAAATCCTTCCTCTTTCTTCTCGACATGAATGCTCGCCCGCTCCGAGCCCGCCGATCTGCCTTCGTTCGGAAAGAAACGAGGCCCTCGCCCGTTCCCTCGAACGGCGCTCGGACCTGCTCTCGAGCTCTTTCGAATTAGAATAAATGCTCAGAAACTCAATGATGCGGCCCGTTCCCGCCAACCTCGGTTATGGCCGCCGAGAGCGAGCACGCGATGCGATCCACCACGGATATGTGCCGGGCGTACTCCATGCGCGTCGGGCCCATGATGCCGATCGCGCCGAGCTCCTTACCGCCGTCGCTGTAACGGGCTCCGATGAGGGAGATGCCCTCGAGATCCGGGACCTGCGCTTCGGAGCCGATCACGATCTGAAGTCCGGCTCCTTCGAGGCAGGCGTTCAGGATGCTTACCAGTCGATGCCGCTCTTCGAGGGTGGCGAAGAGCTGCTGCGCTCGATCGACGTTCCTCACGAACTCCGGCTCGCTCAACATGCGCGAAGTGCCTTCGAGGTGCACCTCTGCCGCAGGCCGTTCGGAGAACGCCGCTTCCGCGATGGTGAGCGCGTTCTTGACCAGCCGGTTGACGACGAGCTCGATCTCCTTCATCCGGAGAAGCAGCACTTCGCGCGCCTCGAGGAGAGTGAACCCGTTGAACTGCTCTTCGAGGTAACGGGCGCACTGCGCCAGGTCCTCGCCGCCCAGATCTTCCGGGATCTCGGCGACACGGTGGATCACCTGGCCGGCGCCCGAGACCAACATCACCAGGATTCGCCGGGGGGCGAGTCGCACGAAGTCCACGTGGCGAAGGATGCTGTGGCTGAAGTCGGGGCCGATGACGAAGCCCACCATGCCGGTCATGTGCGAAAGGAGGCGCGACGTTCGCCGCACGAGCTCGGGGAGGCCCCCGTCGGAGGGACGAATCTGCTCGCGAATGAAGAGCTCGTCGGCCGGCGGCAGTCCCTGGCCGGCGATCAGCGTTCCGACGTAGAACCGATAACCCCGGTCCGTCGGGACCCGTCCCGCGGAAGCGTGGGGCTGGTAGAGAAAACCCATGTCCTCGAGGTCCGACATGATGTTGCGGATGGTGGCTGGAGACAGGCCCTGAGAGTTCAGCTTCGAGAGCGTGCGAGAGCCGACGGGCTCGCCGGTAGTGATGAACAGATGGACGGTCTGCTCCAAGATCTCCCGGCTGCGACTATCGATTACCGCGGAATCCATGGTTCGGATGTCGTTGATTCAATGCGCCGCAGGCAAGCACCGGGGGTTGCTCGATCGGCGCTCGATCGGCGGCTGAGACGCTAAATCTTTTTTACCAAACAGTTTCCGCGTTGTCAACCTCACAGGAGCGGCGGCTACGACCGGTATTTCCTCCGAAGCTCCTGGATCCGCTCGAGCTCCAGCCGGGTCAGCCCCGAAAGCGCTGCCCGCGCCCGGAAAAGCTCCTCGAACGAGAGCAGGAGCGAGGAGACCAGGAGCTCCCGAGACACCGGCTCGCGCATCAGCTCGTCGATCCCGACCGCGTGCAGCGATGCCCGCGGCCTCCCGCGGGGCTCGACCCTGGCCCATAGATCGGCGTCGACCCTTCTCAGAATGGAACCTTGCTGCAGGAATACCCGCCGTCCGCGCCTCTGGGAGCTCG
>Ga0299906_10001755_pt1 | contig 18393 bp, 16 predicted proteins | sample RVTome_14_FD_200259 | JGI IMG/M metagenome (GOLD analysis project Ga0299906, IMG submission 200259) | Soil microbial communities from uranium-contaminated site in the Upper Colorado River Basin, Wyoming, United States - RVT145D125 (version 2) ...
CCCCTGCTGCAGGGGCGCGCGGCCGAGGCTCTCGGCCGGATCGGCGATCGCGCCGACGCCGAGGCGATCGGCACGATGGTGTACGCACACGTGCGCGCCGGCGTGCTCCAGGCAATCGCGCCCGACGAGCTCGACTACCCGCTCGCGCCAGAGGTCGAGGCCGTGCGCCTCGGCCTCTACGCGCTGGCACGCCTGCGGGCCTACGACACGCTGGCCGGCGTCGTGCTCGACCCCCAGGGGCGGGCCGTCTCGCGCTGGTGGCCGCTGGCCTACGCGCTGCAGCGGGTCGGCGACCCGCGCACCGCACCGGTGCTGCACACGCTGGTGGACACGCCCGGCCGCTATACGGCCTCGTTCGCGATCAAGGGGCTGGCCGCGGCACGCGCCGCCGAGGCGGCACCGGATCTGCGCGCGATCGTCGAGGCGCGGCAGGCCCATCCGGCGGTCGTGATTCAGGCCGTGCGCGCCCTGGCCGCGATCGGCGACACGGCAGTCCTGCCGCTGCTGACACGGATCCTCACCGACCTGTCCGCCGACGCCGCGCTGCGCCTCGAGGCCGCCGAGGCGTTCGGCGGCCTTGCCGGCGAGGGCGCCGTCGACCTGCTGCTCGAGCTGCTCTCCGATCGCGACCCCGGCGTACGCGGCGTCGCGCTCGAGACGCTCGCCCGCGTGGATCCCGATACGTTCCTGACGGCGCTGGCCGGCCTCGAGCCGGATCGCCAGTGGAGCGTGCGGGTGGCGCTGGCGGGCGCGCTCGGCCGGCTGCGCCCCGAGCGGGCCCTGCCCCGGCTCACGGTCATGCTGGGCGACGGCGACGCACGCGTGCTGCCGTCGGTGATCGCCGCCATGGCGGCGACCGGGTCACCGGACCTCGAGCGCGTCCTGATCGACCGCCTGCGGGCGGACGACTTCGCCGTACGGACGGCGGCCGCCGGGGCGCTCGCCGACCTGGAGATCGCCTCGGCCGTCGAGCCGCTGGTCCAGGCGTACGAGGACGCCATGGGTGACCGGACGTACGTCGCGCGCGCGGCCATGCTCCGGGCCCTCGCCCGGCTCGATCCCGCGACGGCCCGCCCGCTGCTCGAGGACGCGCTGACCGATCCGAAGTGGGCGGTGCGGGTGCACGCGCGCGAGCTGCTCGGGGAGCTCGCCGCCGACGTCGAGCCGTCGGCCATCCGGCCCGCCCCGCCCAGTCGCGGGGCCGACGACCCGGTCTGGACGACCCTGGCCGAACCCGAGTTCTCGCCGCAGGCGTACATCGAGACCGACCGGGGCACGATCGAGATCGAGCTGGCGATCCTCGATGCGCCGCTGGCCGTCGCCAACTTCATGACACTGGCGCGCCAGGGCTTCTTCAACGGCGTGGCGATTCACCGGATCGTGCCCGACTTCGTCGTGCAGGACGGCGATCCCCGTGGCGACGGGTCGGGCGGCCCCGGCTACACGATCCGCGACGAGATCAACCAGCGGCCGTACCTGCGCGGCACCGTCGGGATGGCGCTCGACTGGGCGGACACCGGCGGCAGCCAGTTCTTCATCACGCATTCCCCGCAGCCACACCTCGACGGGATCTACACCGTCTTCGGACGCGTCGTCAGCGGCATGGAGGTCGTGGATCGGCTGGTGCCGTGGGACGTCGTGCGGGAAGTGCGAATCTGGGACGGGGTCAGCCAGCAGCCGTGAGGGAGGGACTGGCTCCCGACCCCTGCACCGCAGGAGCCGGGAGCCACCGACGCGAGCCGCTCTAGCGCTTCTTCGCGGCCTTCTTCTTCGCGCCCTTGGCTGCCTTCTTCTTCTTCGCCATGCCGAACTCCCTCCCTTCGCCTTGGTGTGGGTTGCGAGCGTTCAACCGAATCCCGGCGCTCTCTGCCGCCTGGCACGTCGGCCCCGGGTCCGGCCCCTCGCCTTGCTGGCTTCCGCCGAGCGCCCGGAGGCGATCGCGGAGGCGACAACTCGTGGCAAAAAAAATGGGGTGCTCCATTGAGCACCCCCTATAGCAGTGCGGAAGAACTACCGCTTCTTCGCGGCCTTCTTCTTCGCGCCCTTGGCAGCCTTCTTCTTCTTCGCCATTGTGCTCTCCTCAGGATTAGCGGCTCAGCCTCGGACAGACCACTTGGCCGTCACAACCGGTGGGCTGAGCCATCCACCCTCATACCAGATGTAGATTACGGGTGAGATCTTGACGGTGTCAAGCACAAAATCGCATGTCTTGTCAAAGATCGGCCACCGCGATACCCGGCATGCCGCGCACCCGTACCCCATGCTGTCAAGTCTCGGTCGATGATCGACGTTCCTGCAGTCGCTCGCGCGTGATGCGCGTGAGAGGTGTGCGTGCCCGGGCTAGCTGCGCGACGTGCGGAGACGCTGCCGGCGCGCGTGACGATCGATCGCGAGCTGCAGCAGCCGGTCGAGCAGCTCGGGATAGGGAACGCCGGTGGCCTCCCACATCTTCGGATACATCGAGATCGCCGTGAATCCCGGAATCGTGTTCACCTCGTTCACGTACAGCGTGTTCCGCGACCCGTCGAGGAAGAAGTCCACGCGTGCCATCCCGGCGAGCTCCAGCGCGCGGAACGCCCGGACGCTCAAGGACTGGACGCGCGCCGTCGTCTCGTCGGAGAGGTCGGCCGGTACGTGCGTGGTGGCCCCGGACGGGTCGAGGTACTTCGCGTCATAGGAGTAGAAGCCGTCCGGGTGCGTCACGACGATCTCGCCGGGCAGCGAGGCGATCGGGTCGTCGTTGCCGAGCACGGCGCACTCGATTTCCCGTGCGTGGGGGACAGCCGCTTCCACGAGCACCTTCGAGTCGAACTCGAGGGCGAGCGTCACGGCCGCGGCCAGGCGCTCGGGCGAGGCCGCCTTCGAGACGCCGACGCTCGATCCCAGGTTGGCCGGCTTGACGAAGACGGGAAAGCCCAGTTCCGCGGCCGCGCGCGTGGCCAGCGCCGCCGCCCCGGCCGCCCACTCCGCGTCCCGGACCGTAATCGACGGCACCACGGGCAGGTCGTGGGCGGCCAGCACGGTCTTGGCCAGCGCCTTGTCCATGGCCACGGCCGAGCCCAGCACGCCGGATCCGACGTACGGCACGTTGGCCAGCTCGAGCAGGCCCTGCACCGTGCCGTCCTCGCCGTAGGTCCCGTGCAGCACGGGGAAGACGACGTCGATGCCACCCGTGACCGCCGCCGTCGGTTCCGCGGGCTGGAGCGCCCCACCCGGCTCCGCCCCGCCCGCCTCAGAGGTGACCTCGCCCGCCGAGATCGCCGTGGGCTCGCTGGCGCCGAGGACCCAGCGGCCGTCCCTGTCGATCCGGATCGGCACCGGGTCGTATCGGCTCCGGTCGAGATGGCGGAAGACCGAGGCGGCCGACACCACTGACACCTCGTGCTCGCCCGACCGCCCGCCGTAGAGCACGCCGACGCGCAGTCGCCTCATCCGAGCGCCTTCCGCGTGTGTGGCATGTCGGTCCAATAATAAGGCGTGCCGGAGAGCGGGTTTCGCTTCGTGCTGCGCGGCACCGACGGCGGTGCCCGCCTCGGCGAGTGCCGGACGCCGCACGGCGTGGTCGAGACGCCGGCCTTCATGCCGGTGGGGACGCAGGGGGCCGTCAAGGGCGTGCTGTTCCGCGACGTGGCGGCCGCCGGCGTCACGATCGTCCTCGGCAACACCTATCACCTGTACCTGCGTCCCGGCGACGGGCTGATCGGCCGCCGTGGAGGGCTGCACCGGTTTATCGGCTGGGACGGCCCCATCCTCACCGACAGCGGCGGGTTCCAGGTGTTCAGCCTCGCCGACCGGCGCGTGATCACCGACGAGGGGGCCGAGTTCCAGTCCCACCTCGACGGCTCGCGCCACCTGCTGACGCCGGAGCGCACGGTGGACATCCAGGCCCGGCTCGGGTCGGATGTCGCCATGGTCCTCGACGAGTGCCTGGCCTTTCCGGCGACCCGCGACGAGGCGGCCGCCGCCATGCAGCGGTCGCTGCGGTGGGCGGCGCGCTGCCGCACCCGGCTCGAGTCGCTTCGCGCGGCGCCGCCGCCGGAGGTGCGGATGGGCACGCCGGGTCAGGCCCAGTTCGGGATCGTGCAGGGCGGCGTCTTCACGGATCTGCGCCGTGAGAGCGCCGAGGCCAGCCGCGCCATCGGGTTCGAGGGGTACGCCATCGGCGGCCTGAGCGTGGGAGAGCCGATCGACCAGATGTACGACGTGGTGGCCGCGACCACCCGGTGGCTTCCCGAGGACCGGCCCAGGTATCTCATGGGGGCGGGCACGCCCGAGGACCTGGTCGAGTGCGTGTCCCGGGGAGTGGACCTCTTCGACTGCGTCCTGCCCACGCGCAATGCACGGAACGGGCAGCTGTTCACGAGCCAGGGCCGGATCAACATCCGCAACGCCCGGTACGCCGAGGACGACCGGCCGCTCGATCCGGCCTGCCGCTGCTACACGTGCCGGCACCATTCACGGGCGTACCTCCGCCACCTGCACCTGGCGGGCGAGATGACCGCGAGCGCCCTTAACACGTTGCATAATCTGAGCTTCTACCTTGACACGATGACACGGATCAGGGAGGCTATTGCGTTCGGGACCTTCGACAGCCTCAGGCAGGAGCTCCTTCACCCGGCATCCCGCCTGTCTCACGACGCATGACTCTTGCTCGCTCCTTCGTCCTGGCCCTGGGCGCGCCTCAAGAAGGCGCTCCCAGTCCATTCGTGCAGCTCGTCCCGTTCCTGCTCATCGTGGGGATCTTCTATTTCGTGATGGTGCTGCCGATGCGGCGACGCCAGCAGAAGGTCCAGGCGTTCCTGGGGGCGCTGAAGGTGGGCGACAAGGTCGTCACCACCGGCGGGCTGCACGGGTCGATCACCCGCCTTCACGAGGCGACCGTGCAGCTCCAGATCGCCAACAACGTCCGCGTCGAGGTGTCGCGTCCGGCGATTGCCGGCTATCAGGGGCAGGAGCCCGTGGCGCCGCCCGAGGGCAACCAGTCATGATTCGAAAGATCCGGTGGCGCGTGGCGACCATTCTTGCCGTGGTCGCCCTGGCGGTTTTCTCGTTCGTGCCGCCGTCGGAGAAGATCAAGCTGGGTCTCGACCTTCGCGGCGGCGTGCATCTGATCATGCGCGTCCACACCGACGACGCGCTGCGCGTCGAGACGGAGACCACGGTCGACCGCCTGCGCGACGGGCTGACGCGCGAGGGCGTCCAGGTCGAGACGCTCGAGGTGACCGGGCCGGCCGCCTTCCAGGCGGTGGGAATCTCCGACGACGCCGCGTTCCGGGACCTGGTCGCCGCCGACGAGACGGTCTACGAGCGCCGGTCCCAGGCGGGCGGCTACACGTTCACGATGCGGGGGAGCGTCGAGGATCAACTGCGGAGCGAGACGGTCGCCCAGGCGCTCGAGACCATCGAGCGGCGGGTGAACGAGCTGGGCGTGGCCGAGCCGATCGTCGCGCGCTTCGGTGCCGCCGACCAGATCGTCGTGCAGTTGCCCGGGGTGACCGACGTGCAGCGCGCCAAGGACGTCATCCGGTCCACCGCCCGCCTCGAGCTGCGGCTGGTGGAGCAGCCCACCGCGTTCCCGACGCGCGAGGCCGCGCTCGCCGTCTACAACAACATGCTGCCCTCGAACCTGGAGATTCTCCCGGGCAAGGTCGAGGGCACCGGGACCGATTCGGCCTTCTGGGTCGTCCGCACGGCGGTGGCCGTCACCGGGAGCGACCTGCGCAACGCCCAGCAGTCGATCGACGAGTTCAACCGTCCGGCCGTCGGCTTCACGCTGAAGCAGGAAGCCGCCGGCCGCTTCGGCACCTTCACCCAGAACAACATCGGCGGAACGCTCGGCGTCATCCTCGACGGGCGGGTCATGTCGGTCGCCACGATCCAGTCGCGGATCACCGACAGCGGGCAGATCACCGGCCTCACGCGCGAGGAGATGCTCGATCAGGTCATCACCCTGAAGTCGGGCGCCCTGCCGGCCTCGATGGACTACCTCTTCGAGAGCACCGTCGGGGCCTCGCTTGGCGCTGACTCGATCCGGGCCGGCCTGACGGCCTCGGCCACCGGGCTGCTCCTCGTCGTCCTCTTCATGCTCGTGTACTACCGGCTCACCGGCCTGAACGCGGTGGTCTCGATCCTGGTCAACCTGCTGATCCTCATGGGCCTGATGGCCTCGATCGGCGCCACGATGACGCTGCCGGGCGTGGCCGGCTTCATCCTGACGATCGGCATGGGCGTCGATTCCAACGTCCTGATCTTCGAGCGGATCAAGGAGGAGCTGGGCCATGCGCGCGGCGTCCGCGCGGCGGTCAACGCGGGCTTCGATCGCGTCTGGTGGACGATCGTGGACACGCACGTCGCCTCGCTCATCGCGGCGCTGCTCCTGCTGCAGTTCGGCACCGGGCCGATCCGGGGCTTCGCGGTCACGCTGGCCATCGGGCTCATGTCCAACGTGTTCACCGCCGTGTTCGTGTCCCGCACGATGTTCGAGATCATCCTGTCGCGCCGCCAGCACCAGCAGGCGCTCAGTATCTGAGATGCAGATCTTCAGGGACACGAACCTCGATTTCCTCCGCTGGCGGTGGCACGCGCTCGCGTTGTCGGCGCTCGTCATCGCCATGGGCATCGGCCTGCTGGCGACGCGCGGCCTGCCGCTCGGCATCGACTTCTCGGGCGGCACGGCGCTCAACCTGCAGTTCTCCGAGCCGGTCTCGCTCGATCAGGTGCGCGAGGCGGTGGCGGCGCTCCCGGGCGACGAGGTCATCCAACGGTACGGCGAGCCCGAGGAGAACCGTGTCCTCATCCGGCTGGCGCAGGACGAGGGCGCCGAGGAGGGGGCCAGCCTGGAGCAGGGCTCGCTGCGGGCGGAGCAGGCGCTCCGGGATGCGGGGTTACCCGATTTCGAGGCCAGCCGTGAGGTCGTCGGACCGACCATTGGCGCCGACCTGCAGCGCCGCGGCATCTACGCCACGCTCACCTCGCTGGCGGCGATTACCGTCTACATCGGCTTCCGCTTCCGGTTCACCTTCGCCATCGGGGCGCTCGTGGCCGTGTTCCACGACGTGCTGGTGACCGGCGCGTTCCTGCTCCTGGCTGGCTACGACATCTCGCTGAACGTGGTGGCGGGCGTCCTGACGATCACCGGCTACTCGGTCAACGACACGATCGTCGTCTTCGACCGCGTCCGGGAGAACCTGCGGTCCCGCCGCCGGGAATCGCTCGATCACGTGATCAACCTGAGCGTGAACCAGACGCTGGCGCGCACGGTCATCACCTCCGGCACGACGATCCTGGCGCTGCTCGCGCTGTATCTCTACGGCGGCGAGGCGCTCGAGGGCTTCTCGTTCACGATGCTCGTGGGCGTCGTGAGCGGCACCTACTCCACGGTGTTCATCGCCTCGGCGGTGGCCATCATCCTGAGCCAGCAGCGGCGCGGCCGGTCGACCCCCGCCCAGGCGGAGGCCGGAACGGCGCCGCCCCGTCGGGGCCGCAAGCCGGGCAAGGCGCGCGCCTCGTAGCGAGGAGGCGTCCAGAGCCCGGTGACCTATCTGCTGGCGGTCGTGCTGGGCGTGGTGCAGGGGCTCACCGAGTTCCTGCCGATCTCGAGCTCCGCGCACCTGATCCTGGCGCGCGCGTTTCTGGGCTTCGACGGCGCCGCGCAGGGCCTGGGGCTCCCGTTCGACGTGGCCGTGCACCTGGGCACGCTGGCCGCCGTGCTGTACTACTTCCGGCGCGACCTGGGGCCGCTCGCCGTCGCCGCGCCCGCGGCGCTCCGCGGCGCCGGCGGCGCCGGCGGGCACATGGTGCGGCTGATCGTGGCGGGCACGGTTCCGATTATCATGCTCGGGCTCCTGGCGGCGGACTGGCTGGAGACGCTGCGCGAGCCGGTCGTCTGTGCCGCCACGCTGGCGATCGGCGCTGCCGGCATGCTGGTCGCGGAGCGGGTCCGGCCCGGTACACGCGGTGAGGGTGAGATCACGCTGGTGGAAGCGCTGGCGATCGGGTGCGGACAGGCCGCGGCGCTGTTTCCCGGAATGTCACGGTCCGGCACGACCATCACCGTCGCGATGCTGCTGGGCATCCGGCGCGGCGCGGCCGCGAGGTTCGTGTTCCTCATGAGCATCCCGGCCGTGCTGGCCGCCGCCGGCCGCGAGGCGCTGGCCCTGCGCGACACCGGGCTATCGGGCCCGGAGCTGGGCGTCTTCGCCGTGGGAGTGGTCGTGTCGGGTGTCGTGGGATACGTCACGGTGAAGTACCTGATCCGCTATCTCGGAAGTCATTCCCTGGACGTCTTCGCCTACTACCGGTTCGCCCTGGCGGGCGCCGTGGTGGTGTGGCTGCTGGTCTGACCGTGCACTGGCTTCGCCGCAGCTTCATCGCCGGCCTGTTCGTCACCGTGCCCCTGGTGGTGAGCGTGGCGGCCCTGGTCTGGATCTTCGGTATCATTGATGGTTTCGCGGCGCCGCTGGTGGAGCCCCTCGTGGCCAGGCTGCTCCGGCTGGGCGAGGGCGAATCGGTGCCGGGCATCGGGCTCCTGATCTTCGTGCTCGTCGTGCTGACGGTCGGCGCGGTGGCCACCAACGTCATCGGCAGGCGCGTGCTGGCGAAGGCCGAGGGCTGGCTGATGCTGATCCCGGTGTTCCGCACCATCTACGCGCCGGTGAAGCAGCTCGTGGCCGCCTTCTCCCCGGAGAACGAGGTGGGCTTCAAGCGCGTGGTCATGGTGGAGGACGCGCGGCGCGGCTGGGTGATGGGGTTTCTCACGAAGGAGTTCACGGTGGACCGCGGCTCGGGGCCCGAGGCGATGATCGCCGTCTACGTGCCGACCAATCACCTCTACCTGGGTGACATCTTCATGTATCCGCGCGAGCGCGTGCTGTTCCCGGATATCAGCGTCGAGGAGGGGATCCGCATCTTCCTGACCGGCGGCATGTCGATGCCCGGCCGCGTGGCGGGCGGGCCGTGACCGCCGGGGCCGCCGCAATCATCTCGTCGTAGTCGCACTGGAACGGGAGTCGTAGACGCGCATCGACGTGTGCGCTGGGAGCCGGAGGACTGAATGGAGCTGCTTTATCTCGCGCTGGGGGCCGGAGTGCTCGCGCTGCTGTTCGCGGTGGTGACCACGCGCCGGGTCCTGGGCGAGGACACGGGGACCGACGCGATGCGGGCGATCGCCACGCTGATCCAGGAGGGCGCCGCCGCCTTCCTGCGGCGGGAGTACACGTTCCTCGCCGGGTTCGTGGTCGTGGTCGGCGTGCTGATCGCCACGTTCGTGGACTACGACGTGACCGGCAAGTTCGCCGCGCTCGGCATCGTCGAGGCCGGGGAGTTCACAGGGCTGCCTCGCACGGCGATCTCGTACGTGCTCGGCGCCATCGCGTCCGCCACGGCGGGCTACGTGGGCATGTACATCGCCGTCCGCGCCAACGTCCGCACCGCGGCCAAGGCCCGGGAGGGCCTCAACCCGGCGCTCCGCGTGGCCTTCTCCTCCGGTGCCGTCATGGGCATGACCGTCGTCGGGATCAGCCTCGTCTGTCTGTCGGTGCTCTACATGCTCTTCCAGCACTTCCAGCCGCTGACGGGCTTTGCCTTCGGCGCCTCGTCGATCGCGCTCTTCGCCCGCGTGGGCGGCGGCATCTACACGAAGGCGGCCGACGTCGGGGCGGATCTCGTGGGCAAGGTCGAGGCGGGCATTCCCGAGGACGACCCCCGCAACCCGGCCACCATCGCCGACAACGTGGGCGACAACGTGGGCGACGTGGCCGGCATGGGCGCCGACCTCTTCGAGTCCTACACGGGCGCCATCGTGGCGGCGATGTCGCTGGCGGCCGTCGGCATCATCGGGATCGGCGAGAACGCCGTGCTGCCGGCCGGCGCCGACTCCACGTTCGACGCGGTGGCCTACGGCCTGCCGCTCGGGGTGATGGGCATCGGCAGCATCTGCGCGATCATCGGCACCTTTTTCGTCCGCACGAGCGAGGACGCGGACATGGGGCGCCTGCTCTGGGCGCTGCGCGCGGGCATCTTCGGCGCCGGGGCGATGGTCCTGGCGGCGACCGCCGCCCTGATCGTGATGCTGGGACTCGACTTCAACCTGTTCTGGGCCGTGCTCGTGGGCCTGGTCGCCGGTCAGATCATCGGCACCGCCACCGAGTACTACACGGCGTACGAGTTCGCGCCCACGCAGCACCTGGCGGCGCAGGCGGTCTCGGGCACCGGTCCGGCCATCATCGGCGGCCTGGCCCTGGGCATGCTCTCGACCGCGGCGCCGCTCGTGACGATCGTGGCGGCCATCTGGGCCACCTACGCCCTGGCGGGCCTCTACGGCATCGCCCTGTCGGCCGTCGGGATGCTCTCCACGCTCGGCATCACGCTGGCCACCGACGCCTACGGCCCGGTGGCCGACAACGCCGGCGGCATCGCCGAGCAGGCGCACCTGCCGCCGGAGGTGCGTGACCGCACCGACGCGCTCGACTCGCTGGGCAACACGACGGCCGCCACCGGCAAGGGCTTCGCCATCGGCTCCGCGGTGCTGACCGCCCTGGCGCTGATGGTGACCTACTCGCAGATCACGCAGGTGACGTCGTTCGATCTGCTGAACGTGAACGTGCTGCTCGGCCTGTTCGTCGGTGCGCTGATGCCCTTCCTGTTCAGCGCGCTGACGATGGGTGCCGTCGGCCGCGCCGCCATGAAGATGGTCGAGGAGGTCCGCCGTCAGTTCCGCGAGATTCCCGGCATCATGGAAGGCACGACGCCCCCGGACGCGGCCGGCGCCGTGCGCATCGCGACCGATGGCGCCATCAAGGAGATGGTCCTGCCCGGCGCCATTGCGGTCCTCGTCCCGGTCGGCGTGGGCATGGTGCTCGGCGCCGAGGCGCTCGGCGGTCTGCTGATCGGCTCGATCGGCGCCGGCGCGCTGCTGGCGCTGATGATGGCCAACGCCGGCGGTGCGTGGGACAATGCCAAGAAGTACATCGAGAAGGGGCACCACGGGGGCAAGAACTCCGAGGCGCACCGGGCCGCCGTGGTGGGCGACACGGTCGGAGACCCGTTCAAGGACACATCGGGCCCGAGCCTGAACATTCTGCTCAAGCTGATGGCCATCGTGGCCGTCGTATTCGGGCCCCTGTTCCTGTGAACCTGCTGCCGCCATCGGGGCGGGGAGGCGCGAGACCGGCAACCGCGTCAGGCCGTGGCCGGCCGGCCCCCCGGCTGCGGGCGTCGACCGGGGCCGACCGGCTTTGCGCGGCTTTCACCTCCAGGTACTCCCTGTCCGGGGGGGTGGTGGAGCCGTTTCGGGGAAGCGGTGTCCAAGGTACAGCGGAAAGGCCCGTGCCGATTCGGGCCATTTCCGGACCCCGCCCGCGGGTAGGTGCCCTGATGCCGCGTGGGGCGCCGCTGGAGTTACACGGGCGTTCGTTGACAGCGTTTTTGCAGCCTGACTATAATCGGCCGCCTTGCGCGCCTGACAGGGGCTAGTCCCGGAAGGAAGGGAGACCGTGCCACGTGACGAACGCATGTTCGGCGACGTCGTCGATCCGTCGATCAAGTTCGGCGACAACCAGGGCAAGTCGGTCGGGCTGACGATTCTGCTCGAGGCGGTGATCATCGGCGCGATCATCATCATCCCGCTCATGGCGACCGACGTCCTGCCGACGCCGCCGTCGATGATGGCCTTCGTCGCCGCGCCGCCGCCGCCGCCGCCGCCCCCGCCCCCGCCCCCGCCGCCCCCGCCACCGAGGCCGGTCGAGGTGGTGGAGGTCAATCCCAACGCCGCCCCGGTCGAGGTACCCGAGGAGATCACCCCGGAGCCCATCGACGTGACGTTCGATCAGCCGGTTGTCACCGGCGGCGTGCCGGGTGGTGTCGTGACCGGCGTGGTCGGTGGCCTGCCCGCGCCGCCTCCGCCCCCGCCCCCGCCGGCCGAGCCGGTACGTGTCGGCGGCGACATCCGGCCACCGACCAAGACCAAGGACGTCGCCCCCAGGTACCCGACCATCGCGCAGTCGGCGCGCGTCCAGGGCGTCGTCATCATCGAGGCCGTGATCGGCCCCAACGGCCGCGTGCAGGACGCGAAGGTCCTGCGCTCGATCCCGCTGCTCGATCAGGCCGCGCTCGACGCGGTGCGGCAGTGGGAGTTCACGCCAACGCTGCTCAACAACGTGCCCGTGCCCGTCATCATGACGGTCACCGTACAGTTCACGCTCAGCTAGGCACTCGCGGATTCATACGGATTTCCGGGACACCACCCACGGATGCGGAGGATGGAGTAATGGGAGCTTGGAAGACTCGTCGGTCAGGTCAGATCGCGCTCGGAGCCGCCGCGCTGCTGCTGCTCGGAACGCCCGCCTTCGCGCAGGAGGGGCAGGGCACAGGGCTCGATCTGATCGACATGTTCGCCCAGATGGGCATGCTGGCCTGGGGCGTGGCCATCGTGCTGTTCATCATGTCCTTCTGGTCCGTGGGCGTCGCCATCGAGCGCATCTATACCTACGGCCAGGCCCGCAAGCAGTCCAAGCTCTACGCGCCGCAGGTGGCGAAGCACCTGAAGGACGGCCGGCTGCAGGAGGCCATCAAGCTGTCGACCGCCAAGGAATACCGCTACAGCCACCTCGCGAAGGTCGTGCTCGCCGGTCTGCAGGAGTACCAGTTCCAGCAGGAGAGCGGCTCCAACCTGAATCGTGACGACGTGCTCGACACCGTCCGCCGCTCCATTCAGCGCGCGACGGCGTTGACCGCCAACGACCTGAAGAAGGGCGTGAACGCGCTGGCCACCATCGGCTCGACGGCGCCCTTCGTGGGGCTGCTCGGCACCGTGGTCGGCGTCATCAACGCGTTCGTCGGCATCGCCTCCACCGGCTCGGGCGGGATCGCCGGTGTCTCGGCCGGTATCGCCGAGGCCCTGGTGGAGACGGCGCTCGGCCTGTTCGTCGCGATCCCGGCGGTGTGGTTCTACAACTACCTGACGGGTCGCCTCGAGTACTTCAACGTCGAGATGGACAACTCCTCGTCGGAGCTCGTGGACTACTTCATCAAGAAGACGGCGGCGCACTGACGGAGCTGGCGCGGGCCGGTGATCGGCGCGAGCCGATCGCCGGTCGTGCAGCGCGCATGGAGTTGTACCTATGGCAATGAGTGTGGGCGGCGGCCCCGGCGGCATCAAGTCCGATATCAACGTCACGCCGCTGGTCGACGTGATGCTCGTGCTGCTGATCATCATGATGATCGTGGCGCCGCTCCTGCAGCAGGGGGTGAGCGTGGCGTTGCCGATCGCGCGGAATTCCGTGGACAAGCCCGACACGCAGGATCAGACGGTGCTCGCCATCGACGCGCAGGGGCGGCTGTTCCTGAACACGGTGCCGATCGCGGCCGGCGACCTCAGCGACCGCGTCCTCGACGTGCTCGAGTCCAAGAACGACCGCATCGTCATCATCAAGGCCGATCAGGACGCGGCGTACGGTGCCGTCATGGACGCGATGGACGAGCTGCGGGCCAGCGGCATCGAGGACATGGCCCTCATCACCGATCCCGCTCCTGACGAAGAGGGGGGCGCGTAGATGGCCGTCCACCAGCATCACGGCGCCGAGCGGGTCGTCAAGGCGTCGATGCCCCAGGCGACCGCGGACATGAACATCACGCCGATGATCGACGTGCTGCTCGTGCTCCTCGTGATCTTCATGGTCACGCTGCCGCTCAACCAGAAGGGCATCGACATCAACCTGCCGGCCGAGACGCAGCAGAGCCAGCAGCAGTCGGTCGATCTGAGCCAGATCGTGCTCAACTACTCGGCCGATCGCCAGATCTCGATCAACCAGAACCCGGTCACGCTCAGCCAGCTCGGCGAGCGGCTGCGGACGGTGTTCGAGGAACGCAAGGAAAAGACGATGTTCATCATGGGCGCTCCCAATCTCACCTACGGTGAGATCGTCGAGGTCATCGACGCGGCCAGGGGCGCCGGCGTCGAGAAGGTGGGCATCGTCACCGAGGGGATGCGCAACGCGGCCGGCGTGGACACCACGGCGGGCGACTGACGGCGTCGGCCGTCGGCGGAGACATCAGGGCCGTCCTCCGGGACGGCCTTTCGTGCGTACGGCGTTGCGCCGGCGCCTCCTGGCGCAGCGACGCCGGCGTGGCTGGGACTTCGCTCCGGTTCGACGCCGCGGTAGAACGGCTCGTCCGCGTACGGCTGACGTGGACGGCGACGGCTGATCCCCTCGCCGTACACCCGTGAACAATCGTGTCAATCACGAGGTGCCCGGTGCGGCAGTGGCGAATCACCGCCGTCGCCGATCGCAGCGCTCCCGAGCCGTTCTAGGACTCTCGAGGATCGCGGCGCTCACAGTCGCTCGGTCCAGCCACACCGGCGCCGCTGCGCCAGGGTGTGGCGGCCCACCCGTGTCGCCTCAGGGGCGTGTCAGCCGAGGGCGTCCTTGTTGTCGAACTTCTCCGGCTCCCGGGTCCAGCCCCTGACGCCGCGCCGATCGATGCGGATCCACGCAGGTTCAGCGTCTCACCTGCCTCGACGTGCAGCGTGCCTTCGGACGTCCACAGGTCCCGCGTTGCTCTGTGGCGTCACGATGGACAGCGGAGGCTCGACGACGGTGGCCGACATGAGCAAACAAGCCGGCTTCGTGGACGCGTGCGCCGGTCGGTCGCCGGACGATCTGCCCCTGGACGTGCCGGTGCTCGTCGTACGTGCCGGCCGGGACGGCTTCCCGGGCCTCAACGCGGCCCTCGATGCCGTGCTCGCCCGGGCGCTCGAGCGAAACGTTCCGCTGTGGCTGATCAATCACGCCACCGGAAGCCACGCATTCGACCTCGACGAGGACACGCGCGCAGACGAGCCCTTTTTACCGCGGCGTCGAACCGGAGCGAAGTCCCAGACACCCCGCCGTCGCTGCGCCAGGCGGCACCGGCCCGCCCGGTGAACGCCCCGACGGACATGGCGAAGGCGCTCCCCGTACAGACGAAGGGCCGTCCCCGTGGGGACGGCCCTGAAGAAACCCCGAATGGGACCGGGGCTAGCCTTCCGTGTTGCTGACCGGCGCGACGCCAGCCTGCTCGCCGGAGAGGTCGATGGCGCGCTGTTGCAGCGCGTCGGCCTCGGTCAGCAGTTGCTTGACCAGGCCCTGGTCGTCCTCGAGACGCGCCTGGACGCGGAGCAGGAGGCCCTTGTAGACGATCGCGTCCACGTAGGTCTCGTTCAGCTCGAGCGCGTGGTTGGCGGCCTCCAGGCCAGCCAGCGTGCGCCGCATCTTCTCCTCGTCGTCGGCGGTGAAGTCGTTGTAGGCGCCGTCCCAGTAGTAGGTGGCGAGCGTGTAGAACGCCTCGGGGTTGGTCGACTCGCGCTCGGCGCGGTCGTGGAGCGCGGCCATGGCGCTGTCGAAATCGCCCTGCCGCTGGTAGAAGGCGGCCAGCGTCACGTAGACGCCCGGGTCCGACGGGCGCTGGTCCCGCGCGGTCACGAGGAGCTGCTCGGCTGCCTCGTACTGCCCGTTGTCCTCGTAGATCTTCGAGAGGTACGTGTAGTTGGACGGCTCGGTCGGGGCGAGCTGGATCATCTGGCGCAGCACCGGCTCGGCCGCGGCTGGATCGTTGAGCCGCTCCGGACTATAGGCCTGGACCAGGTACTCCATGGCCCGTTGCTTGATGAGACCGTCATTCTCGACCTCCGCTGCCTTCGTGTAGTTCGCGATGGCCATGTCCATCAGCCGGTCGTTGGCCGGATCGCCGCGCCGCACGGGCCGCCACTGGTTGTCGTAGCTGTTGGCCAGGAAGAAGTAGGCGGCGTCCAGGTCGTCGTGCGTGCAGTCGGGGCTCTCGCCCCGGCACTCGTCGATCGCTTCCTGGTACTTCTCCGCGGCGGCGGCGTAGTTCTGAGCGCTGTACAGCTTGTTGGCGTCCTTGAATGCGATGTTGGCCTTGAGCATCTGAATCCGCTCGCAGCCGGCGGCCCCGAGCCCGAAGGCCAGTACAAGCCCCGTCGCCGCCACTCTCGATGAAACCCTCTGCATGGTGCTGCTCCCCCCGAACGCGGCAGTATAGTGATCCGTTTTCGGGCCAGTCAAGGGTCCGGCTATCATGAAGATAGGTGGATTGACCTCTCGGCCGGCGCCGCGCCGTGCCCCTGTGACGGTCGTGTGTCGCGCGGCCTGGCCCAAGGGGCTCCTGACAGGTTAGACACCGCTCGGCATGATTCGATTCGAGACCCTCCTCGAGAAAGTCCGGGCCTACAGCCCCGACGCGGACCTGGAGCTGCTGCGCCGGGCCTATGTGTTCTCGGCGCTCGAGCACAAGGGGCAGGTGCGCCACTCGGGCGAGCCCTATCTGGTGCATCCCCTGGAGGTGGCCGATTCGCTGGCGGACATGAAGCTGGACGTGGTCGCCGTGGCCTCGGGGCTCCTGCACGACGTCGTCGAGGACACGCTCACGACCCCCGAGCGCATCGCGGAGCTCTTCGGCCCCGAGATCGCCCACGTCGTCGAAGGGGTCACCAAGATCGGCGCGATCCCGTTCTCGTCGAGCGAGGAGCGGCAGGCGGAGAACTTCCGCAAGATGCTGCTGGCGATGGTCGACGACATCAGGGTCATCCTGGTCAAGCTGGCCGACCGGCTCCACAACATGCGGACGCTCAAGCACCTGCCGGAGGAGCGTCGCGTCACGATCGCCCAGGAGACGCTGGACATCTACGCGCCGATCGCGAGCCGGCTCGGCATGAGCAAGGTGAAGAACGAGCTCGAGGAGCTGTCCTTCAAGTACCTCGAGCCCAAGGCCTACGAGCTGCTGCGGGCCAAGGTGGAGGCCAAGCGGAAGGGCGCCGAGAAGGCCATCGACGAGCTCACCCGGACGCTCCGCGCCCGGCTCGAGGAGGCACAGGTCCCGATCATCTCGCTCGACTACCGCATCAAGCGCCTGTACTCCATCCACCTCAAGCTCAAACGGCAGAAGATCGATCTCGACCGCGTCTACGACTTCGTGGCCCTGCGGGTGATCACGCAGTCGGTGAAGGACTGCTACGCGACGCTCGGCATCGTCCACCAGACGTGGTCGCCCGTGCCTGGTCGCATCAAGGACTTCATCGCGATGCCGCGCCCCAACGGCTATCAGTCGCTGCACACGTCGGTCATCAGCGACCACGGCTTCCCGCTCGAGCTGCAGATCCGCACCGACGAGATGCACCGGCACGCCGAGGAAGGGATCGCCGCCCACTGGAAGTACAAGGAGGGCAGGATCGGGGATCACCGCGACGAGCGCTACTTCCACTGGATGCGCCAGCTCCTCGAGGTGCAGCAGGAGGTGCGCGACCCGCAGGAGTTCCTGCAGAACCTGAAGATCGACCTGTACCCGGAGGAGGTCTACATCTTCACGCCGAAGGGCGAGGTCCGGTCGCTGCCGCGCGGCGCGACCGCCGTGGACTTCGCCTACACGGTGCACACCGACGTCGGCAACCAGTGCGTCGGCGCCCGGATCAACGGCCGGATGGTGCCGCTGCGGACTCGCCTCGAGAATGGCGACATCGTCGAGATCGTCACCCAGTCCGGCCACCGGCCGAGCCGCGACTGGCTCTCGTTCGTCGTCACCTCGCGCGCCCGCAGCAAGATCCGTCACGTCATCCAGACCGAGGAGCGGACGCGCAGCGTAGAGCTGGGCCGGCGGCTCCTCGAGAAGGAGGCCCGCCGCTACGGCCTGAGCCCGACGACGCTGCTCGACGGCGCCGAGTTCGGCAGGTTCATGGCGGAGTACGGCGCCAAGACGCGGGACGAGCTGCTGGCGCACGTGGGCTACGGAAAGCTCGCGGCGCGGACGGTCCTGCAGAAGTCGGTGCCGGGCGGCACCCTTCGCGAGGAGCCGACCGTCGCGTCGGTCGTGCGGCGGGTCCTGCGTCCCATGTCCGGATCGGACAAGATCAAGGTGCGTGGCACCGACGACCTGATGGTCTTCCGGGCGCGCTGCTGCAACCCGATCCGCGGCGAGCGGATCGTCGGCTACATCACCCGCGGCAAGGGCGTGTCGGTGCACTCGCTCGGCTGTCCCAACGTGACGAACCTCATGTTCGATCCGGAGCGGCGCATCGACGTCGAATGGGACACGTCAGGGACCGACGGGGCCCCCTACGTCGTGCGGCTGACGATGCAGGTCGAGGACCGCAAGGGCATGCTGGCCGAGATCAGCGCCCGCGTCTCGAACATCAACACCAACATCACGAACATGGAGGCGCGCACCGACGACGATCGGCAGGCGCGCATCGAGATGACGGTGGAGATCCGGGACGTGAAGCACCTCGAGAAGGTGATCAAGTCCATCAAGGGCGTCGACGGCGTGATCGGCGTCGAGCGCGCCGCCCGCGCCTGAGCGGCAGGGCCATCGGGCGTGATTGCAGATCCGTAATGGGGTCGGGCG